>Ga0114997_10000023_pt1 | contig 103178 bp, 65 predicted proteins | sample ArcticOcean_MG_C_2_FD_87045 | JGI IMG/M metagenome (GOLD analysis project Ga0114997, IMG submission 87045) | Marine microbial communities from western Arctic Ocean - ArcticOcean_MG_CB4_136 | ecosystem: Environmental > Aquatic > Marine > Oceanic | place: Arctic Ocean: Canada Basin | collected... | reverse complement strand
TACTGACATTTATCTGGATATATACATGTGCTAAGTAATGACATAACCTTTTCCACTCCCAAAACCCTTGCTGATTCGAGAACGTTTGTATTCATCAATATATTATCCCTAAAAAACTCCCCAACCAAGTCCGTATTACCCTTTACTCCGCCAACCTTTGCTGCCAAGTGAATTATCGCATCTGGCTTATTATCCTCTATCATTTCGCAACAATTTGAGTAATTAGTTAGGTCAAAATCTTTTGAACCGACCCTGATTATGCCATCTTTTTCATATTTTTTAAATGCGCTGCCAACCATCCCGGTGCCACCTGTAACTAAAACCCTCATGCTCCACCTTTCCCGTATTTATTTATAATTCCTGAAATTTTACCAACATCATTGAGTGAAAGACCCTGATGGTTCGGTATGTAAAATCCATATTTATGAACAATATCACAATTTTCAAACTCAGCATAACCATACTTTTTAACCCAAAAAGGCTGCCTTCCCATCGATCCGGCTATTAAAGGCCTTGCCTCTATATCCTCATCCCTAAGGCCTTGAATTATGCTCTCTCTTTTTTTATTCACAATAGGGTAAGCAAAATTAGATGTAAAACAAAAGTCTTTTTCTTTTATTTTTAAAATATTACAATTTATTTCTGAATTATACATATGAAAGTTATTATTTCTTAGTTTGCTAAAATTGTCCAGTTTATCTATTTGAGAGAGGCCTATATAAGCCTGAAGATCGGTTGATCTTAAATTAAACCCAGGGTAATAAAACGTATAGAGCCCTTGGAAATCATCGACACCCCACTCATCCCTCATTTTTTTCTGCATATTTTCATCCATATCCCTGTCCCAACCATGATTCCGCATAGAAAGAAATATTTGTGATAACTCATAGTCATCTGTACTTACAAATCCGCCCTCTATGGTGCTAATATGGTGTCCAAAGTATGTAGAAAATATAGAGGCAATGCCAAAGGTTCCAAGGTTTTTACCATGATAAGAGGAACCCATGCTTTCTGCAACATCTTCTATCAGAAGTACATCGTGTTTCCTGCACATCTCAACTATTGAGCTCATATCAGGAACTAGGCCTAGAACAGATACTAATAGTAATGCAGATGGTTTTTCTTTAGTAAATATTTTCTCCAATTTGTTTAAATCTACAGATAAGTCTTCCATGTTGCAGTCACACAAAATAGGCTCTAGGCCAATCTGCATTGCGCTACTCACATCAGTTAGCCAGCTCAAAGATGGTACGACTATTTTTTTATTCTTCAACCTTCCGGTCTCCAGTAGAGCGTACAGCGTCAATAATATAGCGGATGAACCAGAGTTTACAAATACAGAGTGGTTTGCGCCAATATATTTGGACCACTTTTTTTGCAATTCAACAGTTACAGGACCCTTAGTAAGCCTTGGTGGTGGGCTTGAGGACAGCCACTCTATAAGGACCTTTACGTCATTCTCGTCTATAGTGTCTGCAACTAGCTTTATCATCATGCCCTCTGCTTTATTCTACTTATAATTTCATCAACTATCTCTATGGTATTTTGTGTTGAATCGACACTAAAAGACCTGTTTAAAGGCAACAGTGCTTCGTATATAGCCCTATCATTTCCATCCTCAAAACATCTATCACCAACGAACCAGCATGTGCTGCCATCCAAATGACTTAGAGCGAATGACTTATCCCACCCAACTGGGTATATGTCAAAAGAAGTGTTCCCTCCCATGGTTATTTTGACCCTAGAGAGCAAATCTTCGCTTATCCTTGATGCGAGAGTCTGCTTTAAAAATCTTCTAATTCTGTTGTTTGAATCTTCATTACAAAAAATGTCCCTTTCTTCATACGAACAGTCCCTTCCTATTGGGCACCAATTTATCATAGACTGCCTATATGAAATAAAGTTACCACTTACCGATATGGATGAATACATTTTCATAAAAAATATCTGAGCTCCTAATATAGCGTAGACCATTTCACTATATTCATCTTCACCAATGTGTTCCTTTATATTTAGAGAAAAATCTTTATTCCAGGAACTGCCGTCCCATGTGTAAAGCTGAGTTCCATTGCATGGCATCAAAGTAATATCCTCTGGGCTTAATCCAGAATCATTACTCCACAGCTCACTACACTGCTGGGTCAGGTAGTCCATCCCGCTACCGGTGACTATTCCAATTTTCGCATAATTTGATAAACCCTTTAAAGATGAAATCACATCACTTTCAATTGGCATTCTAGCTGGAGTTAGTGTTCCGTCCATATCGAACAAAACTATGTTTTTATCAAGCACCTTCCTCACCCCTAGCCTTTACCCCTATATATCCGCCATGGTGCCTCTTTGAGTACTCTTCCATTGTGAAGCCCTTACTCTCCATAGTGAGGATGCAGAGAACGTCTCCAACGGCCATCATGGCTATTGTTGATGATGTCGGCACCAGTCCGAATGGGCCGGCCTCTTCGGTACTTCCAATCGATATTGACAAATCAGATACGTTCGCAAGTCTAGACTCAGGATTGGAGGTTATTGATATTATTGGATTATTTCCCATATTTCTAGCAAGAAGCATGGTCTCTATGACCTCCCTTGTTTTACCAGAGTTTGATAGGGCCACTATTACGTCACCATCGCCAATAACACCGAGATCTCCGTGTTGAGCTTCACCTGGGTGTAAAAATATAGAAGGAGTTCCGGTCGAAGAAAATGTTGCAGATATTTTCTTCGCGACTAATCCGGCCTTGCCCATTCCGCAGAAAACAACCTTTCCTCTGCACGAAGATAGTATATCTACCGCTATTTTCATACTACCGTCTATTGGAATATTGCCTAAAGCCTCAATCTCCCTATTGATAATCTCTCTAGCTCGCTCTATCATCATTCTCCTCTGCTATCTCAATAGCCCTATCTAAGTCGGTTATGGTATCTACAGATATCTTGTCTATATCTGCAGACTTCTTCGTGTACACAGGAAGCCCCTCGTAGATCCACGTGAGCTGTTCCAGCCCCTCTGCCTCTTCTAAATAAGAAGGGGCCATGTTTTTTATAATTTTTATAGAGTTTTTCGTAAAGCCGTAAACTCCAAGGTGCTTGTAATACATTGACAGGTCAATTGGCTTCAGACTTCTATTAAACGGAATTGGAAATCTGCTAAAATATATAGCCATTCCTTTTTTGTCTATAACAACCTTTGGTATGCTGATATCATCCTCGTCTTCTTCTCTTATGTCTGATATCAGAGTCATTACTGCAGATTCCAAACCCATGCTTTGAGTTGCATCACATATGTCGTCCAGAGTCTCCTTTTTTATAAAGGGCTGATCACCCTGTATGTTTATAAAAAAATCAAAATTAGGCATTAATTCGGCAACTTCGCATACCCTAGAGGTTCCAGATACGTGATCTGGTGATGTCATAACGCAGTTTCCTCCGAAACCGGTAACTACGTCAAACACCCTCTGATCATCAGTAGCGACAACAAGATGTGTAAGCCTATCACACTCGATAGAGTTTTCATAAACCCACTGAATCATTGGCCTTCCGCATATATCTAAAATAGGCTTCCCGGGAAGCCTATTGGAATTATATCTGGCCGGAATAACACCAAGTATATTTTTGCTATAAATCATATTTAACTCTCCACACTCTGTCTCTACAGTTTTCTAATATCTATACATTTTTTAAGTATATCTTCAAGCTTATCTAATTGAAGCATACTTGCAGAATCACTTTTCGCAGTAGATGGATCCGGATGAGTCTCTATAAATAACCCGTCTGCGCCAGCGGCCATTGACGCATAACACATGAGCCCTATCATTGATGGATCCCCACCCGTAACACCACTCGTTTGGTTGGGTCTCTGCAGACAATGGGTTGCGTCCATTATAGTGTCAACCCCAAAAGAACTCATTATTGGAAATGAGGTAAAGTCCACAACCAAGTTTGAATACCCAAATGTTGTGCCACGCTCTGTCAGCAATATATTATTGTTCCCAGTGGACCTAACTTTTTCAACTGCAAACGACATTGTAGAAGGAGATACGAACTGCCCCTTCTTTATATTGACATATTTTCCGGTTTCCCCAGCTGCAATTAGAAGATCCGTCTGTCTGCATAAAAATGCAGGTATCTGCAGGTAGTCAACATATTCTGCAGCCAGCTTTGCATCCGTAGTCTCGTGAATATCTGTAAGAACCGGAATTCCAAACTCTTTACCCACCGAGCCTAATACTGACAAGGCCTCATCTCTATTAATGCCAGTAAATGAATTCAAGCTTGTTCTATTTGCTTTTTTGAATGAGCCCTTAAATATATACTCTATATCCAGCCTCTCGCATATTTCTAAAACCTTTTCTGCTATAAAAAACGGAGTACTCTTGTCCTCTATAGCACATGGCCCGGCAATTAATTTTAATCTTTTAGTCATCGCTACTCCCTGTTTTGCTTGGGGCGTTACCGACCAAGTCACTACTACTCTGAATCTTTACGCCGCCAATATTCCAAAGCATTGCTACCCCAATTGACTCGCATACTTCTTTTTCCGGAGTATTATTAGTTTTTCTATCCCCACCGTTCGCAAAAAAATCTGGTTTCATTTTCTTAATGGCATCGCATACGGTTCCGTCTGAGTCATCAACCCTGACGACATCTTTGACGCCTTTCATCGCCCGTATAATCTCAGCCCTCTCTTCCCAAGGCATAAATACATACCCCTTCTTCCTCATTAGCCAGTCATCAGAATTTGCAACAACAATAACGTCTCCATAGCTTGATGCATCAACTATCATCCTGACATGCCCTATATGTATCGGGTCAAACCCGCCGCTAACCATAATAGATTTATTCATAATTATTTACCTTTATAACTTCCAAATATTAAAATTATTTTTAAAATATGTGCTTCTTTGCGTATCTCCAAAAAATACCATTAACCACCTCTTCCTCACTCCATTGACAATAGCCAAAACTATTAAGCCAACCACTTCTCTTCAAAGTAAGTGGTTTCTCTATAAACTTTAAACCATTTCTTGCCAGCCCCCTCGTTATGTAGTCCTTGTCGATTACAAAAGTCGGAATACCTTTTATTATTGAATTTACAGAACATGTAGAATTATACGTAATAATACATTTGGCATCTAAAAAATCATCATATAAGTTATCGTTTGTAGATATAGTCACATTTCCCATAGAGGGAAGAAAGGACTGTATCTTTTTGTTAGATAACCTCCCCCTTGGGTGTGGCCTATAAACTATATCACACTTTGCCACGCCACTAAGCTCTTTTAAAAAATTTTCCTGCCATTGAAAATATGGAAGTTCTTCGTTGATATGAAAAAACGGAGGCCTTCCGTTTTGAGCGCAATATAAAATATGCTGACCACCCTTCCTCCATGGCTCTATTTTTGCCCCAACCGAACTCCACCTATCTGAATTCATTTTTTCATCTGGAAAGTAAATCCTCTTCCCATCTATTATAAAAAATATAAATGACTTGTTCATTTTTTCTACAACTTTTATTGGCTTGTTAAAAATTATAGATTTTGACCCAGACAACTTATGATGCTTCGAGTGTGCAGCGGAAAGAGAGAGCGCTGAAGCACTCCTATTGTGCCCAACTCCTTTTGATATGAGTATATCGCATTTTTTATAACCCTTTCTGGCATCATACACCTCTACATTTTTTTTCCCAAAAGTTTTTATCGCAAAGCTTTCCATCAAGTCTAACTTGGACTTTGAATTATAGCACACCTTTACCTTAGTTCCCAACCTTAACACCTCTAAAGCTCATTAGAGCCTCGGCCATAAGAAGATCGTCATAGCTGTCGATCTGTATACTTTCATAGAATGGCATTTCTACAATTCCGATTGCACCAGAGTATCTAACTCTATTTCTAGATAACAAGTGGCTTGTTGTTATATAAAAAGCCCCATTCTCAACATACTTATAGTCCACATCTTGCCTCATCGGCCTGCTATCAACGTCCCACCCGTCTGGAACAACATCCTTCGACCACCTGGGGAACCAGTGCTCTTTATATGCGCTAAAAACAGAGTTTCTGGGGCCAATCATTCCTATCCCCCTGTCTATATATTCTGATTTTATAAATGGAGATGTTGGCTGTATAAAAACAACAATATCGCATGATATATTTTCAATAAAATGTATAAGAGAATCTTCGCTCTTGCTAAAATCAGTAGCAAGCTCGGGCGGCCTCATTATGACTCTAGCTCCGCATGATTCCGAAACATTCTTTATGTCATTACAGTCGGTACTAACCCATGTTTCGCTAGACACCGAACCTAATGATGCAGAAATGGCGTAAGAAATAAGCGGTTTTCCGCACAAGTTAATTATATTTTTATTCGGAACCTCTTTGCTGCCACCTCTTGCTAATATTACAGAAACTACTTTCATTAAAGGCCTCTCTTCGTGCTGTTAGGGTTGAGCCAGTATATGCTTTTGACGTTCCAGCCGTCCTCCATCTTCCTCACCTCATTGCAAGCCTTCATTGATGCACCGTGTAATGTTCTTGATTCAACCGAAAATTCAATCGACCCTGGCATGGGGAAGGTAAATTTTTTAACACAGATGACATTCCATTTGTGATATTCTGCATCATTGCTCATAAAGCTACCACTCCTCTCCCTTTCCCATCCAGTCGCAATACTCTTCCTCTCCGCCACGTATCTTCCAATCAGAATCGATGGTTAGCTTGCTGCTGATTCCACCGCGTGCATTGCATACCATAACCAGCCTGAGCCTAGCCGGACTGTAGACGGCAATTATATCATCATAAATAACATTTGCGAGCCTTTCGTACGAAAAAATCTTGCTTCTAAAGTGATATATGTACTCTTTTAAAGACTTCAACTCTATCACCTTTTCATTGGCATAGAAAGTTATATACAGGGTTCCAAAATCAGGCTGAGAGCGAACCCCCTCGAATGTTAGCTCCGGAATCTTTATTTTTGTTTCGTAGGCTCCATCATTTGGGCTATCTATTGATTTTAAAATCTCTCTATTTGACCATTTTTTTTTGCCCATATTTAAAGCTCCTTATTGAACTTTTTTCTTTGCGCTATTTCGCATTGTAAAATCTCAGTATCCTTATATTCCAAGGACTTATTTATAGCCACAGAGTCTCTGACAAGCTTTCTTAGTCCGTCAGGCTCTAGTGATGCTGCATGATCAGTCCCCCTACTAGTTCTATCTAGAGTAAAGTGCCTTTCTACATATGAGGCGCCAAGTGTTATAGCGCCCATATCTATCGCTATTCCAAGGTGATGTCCAGAGAACCCAACACCCTTTACAGCCCTGCCCCACTGGTCCCGAAGCCTTTTAATCTCCATAAGACATACGTCACTAAAAGATGCCGGATACGACGATGTGCAAGCATACAATACGGTGTCCCTCATTCTGTTATTATTTTCAAGCATATTTAAAATATTGCGCTCCTCTCTTCGTGTAGTCATTCCAAGAGATATATGAATCTCTCCATTAAAATTTTTAGCTACATAATCTATCATGTCAAATTTCAAGTTACATGGAGATGGGATTTTTAAAACACTGGTCTCTAGGCTTATAATGTCCCTTGCGGATGTGAGATCCCATACTGAGCAAGAGTAGTCAATATCTATCTCATTGCAATGATCCCGAAGAGCCTTGTGCTGCTCTATCGAAAACTCCAGGCGCTCCCTGTGCTCCCCGTAAGTTTCCCCATATGAATTTTTAGCCACAGGATGTGGAGAGTCGTACTCTGCTTGCGTTAGCAACTCCATTACGTTTCTTTTTTGAAACTTCACAATATCCGCATTGCAGTATTTTTTTGCAATATTTATCATCTCTATTGCAATATCAAATGATCCCATATGATTACAACCTATTTCTGCTATAATTTTTGTCATTTTTTATACCTACTAACTCTATATGTCATTAATAATAAAGTTTATTATTCTATCTACAGATGATTCTTTTTTCGAATATAATAAATTTTCATTTATAAAATCTTTATAATTATTTTCTTTTTCAATATATGGAATTATCTGGTTCACCGATGTCAGATTTAAAAACGTATCAGAATATTTATTAGAAAATGTTATAGCCCTATCGCACCAGTGATCTCCATATAGGGATATAATTGGTTTTTTCGAAACTGCTCCAAATATCATAACGGATGAGGGAAACGTAAAAAGCATTATATCGGAAGCATATATCAACTCATCCTCCAATCTTTTATCTTTAAATATGACAAAATCCTTAAGCTTGTTCTCATTATACGAACTTCTTACGTGTGGTTTTAAAATCAGACTATATCCGAGACTTTTTAAAAAAAATCCAACTTTTTTTATATCAAACTCTGCATTTTTATTTTTCATTTTATTATTTGTATTATAAAATACAGCGATTTTTTCACCATACTTCTTTTTTATAGAACCCACCCCCCTGCTCCCTTTCTTGCCCATAAAGTCCTCAACCCTTGGAGAGCCGAGTATATCCATCCTGCTCTTGCAACCTCTATTTTTCATAATTCTAAAGCTTTCTCCGCCCCAAACTATATGACTTCTCGCCCCGCGAGTATCATTTCTATACAAATGGCTCTTTCTGCCGCCCCTCTCCTCATAGTCTATGATTGGAGCCGCATGATCTAATATATAAAACGGTATATCTCGCTGTCTACATATTTTTACGATTTTATCTTCCAAAAACCACCATGCCTGCGTGAGTATAACAACATCTGGATTGAAATCTCCGATCAGAAACCTCTTAACAAACCCTTTGTTGAAGTCGTCCCCAGAAATATCTATATTTTCTATTAAATTTTTCAAAGAATCATCCTTTTTGTATGAATGAGACATATAAACATCATGTCCAAGCTCGCCAAACCTTCTGGCCAATGGCAATAAATTATCCCTATAATATTTATATGGAGATGAATATAGGAATATCTTCATTTTAGTTTATCAAACCTTTTTCTAACTAAAAATAGCTCTTCCGATTCTTTATTTTTTAAATAATTCTTTGTTTCATTCTGCTCAGGAAATCTGTACCCCGAAACCCCACCTTGGAGGGCAAAAAAACTTATTATGTCATTCTGCTTTTTATGTTTTTTATTTAAAAAATTTATAAACTTTTTTCCAGATTTCTTATCTTGATATCTAATTAGTTTCTGAACATACTCTTTATATTTAAAATAAGCTATATCTTCAGACGGAGCAGAATCATGCTCACCAAGTACTTTTGAGATAGATACATTTTGAAAACCAAACTTGGAAAGATCTTTCGCAAAACGCCTATCAGAGCCTTGAACGTTCTTGAACTCTCCAAATGAAAAGCTATCTGTATTCCATAGTTTTAACGAGCCAATGTTTGTTTCTAAAAATATATCATAAAGTAACGCCGAAGCATTTAAAACTTTTATATTTTTTTTATTTATTTTAACTTTTGCTAAATTAATTAATTGCTCTATTGAGTTTTCATTTATGTACATATCTTCATCAACCTGCAGAACCCATTGGGTTGATATGTTCCTCCTCATCTCGTTTAGCCATGAGGATGTTGGGAACTTATCTTTTATTACAATTATATCTTTTACATTTTTATTTTTTTCAGCAATATTTAGAACATTGCTATAGCACCTTTCAAAGGTTGGATAGCCAACCGTTCCTATGCATATAGTGACATCTTTCTTCATTATAGGCTACCAAATATAGATTGCCATCTGGAAATAAAGTCATTTATATGAAAATATTTAATTGCAATTTCTCTAGACATATTTCCATAATCTTCTTGCATCTGCTTTGAGCTTAAGAGCATTTTTATTCCATCTGTAAGCTCACCTACATCATTTGAGACAATTGCATTTTTTTTATTCTTAAAATAAGATTTAATTTCATAGTTATCAGTTGTTACAAGCGGCATTCCACACATTACGGCCTCCGCCCTTCCCCTCGGCATTGCAGACTTTACAGTGGTGCTTAAGTATATATTGTGTGTATTATATATCTCAATTAGGCCCTCAAACGTTTTTGCCCTAGACGCTTTTATAGCTTTATTGCCATGACCAACAACCTTGCAGCACCCTATTTCGTCATCAATCTGCTTCCATATTGAATAACCCATTATTTTTGCTCTTTTTTTAAACAAATTTGCTATGGATAAAACTTGATTATTTTTTTTAATATCTAATTTTAAAAACTCATCTGGGTCATACCCATGTGGTATGTAGAAATTACTCTTTCCTGAAAATGCATGTTCCTTCATCACTGCGCTAGAATTCCACACAACATGCTTTACGTAGCTTGGTATACTGAACGGCTCAACGGTTTGCATCACAGCAACTGTTGATGTCCATGGTCTTACGAACTTGGAGTATCTTTTCTCAGAAATTGGAGACCTCACCATAACAACGTCAAACTGCATTCTTTTTGCAATATCTTCTGATATAAGCCTGACATTCCCATTCAACGGCCTATGCCTTTCGTTCCATTCTGGAACTTCCTTGTCTGGGCCGCATAAATAAAAATCATGATCTGACTTAAAGAATTCATATTGGTGACCTTGGTGCACATACCAATCTAATATTTTTAATTTTCTATTACCCAACCTTGAATCCTCTAGCTTTAAATATGTCTAAAATTGTTTCGGACACAGACTCTATATCCATTTCTGATGCAAGAGCTTTGGCCCGCTTCCTCTGTTTTGAATATTTGTTATAATTTCTATAAACATCTACCATCAGCTCAGAAAGGTTTTCTTCACTCGGCTCAGCCCACCCTTGCTTGCTGTCATAAAACCCACACCACTCCATATTACTTACGGGTGTTTTTTTATGTGAAATTATATGAGAGTTTCCTTTGTTTAAAAATTCCGTTATTCCGCCATATTTTGTGGTTATAACATTGTTTCCTGCATATAGAGCGTTATGAATGGGAATCCCCCACCCCTCTCCCCTGTGCGGTAATACGAAACAATTTCCATAATTATGCAATGCAAACATACTGTCTTTGTCAATATAATCTGTTATCAAATAAACCAACGGAAAGTCATCTTTCTGTATTGATGATTTTATTTTTACTATATCGGTTCTTATTTTATCAACCCCCATCCCCGCAACTCCAAGCGGGTTGCATTTTAATACCAATATCACATTGTCACTACTTGAAAATGTTTTTAGATAAGAATTTAGCAATACGTCATATCCCTTTCTATAGTGCCATTGAAATATAGAATAAAACTTAAAAACTTTATCTGAAACTACATGCGTTTTTATGTTCATAGATGGAATTGCTATATTTTTATCGCAAGACCAAGCTTCAATTGGCGTTGGAACAATCTCTATCGGACCAGAAAACCCCGCCTTTATGCATGAATCTCTAACTAATTCACATGGTGCCCATATTTCATCGAGCATTCTTATAGACCTATTCCATGAAGAGGGAAAAGAATCCGTTTCCCAATAAAAGTATCCAATTTTATAATTAGAATTATTATACTTTTCATAACCAGGACAATGTAGATAAAAGTCCACATTGCACTTGCCTGTATAGTTTTTTAATTCTTTTTTAAATATCTTTCTTTTTGCAAGAGAATCTTTGTAAAAAGAAAAACTGGTATTGATTCCAGAAATAGAAAAAGCCCTTGAGATGTTTCTAACCGCATTTCCATATCCAGAGCTTTGGTTTACTGGGCCAAAAAAATTAACCCCAAGATAAGATTTGTCAACTTTTTTACCCATCTATACATAATCTCCGCTTATTAACTCAAAATTATTTTTATTTATTGCATAATGTTTTCCAAAAAATAATATTGAGTTAATAAATTTATTAAAATTTATTTTTAAATTATATTTATTCTTTATAACATTTTTTGCGCTTCTTATAACATGTTCCGTTCTAAGATTCTTTAAAATTAGCTCTATATCAATGGCTGGATTCATAGTTAAAAAGAACCCGGTTTCTCCATCTATCAACAAATCGCCTACCTGGCCTACATTTGTGCAAAAAACAGGTATTTCCGACGCCATTGACTCCATGATAGATATGGGGACCCCCTCCATTTTTGATGGTAGGACAAATGCGTCAAAGCTGCTATAATATAACTCTGGTGACTCCGAATATCCGGCAAATCTTATTGTAGAGCCGGCCATTTTTGCCTTTTCGACAAAATGCTTCATCCTTGGACCATCACCGACTATGATAAAAATACAATCTTTTTTTAATAAAGATAATGCAATCATATAATCTATGTTCTTTTCGTCAGAAATCCTTGCGACTGTTCCGATAACTGTCTTATGAGACGGAATTGCAAGCTTCTGCCTCACCAGGTTTGGATTTCTTTTTTTAAACCTATCCAGGTCTATTCCCATTGGAACCGTAACTATACTTTCACTACTAATCCCAGATATGTCATTACATAGAGAGCTCGATACCCTTATTATCCTCTCCACATTCTCTCTTTTTTTGTAAGAAGAAATAGAGTCAGGCCATTCAAAATCACTATGATATATTTCTATTATATTCGATCTTATAAGGTCATTTTTCTTCATATCATTAAGAATATTATAAACATTATAACTATTATAAAAAATAACTGAATTATAGTTATTTGTTTTTAAATTTAACTTTAAGTGTTCTTCTGATAAAATAGTTTTATGAAAAATATTTTCAAAATTTAAGTATTCTGATATAGTATTTTTATTTAAATATAAAAATACTATACTTAAGTTAGAAACTTCCATAGATTTTTTGAAATACTCTCTAAGATAGACCTCTGCTCCACCAAATATTTTATATGGTATAATTACCGCTATTTTTACATTATTTTTTACAAAAACCCGATCCCTCCTATTCTTGTCAATAGTCGTTAGGCCTTTCGGAATTCTCTTTTTTGAATTTTTAGACTTTATAAATATCTTTCCGATCTCCACAGTTCCAAAGTCAGATTTGCCCCTGTATATGTTTATAAAGTGCAAGCCCCCCTTTGATGCAAAGCTGGAGTTGAAAGAAGTCCAGCCTCCAGATGATGCCCTTATCTTTTCTTCCATAACTACGGAATCATCATTATCCGATATGCATATTTTAAAAATTCCGTTTCCAGTTATGTTTTTACAAATTATTCCCACATCATAATGCCCAGCCTCTATGACGATATGCTGACCAGCATCGAGCCCAGTCCTTATCTTCAGTACAGGGCCGTTTAGCTCAAATCCGGAGCCGGCCCATCCCCGATCCTGCCCTGTATCGAATATTTTCAAACTAGCTCCAATATTTTATCTACCGCGCCCTTCCAGCTATATCTCGATATAGTTTCGTTACAACTATCTCCAAACTTTAGAAGCAGCGAATTTTTGTTCTTATAAGCATTTATCATGTTTTCTATTACGCTATTCCTACTTGGGAAAAACGTTGTAGCTCCATCCGAACACTCCCAGTATTGATACTGCGGGGGTGCCAAATCTTCATATACATCTATAATTAGTGAGTTACTATTATTTAAAAAATCAGACTGCCCAGTCCCACATGTGGACACCACTAATAACTCTGCCGCCATTGCCTCTAGCATTGGCAGGCCGAACCCCTCTGACGAGGATGTGCTCACCAGGCAGTCGCACGAATTGTATAATGGAATCATGCTTTCAAGGCTGCCCTGAACAATCTCTAGCTGCGGTAAATCCTTACCGGGGTATTTCCCTTGTATCTTTCTAATTTCTTTTAGCAGGTCTATTTCAAAGCTTCTAATCTTACCTTCCAAGACATCTGTCTTTATAACTAGACATACATCATCATTCGAATCAAACGCTTCATAATAACAATCAATCAGCATTGGGATATTCTTTCTATAATGAGGTATTGAGATATTTAAAAATTTAAACTTCCTATTGCTATTCAAATTAAACTCTTTTTTGCTTTCGAAAAGATTCTTATCTATTCCATGAGGAATGACAAAGCACTTATCTTCTGGCCATCCATTCTTCAAAAGGATGTCCTTTGAGAAGTTGCTAGATGGAAGGATGTAATCTACATATTTTTCATTATTATTCCAATCCAAAGGCATTATGCTAGACTCGTAGTTATATATTGCCATTTTTTTGAGAGATGGTGCGCTAAACCTCCTCTCAAAGTTCCTTGGTAGGGTATAACATATATCTATATCTGCATTATCAAAATCAACAAGCGTATATTTGAACCAGCTATCTGGAATCATATCACTGCCGTTCGTTGATTTTATAAACAGTCTACATCCGATTTTTTCTAACTCAGAAAATACACTCCTCATAGTTACCGCCCAACTATGGTGCGTTCCAAACATACTATGCGACCTAACACTTAACATCGAATCTCCAATATAGATTCTACGTTAAATAAGTTTAGGATTAATAAAATATATAAACATCCTATATGTCAGGAACATATGGGCTATGGAGCGTGCAGGCGAATGGACCCTCCACAAAAGTCCCTGTAGCGGTAGAACCGACAATAAAGAAGCACTCAGAGCCTTCGTCGAGCAATGCCTCATCATCAGTGCAGGACCCTATCCCGATCCTGTCTAGCTCGGATATGCTTATGGCCAGATCGGAGTTTCTAAACCCTGATTTTTTAAGAAAGATTCCAAACTCAACGATAGTTCTATTTTCATTTATCATAGAATCATATAGTATATTTCTAGTTCTAAATGATGCTATTCCGGTTGAATAATCTATATCTATTCCAACTTTAAATATTACCCCTGTTGATGTATCAACATATTCTAAGTCTAACCTTGCGGAAGAAGATACTAAAAAGCTTGATGTCGTAGTATAGGCAGGAACAACCCAGAATGATTTTTCGTATCCCGGAAGATGGCCTGTTCCAGATAACATTGACTTTACGGCATCTAAGATGTCAATGCTAATTTCAGTTCCAGAGCCGGCGGCTCCCGGAATAAATGCAGTTATATGTGAAAAATCCTGACTCCATGCATACTCATGATGAGTGCTCAAATTGCTAGTATCTATGGCATCATACGGAACAACAAAGAATACGTCATCTGTAACGTTCGTTAAGTCTATATCTTCTGCAGCTGTCAATATAAGGTTTGCAGACTGCAGATTGGTTCGACTGTTTATAGATAGCGGCATTGAGAATACAGCCGAAGACTGGTTTACGTTTGAAGAATCAGTAGTTCCTATTGAAACAGTAGTATCAGCCTCTGACGGGAGGTATTCGCTTCTAATTAGCATTGATGCCCAATGTGTAACAAACTCAAATCCACTAGTTAGGATTGATGCCTGCATAGACTCTATCCAGAGCATACACTCTCCGTCTCCTGGGTGAATGACGTGATTGGTTCCGATTCTAAAATACTGTCCGGTTGGGTTTATATCATACGTATTTGTATCCGGAAGGAAGTAAAAAGCAGTGCATACCTCCCCGACCCTTTTTATCCTGAATAATACATTTTCAGAAAGAGTATCCGGAGCCGGTATTGTGAAGAGTTCGTTACTTATCAAAGAGCCGGACGAATCTCGTTTTTTTGCAGAGTAATATAGCTTGGGACCAGACTCTGAAAAGTCCTCACTCCATCCAAGCTGTAAGGAGCAAGTCGTGGAATCATCGTTAGTTATGTTAATCAACACATAGGAGCTTACGACTCCTGACAATAGAGCATCGGACTCCCACCTGGATCTATACGCCTTTACATCCACTAGGAAATCACCATTAAACGCGTCAGGCTTAGGAATCATAACTGCCGCAGATAGTGGGGTAGGGACCGTATTCGTTGTTAGAGAAATGGTACCATTCACATCCAAAGAAAAGTTTGATGGCGCATGTGGAACCTGTACCCAATCTGAGAAATCATTATACGTTCTATTTACAAAGTCACTAGAGATAGTCGTTGCAGAGTATGAAACCTCAGAATCTGTAGATATTCCATCCGTAGCGTACCCGTCTACCAGTGCGTCAACATACAGGCTTGCTATTGCGCTAGTAAACTTAACGCGGCCTTTGTATATGTCTGTATCATCACCCGAATCACTACACCCAACATACGTGCCATCGGAAAATAACATTGCTGGATATCCAGCAGAAGTTTTGCAACTTCCGTCATCTGACTTCACAAATGTTTCATATAGGTTAATCTGGCAATCCTCCATACTTCCAGGTGGTATAGGCATTCTAACGGTGGCGTATTCTATATCGCCATGATGTGGAATCCCGGGCTCCGACAAAATCTCTCCATTTGGAATGTATAGGTCGGAAGGTATGTAAATCTGATTTTTATATTCAGGAGAGCATGGATCTACCTCTACACACACTTCCTCTATACATAGGCAATCCTCTTCGATCTCTTCTATAAACGACTGAGGAAGAAATCTTCTTAAATCGCACGACTCTATAAACTGCTCTGAGAATGAAGCCTCTACATAATATATTGCAAAACCGGAAGAAGCGTATGGTATATTTACAAAGTTAAGATTATCTGCAAAGATATTAACATCAGTTCCACTCGTGACAATTACATTAAAGGAGCTTGATCCTACAAAGTCAACAAGCTCTCCGTCCATAGACGATAACCCAATGGTCATAGTCAAGGCGTCCACTTCTACGACTTTTGAATAAATGGTATACTCACCTGAGTCTATTGATGTAGATGGAATTGTTACGGTATCTCCGATCCTTACTGCCAAAGCAATCCGCTCATCGTCAACGGAGAAGATGGCCGAGTCTGTTCCGGAAGATGTAGAGCCTGAAAAAGATAGGTCTTCGAACAAAACTGGATTATCAGATGACTCTAAGATATTCTCCAGATCAAGTCTGAGGAAGTTGATTCTTTCATCCACGGAGAAATTTACATAGCCGTCTATAGCGTCTTCCATAAGCTCGATGTCAAACCCGTCAATTGTATCATCTGCGTTTAAATCTGATAGTATAAAGTCTATTGCGCTTACTTCGCCGCCCAAGATCTTCCTCTCTGTCGCTTCAGCATTTATGGTGTTTCCAACCAAATCCAGCATCTGAATTATATCATCTTCAGATATAAAGCCGTCCCTATTTAAGTCTCCGGCCATTATATTCATGCATTCGGCCCCGACTATTCTGTATTTTGAAGCACACTGGCAGTCTACATCTGGAACTATCACTCTGTTTATAAGATTTTCAGAAAGAAGCTCGGCACTTGGATTTACAATCCATATATGATCCCTGTAAATCATTCCAGGGGTGCTTATACGCCCCTCTATTGGCTCAGCGTCTCTTGTGTTCTTATCCAAAACTCTCGCTAGAATGATTGGAGTTGAGTCAAGCAATAATGCCTCTAGTTCGCTTGCGTTTACAACAGATATCGCCACAGAGTCAACTATTCTCGTGAATACAAAATTTCCAGTTCTAGGATGAACATTTGCACTAGTAAATGTTTCGCTGCGAGTAAGAATAACGTAGTTATATTCGTCATCCGAAATAGTCCTAAGAGAAATATTTCTTACGGCCAAAGAGACTTCGGCTCCGGCAACAAACTCCTCTGACTTAGGGAGAACAACTTTGTATCCGTCATAAGAATAGGCAGTTCCCGAAGTAATCTGTATACAGTCAGAATGAACCTCAAACCATAAAGACCTGGCCTTGTCATCTATGTATCTAGATGTGTCTGGATCGAATTCCAAAAACCTAGAATTCTGCTTGCCATATCTTTCAACTACGCTCATACTATTGCCCAAGGACTCTTTCCTTACGGATTTATCATGCCCTTTTTGAAACACTATTGACCCAACCCTGTTATCACCTCTTCTGCTGACCATAAAAGCATAATATGAATCAACATCTATTGATGGATCAATATTCGGATCCGCAATGAGGGTTCCGGAAAAATCAATGCTGATCAACTGAGGAACTGAGTTTAAGTCATAACCAAGATCCAAAAAATCCTGCTGACTATATGATGTTTCCACAATTGGAGATATCTCTGGATCGAAGTCTATAAGGTTATCAGGAACGACATCTGTAGGACACCTTGTGTCTGTTGCTAATTTATATACCGATACGACAATATCTCCGGAAAAGTCATGCTCCCTACCTATGTTTCTATCGTCATCTCTCTCTACGGATAGCAATATGTCTATCTTTTGAATATTATTTGCTTTTGATAAAAACTTCTGCCCATATGCAATAGCGGTATCTCCATTTTTAGCCAATACTGTTTCATTTGAGTCAAAATCTATATAAAGATCCTTAGAGCTTGCTTCAGATCCAAGAGCCTCCTGTATTAGAGAGGATATATTTATATCTTCATCATAAGATATAAAGTTGGATAAATAAAAGTTGGGAGATTCTTTTTGCGAAATCATGCTAGATGCCGGGTATACGGTAAGGCTCTCAGCCTCTCTTAATACCGCCCTACCACTATTCTTAGATATCAAATTAAGGCTATCAGCCGAAGATAAAAGCTCCGTCCTCCCTGTTCCTCCGGAGAAGTTATTAAAAAATATTGCAAATATCCTTAGGTAATAATAATCTGAAACTTTCTTTGCATTTTTATCAAAAGTAATTATTTCAGATACCAGCTCTCCCGGATCTCCAAGCCCATTAAAGGCCCTCCCGAGTATCATTATTGATGTTTTATGCTTACCACGTATATCTACATCTGTAAGCTCAATCTCAACCCTGTTTCCATATTTTTGATCGGATGGCTGTGTATCAAGAGATATAGCCCTGCCGTCAAAAATTCCAGACTCTATATCGGACTTTGATAAATTCGTTGAACTTCCACTATGCGATCCAGGAAATCTAGTGTCTAAGAGAACCTTATCTTCAAAGAAATCACTTCTTAGCACTCCGCTACCATGGAAGTTCTTGACAATATTCGACGTTACAGATAAATTATGTATCTGCTCTATGTCAAGATCTTCTTCCGTAACTCGCTGTCCGTCAAAAAAATTGACTCTTGGCACCAGGGATTCGTTGTCGGACATTAATGGCTCCTAATTATCTTCTGATAACTTACAATATTCATTTAATTATTAATAGAGCATTTAGCAATGCTTATCAGTAAATTTCACAATAGCGTTGCTATGCGCAGGCTTAAGCCTATTTATCAATTCTACTATAACATCTTCAATTTCTCCATCATTAATTCCAATAACCCTGTTAAAGTTATCAATAACCCCTATGTCAAAGTCGAATATTCCATTTCTTGGGTCAATAACTGTAGCAAGACTCTCGTTTAATACGGGCTCTTCATTAAAATTAAGGATGAATGTTGAGTCATCATCATAAACAACCGGTGATACTGTATTTAAGTTTTCAGAGTAGTTGACATCTATATATTTTCCAGAAGAGTCTCTTGGCATTTTTCTCGCTACCCTACTAAACCTCATATTGTCAATTCTTGATTTTGAGAACTCATCACCAAATATAGAAGAGCCTACGGCTATAAGCCTGAACTCATCTTTCAGCACTATCTTGTAATCTACGGCTCTTATTCCGTCGTCATCTCCGGTTACGTAGCCGTATACTCTGCCATCACCATACTTTATGGACTCCCCATACTTAATCTTGCCACCCTCTACTCCATCTACAAATAACCTCATTGTATCAAAACTAGAGTTTGTCCTATACACACAGCAAACCCTATGCCATGTATTCTTTTTCCAGCTTACATCTTTGGTGACTATATTCTCCACTCCATTAGCTTTAATCATAAACGAAATAGAGCCGGAGCTGCTTTTGTATACGCTTATCCTGTCGCCATATGACTCTGATGGTATATATGTAACTAAAACATCCACACCTTCAGAAGGTAGCGCATCTTTCAAAAATACTGTTTTTCCATCCGCAGATAGCTCGGAACCAATTGAGAAATCCTTATCCACTCCCGTTCCTCCGGACAAGCGTCCAGTTATTTTATTTCTGTAAATATTATCGAATAATATTTTATCAACCTCACCTTCTGTATAAAAATCAGAAAATTCCATCTCTTTTCCAATAAGCCTTACCTCGATTATGCTTTTTGCAGCAGATGGAAGCTTCAATATTGTTGATGATTTTGAAAAGACCCTAGATCTTGCTGCAGAATATATGTCAACATATTTTCTCTCTTCATTATCATTATCAAAATCAGCCATAGGGCTCACCCAGAACTCTATCGTTCCTTCTTTTTTTCTAAAAATTCCATTTCTATTATTATATAGCAGGGAGCTTCCATCTATAAGCCTTCCCGACTTTCCAAAGGATAAATTAACGCTGGATGAGCTATAAAAAAGCTCGTCAAATGAGGAATAGAAATCTGCCTCATTAACTATTGGACCGCCCTCTGCTAAGTGTGACTCATAAAATGTCTTTGTGGAGATATCCTTAGAATAGCCCATATTTATCATTTTAGATATAAAGTTTTCAGAACTATTAATATACTTTATCAAAGCTTCTCTAAGATTACTATCTAATCTATATTTGTTATTCGTATCTTCATTTAAAAACTCCCTTCTTCTTAAGGCCCTGGACTGCTTCTCTACCGGATTATCAAAATGAATGAGTGCTAAGGTCTGTTTGTCTAGGCAAAACGGTATAGACATATTGTAATCAGAAGTAATGCTTCTGGTTCCAGAGGTAAATACTTCTGTTGGCCTAGTATCACTTGACATTTCTGAAACTATTCTTAGCTCATCCATCGTTCCATTTAAATTATTTTCTTCATTTATATCACACCCGATATACAGCCTATCTCCAGCCGTAGGCACTCTTATCCTAAGGTTTGCAACATAGTCAAGCTTATATAACCCAGGATTTAAAACGAACGGAACGGTTCCGCTTTTTCCTGATGAGCAAATTATGAATTCTCCATTTATATATTTATATATTTCTGCGTAATCACCACCATTGTTTGTGGTGAAGATATCATCACTCTCCTCTATGGAGATAACCCCAGATTCATCATAATTCTCATCTATAACGCTAAGACTTCCATATACTCCGTATATATCTGTAAAATGCTTTTTAGTATCAAATGATCCGTTTCTATTTATATATACAACTTCTTCCTCAGCACCATAAACGGTTCTTCCAATTATAATTATATAATTATCTTTATTATTAACCGAATAATCAATATTATCTGACTCAAATGCTAATGATATAAGCCTTCCCGGATTTTCATCATGCTGCTCTGATATATTTGAAGTTACAAAATATTTTGGGTCAGAGTTTTCATTTGGCTTATCTTTATATACGCTCCCATCTATATTCAATGAGAAGTTACATATAACTTTATCATCTTTATATGTATATACAGAGTTATTGCCATTTACTATCGCTGTTCTATCCATCAAAATTCTCTTTATAATGACAGATGACAGGTTAGATGGCTCAGCCTCCCTTGTCTTTAGTATGCTTATTTTTGAACTTGGAATATCATAGCCATTATTTGTCTCCAGCGTATTACTCGTTAGGCTTATAACCTTGTTACACCTTCTGGAAGACAAACCAAAGGTCTCTATGTAAACCTCCAAATTGGAGTACTCTACAGTTTCTACATAAGTACACGTATCCTGGTCTAAACCTACGAAGTCTATAACGCCCGTATCTATATTAGCCCTATACTCCGGGTTTATCAGGTTGTCGCCCTTTAGAACATCTACGAAACCATTGATGGTGGAGTATAAAACACCTCCCATTTCATGACTTTTCTGCATCGAATCCTTTCTGAATACTGCAAATTTAGAATTCTTTATATCCGTCATAATTCTTGTCTCGACACCAGATGATGGCGCAAAACAAAATGATATTTTTGAATCAGAGGAGTTAAAAGTAACAACCTTCATTGAGTCTGAATCTAAAAACGATACATAGTTGCCATGAACACCGCCTATTATATAGGATTTGCCAACCATGTCTGTCGCTATAGACGCAGACTTTATAATAATAGACCTTCCGAGCATGGACTCTGTAAATTTCGCACCATCGGAATAGAAGAAGCTAGAGTTTGCAGAAATAGTTCCATCATCAAAATTTCTATAAAATGAAACTTTACTTATTTCAAAATTATGCAAAACCTCCCTGCCTATGTCAGAAAACCTATTGTTTATCAAAACCGGAGCACGGCCTCCAAATTTAAATATGTTCGGAACCTCTAGACCGTCAATAAACAGATGCATTGAATCTTTTTCATCTAAAGAATTAAGTTTCCAACTTGCGGCTATATGGTGCACCTCTTTTGGTTTAAAGCTCTTTATGTTTGTCGCTATATTATATAACTCATATATGTTACTGCTTGAATCTTCATGTATTCTGAAATTTAAAAATCCCTTGCCATCTTTGAATATAGAGATTCTGTTTTTAAAATCAGAGTCACCCATATCAATAATATATCTCAACTTGTCTGAAGACATAAGTATCTCATTCAAAACAGGCCTAATGGTGAAGTTTTCAAAATACCCATCTGCATAACCGTCAATTGGAACGGAGAGTATTCTAGGCCCCAGTTCACCAAGTGGCCCAGGCAACCTTATATATTTAGAACCGGGCAATTTCACTGGAAAGACATCAGAAGTGTACGCATATCCATCATATCCGTCATATCCGTCATATCCATCTATATCTTCTATGGCAAATTTACACGCTATGTTCTCTCCGAAGGAGAAATCTACCTTGTGGTCATCACTAATAAATATATCATCATCAATATTTATTTTCGAGTCATAATCCCTTTTAGATGCAAACAATATATGATCTATGTCAATAACCGTTGAACTATTTTCAGTATGAAATAAATCATAATCAATCAATGCGCTATCAAATAAATGTATTGATATAAACGGCTCTGTTTCGTTTATATTTTCGAATTCAGGCTTTTCAAAGTCTGAGTATGGCAGCCTGCTTATAATTTCATTATCAACATATATAGTTATAATATTTATATCTGGATCTAATAATATTTTATAATCATGAAATTTAGAATTATTCCAATCAAACGAGGATATATCTAATATTGAATTAGACTCTCCATCTATAACCAAAACTATACCCTCACCTGAATTTGAAACTGATAGTGATAATTTTATATTTAATAAATTATTGCAAAAATGCAATGGTACAACTCCGGTCATGTTTCCAGATACAGCTCCAGAAAATGCGCCAGTGGAGCCGAAAGCTATATCTTTGGAAAGATCAGCCACTCTGAGCGATATTGAAAAATCCGTACTTCCGTTTAGACATGGATTTCCAGTTCGAACAAGTACGCCAGACTTTCCGTCATCAAGGCTTTTGATTATCTTATTTTGGCTAGCCTGGATTCTCATTCTGTATATTCCGCCATCTGCTTTAGCCCCTATCGGCCCAACAACCTTCCATGGGGCGCTCATCGACTCTGCACCAATGCCAAGTACATTCACAAGGCTCGATTGACTATCATGTATACAATTCCACCCATCCTTATGCAGATCAAGGCTTCCATTATATCGAAACTTTCTTTCGCATGTTTTATCTTCATAGCAATCTTCACCATCATCTACCTTCATAGACCTAATTACTGATGAAAACTCCCCGTCAGTCTCTATTGTTCCAGACACCTTGTATGAAACATATACATTTTCATATTTTGTTTTAAAGTCATAAGTGTCTAATGGGTTGTCAGCCCTCAACGCTATATAGTTCTTACCAAGAAATGACAAGATAGAGGCCCAGTAGCCGCCATATAGAGAATTAAAGATTGATCGATCGCCGCCATAATGGCCTCGAACTATCATGTCGCCAGAGAGCCTGTCTTGAAAATATGTTCTGAATATCTCAGAAGAGTTGGTTATTATATATTCTTCATCAAGCGTGCTCGTGATTAGCAATATTGGCAACTTTGGGCTAGACGCTCTGGATAGGTAGTTCAAATCGATCCCTATCTTGTCAAAGTATTCTTCAAGATCCCCTACTGATGACCACACCTTATCCCTGTTCTTAGCTTTTTCTTTGCCCCCAAATGTTGGAGATATTAGGATTAATCCAGAAATATCCTTTTTTAACCACTTTGATGCCGCATATGTTGAAATAACCGCGCCATCAGAAAGCCCGGCTATACTTATCGACCCCTCATCAATATCGCTCTTCGTCTGAAGATATATAAATGCATTTTTAACTATCCCATCTGCCGCAGCCCACTTCTCTGTTCCGCGCTCACCAGCAAGTTTTGTTATTATCGGAATTAGTGCAGCGTGGCCCGAGTTTACAATAGATTTTGCAAAATTATCTAAGTCATATCCGAGCTTTTTGGAATCATCATATCCAACATTGCTGATCATCTCACTATGGTTATATATTATAGCAGGCATTTTGATTCCAGGGTTTGGATGACAATATATTGCCTCAAAAAATTCACCAGAATCTGTTTTTATAGAAATAAGCTTTGGAACGAATGGCGTTTCTGTTTCATCTATTTCTATTTTAATCTGTTTGTTTTTTGCACCATAGCTTCCATTTGGAAGCTTGGATGGTAGCGAAAGATATTTCTTAGAATATAAAGAATACGCCTCTGGGTCCCTCAGCTCAACATCCTTCTTGGTACACAGATTCCAGGTGCCAATCTGCGTGACCTTTACAATATCCGACTCTTCGACTCTAACTACGGCGCCAACCGTCTCGATAATTTCAGTGGAGACAACCTTGTCCTTCAGCGTATTTATATATAAATCAGACATTATATCGATAATATCTCTATATCCGTATATCGCTTCATTTTCTAGGTCTATTCCTGAGTTATAACTATAATTTTCCCTTGGGTATACATCCAACACAGTCCCGTCTTCATCATATACGTAGGTTGGAGACTCTTCATCATATATTCTGCCCGCCCCAAAATACTCTTCTGACATTTCGCCAAGGACTACCCTGAACTTTAGAGTATTGTACAAGCCCCCATATGTGCCCTTAACCTTCCACAAAAACCTAAGCTTTGTTGGTGTAGTAAGATTTATAATAACCGGCTCTGATATTCCTAACTCGTCAGTCTGAACCTGAGCGTAGGCATACCCACTGCCTATAGCCTGCTTGTTCGTTCCAACGTCTGCAGATCCATTATTTCCGGTATATAGTAAAGAATCAGATTCATCATAAATGTAAAAATCATACTTACCGTTCGTTCCATACAAAGTTGGAAAGAATATATCAAAGGTTATCTTTCCAGAAAGTTTTGTAGTGGTAGTCCACTCTCTAAAATAACCATTTTTTGGCTCATAATTTATTGGCGTCCAAGCGACCTTTGAATAATGGAACTGCCCCTCTGTGTTGGAATCTTTGAACACACCCTCGTTCTCTGACTGCCTTAGTGTTTCCGTTACGAGGTTATATATCAAGATACCATCTGCAATTTTCGAAGCCTCATTGATCTTCATTCTAAATATAGACGGGTCTACCGGAGAGCCCCATGCATATGCCCTTTCTTGCTCTATAAAGTTAACATTACCCATATTTTTTCTAACCATGTTCAGGACTTTTGTGTAATGAGCTATAGAATGATCCAGTGGATCTCCAGTTAGATTCTTTGGGTATACAAGTGAAATTGAGCTTAAATGGTCAGAAACTGACTTAATGGAAGAGCTTCTGGCTATCATTTTTGTTGACGGTATATAACCTTCTGCGAAGTTCTTATCATTAACAAAAAATGACGGTTCGGATAGCTCTTCTGTTATCGATTCCCCGTCATTAGAAAGCTCTATATCCCAAAACCATAGAGTCTTTGGTACATTTGTACTTGCGGGATCTTCGCTATCGTTCCATAGCCTAAACTCTATCTCATTAAGTCCGTCTACAATATATGAAGATAAATCACCTGATTCGAAAAATGATACTATATTGTCCCTATTGAGATTTTCAGAGAATACCAAATTTCCATTAATATAACAATCAGTAGAGACCCTTTCCGCATTCAATTTCAGTATTTCTACAATTTCTGCAGCCTCGGCCTCAGTGTAATCCGGATCACCCTTATACTTATCCTCATACTCTTGTGGCTTAAAATTAGATTGGAATGAAAACGATAGCGTTAAAGAGCCTATGTCATCAGGCTTGGCAAACCTATAGTATGCCGAGGCCCCCTCTGGGCCCAGAGGAGTGCCATAGTCTGATGCTCCAGGTCGCAATCCTACATATATTCCCTCAACATCTGTTTTCTGCCCCAACTCTATTCCATCCTTGGAGAATAGAGCTCCAAATTTTTGATAATACATTGTCGGGATAAATTCAAAATTGGGATTTATATCTCTTGCGGCGTTAACTATGCTTAATATCTGGCTTGGGATATATCCAAACGCATAATCACCCGGCTCGGAGAGGCCGTCGCCAACAGAATTACTTGTATCATCATGTAGCAAGCCTATAAGGTGATCGAATCCCATCCCACCCTCTTCAACCGGCAGGGTTAGTCTCGCAAGCTCTCTCATCCTGAGAATCATGCTGTCTGTGGATTCAGACGGTGTTGAGTTTTTGTGCATACCCCACCGATCTGGATATATAATATATGTCCCATCTCCATTGTCCTTGGGCTCACTAAAGTGGTGCTTTTCACCAGAACCCGCATATATCTTTATCCCTGTCCCCTTTGTCTCATTGAGAATCTTTATAAATTCATCCCACGCAGATTCTGACTCGTACCCACCAGAAATATCATATTCTGCTGTAAAATTTCCATAGTCCAGAGGATGTACGGCGCTTCCAAATCTAACGCTTCCCCCATTATAATGTGCATCTCCTAAAGCCTCTATGCTTGGGCTAACACCCTCTGCACATGGATGGCAATACAAATTGCACCCGGTATCTTTTAATATCTGCACAACCGCAGCCTGGTCTTCCCTGTACTTCCCTACGGAAACCGTCCCATCGAATGCCGTCCATGCATACGAACCAAATAGCTTAGTAGGCCTTCCGGACGTTTCAACGCTTTCCACCGTAGTAGTCGTAGTTTCCTCTGGACTAACGACAATCTCTCTCCTATCGGTACCCACAACCGTCTCTACTGTTCCGCTTATTTTTGTACACCTGGACTCTTGAGCACCTAGTTTTGAAGTTATGGCCCAATACACATAGTCGAGCATCTCGCTATTTGCGCTTCCAGAGATTCCAGATACCGGCCTATACCACGGGTCCACAGCCCCTCCTCTTCCGGTCTTCGCATCACTCATCAGTTTTGACGTTGCTGAATTATTATTTAAACCAAATATGTCCGGATATACTTTGAAATAACCCTCTTTCAATATAAACTTTAGAACATCTTCAAGAGTATAGTCAAAGCCAGAGCCCTCGGTTGTCACTATTCCATTTTCTTTATACGATTCTATATAATCTCTAGATATTCTGTCTGAAAAGACAACATGTATTGAGTCATATCCGGAATTGCTTAATAATTTCTTATTTATTTTTTTAAAATCATCTTTATCTTTTAATATAATAATAAAAGACGAGTTACTTACCATTTTTTGCACAATATCTATATTATCAGGAATCCCGTCTAGGTTGTTATCCAAATACATAGATAATATGTTTGAAACATGCTCAATATCCTTCAACGCTACGGCTCCAAAGGAATTGCCTAATGGCGATGCTCCGGAAGATTCCACCGTCGAGAAGACGTGAACTCCGAATATATTCTGATATGCATTAAACCCCGCCGCCCTAAACACGGATAGGTACTCTGGGATTGAAGATACACCCTTCGCCTGATTGACATACATATAATAGTCTTCGTCATAAGTTCTTTTTTCAACAAAGCCACTGGGAATGAGTTTTGGAGACACGACCACTTGACTGGGAATCTTTATTACATCATCTACATTAGTTCTCATAAACCATTGGCCACCCTCTACGCCATCTTCATAAAATGGTGACTCGCACATATCATCGTAACCTATGAATACGCCCTTCGCCTTATTTATATTAAAGGGAACGCCCGCTGGAGACTTCGGATAATCCTCTCTGTTTAGCGAAAAACTAACTGAGCCACTTGCTAGTCCAGACGCAGATGGGTTTATAGCATTGCTACCTATGTATATATCGTTTTGGTCAAATCTTGATGTTATCTTATAGTCTAATTTTTTTACATCAAAAGAGGATATTCCGCCTCGGCCCAGAGAGCCTAATGATACTGAGTTTGATAGCTGTGTTGGATTTTCTATATTTATTTCTGAAAATAATTTTTCTGAGTCTATTAAGTTTGAATAATAAAAATTAAGCTTACTTTTATTAATTCCAACTACCAATTTATTTTTTTCTATATCCTTCTTTATAGAGATTGCCGTCCGGAGTGACCAATCTACTACATTTTTAACCTTGTTTCCAAATCTAACCGATGAAGAGTCGTCTTCAGGGTTCATCACTATTTCTATATTTTTATACAAAAAAGTAATTGCCTCACTTGGTAATTCTTTTATAAAAATGTTAGACGTGTCATATTCATTCAATTCTTCATTATATGTATAGGAAACGTTATTTAGCTTTCTCTTGACATAAACAGAAGTAGCCGAAGGGGGTATATTCTTATACATAATATTCCCGCCTGATACTTCAAACGCTATAACTTCAAATATATTATCATTTGTATCAATAACACTAAACACACTTGGGTGATCTGTAATTATGTTATTATATAGAAGGAAGTTATCAAAATATATCGGGCTGGATAACTCTATCTTTATCACCATGTCATTATAAGATTCAAGAATATCTATGCTATCTGTAATGCTACACTTGCACATTCTCGTCTGATGAGGCCTTTGAAAGCTCTCAAAGTCATCATGATCGAGGCTTTCTTCAAGAATATTATATTGTATCGCGTCACCATTTGTATATTCAATCAACGTGCTGTAATAAAATGGAATAAATATTGATTTATTACAATCATCAGCAAGAATAAAGGCTGGGCTCAAGTCGTTGATATAAGCGCCATCCTCGTAATCCTTATCTATGCCATATACAAAATCAGAGCCAAGCTCTAAAAATCTTCCATATATATATTCTTCAGAATACTCTGGGATATCTGCCTCGTCACGATTCGAAATATTTCTCAAATGTGACCAGTTCTTTGCGGATAATTCAACAGAGCAATCGATTGCCATACTGAACAAACTGGTTACATTCAAGGTTTCTTCTTTTTTGGTCAATATGAAACTACTTGGGATTATCACTTGAGTGTCATCAATTAATGATGATTTATAATTATTTATTCTAGCAGAATCTCCTGAGTGATCAACTGATCCGGAAGACTCAGATGATGATATAACATTAAAGTTATTTTTTTGATTAAACAGATCTTCTCCACCTTTAAAGGAAAAGACCTTATATCCAAAATTTTCAATATTAAAAGTAAGTGTTGCATCATTATTTATTCCAGCCCAGTCAGGCCTAACCCAGGATTCAAAAGTGCCTTCTTGCAGATTGATATTGGAGTTTCTAGGTATGTAAACTGCATTTTCATCAGATATATACAACCCATCATCAAATCTTCCGTCATAGAAATTCAAGTCTCCTGAGTAATTTACAGAGCCTGGACTCAAATGGTCTCTTCCTAAAATCCAGTTTCCAAATACCATTTCATCTATTGTTGGCTCAATAGACGTAAATGAGCTTACAAGTTTTTCAAATGCCGGAATCGTGGGCCCCCTGGCAAACGCCTGGAGCGAGCCCTCAAGTGCGCTCCTATAAAGCTCTCTATCTATAGTCAATGGAAATGATTCAAAGAATGGAATTTTTGTCAATGCTCCAAAATTCCTTCTCAGTGCGCTCCTTAGGGCTCCATATTTATATGTAACAAAGTAATCCTCTCCTTCGTCAATCGCACTACCTATGCTCCAATCTATAGAGTTATCACCATATTCATATGATATAAACAACTCATCTTTAATATTATTATAATCAAAATATAATTTGCCAGCCCTATAGTCTACAGACAGTGGTGTTCCTATTTCTGGAACAGATTCTTTTATATACTTTATCCTAACTATATCTCCCGGACTTATGTAGTCAAGGTCCTCCATTTCTACCGATATTGAGCTTTTAGATATACTTATTGTAGGCTTGGTTATTATGTCTATAGTATCATTATCTGATAGGGTTGGCGAAGTCTTAAGAATGTTTCCTTCGGCGGGGGTCTCTATAGTTATAGTTGAGTTTGTAATGCTTGAGTCAACTATCTTAAACCTGTTTGAGTCGCTATCAAGCACAAAGTTTTTATCCAAGTATATATTTTTAATAGAAAAATCTGGATGCAAATACACCAACATCCTTGAGTCGGATAGGACTGATGTCTGCATTACAGAAACATCTTTGTTTTTCTCTAAATTTAACTTTTCATCAAAAATTATAGAGCTGTTTTTCATTAGCGTTACATCATAAAAGGAATCTATGTTGGAATCTTTTATTTTAAATACTAACTTGCCGCCCCTCTTTTTTATAATTTTATCCTTATGGGTTTTTAAGTCAATAACATTGCTAGCGAAGCTGCTTTTCGTAGGATCGTATATATTTTTTCCGCCATTATCATATAATGATAATAAGTCTTTTGTAGCTGACTCCAAAATTCTTAAATTCTTATTCTCGCTATCTAAACTTCTTCCGAACAAGTCATCTATTTTGTTTATCGAATTTATAGATGATATAACAGTAGGAACAACAACTGTATAGTCCGGAAGAACCTCACATGATTGTTTATACTCCCCAATTAAATTTGGATATTCATCTCCAGCACTAAACATATATGTTGTATTTTCCAGATCATTTATTGATATATCACTGACACCAAATGTAATATTTTCATATTTTTTTGTAGCATACTCTATAGAGTCAGAAGATGAGATCTTTTTCACAATAGACCCAACTCCTATTATATTTTTGTTATTTACAATATGTGAATTACACGAGTAAGAAGCGCTCCCCAAATCTGTTGTATCATTACTCTCAACAGCTACGTAAACAACTCCATTTTTATAATCTATTGAATAATCACCAGACCTCCTAAGCCTAGTTAGGTTTGAATATAAATCCTCATTCAATGATGATTGTATTACGGATGCTATTCCACCATGCTCTGTTGCCGCAAAACCATATGTTGATAAGATGGGTTTAAAAAACTTCTCCTCTTCAAAGATATCTTCTTTATCAAAAGTAATTGACGAATTAAGTGATGACCCAACCGCATCCATGCTATTATTCAATATGGATTTATTATCAAGATTAATTGTGTAACACCTCATCCCTATTATAATCTTCGTGCCCACGCTTGGAGCGGTATAAGATGATATAATTCCCAATGAGTTTATAATTCCGTTCGAATCTTCATCTCCAAAGAATTTAATGCTTACGTCCTCTACTCCAACTGGTGTAGAGCTATCGGTAACAACTCTGATATAATAATCTTCAGAATTCTTGTTTATAAATTCAGACGGAATTCCCGGCTCAAACATAATGCTATTGTTTGAGGAATTTGATGTTATCTCAGATGAAAACGCTGGGGATACAAATTCTCCTACGACCGATAGGTTTTCGTTTATAACCTTCTTAAAGTTTGCATTTTCGAAATAATTGTTAACTACCTCTGGAGACCTATTACCAGAGAAGAAAACCTCTGTATCTGTATGATACAGCGGAGAGTAAACCTCTCCAGTTGTCTGGTTAAATATTCTGAAAACATCAGTTATCGGAGTATTTTTTGGCTTTATGCTAAAAGACGTAATTATATTATTATCTACTGGTTCGTTGATAGACTCAACGTGTGATAAAACTTTATAATCCTGGCCCTCTGCATATACCTTGTCATACTTAAACCCTATACTTGCCGCCTCTCCAGCCAAATATCTTCTATCATTTACAACAAAATCATTATTATCTATGCTATAGTCCAAATCCTTTACGAAGCTGTGTCTATATGAGTATGATGCTATGTAATTGTTATCCCCAGTTCCCAGCTTTTCATCATCAGCACCAACGACAAAAACCTCACCTGTTTTATAATCTACAGAGTACTCTCCTGGCTCACTCGGAAGTTTTGATATATCAAATTTTAACTCAACTATAAACTCATCTGGAGATATTTTGTTATTTTCACTTTCATAAAAAGACACACCACCTAAGTCGTATACGTCATTTGAATCATTAACTATTGGCGCATTATCTAAAAAGAAATTAGATATATTAGAAGGAATAGACTCAGAGGCCTGAGCCTTTATTCTATATACATCAACCGTATCCTCTATAATACACTTTCCAAGATCTTTATAAACATATGATGCGGTTATCTTGTCCCCAACCTTAGGCCTATATATATCAGAAAACTCTGATAACAGAATCTGATTACTATCTAGCTCCGAATATGAATAAGAGTGTAGCGGATCGTGTCTATTGCTCAATATTGCGTATTTAAACCTCTCTATATCATATACGTTTCCAGCAACTCCATCACAGTCCTCAGAGTCTTCAGCTCTAACGAGCTTAAGTGACAGCAACTTTAATATGTTCTTATTTTTGAAACTAATCAAATATCCTTTAAATCCGTTATCTTCTGAGAATTCAGATATTTCTTCATCCTGTACAATAACCCTCCTTAGGGATACCGGATGAGAGGGGGTGGTCTGCTCCCTTGAGAAGCCAGAGTTTATTGAAAATGATATAACTTCCTTTACAGACGCGGTGGCGGTCTCACTACTCGAAACCCTATCTATAAAATATGCGCCCTCGTTTGAAAGCCTATCTCTTGGAGATGACGTTCTAACTCTCCTTTCGTCCAAAATATTTACTGATATATAGTTATCGCTCAATGCCTGGCCTATAGAGTTTTGAGCTTTGAATATTTCATTTGCGTGAGCAGATAATATCTTCTTCACGATAGAGTTTTTCTCTATATCAAAAATCTTTGGGACTAGGGAGTAAATTCTGTCTCTTATCGGATTTATAGAGTCTACCCCTACAAAAAATAATTGACGTATGGACTCGCTATTTAGAAGTCTTATCGATCTGTCACTTTTGAACGTGCTATCATCAGTATCTAATAATTTTAATAAATAGTAATTTCCAGATATCTGAGGCTTTGTCTTTATAACTACAACACTATTTGATATAGCTATTCCAGTTACCTCCAAATCTTTGGAGTTTCCGCTTAAAGACTCTACGTTGAAATTATCTTTTGATAGAGTAGATGATACATTTTCACTAAAAGTTACCTTTAACTCCGTAGTTGATGGTATTGAAAACGCTATTGGCTTAAATATCATATCTTCCTCTATGTTAGCCTAAAATTTTCTCTTGTAACAGATTCAAATAATATTGTTCCTGCAGATATGGTCTGATTGTCTAACGATTTTATAAAACTCTTTTTACCAGACTCTCCGCTAACATTAAATTTCGATATATTTATCGAATCAACTCCATTAACAGAGGTTGCTGCGGAAACTATATCTGAGTAATCAACAGTGGAACCAAGCCTGGATGTGTTTAGTAAATTTGTGATCTGACTAGATACGTTCTCCACAATAGTAGCAGAATTATTGATAGAATCTTCGTTAATTAATATTTGACCGTCAACGTCTATTAGAATCTCTGACGCTTCTTTCGCCAATACATCTGCAGTTATGGACCTAACCTGTTCAAGTGATGCCGTTACGTTTGGCAAAATAATATTATTATTATACCTTACAGTAATCCGCTCGCCTTCTTTTGGAGCTGAGAAGTTATAGCTAGCGTTATAGGCGCTTCCAGATAATGGCTGATTGGAGATGAGTGCAGATATAGAACCGATTAAAACACCGCTAGAATTTCTGAATCCAGATGGTATCGAAACTCTATCTATCCTTGAGAACATTTTTTCAGTAAATATTGACTCGTTTCTTCTAAAAAATATTTCTTCAAAATCATTCTCATTGGATATTAACACAGATACCCTTAGCTTTGTTCCTCCGGTTATATCAATACCTGAGTTTTTTGTTGTATCTTTTATTACAAAAGATCCGGCATCCAAAAGCGGATCAGATAAAGAACTCCTTGTGTCAAAGTTGTTTTTAGAAATAGTGTATCCCAGTATATCAAGATGCCCTTCTTCGCTTCCAAATACATCTAGCTTAGCTACGGAATCCACTCTTGCGATTGATATATTTGACGGAAGCTCTCCTAACCCGAAAAACTCTTTAATCTCAGATCCTATATCAAACGTCAAGTCTCCAGAGTATCCTGAAGACGAGCCAGTTACGGATATTGCAGTATCAACATCAAAAACAGCTCTCGTAAAAGTTGTTCCAAGAACTTTAACCTTTCCAGACTTAACCACACCTGTTGTGGTTAATTTTATTTTAGATGGACAAAACCTCATGATTCCACTAACAGCCCCAGAAACATTAAAGTTGTACAATAAAGGCTGATAAGAGTTGTCTATTTGAGATAGCCCAGAGCTCAAAAGGGAGTTTGTGGTGTTATTTCCACGTATGGGAAATCCTGAAAAATCTGTTTCAGGAAAAACATTGGAAATATCCGCTATATAGTCTATATGCAAATTATCATCTAAATCTGATATCTCTTCCACTAGATCTAGTAATCCATTTTCAGAAAGTATATCTTCTGATGGAAGAGTGACTAAGTTTTCAGAAAATGAAGCGTCACTTTGTTCTATAAAAAATAATTCATTTTTATTATAATGAACATAAACTTTCTCCCCGGAGGCAACCGGACTGTCAGTTGGAAGGTATATTGTCCTAGAGGAAAATGTCCCATCACTCTTATTAGTATTATAAGCCTCCAGCCCAGACTCTGTTCTTATGGACACTATATTCTTTACTTCATTCATTTCTGAGTTCAATATAATTGCTACAAATGTGGACTCCTCTACCTCCACCACCTCTGTATCTAGCTCCTCAACTACCTTTGAATATAAAGAAGATATTCTCGATATAGGGTGCTGAGCAGATATCTGATACTCAAGATCATCAGCCGTCCTCGCGAGCAGAGCCTCTTCTCCGGATATTCCAGATGAAACACCCCAATCTATTGAGTCAGTTACGTATGGATCCTTATATATTGAGTTAGATTCTGCGCCATTATACTCAATATACTTATCAAAATATCTCCTCCACAGGTAGTCTACCGATAGTATATCCGCAGAAGTAGGTAGGTTCTTTCCAGATATTACAACCTGAGCATCTTCGTTAAGGCCAGACGTGCTATCTATATTTTGGGACTCAACCACATAAATCTCACCAGTTGTTCTGTTGGTAACCCTAGAGACCGTCACAACTGGCCCATGATTTAGGTTCACAACCCCTCTGTCTGATATGTTGATTTTAGAATTTTCTCCACTAATTACAAGATCCTGATATACCTCATCCACTCCCTGTATATCTGAAAATCCAAGAGAATCTGCGGAATTGAAAGACCCCTTTGTTAGGGAATCTGCAATTACATTTTTTTTACTTAATATCCAATGTAGCTTATCAAAACAGAACGGACTTCCTCCGGTTTCCGGATTATCATCCTTCAGCAGTTCATAATTTCCAGAAGTAGACCCGTCAGAGTTCGTTACCTTTGATGAGAATATTCCAGACTCTGTTCCTACGACAGATACCACAGAATTAACTGGTTGGGCTGGTATGTTTCCACTTTTAAAAGTAGATACCCTCCTCTCTTCTGATGTTAAGTTTTTATATATAGAGCTATCTTGTATTCCAGATAGTCCGAGCACGACATCATTTCTATCATCTTCTGCAGTCCCAGAGCCGGAAAGATCCGTATATATGAAGGACTCTATATTTTCTTTTAACCTGGTCCCAAGAACATACATATCTACTTTTCCACCAGTTCCCGAACTCAATATTCTGAATGAGCCGTCATTTATCTCTATCGTCTCTGTGCCATCCCTGAGCATTAATGTGCTTCCGGGTTCTGCAACTAGGACATCTAAAACTCCATTCACGGCTAATGCTGCATTTCTATAACCAGCGGCAGTCCCCGTATTAGAGCCACTAAACACTGCTAAAATTCTAGCCCTAAATGATAAATCACTCTCACTATTTACCCCCCCACTAAGAGAGGACAGGTTTATAACCTTTAGCGAGGAACCAAGGCTGTGGCTAACTATTTGCAAAGAACTTACGTTTCCAGACTGCCCAGCCCTCGTGGCTTCAACCGGAACCTCTAAGGAGAAAGAATCATTTATTCCTGCCGTATTTAAAGCGCTCCTAAGCCTTGTTGCGTTTGCCGCATAAAGATTTTTTTCTACGGAAGAAATAACATAATTACCTATAGTTTTATATGCTAGCCCATTCCTTGCTGTAACTATTGTTCCAGATGGAATTGGAACATCTGAAATTACATCATTCGTGGTAAAGACGACGACCCCTGTTGATGGAGTTCCGCTATTTCTCGATATTCCAAAGTTCCTGGCAAGCCTGTCGAGGTCCCTGCCAGATGCTGTTCCAAATGATTGTTTTTCACTTATCAGCGACAAGGCCTTGTGCAGGCGCTCTATCTGGTCTGCTTGTATGTCGATAAATAAATCTCTAGCGACAGTTCCGGGCTTTGTATCTAAATTCGGCTGTGTTAGCCTTAATCTTTCAATCATAGAAGATACTATTTCACTAAAAGATCTGAATATAGCCATAATATCTCCTAAACTATTCTTATAGTTATTACTTCACTAATTGTACTTAATTTTTGAGTTAAAACAGATATAAAAACATTATACATTCTCGGATCGGCCCCATCTCTCTCTACCGAAACTGAAGTAACTTCCAATATCTTTTCACCTGATGTTAAAAACTGCTTTTTTAATTGAACTTTTTGCATAGATATTAAGTTAGAAAGAGCTCTCCTGACCGAAGCTTCTAAATCAGAGTCTATAATGCTTCTGTCTGTAACTCCACCTATTTCAAGAGCCCCAACTCTGCTTCCATAAAACTTATGGAATTTATTCTCTCCAAGGTCCGTAAGGAGTATTTTTACAATATCTTGCCTTAACTTTGTATTATTATTAACTAACTTCATGGATCCATCAGCATCTATGCCCAAATCACCATTTCTAATTCTTAAATCAAAAGACATTTCTATATCCTATTTGCTTAAACAAGCATCATGTTTATCATATAAAATAATAGAAAAGAACAAGACAGCTAGTTGTCTGTTCTATATGTGCCACTACCCACTATAGCTCTTGTGAAAGATAATTTAAAAATAAAAAATAAGAGTCTCTAATTTGCTCAGAAAGTGCATTTAAAGACTCCCTCATATCTTGCTTTTCAGCATTTCCATCATTTTCTGATATATAACTCATCTCTATATTCATAAAATTTTCGTATTGCTCATTGGTTAAAAGACCAAGTAAGGCCTCCTCATCTAAAGTAAATAATGCTAAAGTAAATACCGCGATATCTATAGGCCCAACTCCAGTAGTCATCCCGATTGTGGTATTTGCATCACTCACCGCCCTTTGAGTAGCGGGTATTTCATCGCAGCGATCTTCTGTTATTTCATCAATCCTATTGTCTATTCCAGTTGATATAGACCTTATTATCGACATAAGCGGAGACATAAGATGCCCATCTCTTAGTCCGGAATTTCTTTGGGTTTCCGACTGAAGGTCCAAAGAGGCCGAGTTCTCTCCTCCAAAAAATAAAAGTAGAGCATCTTCAATTGTTTTGGCCTGAAATAAAAGAGACAGCTCCGGCCTCTGCAGGATACTCCGATCATTCTCCGCTGCCGCGCAAGAATCATCTGCGCCCGGGGTATTATTCTCAGATGGAGTATCTGGGTTAAGCTCCCTATCTCGCTCAATATGCATTAGGCCTTCGGCCTGACTCTCCATAATGTGATGAATTTTTTCTGAAATATCATCAGCCATAATTTGAAGCATTATGTCTAATCTTGTTATAATTAAACTCTCAATTATTCCCCATTCGTTTACTACATCACTATACCTTACTTTATTTTCATCGTCATCATCTCCAAGCCCAAAGTCAATTGTTTTGTTTTCTTTCAAAGATTCGGCCGGACTTGACCACTGAGTTCCCGTCGCCCTATCAAGTCTAATTCTTATAACAGATTCTAAAAACGACTGTTTTGTTCTTTGCTGATTGACCGTTCTGCCCATGGTTGTTGAAAATGGCTTTGCAACTATTTTGCCTGGCTCGTTAATGCATTTAGAGATTCTAGCATCCTGTATTGGCGGTATTAATAAGTATGAAAATTTAAAAAAACCACTTGGCTGGTCAATATCAAGAAGGCTTGCTGTATATAGAGCTACACCCCCTGCTGCGGCCTCAATTGCCGCAGACGCATCTCCCCCTAGGCTATCAAGCTGCTCTTCGGCGGATTGCACACCGCTCCCCTCATCATCCAAAGCTGCATCAAGTTCTTCCTGTGTTAATGGCGTAACCTTTACTCCAGAAAACGAAAAGGAATTACTGCTTACTGCAACCTCTCTTGTGCCAAATGGCTTGCTTCTTTCGTCCAATATCCTGGTTTCCACTGCATATAAAGTTGTCGTCTCTGATTGCTCCAACTCCCCAGTTGTATGATCCAATATCGAGAGCTCTCCACTTTGCAACTCTTCAGCGTCCGACATAGGCATGCCAAGCATTCTCATAAATGCATTTTCATTAGACTCTTTTGGAGCCTGGGAATTTGATATATTTCCAGAAAAAATCTCAGAAGCTACTCCCATATTTCCAAGAAGCGCCTCTGCTGCACCAAGCGCCGCAACATTAGAGCTGAAAAGATCCGCAGGAAGGTACGAGGACCTAATCCTCTGTATACTCGTAGGAATGGAGCTAAATATTTTAGACGGGTCTCCGGCTTGATCAAATAGCATTCCAAACAGCTCTCTGTCGAAGTTTGTGCCAAATGAGTCTTCTATTATAATGTAAATATCTTCTATTATCTTCGAAACAAGGTTGCTACTCATAATTAATTCTCCAGCTTAGTTCCAAAGGTCTGTGGATTAGACTTGGCAAGGAGAGCATCATCATCCTCCTTGCTTGACATGTCCGAAAGGAGCATCTCATCTCCCTTTCCGGTATCGACAAAGAACACACTCAGAACCCTATCTACCCTAGACAAGCCTCCGAGCGGTGTCTCGACCTCTGACATTATATCTGCGTCTACACCATCTTCTATGCAATCAACTGCGGATTCTGCAGATGAGAGTTCTTCCACTATATCTTCAAATCCAGAGAACGCTAACGCCTGAATTGTCTTTCCACAAACAGATGCCTTTATCTTTATCTCACCAATTGCGTCTGAAGTTATTCTAGCGTAAACGCTATTCCCTTTGGCAAGATATCTTGCAACCGTTCCACCATCATCTTCTTCATAATCTATGAACCTAGCAGAGCCTGTTCCGTCTGATAATATTTCCATCTCAACCTTTTCTTCGAATTTCAAACCTGGCGCTACATTCCCATAACACTCTCTTGGTGTTAATTCGATAGTTGCAAACTCTCCTATTTCTATGATCGCACTGTCACCGTCCCCAGAGGCGTACTCTCTTGCTCCAATATATCTTGGGCCATATTCTTCTGGCGCATCACCAACAACTCCTGGCCCAGCTATTATTTCTGCCGGAGTTATCATCGTTGAGAACCCAGCAACAGGGGTTATGTCTTCATCCTCAAGAACCTTAAATGATGTTGATAGCTCATTAACAACAAAAACACAAGTTTTGTTCGCTATATCCTCTATGCACAATTGAAGCTCCTCTCCTGCAGCAACAATGTCCCCTATAGGTATTAGATCGGGAAGCAATTTGGTTTCCGGATAGGCCGCAATGGAGGCCCTAACCTTCGAAGTAGCGGCCTTGATTGTTATAGGATACTTCTCTACACAGTCCCTAGCTTCCTCAATCAGTTTTGTTACAGCAGATGTATCTTCTTCGGAAGGTATAGCTGACTGATTAATCGTAGCATTTGTGCACATCTGCTGAATCTCTTCCTCCGCCTGTCTTACGTCTACAAAATATAGCTTTGGAAAATCTAATAGAGGAATATTATCAATGGCCTTTCCTGGAATGACCGAAATCCCATCGCCATCAACAACCTTTATGAAGTCCTCAACAACCTTCTCTGTTACAAGCGCGATATGAGCGTTGTTATTAAGATTTGGTTTTTTTGGAATTCCACCTTCATCTGCTGGCCAGCCTTCTGCAGTGACTAATGGCTTGAAATAAGAATTTCCGTCATCGCATACTTTGAATTGTGCTGAAGATAAGTCACTGATTATCTCATCCGGAGAGCTGCCGCCGTCAAACAATGCTGCAAGCCCAGAGGCTGTCGCACCCGTCCAGAAGCCACCTCTCTTCTCTTTGTGTGTAAACAAGTATTCAAGACCAACTTCGTTAACCATTACGATGCTCTCTCTTGATGTAGCATGTTTTGGAGCAGCAGGATGATTTTGCATGACAGCTTTTATCTCAAGAATGACATTATTTTGTTCAGTATCAGGGTCTTCTCCGAATACAATGCCGTCTTCTTTTATATAATAAAGATTAAACTGATCATCCATTATAGCCATTCTAGGAATGCCATCAAAAGTTTTGTACTCCGTTCTGGTTTCTATAAGATCCAACTCTCCCGTGTCTGGGTTTACTTCATATATTGGAAAATCTATAGGAAGTATTAGCGGCTTAACGGATGCGGTATCTCCATTGAAATCCAGGAAGTCATCGTGACCATCTATAGGACTAACAAACTTCCCCTTGCCCGAGGATCTAATGCTTATATCATCTCCACTTTTATTAAGAAGTGTTATTGGAGAATCTAATGTCTGATCCGGATCAAAAGCTTTTCTGAAAAACCACCAGTCAATATTCGTTCTTCCCTTTTGATTGAACTTAAATGTTACAGCTGCAGGATTTGACTTTTTCCATGACCCACCCTTCTTTGACTTAGAATACGAAACCTCGAAGGTTCCGTGGTTCTTCTTCCCTAGCTTGGCAGAATCAGAACCTGGATCGTTATATACAGAGTTGATTCTCAAGGTATCTTCCTCTTCATCTCCGGAGCCAATCTTCACCATGTCCAAAGCATCTATAAATAGTCCAACATCGCTTAGAAGATCACCCTCCTCTCTTTCGTATAGGTCATCTGCCTCAACAACATCGTCTTCAGAGAAATCTTTCCTTATTAGTGTCGTTCCCAAGTTATCCTTAACGTCTATAAGGTCCGTACCACCACTATCTGCATCCGGATATGGCTCATTATCAACCTTTATAAACGCTAACGGCTCAACGCTTATAGATTGTGCAACAGGAAGCGCGATATCAGGAGTTATGCTTCCCCCTGGGGCCAGCTTTCCTCCTAAAATTCCGGCCAATATTGTTCCATCGACTCCGCATTCCGCATCTCCAGTTCCAGGCGTTATTTCGCATGGGAATCTAAAGAACATTTGAAGCAGCTGAAGAAATATTGCCAAAATTGTTATAATAGGCTCAAGAACCTGGAGGTCAGCTTCAACTGAAAATAGATACTCGGACAAAACCTCTTCTAGCGCTTTTATTGCCGGCCAGTTTTTGTACTTTATGGCCCTATCAATTGCTTTTATAATCTCGTTTATTGCAGTTATAATTCCAAGTATTTTTTGGATAAGACACTCAAGAAGGTCCAGTAAGTGCAGGAGTAGTCTTAAGAACATTACCGGCACGGATAGCTGTGGTAATAATAATATCAAATCAAATAAACACTGAAAAAGCCTTATTATTGCTTTTGCCAGCTTAAATGGATTTAATAGCGCACATATAACATCTATAATACAGAAGATAACCTGAATCGGGATTAGAAGAACCTGAAAACCTCTGAGGTGTGCTTGAAGCTCTGCTGTCAAATGGAAGGATATGTCACAAAAGCTTTGTATGATCTCTTTCAAGGCGGCGACTTTATCCATCAAGACATTTATAAACTGCAGTGGACCCTCCAGCAGTTTGTTCAGAAGTTCTTCTATATCTGCCAACTTATCCTTAAGAGGCCCGAGTATAAGATCTTCAAATATTTGCTCCAGATCTAGTGTGAACCCGTCACCCAAGAGGGCCCTAACTCTATTTCTCTCTGCATTTGAATTTGATGCAGCAAGTGTCAAACAATCATCTACATTGATAAACGCTAGAGCCTTTGGAACCACTATCTTCGCCTTAAGGACACCATTTTCCATCCTTCTGGATATGACACGACATCTTATATCGTTTATTGTTATTGAAGCATATCTTCTCGCTCCCTTAACATACACTATAAGCCTTTCTTTCGCTTCAAACGTTAGGTTTTCAAAATCACCAGCCTCAAAGACCTCATTGTTGTTTTTTCTAACGACTTTGATTATTTCAGGTATGTTGTACTCTATTGCTGCATAGTTTGATACCTGTGCTTTTAAAAATAATTTTGCTGTTGCCGATTCTGTACTGTCTAAAGAATATGCGGATCTTGGTATCTCTACTCCAGAATCCAACTTAACAGTTGATGGCACCAACAGGTCTTTAGCTCTAGCAATTCTGGAGATATCTGAAGTTGTTACACCCTTCATTAAGGTTGAGTATGATAACTTAGACCCAACCCTGGAATCCTCTACACTATCTGAAGATTTTGCGATCATCATCTTAAAGTCAAAGTTAGTTGGAGTTATAGAAACTGGAATCTGTAGTACATAATCTGAGTTAGCCATAGGCCCATCAGATGCAGATTCGCTAGTTATCATCAACCCATTTCCCTCCCCAAATAGAAGCGAGCCATGTCCAAGTGCTGCCCCATCAGCAATTGTAAACGGAGCCTCTCCTACAAACGCCGCTTTTTCATCCGTGGAGTCTCCAGTAACTATCTCACTCACCCAAGCAGATGATAGGATTAGGGAATCCGTCTTGGGATCTATGGTATAAAGATCGCTAGGAATATCTGTGGTCGTAAGTCCTATATACAACTTATCAGATGTCATAGTGACTTTGAATTTTTTATATTTTGACTCAACAGTTATTGACATATACCCATCTGTAGACGATGATAGATTTCTAAATCCAGCTACCAGCTTGCCAGATTCCTGTTCTGAAGAAAGCGCTCTGATTTTGCCAATTCTTTTTTTATTTATCTTTTGAGTTCCGAATTTAAATTTATGCTTAGCTTTAAAATCATGACCATTAAAGACTATTACGGCCCTCTGTATCTTCGATATAGCAGAATGTTTTGTGCTTTCAACAATTTGACCAGTAGCCGCCTGATCAAACCCATAGTTAGATAACATGCCCCTCAGCGTATTTGACACTGAAGACGAAGATGTTCTTACTATTTTGCTCTCACTTTCATTGTTTGGACCGGATTTGTCACCAAGAACCATATTTGTTATTATTGGAGGCCCTACAAAGGGGGGCATTTTTTTATCAGAGTCCGCCCTCTCGGTTATTTTAAAATAAGCATAAGAGCCATTATCCTTGTATGATTCAGACGTAGCCCACGTATCTGAAGAACCTGGGCTTGCAATCTCGTCTATTGCCTTATTGACTACAAAAACATAGGCCGATTCTGCGCTTATTACGCTATTCCAATTATACTTTGCATATTTAGTGCCAGGTAGCATTAATTGGGCCTTCCTATTTGAAAGCCTTATAAAGTCGGCACCCTCGTCTAAAACATATTTCAGTGTTTTTGGTATATATAATGTTAGCCCATCTTCAGTTTTTGTAACAACGGTCACAATATCTGATTCCGCAGAAAAATGCTTTGCGCTATCTTCATCTGTAAATGCCAAATAACAATGCACTTTTGAGTTCTTCTTAAATACTCCGCCCTTATACTTTAGCTTCAGCTTACTACTCTGTCCGTCCATGGGAATGGGAATACCAGATGCCTCATTAACCCCGGTTTCGTCATTCTTCTTGCTTATTCCGGCTAATTTCAAATTCTTTGACTCTTTGAAGAATGAAAGATAGCTCTTTCCCGGCTCAGGCGGCAGGTCCGATTTCTCAGTTCCTGGCTCTGCAATGTATACTCTTATGGCCGCGCTTTCTGCTCCATATTTATTAACCGCCCTAACAAAGTATGCTCCCGACTCAAGACCTAATGTTGTTAATGGCAAGTCTATCTGAGCAGTAACCGCTCCAGATGTTTTGGCAAACCAGCCCTGGTCTTGCAAGACACCAGGGATATTTTCCCTAACCTCAAGAACCTCGGTCATGTCTTCGTTATAAAATTTAAAGGAAAAGATACCGTCTAAGTCATTTGTGCTTGACTTAAACCTAAACTGAGGCTGTCCGTCTGAAGAAACAACAGGCCCTCCATAATATCCATTTGGGCTCATTGAATCAAGATCCGGGCTCTTGACCGTTAGCGCTATATTTGGACCAGGAACTCTTACCATTTGCCCAATGTTGTCAATAATATACATCGAAAACATATACTCTGAAGTCCCGACATCATCTCCGGGGTAATATATATCTGCAAACTTATCTTTACTAAATGTCGCTATAGCAGTTTCAGAATCCTCTTCATATGTTATGTCACCCTCTATCCAGAATGGCTCTGCAGGGACTTGCGGCTCAGACACGTCTAAAAGGCTTGGCCTTGCAGAGGCTAGCAACTCTCTAGCCCCATAGACTTTTGGATTTGAGAACTTATCATTATTCCTTGCAAATCCGGACGAGGCTTGAATATCCCTATTTGAAATTAACAAATCCGGCCTTCCCATTTCCCCTGCCATATCCATTATTGTTCCAGATAGCTGAGATGAGACAGATAGCGGAAAGCCCAGGTCTGTAACCTCTATATTATATTTATCACCAATTGCCAAAGTATTCCATGCTGTAATTTCGGTTACATCCGATGTATCACGTGGCTTAAATATGTTAAATATATTATCCGGTAACGCGGAAAGCTCTCCTATTTTTCCAGCAATATCCTCTGTATGGTCTGCGGAAAACACCCCCTTTCCGTCACCGCCCGATTCCCAAATTCCAGATTCCATCGGCTTAGTCAGTAATGGTGCTGAGAATATCTCTACCATACTATCCTGTGTCTTTCTAAACCCAGCAATCCTGCCCAGAGAGGAAGTTGCCATTACAGATAGGTAAACCTTCGAGCCAGAGTTGTTTGAAAACTGCCCAGACAGCTCAATGTTTAAATCAGGAGAATCAGATTCTGTTGGCAGGTCATAACCAACCTCTATAAGCTCCAATGCTGGGGGAGGCATGTACTCTATGGAGGTTCTTCTAGCCCCATCGTCAGTTATCATCTCTATAAGAAGAATTGGGGGCTCGTCCTCTGAGAATATATCAGAAGTAAAGCCAGAAGAGTCTCTTCCGGTTAGATCCGGCATCTTTATATATATGGTATCGTTTCCGGCGCTATCTCTAAACACCGTAAAGTACCCACCCAGATCTGGGTTGAAGCTGTCATTTATAATCTGCTCTTCTGACATATTATATATTGGCAAGAACTCAAGAAGACAGCCTTTGATCATCTCATCATTTATCTTTGAAGAATCAAGGGCTCCATCTGTTCCGAAGAAGTCCCCTATTTCTCCGAACGTCTTTCCAGTCACTCCGTAGAAGTCTTTAAACTTATCCTTTAGCATGCTAGATATCTTCCCAAAGACATCTAGTGGAATATATGTCAACTCTGCAAATCTGTTTATTTCATGATTAATTCCAGGATGAGTTCCATCTTCTGGAGTTATAGTATCTATATCTCCATAATAAGTAGAAATATATACCCTAGGTATTTCGCGGAAAGTTGCATTAACGTTTGAATTTGTAAGTCCTTTTTTTGATATATTAAATAGTGACTTATTTATTTTATTTCTTACAGAAACCAAATTTGATAAGTTTGCGCTATCTCCGACCTCATTTACAACCCCCTCAATAGATGAAAACTCTGCTTTTACTTCATCTATTTGCGGCGCCCACTTATCATCGTCTATGCTACCGTCCGTTCCTCCGTATCTTACAATTTGTATATTTTGACCACCTGTTCCAATTTTAACAATAGCGCCGCCAACCAGGGGAAGCTTTCCGGCGCTAACAGCAGCCTTTGGGAATAGGATTCCAGAATCTGGAGATGCAGTTATATCTTGAGTAGTAACTGCCTCGAAGCAGCTAACTCTAATTGAGCTAGCCGCGTCTTCCGAAATCTTCATTGGCACTGCGCCTACTAAAATCATTTTAGATTAACCTCATACTGTAACTTTATATTTTTCATAACCTAGGTTGACACCGAAGCGTTTCCAGAAGTCTTGCTTTCTCCAGCACCCCTCGGCTTCTTGGCGCCTTCTACAATTCTAACCATATTTCCTTTTAAAGTTAGGTCTCCAGATGCACTCTCAATTAGCAAATTACCATCATTCCTTATAATCATATTAGCAGTAGGGTTCATTCCGGCGATAACCATTCCATGCTTTCCGATAGATATAATATAGTCAGAGGCGTATAGAGGGTTTCCATCTCCACCTTCAACGTCTATAGGAACAACGTTTCCGTCTGCATCAGTAACTGGATCGAAAGTTGTCGTTGTAAACCCCTTATCTGTAACATTAACCCTCAAGTCAAACCTTCCTTCATTAAACCCCCTTGAGGCTGAAGTTTCGGGATCTGAACCCGAGTAGCCACCGCCAACGTTTATCAGCATATCTCCATCTGTCTGCATTATCATGCTTCTTCCGTTAGCATCTTTTCCCAGCCAGGCTATCATTGCGCCAGCGGCATCCAGAACAATACTTTTCATATCTTGATTATCTGCGCCAACCGATACGTCGATAGAGCCTTCAAAGTTTATATTAGCACTCTTGCCGCCAGTCTTCTGCCCCCCTTCATCTGGAACCACATTTCCATCAGAAACCGAAAAGCCGTTAGTATAGCGAGGTGAATTTGTCTTGCTTCCGGCCACAATGAGCTTTCCCCCATTATACATAGCCGGAGATTCAGGCTCAACAGCGACTGTTCCCCCATATTGTGGAAACTGGCTAATCTCTTCCGTTTTAAAATTCTCAGTCCTCTCAGTTCCCTCCGGAAAGGGAACCTCAAAAACGTTTAAATTAGAGGTATCAGTTGCAAGGCTTAGCTTTAAAAATAATGGGTTATCTCCAGGATCGCTAGTAGTAAGCCCTCCCGGCCCAATCCAGTAATTAGTAGTATATTGAGTTGGGATTAGAATATGATGTATGGTATTGGCTATCAAGGCTTCTGCCGCAGCATACATATTGTGGTGTCTTGTGTGATTTACACTTACCACGTTCTCTCCCAGTCCGGCATTGAAATACCCACTATTATTCGAATAAGAAATCCCAGTTCGCCGCAAACCAGGTGTATCACTTACAACCTCTCCGGTATTTTCATCTGCCGAAGGAAATACAATTTTCCCATCCTGGTCTCTGAGAGTTACCGGGACCCCCTCTTCAGAAGACTCTAGTAGCGGCAGCGTTTCCATTTCAACCGCATTTTTATGCATTGAAAAATCGGCACTAATTGGATATAATATATTTCCAGTATCACTTGTTTTTGGAACGTGCATTCTGAATGCACCCTCTTTGTCCATGCAAAATACAAAGCCTTTGTCACTAGTATATTCTTTAGTTTCAGAATGTGTAGAGTTCGTAGATAACTGAAAGTGAACGCCAAGACCCCTTCTAGACAACAGCTTTGCTTCAGTCATAGCGTCACTATCGGTTGGCGGAGAGCCAAGGTGTATGGGGTTGTAATTTATATCTAATTTATTCTTGTTTAGATCAACAACATTACCATATATAGTTTCAGTTAATTCATTTTCAGCCAAAAGAAGCAGGTTGTCCGCAGCCTTTATTCTATTTTTCCCACCCAAAATTCCGGGATATGGAGGGGAGAAGCTTCTTTGTTTTAGGTTAAGCTCTCCGTTTATTTTGCCTATTTCATCTTCAAATCCAGAAAAATGATATGATTGGGAAAACTCATGAGATACGAATCTAACTTCCGAAAGCTCAATGTTTCTTTTGGTTCCTAATATGCCACCTACCTTTGTCGGCCTCGATTGCTCTTCAAACAACCCAACTCTTTTTGACGCTATATGAAATTTAGTATCTGCACCTTCCGCTACAGATTCTCTCTCGGTAGACACATGGCTTCTTCTGACTGGCCTAGAGTATGTTTTTGAAGCAGAGGTATTTTCAGACATTCCTTCGTATACATCATAGTAATAAACCCCAGATCTCTTATCTCTAGATAAGGTAGAACCAAATATACCGCTGGAAATTTTAAGCCCTCCGGATTTATCTGCACAAAAGTAGGATTCCGAATCTCCAACCCTCTTGCTACCTCTTTTTAGCTTTCTTGAAAAGGGGACGGTTCCCGCCTTAGCGTCAGTACCCTTCTTTCCCTGATTTACATTTGGCAAAAGGCCGACAATAATATATCCAAACCCAGAGCCTGGATCTACCAGACTGCATGCCACTCGGTCACCTTCATCATATACAGAATTGGTGCCATGGTCAAGGCTCACGGCTTCGAGGTTGGAATAGGAGGTTCCATCTACAGATATAGAGTATTTTATAGGCCCTCTATCATCAGAGTCGATAACTTTAAGTATCGTCCCTACTTTGCCCATTCTATTTATTCTTGACATTTCTAAATATACCTATTTGATTATGCTTCCACTCGTAGACGTGCTATTACCACTCTGAGATGACTGACTTGTAGACGGAATGTTTAAAATTCCAATTTCAATTATGTTAGACATTTGCGTTAGATTATCTCTAATATCTAACCATGTAGACTGCCTTGGGCCATCTTTTGGAAAAATTGCAACATAATCTTGCTCAGTATATTGCTCATCCGAATCTCCTCCAAACTGTATCATCTCGGAGCTATCCCCATCCAAAGTGTGGGAACCATACAGCAGCCTATCCATACAAAGTATTTTTGCCTCTCCAAACTCGTCGCTTCTTCCGGTAAGAAGTGTTATCTGCTCTATTATATTTGACGGGTCTATCGGTGTGGCCTGAAGTCCGTTCGGAAGCATCATGGACGAGGTGCCCTTAGATGTCCCCACTCCAACTCCAATGCCGTTTAGCATACCTCCAAATACGTCTGCCAGGTCTCCCACCGGGCTAGTCTGAGTTATCTGAACCGGGTCTTGAAGCAATTGTTTTATTACAGATAAATTATCCCTAACCTTGGATTCATCTCCACTAGTTTTTGCAAAGCCTCTTATCAGTATTTTCCTTGAGCCCATTACTGATGCGGACAAATCTAACATTATATTAAAAAATCTTTCTTGGTTATTTCTATATGATAAAAGTGTTGCTATGTCTCCATTATAATTTGGAGGAAACACTATTGCGCAATCTGGAGATAAAACCCTGTATAGATCATCCTCTTTCTGACCTCTATACGTGAGAATCCTTCCTCCTAGGGGGTTGGTTGTCAGCTGTCCACCTATTACATCTAGAGGGCTAGGCAAGTATTGTCCCGGAGGGTGCCCATAATTCAGAGACAATGATGTCTGAAAGCTAGAGCCATATGTAAACTGCTGTTGAACACTCTCTATATAATACAGAAGCCCTTTTTCTGGTATAAAGACAACGTCTCCGGGCTGATAAAACTCATTTCCGGCAACTGTCACATTGGCTTTGTTTATCTTTGTTCTTTCTAATTGCAATTGCAGTATTGCATATGGTCTAGACTGAAGCTCTGCATCGTTAGAGAATGGCAATCTTATTGTCTCTGGCTTATACCCATACTGCCTCCATAAATCAAAGTCTGTTGCTCCTGCCCAAAAATACATACCATCCATACCCTTATTTAGGCTGTCCTCAAGCCCAAGAGGCGCAGAACCGAAAACATCAATTCTTGTGGCGTTGGGCGGAGATTCTGTAAATGTAACAGAAATTATTTCATCATCATTAATTACGAATCTTCTTCCAGAGCCTGCACCTAAAAAATTCCTCTCATCATTTTCAATCAGATAGTCTAACGAAGACGACGAATCACTGTCTATATCTCCATTTAATAATGACTTGACCTTCTTTATCTTATCCAAAGATTCATTTAAGTCTATTCCTAAAAACTCCACGCTTAGCTCAGGCTCTCTGCTGCTAGATGTTGCGTCTGTAAATTCACCACTAACTATCGACTCTATGGCTTCAATCTCATCTAATTTTTCCCGATTCCTTTTTAAAATTGTAACAAGGCTATCTCTTTTTGAAATCGTAATGGCTAATTTTTGAAATAATGAATTTATTTTTGTAAGTTTTTGAGAATCACTATCTAAATTCTTAACAAAATCCTCATCCTGAAAACCCTGCTCTCCCACCCCTAATCCGGCTGCGGGATCCATGCCATAATTTTTCCTAAATGTATTTCTGAGCGAAGTTAGCGATGACGCACTCACAATCTCATCGTTATTAACGGGATGAGACCCGAGGCTTACTGCTCTCAAAACGCCGTCATGAACTCCTATCCCAGCTCCACCAAGCGTTGTCTCTTGGAATACCGGATCAAAATCTCCAAGAACCGTCTCCGTATCACCATATAAAACATCTCCGTCATCACTCCATGATACATTTAACGACATACCACTTCCGCTACTCTGATCGCCTTCGCCACCAACAGTGAAGTTTGCCTTTTCACCCTCTCCGAATAACGCTTGTGATATGCCAGATGTTGGGCCGCCAAGGGTTACGGCTCCATCATTTATCCTAACTCCAAAAAATTCTAGAGCCTTCTTTCCAGAATTAACAGGCCTTGCAGCCCCGGTAACTCCCGGTATTAGAGTCTTATCTGGATATTTATTCATTAATAATGATATTATAACTATATTAATATTTAAAGAATGTATTTCCAACCTCAGAGAATCAGACCTAGTGTTGAAAACATTCGACAGAAAGTCTGGTATTACCTTCCTTTCTTCATTTAATTTAAATAACCCTTCCAATACAGTTAATGGTGTTTTATTCCATTGTGGAGGCCTAAACTCAATATGACCCTGTGAATTACAAAAAAATTCAAAATTTATATAACTACAAGCAGCCTTGCACCTCTCCAAAACACTTGTGTATGACGAATCAAACAAGTTCCAGCTAGAGTCTCTAAGCTTTAACAAAAACGGCCTAATGTCCGTGCTGCTATCGTATTGATCAGAAACTATAAAAAGATTTTTATCTCGATTCAATCTAACATCTTCTATTCTTCTTTGTGCTCCAACCAAGGATACGGCCTTTGTAAAAGACGGATCCTCATTCATGTCTTCAGATAAATTTACAATTTTTGGAGAACCATCTAGGTTGAAACTTATGTGTATTCCTTCCGCAGAGCTCAAGATCCCTTGTTCATTTATTAAAGATAACTGCTGCTCTATGCCCTTTCCTATTGAATCTATTTCAACATCCAAAGCGTTGGCAAGAATATTGCTTGCAATGGCCTGTTCATTTGGAGATACATCTGACTCATCTACGGTTATTATTTTTGACCTCTGAGCTCTAAGCTCCGCCCTGCGAGATTGAAGTCCGGATATTGCGCTATTAACCTGGCTCTTCATAATAGAGTCCGCTGATATTTTACTCGCAACATCATTACTCATCGTAATTCTCCTATATGGCTTAAAGTTTCCATAAAAAGAATTCTGTCTTCTTGTTGTCTCTATAATCGCAGTCAAAGGATCTGCTGGGTTTAGCGTTAGTCCGGATGTCGCACTTCGTGTCATAGCCTCTAAAGTTTGCTCCATGTAGGTTTGTACATTGTACGGCTCACCAACAATCAACAGGCTCAGTATGTTTGCTACGTCCAAATTACTAAGTGGCGTGTCAGTTGCTGCAAGAGCATAGCCCTGATTAAAAGTTTTTGTATTTGAAACGCTAGTTGATCTCTCATCAATCACTGTAACTTCGGTTGTTGCAGTTATAATACCATCCTTCCATCTATACACAAACCCGTTCGGGTGCTGAAGTATTCCTGCGCCATACAAGGATCCGGAGCCAGAAAACTGTCCCTGTATTAGATTCCCCTCAGAGGCTGTCTTTCCTGCCAATAATCCTGAGCCATAAGAAAGTAATCCAGACTGAAGAAGGGTCTTGTTTTCACTCAGAAGCTCTGGGCCCTCCTCTGCCATAACCCTTCCTGAGTCATCAACTTTTAGTTTGTATGGGGTAAGCGGATCCTCCAGGATACCCTTTGCGTCTTGAAGAGCTGGATTTTCAACATACTTAGACCAATCAAGCCAGCCCATATTGTCCGAGCAATTAATCGATAGCGACCACTTACCCGCATTGAATGATTCCGAAGTATCTGTAACGTAACCTCCAAATACATGAATCATCCCAAATGAATTATCAGAATAAGTTCTTATCTTCTTATAACTTTCAAAATCTATTCTTCCAGAGGTATAAAGCCTTCTCTCTGCTTCTAGTATACTGTCATCTATCGCAAGATATGAATCATCAAATGACGACTCCCCTCCGGTTCTTGAGCTCCAAACAGAGCCAAACTGATTGGAGTCGTCTTGCTTAGTCTTGTTTCCTCTTATATAAAAATGAACACCATCTGCAGGGTTTATAAACGGTTTGCCCAGATAAAACGTCCTAAGCCTATCCCTAACTCTGTCCATATCCAAAGAATCATCCATTCCGCCGAGCCCGCCCTGCTCTAACGCTGCAGATAGCATAGACGAAGTATCTAATGAAGGGGTTCCAGACCCTCCGTTAAATAAGTCATTAAAAAGCCCCACAGTTCCCTGCAAAGCCTCCTCTATTGCAATTTCTATATCATCATCATTTATCGTCATAACCCTATATGGATCTTCAATCTGAATACTTGCACTACCAATAGAGCCCGCGCCGATTGAGCAAGAGGTTGAAAAGCTTGCAAATGTAGACACCTCTATGACTCCAGTTCCTGGTCCAACTCCATAGTTATCTAGACTGTCTGGGTCTATTATCCAAGTTGTGAGCCTGCTGTCTATAGAAAAAGCATTTCTTTTTATTATATCTAAAACATCATCTCTATATGCCTCATAATCAAGGTCTTCTAATGTTGAAGTAGCAATATTTTTTAGGCTATTAAAGGTAGAGCCGAGACTGCTAAAGTCAGATATATTGCTAGCGTCATTTGCTTTTTTCGATAATTCATCAAACCTAGCCTTGTCCTCTTCGTACTGACTCTGTTCATCCATAGTAAGCCCTTCTCCTAGGCTTATCTTGCCCTGCCAATCATAATAAATGGTAAACCTAAGCCTATTAAGCTCGGACGCCTCCCTGTCCGTAAGGGTTCCCTGTGCTCCGGATACCATATATTTCGTTTGGTCTAAAGCTTCTGCCAATAGGCCCATGTGAATTTCTTTATATTTATCAAAATGATTTTCAAACTTGGTCAAGCTCTCATAAGCCCTTATTTGGGCAACTTTGTATGCAAACAAAGCCTTTGTTGCCCTAAGTAACATTTTCTCTGTTTTGTCCATAAAGCGTAAATCATTATATCCACCAAGGGTGGAGAACGCCTTTTTCTTGATCAAGATTGTGGCATCGGGGGACATAGAAACTATGTTTCTAGTCTTCGGAGTTATGGACTTTGCTTTATTCTGCTCTAAAAAAACAGAATACCCGCTCTCTGTAAGATAAGATTCACTTGGTCTTTGGCCAACGAAAACAGAGTAATCTCCGGCCTGTACATTGCCCATCTTGTCTATAAGACTTGAGTATTTTTTCTCTAACTTTTTGTTGAATGACATAGCATAATTATTATACCTACTGTGACTTATATTAACTTGTCTTTAAAAGAATTAAGAATTATCCGAAAGACTCGCGTAAACATCCAGAGACTGCTCATTTGTATCCTCTCCGGAGTCTCCTGTTAAGCCTTCATTGGAATTAAAACTAGATGTAGGCTTTTGAGATATTAGCCCGCTCGCAGTTCTATATGCCCTCTTATACTCTTCGCTAACTGGAAATGTATAATTATCTAAATCTGTCATATCTTCGGCCATGGGACCAAGAGACTTCTGAGGCCTGCCATCCACACCTCTTGGGTTTCTATGCCATGGCATAAAGTTTGTTCTAAGTCCACTCTTTCTTGTTGCAGTAAATTGAAAGCTATATTCGAAAATACCAGGAGAATTTGCAGACTCTGTTAATGCAAATGAAATAAAGTAACCTCTATATGTTTCGCCATGATGATATAAGTCTATAGATGTAGCAAAGGAAGCTAGTGTTGGTGGCATCTGAAATGTTTCGGCTGCGGTTTGTCTAGAGGGACCTGACGCTGCATCAGTTATATAATCAATAGTGTTACTAACTCCATCCATCAGGTTTGATATAGCGCCTCCAGTAAGAGCATCTCCAAATAATTGGAGACCGGATGATGCATTCGATGAAGAAACATCTGTTAGTGTATCTATAGACTGTTCCTGGAAATCTTTTGCTTTTTTTATCATAAGATCTTTAAATATTATCTGCTCATGTCTATATACATCTCTTAATATATTTACAGCCTCAATTCCTCCGGAACCAGTAGTCCCGGATACATTTATATTTATAAGCCTTTCTCCCCAGTATTGAACTATATACCCGCCCTTTGTCATAGTATCAGATATCAGCTTTCCCTCTGTAATTTGAATACTCTGAGGGTTTATATACAGAGGAACTATCTCTCTGCTCGCAACACCCTCGCTACCTATTGAGCTTATATCAACAGGAAGAAAGAACTTCATTATTTTTCTTTCATAAATAGTATTTGACATTATGTTTACCTTTTTCCTGCCTTGAACTCAAGCTCAGAGTCAATCTCATGAGTCCCCCTTACCTTTCCATCTATATCTTGTAATACTATTACTATTGGCTTGCCGCCATTGAGTTGAACATCCAATGAGCTAGTTGCACCGGGTGCCATTTTCCTGTCACCTTCTCTATTAAATGCGCCAATATTTGCGAGGGGGTCTCCGCCAATCAAAGTCCCCTTGAGAAGATCTCCAATGTTTTTTACCGGGTCAGCAAGAACACTTTGTGCTTTAGACGCATCACCACTCTGAATAAAGATATTTGCCTCATCGTCCATTTCGGTAAGCTCCTTTGTTAAGGCCTGAAGACCCTTTCCATATAGGGTCGTTACGCCAGTTCTTCCGGCCTCCCCCATACCCATCGCCATCGTAGTAATACCCCTAGTCTGAAGTCTGGAGTGCATCAGCATAGCGTTTATCTGCCTATTTAGTTTTTCCATTTCGCCAAGAGTCTTATCCCTACCCTCAATCTCTTCGTCGATTTGTCTTTCGAGCAGCGTGGCAGCATCCTCATCTCCCGTCGACCTAGCAGTCTCCAGTCGATCCAAATAGTCCAGTATTCTTGTTTGGCTTTGAGGATCCGAGACTCCGAATTGACTGTCTAGTAATTGCTGCTGAGAATAAAAAGCCATCTGCTTGGAAGGATCATCAGCAGCTTGACTTGCGGTAACAATATCGCCCCCAGTAAATGACCGTAAGGTGTCCGCCATAGCCCCAGTAAGCATTTTTGACATGCCCGCCTGATCTCCAGTTTGCTCAGCTTCGAGCATTTGAGCCTGAAGCCCTATGCTAGCACCAAGCAAACCGCCGCCTCCTCCAAAATCCAATCCGCTTCTCTGCTGTACCACGAAAGCTGTTGCATAATCTGTAGTGAGTTTTCCGAGGGCTCCGGATAAATCCGAAGTAAGGCCTGTTGCGTTTTCAATTCCCAACCCAAGGTCTTTCATTGTGTTGGTAAGACCTTCCAAGAGTGGCCTTCCAAAGTCCGCAGACATTCCAAGTTTCGTAAACTTAGAAGCAGCGTTATTAAGTGTTGAAGTCACTGTATCTACGTTTAGTCCAGTTTTTGAAGCAATATCTGAAAATGTCGCAAGCTGTTCTATGGCCTGCTGCCCCGTAAGACCCTGTTTTGCCATAGCAGTCTCAAGGGCTCTGGTATATTGACCAAGCTCCATATTCATAGCACCAGCCTGCAATACGGCTGCAGCATATAGGTCCATATCCTTTGTGCCGATCCTAACCGTTGACATCGCATCCTCAATAGAGACATCTATATGCTGAAACTGCTTTGCTGATGCCGCCAACTCTTCTTTGCTTAAAAATCCAAACTCAAGAGTTGAATAAGAGGCCATGTTATTAACAAATCTATCTGTATAATATTGGGCGTCTTCAAATGTTTTTCCAAAAGATTTTGCAAGATCGAAATTTGCTTCGTCTAGATCTCTGTGAAAGGATGTAATAGAATCTACAGACTCTAGCGTGCCACTTACAAAGTCTGTTATTTGGCCAAATACCCCTGCGCCCAGTCCAAGGGCTTTGTTAAACGTTTCCCCCAGGCCTTCAAATAATTTACCGACACCAGGGATGTTTCCACCTAGTGACCCCATCGCTTTTGCAAGCTGGCCAAACCCCTGTGTTGATTTGATTGCCGACTCATTTAAATTATCAAAAGCACCTTTAGATGAAGATAAGGCTTGGTTATAAGAGCCTAGTGCTTCGGTACCTCTTTTCGCTGCTCTGTCTACACTATCAAGAGTTCCGCCAACTGGCTTAAGGATGTTTGCGGCCTCCTCGGCCTGGGCTTGTGTAAACGCTCCTCCGTCAACCAGTCTTCGTATGTCTTCTTGCCTGCCCACTTACCTAGTCCTTATCTTTTATATAGCCTGATAAATCTGATAAGTCACTCGGCATTCTTTTATATCGATTACCGGTTATATCATTGCCCATACTTTGTGCTTTATAATTAGCATGTAAATCCTTATTAGATTCGATAATTGATTTGACCAAGTCGCTATCTTCGAATCCTCTGCTTTCAATCATATCCTCAAACTGCTCATCGGTCATAAACCTCTCGCTTTCTTGCTGTTCCCTAATCTCCTTGATCTTCATTACAGCTTCCGCGTTCCAGAAGGACGCTAGATAATCCGCAATATTGACCATCTGTTCCAGGTCCTTCTCTCTTTCCATAGATAACATAGAGGCGTACCACCGCCATTGGAGTGGGTCTATATCGAGGAACCTCTTATCATCAACTGCGCAATTCCAGGTTTTACACAGCTGCCAACGAAGCCAACTAAAAGGTTCCGATGCTATTTTTTTAAATTTTCGTCACTCTTTTCTTCTTCTGGAATCACCATCTGGTTATATTCAATAAACAGCCTCTCTACTACAGTAAACTGCATATCAGAAATAAGCCTACCCCTCTTCTCAAGAGGTGTTAGGCTATCCAGGCCATCTCCCACATACAAGTCCTCTAGCGGCTCTCCATTGACAGAAACAATGGCCCTGCTCAAAACAGCCTCCCGCATACTCGGCACCCTTTCATCATCAGATAAGGTCATAACATCTTTCATCATGCTTCTTTGTTGTCCGCTAGTAAGAGTTGCTATACTAAAACTAACGCCATCTACATCGACAACACTCTCTTGTCTTCCTAGAAATATTAACTGTCTTAACCCAGACAGTTTATCGTTAGATTCTTCTGTAACCCCTAAGTCATTTTCAACTTTAGCGTCATCATCGCCCTCTTCAAAGTCAGCTTTTCTTCTTGCCATTTTTTTTTCTCCTAATGATTAAATAAAAATACTTAACCTTATTACGCATTATACGCTTTTAAAACAAAAAAAGACCACCAAAGTAGGTGGTCTTTTGATTTATCTATATTCTTACGTGTCAGCTATACGCTGCAGATATAAGTCCCGGGAAGTCAAGGGGGCCTCTTCTGCCCTTGCCAGCATCAACAGCCTTTTCAGTATTATCAATCTGAGTTCCTGCGAGCTGCCTGGCGCCACCTGTTCCCGGACTCTCGGCAGTGGGCTTGTTGCCCCTTGTAGTAAACATAAACTCTGCCTGAACAGACGCGTTTTCTGTTATGATATAATCACCAGCACTATATGTCTTGCCTATAGAGGCAAACCAGCAGTTCTTGTAAGTTGTAACAACCGCCTCATCACCAGTTCCAGTATAGTTATCTATAACCATAATATCAAAAGGAATTCTTTGTGATGCCAAGTTTCTAAATCCACGAGCCATTGACTCTGTTATGCTTAATCCGTCAAATACTATTCTCTGAATAGTTAAATCAACAGTTGTTGCGGACTGAGGAACAATCTCGACTATTCCGTCTGTACCTACCTCTTGAAGCCTCCTTAGTGGCTTAGTCTGACTCTCTTGAAAGCTCTGCACAGCGCCAACTGGCTCATTATTTACCATAATGATTACTTGGGTTGATAGACCAGTTCTGGTCTTGCTGTCTAAAATGCTTCCTGTTGATGGGTATGATGCCATTTTTATCTCCTAATTTTAGAGGACTCCAACCTCTATGTCTATGAATATGTAGTTTATTGGGAATGCAGGCTGGAACCTTAAGAAAACGTTCCACTGCCTTGGATCTACCTTATCCCTTGAAACTTTAATGTTTTCAAAATTCGTAACAAGACCTTGGCTAACTAACGCTGACATAATTGATATAACCCTAGAGCCTATAACTCCTTGTGTGTTTTCATTTTCAACAGTCCCTATATACCCATCCAAACTATCTCTAAGAACCTGCTTAACTCTATCTCTAATGAAAACTACTGAAATTTCCTCATCTTCAACATATCCGGTATTACTAGTTGTTCTTCCGGCCAGCACTCTTCCACCGCCAGTTACCGGCTGTAGAACTGTGGCTCCAACATTTCCAAGAGAATTTAGCCTAATCTGCCTATACACCTTATCTCTAAGTAGTGCAAATCCGGTAAGAACCTTTCTTGTTAGAGGTATTGCAACATTTTGTGTTCCGGATAGCCAACCTCCAGCTGCTGCCGCTATATAAAACCCATCAATGTTTGTATTTGTACCGTTAATGTTTCTAACGATAGAGTCTGGATAGAAATATACACATCTCTTGCTTATGTAATTATCGCTTAACTTAAAGTTAACCAAGTCTTCAACATTTCCGGCCAAGATCTCAGCGGCGGTATCTCCCTGAATTCCTTCAATAATTCCAATATCCTCAACTGCGATTTCAGACTCTCCAAGAAGTGCAGCAACCGTAACGCCCTGCTGAGCTCCAATTAGAGCTACCCTTTCCTTTCTGTTTGCAATAGTGCTCATCTGCTCACAATGTGTAACTGCGGCTCTAAAGATCTTAGACCTATTCTGAGTTGGGAGCGGAACAACTATCTGGCAGTCTTGAGCTTCAAGCTTTTCGAATGCATTAAACCAGTTTGTATCAAAAAGGTCAGCATCCTTCTGATCAATGTATGAGATCCTGATTCCATCGCCCTCTTTGATGGTTCCGCTGGTTGCTAAATCTTTGTGAAGAAGCAATGCAGCTCCAGTATTGGTAGTGTCAGCTTCATTCTTTAAGAACCACTTAACATCGACAAAGCTCGATGTTAAGACATCAGCCGTGCCAGTTCCGTGTCCGTAAACAACTACGGTATTATCATCCAACACCGAGTGAATCGTCATCTCATGGTCATCAAGTCCGGTTTGAGTCTGGATGTCAGATTCTGTAGTATACTTTGCTCCTTCGCCATCTGAAGTGTCCTCCACTTCAATAGACTGAAGTACAATAATGTCTCCAACATGACTTGAATCAAAGTTGAATTCAGTCGTTGAAAATGTACTTGTTTCATTTGCAACAGATGCGGTCGATGACCCTGTCAAAACGCCTTTAAACCCAGTTCCTAAGATCTGAACTCCGGTACTGACGATAGTATAAGAATATGCATTATCTGAATCAGAAATCCAGTTCACCTGTGAAGTGTTTGTTTCATTTACTATTCCAGAGGCAAGTTGGGTGTTATAGAATCCGTATTTATTTGGAAATATCTGTGTCTCAACTCCGCTTCTGACTACAAATATGTTAACCTCTGTATCTGTATCAGGCTTGCCGAGCCCAAGACCAGAGTTCGGTCTTGGTATTGGAAAGTAAAGATCATCTCTTTCTGCGTTTGTCCCAACCGAAACTTGAATCCCGCCATCTCCATTTGAGTCAACAGCCTCAAGAAGAGTCTCTGCTGTTCTTCTTGATATTGCAGGCTTACACTGAAGAGCCAAAATTCCAGGCGCTCCATTCTCAAAAGCCATTTGAGCTCCGAGAGCTAATGTATTTGTAGCACTTGGTGTGCCATGCTTTTTAAATAATTCTGAAGTACTTGTAAAAAATTCAGGATCGTTAAGATCTTCAGTAGCAATATATCTTGCCTCAAGCTCGTCACCATTTCTAAGCACTCTTGACTGAACCCTTAGCGTGAAGAAGTCACCAACCTCAAATGGCGTGGCGCCCTCTTTTACTGCAAACTCAAGAACACCGTTTGTATCTAATAGATAATATGTTACACTCACCTGGGATAGCCCCATCTCAACATGAGTTCCGGCTCCAGCACTATTAAAAAGGATCGTTGCGGCTGAGACGCCCATTCCAAGGTATGCACCAGAAGAATCGCGTAGCCCATCCGATAACGAGGCAGTTGAGTCTGAATGATAACGAGCACCAGCAGAAGTCATTCCGTTGTAGATAGACTCAAGGCCAACGGGGAATCCAGAGGAACTATCTCCGTACTTCTGAACTCTACAACGCCTAGATGATGTAACTGCAGTTATAGTGTATCTTCCCTCATTGACTCCGCTACTTATAATCAGAGTCTTTCCGACATCCGCAGAAGTAAAGGAATTTGTTGGAGCCGTAGCAACTTCGATACTGCCACCAGTTAGATGATGTAGATCGCCATTATTATCCCCCTGTATAAACAAATTAGTTGCATGAATAAACCATATAAGATCAGCTTGCGTTTCCGCAAGAGCTCCCTCTTCTGTGGTTATTACAGACCTATCATTATCACTGTCAAACGTAATTGACTTAATTTTAGCTGGATTTGAGTAACCGCCATAGTCTGTTGCTGAAAACTCATTAAACCATATGTAATCACCAGCTAATGCCTGACCATGTTTTACAAGATCGAATGCAGCAATGTATATAGTGTTAGTAGTCGTACCTACAGCTGATGTTGCAGTTTTTGCAGCAGAACCCGCAGAGGTTTCCGTCACCGCCCCGCTCGTCATACCTATTCCTGCCATAAAGTTGGTAGCAACCAAATATCCGTCTGCTACTGGGTCTTTAGTACCAGACATTGCTCCGTCTGTACCCGTTTGGCTTCCGGTATTGCTACTCCACGTATAAGGAACCCCGTTTGCGTCTCTTACAACACCGGTGACCTCTCCTCTGACAGTAAAGGTGCTTTGCCCAGATATAACATTTCCGGCCGAATCGCGAACTGTGCCTACACACTTTGCGGTCCAATTTTCAGCAATCGCATTCGTATCTAAAATGTTTATAAGATTTGTAGAGTCGACACCCCATGTTGTTCCCTGGTGAGCTACTACTCCATTTCCGGTATTTCCAGAGCTTGCTGAATATAGCTTTCCATCTAGGTCTGCCAAAGCTGCTTTTTGCATTTCAATAGCACCCTTCGAAACATCAAGTCTATAATCATATTTTGAATCGAATCCGGACGTTCCCCACTTTCCAGTTGTAGAATCAACGGTCGCCTCTGTACCGTACAATAGGCTCTGATTCAACCTAAGCTCTGTCCTTCCCGACTCAACTGGCGCATTTGCAATCTTAAAAAATCTGCCATCGCCAGTTCCGGTTGGACTGTAAGTAATGTTACCATCCTTGCCACTTCCAAACGCGGAAGAGACCACTGTTTCTTCCTTAAGACCCTCGCCCAATACACATACAATGCGCAGTCCGCCAGGAATGGATACACCTCTAGATATAACCCTATCTCTAGCAAACACTCCGGGCTGTACATAACCTGAAATTCCTGGTATATTAGCCATTTAGTTCCCTCCGAGTTTCCAATATCAATTCATTGATTATTATTAGTAGTTTAATTATATTCTCATTTAATTTGTGTTTTTTCTAAAATATCACTGTAATTTAAGGCCGCAACGTCTGCTTGAGTTTTCTGTCCTGGAACAGGATGCCTGGTTGAATCAAAATAGAAAACTAATTTTTCAATAATAGAATCTAGTGGAATCTCAACCCTCCACTCAGAAAGCGTGCTCAGTGTAATATTCTGACTATAAACAAAATCATTAGCATAAGGCTCCGCATTTTCTGCACCTATAGACAAAGATTTTATAAAAAGACCATTAGCCCTAAGATCTTGCCATAAAGAATACTGAAGAGCCATACTTGCAATTTCAGTTAGCTCCTCCAATTCGGAATGACTTTCTGAATATATCATGATGTCGAAAGAAAGCTCCCACATCCCCGCATACACTCTGTGTGTCGGGGTCTTTATTTTGCTTATAGAGCCGTAATTATTCTCAATAATGTCTTCCCTATGCTTCAATGTCATATTTTGATTGAATGACAAAGGCTTGTATGTACCGCCATTTGACTTTACAACTATAGCTGGAAAAAATTTAACCTCATAACGATAAACATCACTTATTAAAATTTTTGTTGTTAGCACGGAGTCAACGTCCATACCAGTTAAGTTTGGTGTCAAAGGATACCCATACTTATCATCTCTATATGTAAATATAGAATCAGCTCTAAAGATATCTCTCATTGCCGATATTAAAAGATTTTTTGGCTGAACTATTGCAACATTTTGAATTATATTATGATCAGAAAAAAAGTTTGAGAAAACCCTGTGATCTCCACTTCCCGCAGCTCCGGGCAATGCTTGATTATCCATCATCTCTATTACTCTTCCTTGTCACCAAGCTCGTCTTTCGAGCTTGTGGTTCTTTTCTTTCTAAAATGTAATGGGATATAACTAACATCTTCTATTTTCGAAGCTTGATCACAAAAGTTTTTAATTTCAGATATACAGCTGTCTAAATTTTTCTTATCATTTAAATCATCATTATTAATAACTATTCTTTTTTTTATTAACAATTCTACAACCATGTCTCCAGTATTTTCAATAGGAGAACCAGAAATAATCTCAATTGAGGAGTTATCCGATAAAAACTTTATCCTTCTATTTAAATCGTTTTTTAGGTAATTTGCTATATTTTTTATAGTTTTATTAACCTCATAACCTCGATCACCCTTGGAAGCTAAAAATTTAATAGTGAACATCACCTAACCTCAAAAGTTTTTATCCCATTCTCAAGATTCACTGTTCTATTTATTGTTTTAAACCTAGAGTGTGAGTACTCCACACCATACTTTCCAGCGGGAAGTCTAACTTCCCAGTAACCATCAGCATTTGATATCTCGCTTTTTATCAAATCGCTGCTACTGTCATAAACGCTTATAGCTACATCTGGTATCGGAACCATATTATTATCAACAATTCGGCCAAAAACTTTCACTGGACCTAAGACTAACTTATCAACACTTTCCGATCCTGTGGAGACACTAGTAGCAGCAACTGCAGAAGCCCTAGCAGAAGGTAATGCTATTGGCTTACTTGATGTCAATAGCTGAGACACCTTATTATTCAAATGTTTTATATTAGTGTCCACAATTTCAATTTTCTTATCAAGAAGATCTACCCTATCTACTAAAGCGTAGATAGCATCTATTGCCGACTGTTCCTTTGATTTAGCCATAATTAACAACCCTTGTTAGAATATTAATATTTATATAAATAAAAATTTATTATTACTCAACTATATGCACTTACTATTGTACCATGGTGCGCATGAGCTACTCTATACCAATTTTCTTAAAAATTCTGAACATCTTTAAATGGAATTCTTTTTTTAAATAATTTTTTCTTTACTAAGCTTAATTTATATACGACTTTTGACATTGGAATTCCTAATACCATTAGTAATTTTCCTAATCGATTGCCTTTATCTGTTGCTCCAACTTCATATGCCATTTGATAAGCCCATGGTATTGCTATCCATGAAACAATGTTTGTAAATACCTTTGATTTTTTCATTACGGATACTATTGGAGTTGCCCACATTCTATAACCATGCAATGCTTCCTTGTTGGACTTCTCCATAATTCTGCCAAAAAGTTTATCTGCCTCGTATATTGACTCATTCATCATGCCTTGTCTGAATAACTCTGAGCATATTACGGTATCGCTAATATGTTCGGCTGTAACATTGTCAACGGCCTCTCCAACGACTATAGTGTTTGATGTTTCGGAACATCCAACTCCGAGCGATACTCTATACTTATTACCATCCTCTGTATCTGCCCTCCACCCATGCCCTGCACTTATCATTCCGAAGAACCAGTCTCTGGGGTAATTATCTGTTCTGAAGTTAGGGATTCCGGGCCGGCTCCAGTGCTCAAATGACTCGACGGGAATGGATAAGGATTTATCAGTTGGAATTTCTAAGTCTCCAGTTATTATAGGAAGATCCGTTATAATATTATTGCTAATTGTAGAGTATGTTAAAAGTCCCCCTACACATATTATTGACGCTCCACAGCCCATTCTTTTGAACCTACAATTACTCACCTCCAAGCCTCTAAATATTCTCCTGCTCCCGTCTGAATTCTTTACATCATCGTCAGAGAACATTTTTGAATCATCAGTTGTGGACGGTTGTCTCATGAGGGTGACCATATATTCAAAGTCACATGCTGATCCGACTGAGTCATTTTGAGCATTCTCTGGTCCAATGAAACTTATGTTTTTAAAAATAAACCGTTCTGTCCCGACTTCTTTTTGTGCAATTGAAACTACAGAAGCAACCCCGCTAACAGACCCTCCACAATCATACACAAAGTCCTTAAGCGTAACTCCATTAATTATCTTACTTGAATCTAAAGTGGAATAGGTGCCTAACTCTATATCTTCTGACTGCCCTATTATAAATAATGATTTATATGCATTAGGTATATAATCGCTAACGCTTGAGAGTGAACATAATGATCGAAAAGAAGCACTTCTCTTTATTATAGTTGACGGACCAACCCCGCTTATAGATATATCTTTATGTATCATTATTGGCTCATCTATATAATAAGTGCCTTCTTTTATGAGTATAGATGGTGTTGCGTTAAAACTGGAAAACATTTTATCAAACATCATCGCATATCTAACGGCGCTTTTTATATCTACAAAGTGACTAAATCTTGTATCGTTTGAAACTGTTATGTCTGAAATAATTTTATAGTCAATATTATCTATAAAAAGTCTTAAATCATATATCGTTATTATGCTTGGAACAGACCCAAGTGTATCTACTTTTACTCTTGCTAAATGTGCAACATTCATATCTGAAAATGGAGATATTGAGCTAGATTCGTATCCCGTTATTATGCATCCATCTGAGTCCATTGCAACATAAAAGGTTCCTCCGGCGACTCTTTGAATATAATCTTCTACGCCTTCAAACTCATACCTTATTCCGTTTACTATCGCAATACCCGCCGATACCGTAAATTTTGCAACATTGCCTATGGCATCACTATCTATTAATACGCCGCTCACATTGCAGCCTCTTATTATTCCAGAGCCCCTAAGCTCATTTCTAGGGCCCTGTATATATCTTTCCAAGAATGTTTCACTGATAATAGTATGGTCTATGGTTCCAGTAGTTCTCTTGTCCAAAACAACAGGAACTCCATTTTTATTCTCTGCAGATACTGTTGAGGTAGATATAACTCTCCCTATTGATGTTGCGAATGCCCCCCTTGATAACGTTATTCCGCTATATGATGACTCGTTAAAACCATAGATTTCTGTAAATATAGTAGACGTTGGGGGAGAGGAGTGCTCAACCTGTAACACTATATATGACATTCTATCGGATGCGAATACTTTGTATAGACCATCTGCGCCTACCTGAACTGGAGGGCCAGAAGATACAAACCCAGGTCCAGACAGGGTTGCGACATTAGAGCTACTCACAGAGATGGTGGCAACTTCATCGGATACTATAAAGTTCTTAGAAACATCAACAATAATCGCCCTAAAACCAGAGTCCGCAAGAATCCCGGACTGCTCAAGCCTTCTTCTGAACATTATATCATTATTTTCATCTATAAATACGTCAAACAATACGCTGCCGACCGTTGGGGTCGGCCCAGATGATATCGGGCCAAGTTCATTAAACTCTAATTCGCTAATTGACGCACAGCATCTTATTACATGGACAATAGAGTTACCATCTAACTCTCCGGAGAAGGATCCTCCATCAAAATCGAGAGTTATTACCGACTGGGTAGCCTCTAGTATTCTGTATGTTCCATCATCTGACGGATCAGTGGATTTTGTTATTATTACCAAATCTCCAGTTCTAATATTACTTGTAATAAAGTCAACGCCACTAGTTGAGCTTATAGTTAAATCTGCAGAGATTTGGACCTCAGAAGAGCTATATGACTTTATCTTTCCAAAACTAGATATGAGCAATCCGTTTATATGATATGCATTTCCGGTAGTTCCCTCAAATTCTTTGTCTAGAACGCTAAGCATTCCAAGCTCTGCTGTCCCATCATTAGACGTGCCGCTACTTATTTTAAGAGTTCTGTTTATTATATCAGAAGAATTATTCGGCATATTATGAGATATTGCAAGCTCATAACATCTTGACATTTTTATCTTATATGCCATTATATTTAAATGATTTTCTATAGAAAATTTATTTATTTTAGACACTATAGTATCTAAGGATTGAGAGCTATAATTAGAGTCATATACCTCTATTTGTACCTCTTCTTCACTGTCTATTGATATATTAAACGAGCCAGAATCTTCCGTAAGTGCAGATGGGTTAACACCCCTTGTTATTATCGTAGCAGAATCTGGGCTTGAAACCTGAACATCTGGAGTGTTTGTCTTATTCCTTCTATATCTAACGGTGCAGTTCAAGCCATTTGAATTATATGATCTGTATATTCTTTTAGATATTGAGCCAAATATTCCCGCCTCACTTTCAGAGACTGGAGATCCATATACGTCCACATATACAAGCTCACCGCTACCATTAAGTGAAAAGCTTTTTATTGAATATGATATATTGTTCTCATCAGTAGTTGAACCAGAAAGTATGAGTAAATCAAATTCACTAATAGACTCTATTGGTGTTGGGTTGTCTGTAAAATAAAATCTTGTAGTCGACTTTCCAGTAATAGCCTCGTAATTAACTTCAGATGATGAGATTATCTCTGATCCCACACCTAGATTTTCATAGCCGTCTATTACCGAACCAGACCTTATGATTCCATTAGAGTTTAGGTTAAGCGTATTATCCCTAAGGGCGACCCCTTCGAGATCTGCCATATCCTCTATAGCGCCCTGAACACTCTCTTTCTTTATTATATCTGAAACATTTGTATTATCAAAGAATACCTGATTGGCCTCATGAGATCTATTTATAGAAGATATCGACTCCCCTGTATAGTTTATATGAGAAGAATACAAGCTGTTAATAAAGCTTTGAAGGTCTTGTTCTGTAAATGAAGTTGTGGCAGAGGAGCTTGATGAAAAATCGGTAGCCTCCTCTACGGTTATAGCCTTAGCCTTGTGTCTGTTTGTCGCCTCTGGATTAACATGAGTGGATAAGATATAGTTTAGTTCATCAACTTTTGCAATTATAGATTCTATCTGTCTATTTAAAATAGATACTTCATCTTGCAAAAGCTGAGTCGGGAAGTCCAGCCTGAGCTTAGACTCCTGTATCGCAGCAACCTTAGATACATCAACATCAATAATGGGGCCAGACAATATGTTGGCCCTGTCCAATGCCTCTTTTTTAATATTACCTCTATCGTCCAAAACTCTATTTAGACGATTAGACACGGTATTTCCAATTGACCCCTGAGGGTTGGTCCCGAGGGTCTTTTCAATTTGAAATATGGCTGACCTTATGCTGTTTACAACATCAGAGCCTATTTCGGTTATATTGTCTCTTACATGCTGTATTTCTGCAGATGTATCTAATTTGTCTGGATATTTTGATTTCGACATTATTTAATACCTATTGCGCACAATACTTTTACGAACTCTCCGTCATCTTCTTCTGGAATATTAACAGTTCGCCATGCAGTTCCGATAACTCTCCTATATTGCTCAAATGTAATATCATCCCTACTTATAGGGATGCAGTGATTTTCCTCTGGAATTAAATAATCTCCATCTTTAGATCCACCCCTTACGACAACGGGAACCTGCCCTACAAAAGAGACGACCTCTCCGGAATATCCATCATCTTTCCATGAAGCGTTGCCAACTAGTGCCGCTCTATTTGTTATAACCATCGGGGTTCCAGGTCCACTTCTGTATATTATAGCCTCTCTTATATACACAACCATCCCCTCCTCTAATCCAAATATCTCTCTATTTATAATTACAATATCTGAGTCGTCATCGTCCTTCTCTAGCTCCTTCTCTAGGATTTCTGGCCACTCATTTATATCACCTATTTTTAACCACTCTCCGAAATCCTGGGCTCCAGTATAGTACTGAACACCCCTTCCTCCGTATGCCTTTGAGTAGTAATGAGAGTGTCCATTGTTATAATCATTAGCACTATTCCCACCGAGAATAATCATAGGGTGTGGCCTGGTGGTTGGATTTAGCCATTTGGTGCGATCAGACAGGGTTTCTCCGGTATCTGAATCGTCATCACCGGTCGCCCTCCACCTAGGGGTATCGATTGCCGGGGCAGTTGTATATACATAATCAACCATTCCACCAAGTGTGCCTTTAACCCTGGCTAGGTGTTTAAATACTGGACCCAGAGGAGACCCCGACCCGTCGACAGGCGTATTACCCACTGGAACTTGTTCTGTATGACAGAAGTTAAAAAACGCTGCTTTTATATCTACGCCATCATTCCCTACTGTTCCAAGGGTTCCCCTTACACCTCCAACGGTATCGGCCCTCTCGATACTTGGGTTATTTTTGCCATCTTGCGCGGTAAACCTTATCCAATTTGATTTATAGCTTGGCCTGTATCCATTAACTCCGAGCAATAACACGCTTCCTTCATATACTCCAAGATCCGCGTCATTGAATTCCTCTGCAGAATTAAAAATTGAAGCAATATAACCGCCACTTCTGCAACCCCTTACGTCAAGAGGCACTGCTGCTTCATCACCCAAAGAAGAATAAGTGAAGCCTTTATCACCGTCAACCCCGCCGGAACGCATTGAAGTCCAGCCTTTTCCGCCTACTCTAAACTTTGATTTGGAATTACCATCATCATCTGTAGTCTGAAGGCGGATGTCTTTGCCCCTTGAGAGGTTCCCAAGGAAGGCATCCTCACCGGCGTTCATCCCTATTAGAACTCCAGGCCCGCCGACCCCAGCCGCCGTCTCGTCGTCAGCCGCTGTTTTTCCAGTAGTAGTATTTGTAAATCTAACATAAGCTCTATTGGATGTGTCTTCATGAATATGAACAACGGAGCCACCATCAGCATGGGGAAGGAAATCTTCTACTCCGATTCCAATTCCTTTTGTAGATTTTGTGTTAAAGAAAGTTTTTGCAATTACCGTTAGACTATCAGATTCCGAGTTGCCTATGATAGTGTCACCGTACGCTTTAACATCGCCATAAAACGTAGAGTCAAGCCAACTACTAAACGTTTCATCACCATCAGTATTATCAGAAAATGAGACCGAACCCTTTGTTTCTAGCCAGTATGGAACCTCTAAGTTGTCAATATAGGTATTTGCCTCTGCAATAACTGTTCCGAATCCTACTTTGTTTTTCGGATCCCAGTATGGGCCAGAATCTCCAGATACGACATTTCCAATTGCAGTAATAAACTGACTTTCAGAATACCTTCCATTTCTCCCTTGTCCACTTATACCAGTTGATGTAACAGAGCTGGTATAATGATAACGATCTGCCTGCATAATGTGGTCATAATCATCACCCTCCTGCGTATCTTGATATATGGGATAAGCCTGCTCGTCACCAAGAGTGTCTAAAAAGTTATTATTGTATTTAAAATAATACCACTTATTTGCTTCCCACTTTTTAAGACGAGTAAGGCTGTTTATAAATTTACAATTTTGTATAGTTATATTACCAACTCGATCATCCTCATCTGAATCAACATTGGCTACAACTATTCCCATGTTATGCTTTCCAAAATCAGTTTTTTCCGAAAAGTCAAACTTTACATTGTCAATCACTACATGGCTATTATAAGAGACTCCATCGCCATCGCTAATCATTGGGTCTAAAATCCTAATTCCAGACAGTCGCATTGAAAAATCTTTTAACAAAACCTTTCCATTGGAAAGGGTATTTACATCAGCTGTAGGCGTAGTGGCAGATAGGCCTGGGCCGGCTATGTGTATGTAGCCATCGTTCTTTATAGCACCGGCACCTTTCCTGTCATCACTGGTCGCCGGATAATCGACATATGTTCTCATTATGTCCAATACAGTAGAGTCACCCTCTCCTACTATATTAACCGGAAAGTTTATCCATGCTCCGCTTTCATATGCTTTATCAAATACCTGCTGCTTAGATGTGTCTGCAAACATGACTCCAACGTCATAAACAATAGTGTGTACACCTGACTTCAAACGTATCGTTGGGACTCCAGCTCCTGGATATATATCAGAAAATCTTTTTGCATACTTAATAGCTTTTGATATATCTCTAAAGTGCCCCATTCCTGGTAGGGGGCTGACTGAAATTGCGTTTAAAACCTTGCTATCCAGATCGCTTATAAGGAGTCTTAGGTCATATCCTGTAACAACACCTCCAGATTTTTCCACAGAGCCTAGAATTGCAAATCCGCTAGCTCCAAACGGACTAGAACAGGGGCTTGAACCGCTACTGCCAGCAGCCGGTAATGCGACTATATTTCCATATTCGTCTAACGCTATATAAAAATTATCAACAGAGTCGCCGCCAGCACTTGGTATCCCGGATAAAAATCCTTCTATTAGCGGTACTTCAAATCTCTTTCCAGAAACATATGCCGCGCCAGCCGATATGTCAAACTCATATATTTCTGATGCAGTAGACATATCTAACGTAACATTGGATATCTCAAGGCCAAAGACAACGCCATCACTTCTTGTTTCGGAAAACCTATTATACACCAACTCTTCTTTTACGCTTGATGCTATATCGTCAATTCCGGTAATTCCGCTAACTAGAGTTCTTATGATCCGCCTAGTCTGCTTATCATTAGAGTATGATCTAGAACCCCCACCGGTTATCTCACCTCTAAAGTTGTCATAACTAACTCTGGATATATGAAGATTAGTGTCTTTATTTACAGGAGGGTAGACATATACTGAAAATTCAAGTTGCGAAGTAGAGCTAGCTGATATTTCGGACAGTATATCACTAACCCTATCTATAAGTAATTTTAATGATATGTTGTGTTTTCCAGATCTTATACTCTGGTACACTCTGTCAGAGGCTAGAACTATAGGATCTCCGCCATCTAATATGATCTGGACGCTTCCAGACGAATTGATTGAAGCGACCATAGATAACTCTATGCTAGAATCATCCCCACTAAAATCAACAATAGTTACCAATGACTGATATTTTGTATTTACATGAGATACATACTCAATCCTTTTATCCAAATACACTTCTTGGTTAGAATCTAAGAATATATCAAGCACCATTCCTGATGTAGATGAGTCAATTTCGTCAAATTCCATAGACGAAAGAGAAACGGAGTTTCTATAAATCAAAAACCTTGTTTCGTCTGTTGATGAACCAGAGAAGCCTACTGATGAGACCGGCTCTGCCAAGACAATCTGCTCTGAGCTTACACTTGATATAACATATGTTCCACTATCATCATCAGAATTTATTATTGTGATCAAGTCTCCGGAGTATATTTTGTTCTCCTTAAAGTCTAAATCTCCACCTATTGATGTTATATAGTTTGTTCCGGAGGAGAAGGACATGTCTGAACCATAAACATCAATCTTCTGACTCAAGCCCTGATATGGGTAACCTTGAATAAAATATTTATTTCCATAAGTAGCCTTAACAACTCCAGAGTCACTAGAAAGCCCCATTCCGTCGAGCGAGCCGCCAGTTACTTCAAGTGTGTAATCAAAATCCTTAGAAGATGGAAGATTATGTGCAATGACAAGCTCAGACCCTCCATTGTCTTTATCCAACCTGTAAGCTGAAAAGTTATAAGAATTTTCAGCAATTTGCTCGTTTATTTTATATACAATAGTGTCCAGGCTTTGTTGTTCAAAACTAGAGTTATACACATCTAATGATACCGAATCTCCACCATCAACGGATATCTCCACGCTGCTCAGCGCGTTCAGCGCAGCTGGCCTTATCTCATTAGTGATTATAGCCGAAGAGTTCGGATTACATATTTGAACCAAATAGGATGAAGATGTAAGGTCTGGGACCTCCCTTGCTGTGGATAGCAGTGAAGTTATATTCCCACTAGTCTTCGTATTCCTACTCATAGAGCCTACAGACTCCGATGATGAGTCTTCGGCAAATGAGCCGAATATGCTAACACTCTCTATCGATGACAAATCAGAGGATAGGGTGAAGCTCTCAATCTCATAGTTGGACGAAGTAATGCCGTCACCCAAAGTAAGTATATCTGACTTAGAGGCTTCCACTCCACTTATACTTATTGGACTTCCAAAGGTTACATCAGAAACCTTTGATGAGTCAGTAGAGGATGGCATTGAGAAGGAAACCGATGTTTCCTCAGATATTTCAACCCCAAAATCTGATGATGAGTCTCTCGTTATCACACAATTGTTCAGAGCGCCATTGGTATGAAATAAATCCTGATGTTCTACAGCTTGAAAAAATGACGCTAAAGCTATATCCTCTATCGCACCCTGAACATCATCCTCGCTAGTTACCTGAGTTATGTTTGTGCTATCAAAAAACACCTGATTTGCTTCATGAGAGCTGTTTTCTTCAGATATGCCTATTCCATCATAATTTATATGCGAACTGTATATATCATCCAGCACCGATTGAAGCGTTGACTCCTCCACTGAGTTTGTAGAAGTTGAGCTTCCAGAGGACCCGATTGCCTCTACGGTTATAGCCTTAGCCTTGTGTCTGTTTGTCGCCTCAATGCTAACATGAGTGGATAAGATATAATTTAGCTCATCAACTTTCGCAATTATAGACCCTATCTGCCTATTTAAGATAGATACCTCATCTTGCAAAAGCTGAGTTGGAAAGTCCAGCCTGAGCTTAGATTCCTGTATTGCAGCAACCTTAGATACATCTGCGTCAATGATTGGGCCGGATAATATGTTAGCCCTGTCCAATGCCTCTTTTTTTAGATTACCACGAGAGTCTAGCGCTCTTGATATCCTCGAAGATACGCTGTTACCAACCGAACCCTGAGGATTAACCCCAAGTGTTTTTTCAATTTGAAATATAGCGGTTCTTATGCTATTAATTACATCAGAACCAATCTCTAAAATGTTGTCCCTCACATGTGGGAGCTCAACAGATGTATCTATTTTTTCAGGATATTTTGATTTAGCCATTTAACCCACCAATTATGTACTTTAATGTCATACATATTTAAATAATTAGTAAGTAGTCTCCATAGTGTCCCCAATTCTATCTGCGGCTAAAAATGCCCCAATAGTTACTACAACACCAATAGAAAAAATACCCCAATTTTTAAGCTCACTTAAGTTGTTCTGCTGCCTCGTTCTGGCAAGAAGGTTTTCGTTTAGATCCACAAGTTGCATATACTGCATTCTTTGCTGGTCTAGTATGTCATAATTTACCTTATATAGATCAATTTGTCTAGACTGAACTAGATTTAACTCAATATACTCACTAAGAAGAAGCTCCTTTTTCTCAAGCTCCTCAACCCTATTTAAAAGTGCAGTAGCCTCATCTATGCTGAACACATAAGAGTCTTTCTCCAGAACCGTTCCGGCTTCCTTTATATCTCCAGCATTAGTGATTCTGGGAAAGAAAAATAATATCAAAATAAATATCGAAATAATAATCTTTTTATTAAATTTCATTTTCAAATCCAACATCTCCAATTTGCTCTGTGGGAAAGTTAATACCAGAATCTATAAGGGACTCTATCTCTCTCTTATTTATATAAATAAAATCACCTTTTATTTCTTTTACAAAAGGCTCTAGATCAATTAATATCTTACTTGATTTGTAAATTATTTCCTTGGCAATATTAGGATTGTTATCCTTTATTGAATTATAAAGCTTAATTATTTTATCTTTCATTAAAACCCCCTATCGTCGAAAAACTTATCTAGCTCCTCATTTGTAACATTACCAGAGGTTTCTATGCTTTCAATTTCTTTTATTTTATTCAAAATATCAGCCTCTTCTTTTTCCAGTAGATTGATTTTTGCTAAATTTATAGACTCCTCATCTTTCAACCTTTCTATTTCAATAGTATGCCTAATCTTTGATAACTCATACTCTAGCATTTTTCTATTAGAAATTTTTATTCTAAATATGATTATTAAGAAAAACATTATAATAGAAAAAATTATAGAAACAAAGATCTTAGTCTTTAGGCTAATTTTTTTAAAAAAATCATATATTATATTTCTATTATCACTCACTATCTACCTCCTTTTCATCAGAAGAATACTTCCTATCAGTCCACCTTCTAGATACATATGCACCAAACGTTGCTGCTAAATATGCAGTCATAGTTGATGCATCCATAAATGAAAATCCAAACTCATATCCATTCACGGATATATTTTGAAATGTAGCTAAAAATAAATTTAGCGTAACAATGAAAAAAGAAATTAATGCGAATGTCAACATCGCATCTCTTTTACCATCTGTATTTTTAATCCAAAGCATAATGACTCCTTTACTTTATGAAAACAGAACAAAAGGAAATGTGTATAGAATATCTGTTTTATCCATTCTTTTTAACGAAAGATTCTGTCTTCCATAATGAGTATACATTATTTTCTCCTTTGTTACATTTAAAACTTCATACATATATTCTATATCGCCAGAAAAATCAAACCTAACTACTATATCCCGATCCCTTATTGCTGGCATGGCTATGGTCCAGCACTGTGGTTCGTAGACCTGCTCAAGATGGCTGTGTGGAGATAACTTTAAGTCCTCTAGGGTATCTTTAAATTTAACCATCAGCTTATAGTCCTCCCTTCTCTTGTTCAGATGTTGAGCATAGCCTCCAGCATATCCGGTTCCATAACATGCTTTGCACGACTTAACTTTTGGGTGAGGCCTGTTTGTATGCATACATCCACATTGTTGGCCGTCCCACACTCTTTTTAGCAAGATAATTGGCTCACCGCTCTGATCTAGCAAGACCTCCTCTCTGTTCAGCATTCTGTCGTAGAGAAACATACCTCTTTGCCCGTTAAACTCCCCTCCCAGGTAACTGCCGCAATCGCCCTTACCCTGAAGAATATGCTGAGGTAGGGGCCTGTGGTATCCGCAAAAATCAAATCCTTGAAAAAACTTCTTATCATTGTCAGTATAGTCATTTACAACAACTCCAACGCCACCCACCTCCCTTTCTAGCCCATATCCATCATGATATGTTGAGGTAGCGGACGCTATAACGGTATTTTTATCCGAACACTCCACAAACAGGCTGACCTTATCTCCAGATATATGTATTGTGGCGGTAGAGTCGCTTAGCCCTCTTCCGCTAGAGTGAAGCATAAACGCAGAATTCTCTTCATCTACGGATAAATACCTAACGACCTCTCTTCCTATTATCAGGTTTCCAGAGCTTGGATATCCGGCAACAGAGTCTACATATACCCTCAGATCATCCTGAAGTAAGTTTTTGGATAAGTATACGGGGTCCGGTATGTAATATACCCCGGTAGCCGCCCCTACCATCTGTGATGTATCTAGTACATTATTATAAGTCTCAAGAGCTCTTGCTGCGAAAAACATTCTATTTCCAGCATCAAATCCTTTTGCTGTAAAAGAACTAGCAGATTCCTTTGCTAAATATTTTGGCTGCTTATCAAATATATCTAGCCTGCTGCTGTTTTGATATATGAGAGTGTATACGTTACTTCCGTAATACCTTTTCTTTAATTTGTTCCACTCTAATTTTATTGAATCTCCACACCCAACATCTGATGCCTTAACTATTCCAAATGAACCGTAAAATCCAGTTTGTATCATTGTAGATGGCAAAACCTGGTCTGTGAACTTAACTGAAAAATTAAGTTTACCGTCAAGCTCATTGCCACTTTTGTCGCTAATAATATACCTAAAAATATAACTTCCGGTCTTTAGCGGTTCATTTGGATCAATAGTTACAGATACACCATTTGTAATTTCAATTATTTTTGATAAATCCCCAGTAAATCCAGTTTGAAAAACTCCGCTTGAAATTATTACCAATCCATTAAGATAAACCGTAAGAGTGCTTTGTTCAACTCCATCAATTTTATCTTCAAATTGCAGAAATAAAACTTGAGCAGATTTTAATACCTGACGGTGTACTGGAGAGTTCAGAGTTAGGATCGGCTCAAGTGGGGATGTCTTAAATATATAAGATGAATTAAAATATTTCCCACTTGAATTTTTAACCTGAATCTTAACCAAAATAACTTTTCCCACAGAAAAGTTACTTATTGGATCTATGATTGCATTTAAGTTATCTCCACTCTTAACTATTTCGGACTTTGGCCCATTATAGTCAGACTTGAAAGCTCCAGAGTCTATTGCCTTGGTGCCATTTATATAAACAACTAGAGTTGCTTGGTCGATGGTTGATCCGTCATCTACAATCGTAAACTCTATGGTAGAGTCTAGATTTACATCCTTCTGACCCTCTGACGGTAGCATGCCAGCAATAGATAACATAATGACTCCAAGAAAAATACTATTCTAATTTATATAGTATTAATTAATATGTTCCGTTAGCTCTTTTATTTTATTATCTTTTTCACTCTTCGGAACATCGTGATACTCTACTAAATCTTCAACATACCCTCTTACTTCTGAATCTGCCCTAGTATCCGCGTCTTGCTTTATCTGATTCTGAAAAGCCTCTATTTCATCCGGTCTATCAAGGTATTCTTTACCTTTATATGGATCTTTTTTCCCGATTCTCTCGATATGTTGGAAAACATGAGTTATTTCGTGTATTAGGTAACTCATTAGCCTATGTATTGGCTCATCTGAAAGATCCTGATTTATGAAGATTTCACCATTTTTTGTTTTCGCCTTTACATCAATTTCCGAACTAAAGGATATGGGTATCCCATCCAGTGCAGAATACTCAAACTCGTTTTCTTTGCAGATCGACCTGGCAATTTCGTTATTCTTCAGGGAAGACCTTAATCTAGATATGGTTTCTATATTTTTTTTTAAGTCTATTTTATTTTTATTAATTTTTTTCATCTTCAAAAATCTCTTTATAAACCATTCCGCTATTATCTGAAATTGTAACTTCTGCAAGATATGAGCTCTGCTCCAGCACAGACATTCTCTCTTCTGCTCTTTTTATCAAATTCTTTAGCCCCAAAACTTCAAATTTATATTCATGTAAATTCGATGGCTTTTTATAACCACAATATGTCAGGCTTAACTCTTCTGGCTTCTTCATGCGCTCTCCATTTAGTTTGTTTCGATAATTTCAGAATCTTCTAGTGAATTTTCCAAATATGAATTGCCCTTTTGCTCTAAAGATATTTTACTGCTTTTTTCACATGAAATACACTCTGATATTTTATTTACATGCCGCTTTACTCTTTTCTGAAGAGATGAGTAGATCTCAAGCAGCTCCATTACTTCTTCGCAACTTTTCTTTAAAATTATTTTCACTTTCATCCCCTATTTATTATTTTCTAGAAAAAACTGAATTTTCTCTAGAGCTATTGATGTATCATTAAAGGTTTTATTATGTTCAGATAAAATCTGCTTCAAATCACTAATTCTTTCTTCGTTTATTTTATTTAATTCTTTAATATTTTCAAGATTATCAATTTCCAACTCTTTTATCCTCCCAGCTTGTTTTGCAAGCTTGTCCTCAAGTGTGTTTGATTTAATTATAAATTGTTTATCTTTGTACATTATCCAAAAAAATGCAAATGCAGAAACAATGCCAAACAGCCCTCCTTTTTCAAGAAGTGCCGTAACTAAAAGTGCTTCCATTTTAAATTATCCTTCTAGCTCTCAGGTGCCTCAACCTTAAGAATGCTGGCGCACCACTGGTTAAATTGGTATATGTTCCAAATCCAACAGGACCTGGACGTATGCTCATCTTTATAAACTTCAACCTTTCCCTATAACTAGTAAGCCATGTTCCGAAGTGGGAGCTTAAGAAGTCACCAAGCGCTGGTGGCTGATAAGAAACCCCTCCATCGCTAATTGTGAAATCTCTGCCTTTCTCTATAAGTGATTGGGACGCTAGTGCGAATATATATGCACCCTCAACTACTGCAGAAGAAAATGTAGTTTTTATAATATCATCAGAGAATCCATATGCTGTAAAATGAGGAATCATGTTAAATTCAGATAATCCCATACATAAAAAATTTGCAAGTATCTCATTTCCAAATACATTGCAATCTTCCATTACCAATTCTCCATAACCGTCTGTGATAAAAGAACCATACTCATCTCTTTTTGGTTTTTTCCCATCTGACCTTAATCTTGCTTTCAAATACTTCATAAGAATATTTACCCCAGCAAGCTCTTCATCTGAAAAATTAAAGCTGACATCGTCCGCCAACTTAACGCTTCCTGCGGTAGTTGCTGCAGACGACGTATCTGCAACTAAAAATTTAAACTCATTTGACAGGCTAGCTCCACCGACTGTAGCCGTCCACTTATCTGTCCACAACCCTTTGTCTACAGTCTTTCCGATGCTATATGTGTATTTATAAAGACCCTCCGAAACCCTGACTACTCCGCTAGATGTGGAGCTCAAAGATGTATCGCCATCAACATCTGTTATTTGTACTTTAGGTGTACTGTCGGCATCTTTAGCCAGACCGTCTGGCCCATAGTACTGAACACTTAAGGTTATATCACCACCCCTATACACTCCATCTCTTGTTGCAGACATAATATCCCCTTTAGTCTGTTGTGGTATACATGATGGACAGGACTGAGCCGTCCCTTATTAATCCACTGTATTCGTCTGTAAATTTTATATCTTTTCCGACAATCGTGTAGTCGACCCCTCTTGTCATAAAAACCCCATCTAAATATACGAGTGCATTAGTTGGAGTTAAATCTGTTTTAAAAGAAAGGCTCGCGGCAGAGGTAACTTGTGGTGATAAGTTTGATGTAACCAACTGGGATGTCCCAAGGTTTGAAACCTCACTATCCTTACTAAGTGCGGTTGCTACATTCAGTTCGGACGAAGTAGACGCTTTTATCAAATATATATCAGGATCATCTTCGTCTAATACAGTTGCTTTATTATATGGCACACCCTTGATGTGTACTCCATTGAAAATATCCCCAGCTAATATATCTGACATGATAAACTCCTTATTTAATAAAATATAAAACTACTTAATAATATACATAAAATTAACAGAAACATGGGGGGAGGGAAATCCCTCCCCCCAATAATACACCACTAAACTTTAAATACAGCTCTAAGCAACACTATGCTACAGACGAAGCAAGCCTTGAATAGCAAGCATAGATTACGTCTCCAGCCTGAGGAAGATCTCCTTGATTATCCTTCGCAAAGTATGCAACTGCCGTACCGGTAGTTGATCCATTATGCTTGGCAATAAAGGTGTAATCATTCTGAATCAGAACGTATACAGAGGTTGCGTCAGGAATAACTCCGGCGCTAGTCCAGACTGGGCTAACTGAAGCCTGAAGCGTTGCGCCAGTATAGTCAGAGATTGTTGTTTGTTCACCACGTCCCGTTCCTTCTACAATTCTGATCTGCCATCCATTATAATAATTATCAACAGTTGATGGAGCATTTACTTCGCCATAGGCAAGCCATAGACCAGCCGAGTTAGCAAGGCAAATTCCAGTAGCAGAGCCTGCAGCAGCAGAGGTAACCTGTGATACGACATGCTGACCACCAGGAGTCGTAAGAGCTACCGCACCATTTCTGAACAACATTCCGGCACCATTTATGCTAGCCTGTTTACCGAATATCATTTCACCATTCAGTCCATCTGGTGTAGTCGCCGTCAAGTCGCCCCAAATCATACTTGTGGATGTTAGAACATCTCCACCTGTGTTTGGAAGAGTACACGTCTGGTCGGCACCAAGTAATCTTGGACCACTTAGCTTCATAACATGAACTCCATTATCAGTATCTTCATTGAGTGTGATAAACCCAGCAGTAGAATCGGTTGCAGTGGCTGTAATTCCAGCAGCACTAAGTCCGGCAGCTCTTATCTTCTTAGTTACGATAATATCTTCAGCAACCGTAAGGTTTCCGTTTTTAATTTCAACATTTCCACTAAAATCAATTTCGAAGTCCGAATCGTTAGCTAGTGTAGTACCAGAGTGAATTTTGAAGATATCCCCATCAGAATCATCAAGACCCACTGAGAATCTAACATTTCCAGTTTGTGCAAACAACATATTGACATCTCCAGCTGCCGATATTTGATCCAAAGTAAAGTTTACAGCAATCGCATCCTTCGGAAGCTTGTTAGCAGCAGAGCCAACTATGAATGTACCGGTTGCATCTGGAAGCGAATAGAATCTATTAGCACCCAAAGCAATAGGCTTAATGGTTCCAAAGTGAGAACCATCATCTGTGTCCTCAGCTAATCGCAAGAACGCAGCAGAAGCGGCAGTTGCTGCGACTAGCGATGCAGTTCCCTGAGCAGAACCCGATGAGTTTCCTCCAACATGAAGTGATTTTTGAACGTGTGCAGCACCCGAGGTAGTCAACTGGAACATGAACGCTGCAGAGAGGGCTACGCCGGAAGAATTTGCTTTGTTGATTCTGAAGATATTTCCAGAACTAGCAGCACCAATGACCCATCTGTCTGTACCTGCATTATCAAAGATAATAGATGCATCACCAGTTGCGACATCAATCTGAAGGGCTCCTGCTGAGTCAGTCAGAGTAAGACTACCAAAAGCTCCTCCATCGGTCAAGGCTTCCTTCCACTGAAGCGGATCAGTAACGTCAGCACCAAGGGTGAGCGCATATCCAGCAGTACCAGCAGATTTTGGAAGAGTCAGTGTATAGTTTCCAGCAAGTATTGGAGCTCTAAGTCCCGTAAAGTTGGCACCGTTATCTGTATCTTCATAAAACCTGATACCACCAGCAGATGTGGAGTTACCAATAATTCTAACTTCGCCAGTTCCTTTTGGCGCAAATGCAATTGAAGTATTATCGAAAGCACCCTTTGCCGCTATCTCAACTGGTGCGGCAGCACTTGCCGATGGTTCAAATTCGAAGTGAGCCGTATTTCCGGCAGACGTTGCGCCTACTGGAACGTCAAATTCGAACATTGGAGCTCCGGTCTTGGACGCTAATGTCGCACCGGAGGTTACCGCTAACATATGTAACGGTATATCTGTTTTTGTTGTAGCCATTTTCTTGTTTCCTTTTTAAAAAATGTTTAATTTATATTGAAAAATTAAAACGTAACTCACTAGAAACAAAATATAAACATAACTTAAGTTTATGCAAACATAACTAAATTAGAAAAAACAAAACTATAACTTATTCAAGTTACCAAGTAATTATTAGTAGATTTTTACTTAGAACTGTATAATAATTTTTTCAATGTTCTAACTTGGTTGTCAAACTGACAAAACTCACTGCTAACATATTCTATCGATAGGGCTTTTGACTTTTCTTCAGGATCGTTTAAAACAAACTCGAACCTTCCGCTATCGAGCCTATCGGCACTTACCAGCTGAAGACTTCTCATGACCATAAACGCCGCAAGCCCCAAATCCGATGTTTTAAATTCTTTCATTAATTTTATTATCCTGTGTTGGTTCATTTTTGCGTTATGAACTTAACTCTTAATACAATATGCGATTTCTATTTACATCTAAATATAATAATAGAACTACTCTCTTTCCATATCTTCGCTTATTTTTCTAAATTCGGCAGACCTCAAGCACCCCTTCCATATATCTGTAGCATGCCTTAGTATATCGCTGTTTTCGCTATAATATGCGTCTATACCATCTGAGTCTATCTTTTTAATTAAGCTCTCACATTCTTTTATAGTGGACTCCGCCTTGATGCGCATAAACTCTAGCGTCCATATTCTTTTTTTAAACAGCCTAGACTTTAGGCTTAGCTCACCCTCTTCCTTATCTTTTTTCTTTTTTCTTCTTGCCATAATTCAGTTATTTGAGCTTTTTTCAATCATCTTTTTGTGTATTGAACATATTTTAAAACCATTTGGAGCCTGTCTTTTACACCTATTTCCATCTTTCTTCATATACTCACATTGTATAAAGTCAAATCCCTTGACATCCATATAATTATCAGCTTTGCCGGAATCCTCTTCCATAACCATGTATGAGTTTTTATTAGTTTTTATATCTTCTGATTCTTCCATTTTTATAGCAATGCTTTCTATGATTATGCTGTCTTCATCACTAGTTTCCATCTCTATAAACCCGTATGAGTTTGGCTCATCAGGGTCAAAATCAGATTGCAAATTAGATGGTTTTAGCTGAGACAGCTCTTCCTCATATTCAAAAAATGTATCAAAAGTTTCACTATGAGACTCCTCCTCCTCTATGTGGTTTTTCTCCCTTCTGCTTGTATTTCTACAACTAGCCCTATCCGCCAAAGGTGTGGCTTTTATGAACTTTTGTCTTGATTTTAATTGATTTGGAGTCATATATATAATATTACTTAAAATTAATAAAAAAACACCCCGCCAGAACAAACTGACGAGGTGAGTTTTATTTCTAGTTTATTAGAAAGATTACACAGTACCTGTAGCAACACCACGGGTGTTGACAATACCAATACCAACAATCTCACTAACAACCCAACCAAGCTTAAGCTGCTTGGGCTCATCAGCGGGAAGAACCTCGATGTCCTGCCTTACGGGCATAACACCAACGAACTCAGGATCAGCAACTGCAAAAGCTTGTCCGGCAGGAACAACCTTGGAAACGACAATGTCGGCGCCAAAGATGTGACCATAAAGACCAGTCTGAAGAAGTTCTCTCTGAGTTACAGGGTCTACTGAAGAGTGACCACCAGCACCGGCAGACTCCCAATTGAGAATGTCGGTAAACTCATTAATGTTGAGGAAGTACTTAGAAGTTACTAAGTCCCAACGATCAATGAGTCTCTTAAGCGTAAGCATTCCATGCTTGGAAAGCTCACCATCTGGTCCGTGAGGTCCAGTGGCTGCTGCGCTATAGTTGTCCAGGTTGGTCTGCTTGGCGTTTGTACCACCACCAGAAGAGCTGTCACCAGCAAAATCTAGAGCGGCAAAGACGTTAGCATCCTCTTGAGCCTGAATTTCCTGCCTAGCCTTTTGCTGAGCACGATCGACGACATTGAATCGACGACGCTTAACTTCAGCAATACGAACGGTTGGGTTGGAAACAATCTCAAACTCAGGAACGGTCACGCGGTCACCAAAGACACGAGATTCTGGGGCGGAACCGTTGCTGGAAACAACAACTGCGCCGACATCAATATCTCGGTCATAGATGGGCAGAGCGCCCTGAGGAAGGGGATCGACAACTAGAGCCTTACGACCAACACCCTGGTAATCCAAGTTCTTACGAATTGGGTTAGCCATGGCCTGACCGAGGGCAATCTTACCTTCCTGTGTCATTAGAGCCTGCTTAATCATCTCATCTCTCTGACCATCAGTTAATGATGGAGCAGCGGATGCGGAATCATTCGCAGAACCTAAATCTTCAATTACAGCAGCATATTTTACAATCTGCGTTAGCGCCTCTTTTACATTAGAGGCATTTAGTTCACCATGTGTATTAAACATATTAGACATTTTTTTTTCTCCTATTAATGTTAAAGATTAGCCGCCAGAGATAGCTGGGAAGATAGTACCTGGTGCAGATGGTCCGAGTAGGTATACTGCAGCATATTCTTCGTCAGTTGTCGCTGTGCCTGTAGCTAAAAGGGTTGAAGTGCGAACTAATGACGAATCTGTCATTAATCCTACAAAGATAGCAACGCCGCCGCCTTGCCCATAGGCGTCGTAAGTTGCAGCATCGTTGGCTTCCGATACGAGGTAGCCGGGGGTGAGTTCATCACCACCAACACCGTACAAGAGCTCGTTTGGAACACAAGCACCACCATCAATGTAGTTTGCTGGTGCGCCAGCAACGCCATAAAGACCTTGCTGTGTCCAGACAGTCACCTTTCCAGATGCAAGGTGTGTCGCCGGTCCAATGACAGTAGCGCCAGAAACTGAGGTCGCCCGACCTACGTTTCCACCAATTAGTTCACCGAAAAGGGTACCATACCCAGATGTTCCGTCATCGGCCAAGCCGAAAAGCGAAACATATCCACCACCAGTTGTAGAATTTGCCTGCAACCGGCTTTTCCATAGTTGAGCAGCAGATCCTGGGACTACCGGTTGGGCACTTCCACCAGCGGAATCAATGGGTATGCCATGAGGTCCACCAAGTTCAAACATTGGGCGTTCGGTAGAACCAGTATTCATATACTGCTCCGTGTCCTTTGCTCCACCATCAGAAGTCGACTGTGATAAAACCACACATTCGCCACCTAAAACGGTTGAGCTTACCTTCAGATCAAACTGGCCCAAGGGTACATACCCTGGTTGTAAAATTTTGAGAGCCATTTTATTATTCTCCTTAATAAAAATTTAATTATATTAATCCAACTATTGAATTAATATTTTATAAGTCAAAAACTTATTTTAAACTAACTTTGGGTTTAAAGACACGATTTCAACCATAGCACCTTTGATCATTTCAAACGCTTCCGCATTATTCTCTGATCTTGCCATCTTAGCCAAGCCCTTGAGCTCTTCTAAAACATAGGCATGCTTTGATCTATAATTCCCGGTTGGAGTGCTGAAAGCCACCTCTTCTCCGTGACGGTGTTGCTCCAAGAGATTTTCTACCAGGCCACCATTTCCCATTGCGTCTGAGACAACAATGGACTTCGGGTGGGCCCTTTGAACTAACTCTGAACCAGTTTCATCACCAATCATATATAAGGAATTTGTATCCTTTGGCCTTTTCTCAGGCCTCTCATTATACATGTCTTTAAACCCTGCATAATAAGTCTTTACAGAACTGTCATTAAGACCCTTAACGGCATCTCTAAAATATTCATTAGAATATTTGTCTGCTTTTTTATTGAAACTCATATTATATTGAATCCTTGTTTCGATTAAATCATCTATATTAGTAGATTCATATAAGGATTTTTTACTTGAGACCTTATGAAGACCGCCTATATCAAGGCCGGCCCTTCTTCTTGACTCCCTTCTGCGCCTCTTTCTGTCTTTCCGCTCCTGCCTTCGGCTCTCTCTAGTTGGAGCCCTAAGAGACCTCTTCTCATCCCTATAGGCTGGAGAAGTATTGAAAAGCCCCTCGCCAAGGCGGTCTTTGCTGTCTTCTAGTAAATCTTTTCTTAGCTCTTTTACAGAATCTATATTGTATCTGGCCATTCTTTGTATCGCTAATGATATTCTAGCTCCAGTAGCATCATTCAGCCTGACCTGGTCTGACTGCATTATATTTGACCAATCACTATGGCCGCCGCCAATTTGTGGATCATTATTTTCACCAAGCCCAACATATTCTTTTCCAATGGCGGTATTCAAAGCCCTATATATTGGACCAGGCCTTGTGCCATCTGGTGGCGGATCGCCAAGCTTTTCCGCTATATCAGATCTAAGAGTACTAACTCTTTGTCCGCCAATTCTTCTAGATCTTGCGGGAAGAACAACTCTCCACGTTTCTCCCCATAGATCCATTTCTAAAGCAATTTCATTTCTTCTTAAATCACCACGACCACCCGGATCTCTTCGGCCTTCCAGTCCCGAGCCACCACCCTGCTGACCTCTCTGGCCGGGTGCTCCGCCGACGCCGCTAGCGCCACCACTTCCAACTTGGCCACCACCTCCACGAGGATTCCAGTCGCGGTTTCCCAGGTTTGCATTATCTCCTGCCTGAGCCTGCATTCCGTCAGTAAGAGTTTTCGACACAGATTCGCTGAATCTTTGCAACTCATTTTTAAGATTCTCAACTGCATCTTCTGCGGCAATAAAATCAGCCTCATCCCCAGAGACAACATCCGGCTCGAAAGAACCTGCCGGCTGCATCGCAAGATGTTGAGCTTCAGTGTTTGAAGTTGCCTGACCTGTTATTATAAGGCCGTTCTCATTTCCCTCTGGGAGAGCAAAGTTTCTACCATCCTGAGCAACTGAAGATACGGCTGGCAAAAGTGTATTTTGTAAAAACTCTATATAGGCGCCAGTCCTTGCATCTGAAACGCTGGCAGGAGTGAACTCCACAGCCCTAAGCGCTGTAATTGCCGCCTCAACAACGGGGACTAGCCTGCCCGCCGGATCTTCTATCAGTTGTGGCTGAATTGTCGCATTCTTAACTCTTAGAAATGCCTCATCCCCATCTGGTCCGGTCAGCCACTGGTATAAAAGATATCCTGCCCCGATGAGAACACCGCCAACTAAAATTCTTTTACCCCACTTCCATGCGGTAGCTGCCGATCCAGGAATTAATGCTTTCCAGCCTGCAGTCTCTTTGACCGCCTGCGTTCCGGCGTTCGACCTTCTTGTTATCTCTTCAAGACGCCTTATCTCATCCTGAAGTCTTGTAATATCAGCTTGATTTCCGCCTGCCTGAGCCTGTCTGAGCCTCTGCTTTCTTCTCGGTATCCCATCAGAAGCCTTACGGGAAGTCTCTCTGGCCCGGGCAGAAGCTTTTCTTCCCGCTCCTGTCACTGCCCCATCAACGCTTTGTTGGTTAATCTGCTTTACAGTTACGCTCTGACTTCCCATGGACCGCGCCATTTCGCGTACCGTTTCCTGCTGAGTCCTGCTCATATCCTGGAATAGCGCCATTACTTGTTCAAGGTTCATGCTTTGGCCAACCTGGCCCCGCATCGTCTCGTTGAATCGACTTATTGCGGCGATATCTTCTGCATTTTTCGCAGTAGTTGCACCCAATTGGTCTATCTGCTGAGGATTATCTACTCGGGACGGCACACCAGGATCTCGTATATCCACATCATCCGTACCTTTGGCGGCACCAGCTCCCGCATCTCCTGCTTCGTCAGTATACCTCGCTACACCAGTTTCTATTCCACCCTCACCCCTGGTGAGCTCCCTTGCTCCACCTTGCCTGAGGTCTGCGCCACCTTCGCCGCCTTTTCGAGCACTTCCAGCACGCCTATACATTCCCGCAAGCTCATCTGGCTCAACCCTGGCCGTTCCCTTAACCATTCCTTCTACTGCGTCTATAAACTCTGGTTGCCTGGAGGCAATATTTTTCCACCCTGCTATGCTACCTGGAAGTTCGTACCTAAAATTTGCACCACCATTTCTTATTACCTCTGTAATGCTATCTTCCATTATCTTTGAAGCGGATTTTCCAGTTCCAACCGCATCTATCGTTCCCTGAATGTACACTCTTGTAATTGCAGTTTCTAAGTCACCTACCCATGTGTTTTTTCCACCGGGAAATGCTGCCGATGAAGTTTTTCTAAAGTTAATCATTTCATCACTATTCTTTATAGCGTTAGTGGCAACTTGATCAAATTTTGATACCATTGATGAAAGCTTGGCCAATTCACCAGCACCCTCAGACGAGGCATCTATTACAGCCCCGGCCCTAAGCCTTGACATAATAGAGGGAAGATTGTCAGCCGCCCCAACCGCTTTGGCCCAAACGCCGATTGGAAGGACATCTACGTGCTTTACGACATCTGCAAGATTACCTATAACCTTTCCTGCAATAGCAATCGTCCCGCCAGCGTCGGCCACTCCAGAAGCAAGCTGCACTCCGGCTCTTAACGATGCGATTTTTATAATTCTCGAACTACCCGCTATCTTTGATATTCTAGACTTTGTTCCGGTATCAACACCGCTTTTATATGTAGAGTAATTTTTTATAAACTCGTCAAATATTTCAGACGACCTGCTCGTGTTGACCTTCATTAAAACAAACCTCTAGACTTCTTCTTCTAAAATTTCTTCAATTGTTCTTTCAATTTTATAAGCTACCTTTATATTTCCCTTAGATATAGCGGCCTGGGCCATCAGCCTCAGCTCCGCAACCATGGCTTCCTTTGTAACTTCGTCATCGACTTCATTATCATCTACGACATCAGAATCTTTAGGCTCATCATCAGCTAAATTCTTTATTGCCTCTGTTCTTTCATGTAGAGGTGCGCTTGAGCTCATTACAGCGTCTACTTTTGCCTGAGTGTTATCTTGTGCTATTTTTTGAGCCATAGCTTCGACACGACGCATATTATCCAGAACCTTCTTTTCAAGCTCTTGCATAACCTCGCTTCTGGTCCAAGCGACCCTGTCTTCTTTTACCCAACGATTTGACATTTTAATCCACTCCTAAAGATATTTTAGAACTCAACAAACTTATTTAATTAGTAGTTATTGCCATATTACAATAAAAGAAACTCAAGGGTACCCATTGCGGCAGACGGAGGCCCTGTTACGAAGGCAACTCCCGGATGATTAGCAGTAGGTTGCTTTGTAGTCAGCTTGCCGCTTAGATTAACATAGAGGGTGGAATTTAGAGGATATGTCTGAGTTGTATCAAATTGATCTGTAGCATAAATTCCTCTTTGATAATGGACCGTTATTCTTCCCGACCCCAAAGTAGAATCATCTCCCGGCTTGTTTGCAATCCTATAAATATAATTGGTTATCATTCTAAAGCCGTCCATAGTCCCGTCGCCATCAGAATCATGGTTTAGCTCTGTCCCCTTTGGAACTGTTATTATTCCATTTATAGCGTTCAGAACAACAGATATGGTGGAGGTAAAGCTAGCCTCAACAACATGCGGACTATCTAGGACTCCGGTAAAATCAGCGGAGCTGACCCTATCCCCATTTGAATCTATTTCAGAAGAGACGCCTTCTATTAAAACTATTTCATCAATTTTTGAACTGGTAAATGCAGTAGTTCTGACATCATCTATTATTCCCAATGGGGCCGTTCCGTCACTAACGCCTGCCGCTATATCGTTACCTACTAATTTCAATTGCGCAAAAATGCCAGGCTCAAACTCAGCTGTAGGATCTACAGTTAAACTCAGTGGCAGTGCGTTTCCAGAATGTATAACTTTTAACAAATCAGTCTCCGAATATACTTACTTCAATATCATTAATAAAATTAATATATTAAATGCAAAAAGAGGGAGAATTTCTCCCTCTTTTTTATTCTACCAAATATATTTAAATTATCCCCTTTTAATTCTCCTCATGGAGGCTTTAACTAAGTCTGAAGCAAAATTATCTCCGGAGCTTGACAACTCGCGAGCAACCTTGGAAAGGCCGCTCATTATATTGTTACGATGAGCAGCCTCTTTCATTATGTCTCCATAAATACTTCTTGCCGTTGCCTCTACCATATCCGCCGCAAATGATTCGTCCTTTCTCCTCAGCCCTCCAGCTATCTTGCCGAGTCCCTTTATAAGGTAAGCTTCAGAAGCGTTAAATGCAGCATGGGCATCTAGCCCGTCCTGATCGACACTACTCAAGCTATCTGCATCAGCGGAGGGGGCTCCTTCGTCTCCGAGCATATTTTCAACAGCCTCCAAAGCATTTTCAATCGGGTTATTCGCTGGACTTTCATCTTTAGATTCCATAAGCATCCCCTCTGCCGCTTCAACTAGATCGTTTTCGACAGAAGCAGCCTTCTCCAGGGTTTTCCCTGGAGAAGACTTTGAGCTTATAATCTTCATAAATTCAGCAGCAATATTATCTCCTGTATATTTATTTCCAATCATAATATCACCTACTTCCACATTGATGTTAGCACATCTACCGTATTTCTCACCGTTGTCGAAGACTCTGGAGATTCAACCCCTATATTAACACCTCCAAGATCAGAAGCTGTCTTAACCGAGGAGAGAGGCCTTGTGTTAGCAATCGTTCTCTTGAATGCCTCAAAAGCATTTGAGTCAAACTGCATTATCTCATCAACCTGCCTATCCAAGGATGGCTTTGTTTCTGAGAGGAGACCCTTTCTTTGCATATTCATTGCAACGTCATAAGCTCTTCTTAACCTGAGCTTATAAGTCTCTCGTTCTTCCTCCGCATGCTTATCGCTAAGAGCATCTTGCAGTTTTCCTTTTAAGGAGCCTGCAAGGGCAACTGTTGCGCTAGTGTCATCGTCAGCATCACTGATATCGTTATCGTCATCTCCGTCAGCAGCTGCCCCAAGCAATTCGTCTGGACTCTGCATATCATTGGCGACCTCAGAGACCAACTCCTCAACACCCTGCTCCTGCATTTGTGCATTCTTAAAAAGAGACTCTCTTTTGCTCTTTCTATCTTTCAACTCAGACTTCTCAGCATGCTTAAGAATAGCTTCCCTTCTCTCTTTTCTTAAGACCATGGCTTCTACCATTAGGTCATTACTCGCCCCGTCTTCGGCATCATCAGCCTCTGCTTCCATGCTGGGATTATTCAGGTCACCCTCATCTAGATCGTGCTCCATTACATAGTTGTCATCCATTTTGTCTTCTTTGTCTTCCGCATAATTAACAGAATTAGCAGGACCATCGTCCATGCTGCTTGTATTTTCAGCACCCCAGTTAGCACTCTTTACCAATCCTGCCGTAACCCTAACTAGAGCCTTTGTTTCGGCATTTAGATCATAGGAATCATTAAGTGCATCAAATGCAATTTTTCTAAGATCTGTACGCTGTGAGGCAGTAAGCTGCTTCTCTCCTTCGAATGTTTCCGCAATTAAGGCTAGCTCATCTGCAGATTCATTTAACTCAGACATTGCCGTCTTTAGGTTCTGGACTAATTCAGACGCCAAAGAAGGAACTGGCAGCTCGCCAAGACCATCATCTCCGATGTCTGCACCCTCTGGGGATACTGCGATATCTATGTCAACGTCCTGACCCCCACCAAGCTGGGATGCTAAGTCTCTAACTTCATCAACCCGCTCTTCTATATCAACCAAGGCGCTCTCGATCGCGTCCTTCGGGTCTTCTGACTCACCTTCTGCATCATCTTCCATAGCAAGAGGAAGCTCTTCTGCGGGTTCTGCCATATCCATGGGCGGAAGATCCATGTCTCCTCCCCCCTCACCTGGAAGTGGAGGCATATCTCCTCCGGCTGGAGGCGGCGGAAGTTCTTCTTGCGCAACCTTAAGGAGTCCCGACACATAGTCTAAACCGTGTGCTCTAATCTGCTTACAAACTTCTTGTCCATACTCCTTGCTAGATAGCCAGTTCCAATTTTCAGATAATTCGGTTCCAAAGATTTCTTTAGCAGTTGCCGTAATGACTTTATTACTACCTGCAAAAACCTCAAATACCGAACCAGCTCTATCTAGCCTTCCACTTCTTGTCTTTGCAGAAAATTTTGTCCGTAGAGACGGCCCTTCATATTTCGCCCTGCTGAGCTTCGCCTTGGCCTGCTCATCACCAGGAAACATGCCGGAGTCTCCACCCATACTTTTATCTTGCCTCATATGACGATCTTCGCCCCTGAGTCTTCCCTCTAGGGCCTTCTCGTCAGTATAAGTGCTCGGCTCAACACCATCAGAGCCACCCTGATGGTACGCCATTCTTTTAAGCCTGCGCTCTTCTATCTGAGCCCTGCTAAGCTTCTGCTTAACTTGTTCGTCACCGGGCATCATGCCTGAGTCACCGCCCATTCCCTTATCTTGCTTCATCTGGCGATCTTCGCCCCTCAGCCTACCCTCTAGTGCCTTCTCATCCTTGTAAGTGCTTGGTTCTACGCCCTCGGACCCACCCTGATGGTATGCGATTCGACGGCGGAGCTCCGCCCTCTTTCTCAATCTTGCCTCATTCATAATATCCTCCAATATGGAATTAATTGCTTTTTTCTCAAGTTCATTCTTGTTTTGTTTTGAATACACGTTTCTTTCGATAACACCTCCTGTATCGAAAGTATCAACTCTTGACTCACCATCAGTCGATGCAACCATAGGACCCGAAGATCCAGTCAGATCTCTTGGACTCATACCATCCATCTGAGAGCCTTCGTCGGGTAATATAGACTCTCCGGTAAGAGCCCTCTGGTCTCCAGTAACCTCGGTGCGACCACCACCTCCCAAAATAGACACTTCGAGTCTACTAAGGAAGGAGTACTCTGGAGAGTCTGTATCATTACTTATTTCTTCTAATGACTTCCCTCCAGAAATTCTGCTAACTATATTAGCAGCTCTTTCCGCTTCTTCAAGCGAAATAACTTTTCTTTCTGCATCTTTAACTAAATCATTATTCAGCAGAAACCCTCTAACTATCTTCTTACGCTCAACTATAGAGCATCCGTCTTTTCCGCATGCCGTCTTCATTATCCTATCAAGATGTTCTGCCTGCTGCTCGCTCAAAGAGCTTAACATATAATTTAAGTCTTTGACGCCATGCTGGGTGAACTCACTCTTATACTCTTTTAGAGAGGCTATACACCGTAATAGCACAGCTCCCGGCTCTGCAGGCTGAACAACAAGGCTGTACTCTATTGGCTTTAGCCCAACGTTTATTTCGCCCCAGGCGTTCTTATTGTTTATATGTTCACAGTACTGTTCCTGCGTTTGCGCCTTATTTCCACACTCAGAGCACACGGATGTTTCGACTGCAGTGCCCATTGAGCCATACCTAACCAGGCCTGTCTGAACCTTTCTTGCTAAATCTGGATAATTTATTCTATCGAGGGCGCAGAGCCCAACGACCTGCTTTAGCTTTTCATCGTAATGAGTGTCTAATATTATTCCCCTTATTCCATCTACAGAACTAGATTCGTGGTCTCTGCATAATGGCATTCCAATCCAGTCTTTCGCAGCCTTTCTTAGTTCGGACTCCGGGAATATGTCTCTATTGTTATTTCTGTGCGGCTGAACGTTTCCATGCCACTTCCAGTCATCATCAAAGTATCCCCATGCCGTTTCGCCACCAGATACCTTCTTAAGGTCTCCGCTTTCATTAATAAGGCACGCCTCTGCTGATTTTAAAAATATAATACTAAAATATAGAAAGTCATCAGACTGTGGTGCAATTTCTCTTATGTTGCTAGCTAGTTTATCCATTCTATCTAAGAGGTGTGGGCTAGCCTTTATCTCGCTAAGCTCTACGGTCTCTAAGCTAGTATTCGGAGAAAATGATATTTTTTTTAACATAAATTTTAATTCCACGTAATTACAGCTAATATATTATTATTAATCATATTAAATTTTTGTGTAAAAAAATTATTCAGATATTAACACTATACCTAGTATGTTGTTATTTATATAGTCTCTGGCCCGGCCCATGGATGAGCTCAAATCCTCTGCAGACTGATCGAAGTTTGAAGAATTTTCTTGAAGTGCCGCGAAAAACTCAGGGCTTTCAATTTTATCAACAAGGTTAAAGATTTCCTGAGCAGACTCTGATGCCGGAGAGCATGAACTTATCAGCGCATCTATTATCTCTCCAGTTGTAGACACATCTTTTATATCATTCAACACTCGTATTGAATCTCTTATATTTAAAAGCATGGATCTCACTTTTTTAATAAGTCTTTTCGAAGAAAGTCTGTACTCTCCCTTCGAAGCCTTAACTGCATCTGGCTTTGCCTGTATTTTTTCATACTCGCTGAGATTTTTTTGAAATGACTCTCTAAGCTTCTGGCATGTTTTCTGTGCACTTTCAAGCATTTTCTCAGCATCTGCCGCCTTACCCCTCACTTCTTTTGCAATTGGGAATCCTGCGTTTTTAATATTATAATTGTTTAAATGTATGTTCTTAGTCAAGTACTTCTTTGAGGCGGACTTTATAATATCCTCACTACTAAAATTATTTGGAATTTGCATTATATCGCAATTTTTTAAAATATTTGCAGAGCTATGCATTTTGATTTTATTACATATAATATCTCTAAGTATATCTGTATTTCCGGAAGCCCTAGTGACAAACACTGATTTGGAGCCTTCCTTCGAAGATAAGCTTATTATATTACTTAGCATCTTCTTATCAATATTTGCAAACCCCTTGAAGCTTTTTTCTGGGCTAGACAGTATGCAGTAATTAGATGATATTTTTTTCAAAGCTTCGTTGTCTATGATATTTGAAAGTTTAATATCTATGTATATGTTATCTCCATCTTCATTCTTTTCTATATAAAACGCTTTATTGTCGAAGCCCCTATATACAGCCTTATCATCTTTCGTAGCAGCCCTCGCCCTGTACAATCTAACAAATGAATTGTCTGAAAATAACTCTCTGTCTATATCAAAAACATCTACCCTTGGGTTTTTCCTGTGAAGATTTTTTACAGAGTTATGCACATCAGAAGTTCTTTTCTCGGCACCAATCTTCTTCAATGGTGTGGAGAACTTATCGAAAGTAATTATGTTATAATCGCCATATTTAAAAGATTTATTTTTTGAATTAAATATAACGTTCTTGTTCCCAATATTATACAGATTGGAGAATTTGCTTATTGAATTTATAATATTTGATTCATCTTTTTGTATGTTTATCAGGCTGCCCTCTTTTATGCCAAGCCTGTTAGAAAGGCCCCCGGATATTTCCAATACGTATTTTACATTATGGCATCCAAAAGTAGCAAGACTTCCGGGCTCTATACTTCTAGATATTTTTTTAATCCTCATTGAGCTATCTATAAAGATTATATCAATCGAGTATGGAACAGTGCCCATATGATACAAAACATCCTGTGGTTCTTCATACTCGAATACAAGCCCGGCCTCGGAGTTTAGAGATGGATATACCTGCAATCCAGCAACTTTTTCATAAAACGTCTTGGCTACATCACATGAAAATTTCGCAATAGGTTCTATGTATTTAAATGGATCTTTTTCAAACTCTTTCAACGACTCTGCAGAGCTGAAGTTAAAATCGCTTCCAAAGAACATAGCGGATATATAGTTATCTTCAACTGAGCCTCCGGTGACTGGGCATAAGTTCTTGTCATTTATTGAATAAATTTCTATATTTGCGAATTTATCTAAATCATTTTTCTCAACAAAGATGTCGGAAAATATCGAACCCGCATTCTTAAATTTTGATATTTTATTTATTTTAAAATTATTATTTTTCAATAATTTTAAAATTTTTAAATCTAAGTTAGAGGTTCTTATAACTCCAAAAGATCTCGGCCTCAAGTGATTATATATATTTTTAATAAGAATTTCATAATCCATATCACTCTTAAGTATCTTTAGGCATCTGAAAGCATCAAACTTTCTAGAAAAATTATAATATCTAGCATCGTCTTTTATTAATTCATAATCCGTACTTTGAGCAATCCTTTTTTTGTCTTGACATATGGATACAACATTAAATCCCGATTTGGATAAAAGTTCTGAGTCATTGTGTGATGACTCTATGTCTAAAATAGACGCCCCCTCTTTGAGCCTGTCTAGCATCTTGTAGGATCTTGACGCATTAGATATTAAATATACGTCATCATAGTCCTTATCTGCAACCGGACTGAACATTCCTTCGCCATACCCATAGGAGGGTTCCTGCCCCTCCTCCATTACCGACTTATCTGGAACCATCGTATCATAAACATTAGAATACATATCAATGCTCATATCAGAATCATCAGGCTCCGACATAGAGCCTAAGTTTGCTTTTTGCTCCTCTTCTGTCTCGAAGTATGGCCAAGATATTTTTTTCATTTAAAACCCATTTTATATATAATATTCAAACTATACTAAATCTATTAGTAATTATCTTAATTGTTCTAGCTTATCACAAACATCGCAATCACTATGTCGCTTACAAAACTGATCTAATGGGTAAAAGCCATCTAAATATTTAGAATATCCAAGATTTGATGCATTTCTGCAGACCTTACTCTCCCATCTGTTAAAACCAATCGTATAGTTCCATAATTCTTCCAAATCTGTCATAGCTCCAGATTCTTTTAAAAATGCAGCCACAATATATCCAGTTCTATCCGCTCCCCACCGACAATGAACAAGGCAGTTCCCACCAGATAATATGGGGTTGCAGCGCTTTATAGACCCAGTGTATCCTTGACCAAACCTATAGCCGCTATGAGCGCTAGGCCTGTGAAGCTTGGCCCCAAGCCCTTCTACAAACCTTTTTTGAACAGCTATCGTTATATTGACGCCCACTTGAGGATCCTTTATAATATCTCCAGAGCCATCTCCACTGAGCCTTATAAAGTCTGTGACTCCATTTTCTATAAACCACTTCATCTCTCCAAGGCTTGGCTGATGATATCTCCAGTTCCCCCCCGAAAACTCAGCAAGCTGGCCTCCAGACGGCCTAACGGTCTCAACGCTTGCAAAATCTGAATCAGAATGTCTTATATTCTGCAGCCTATTTCTAATCGCTCCAGATGGGAACAGCTCTTGCACGCGGCTCGTCGGCTTTGCAGACCCAAGCATCTCATCTGGCGAGAGTTGAAGAAGCTCATCTGGGCTCAGATGAGACGCATCCTGTGGAACAGGCGTGCCCTTAGAATTAGGCACAACATCTACCTGTTCTCCAGATATGGGGTACGCCTGAGAGCTTGGAGTACAAGAGCCGCCACTAAAGGGAAATTTATACCAGTGCTCTCTAACTAGCATTAAAGAATTGTATACATTAGAACCACTTTGATAAAGACTTCCGATGTTTTCACACCCCGGGGTTTCCATAACTTCAAACTCATCTCTACCTTCATGATATCTAAAAGCATATTGCTTGTGATTAGCGCCACCACTTCTTGGTTCGTAAAAATCATACATACTTGCGCTGGATTCTTTTTTTATCTCACAATACATATCTTTTATTAAAACAATTCTATTTATTCTATCCATAACAAACCCTACAATATATTAGATAATTCATCTAAGACCAATCTTATAAAAAACGGATCTCTTCCATTTAAAATATTTTTTATAAGCCCTATACTAACGCCTATTGACGCACCACCTGGGGTTTTTTTAGACCCTATTTCTGTTGTATTAAAGTCATCAAGCCTTCCCTTTATATTCTGAAAAGAAGGCGCCCTCCTATCCATGGGCATTCTCATTACCATTATCTTTACAATGCCATGTATTTGCTCTGCAACATACTTTGGGTCTGATTCTAATATATATGATTTTTTATTTATCATTTTTAAAAATCACTACCTATTTCATTTAGTATTTTGTTATAAGCAAATTGTTTTGATTTATACAAATCATTAAATTTATTAAAATAATTCTTTATATATCTGCTATATCTTTTTGTAATTTTAATTATAATGTCATCTTTATTAAAAGAATCCGAATCTTTAATTTTAATTATAACGTCATTAAACATTCTGGTTACATCTGCATCACGCTGTTCTGCGTACTTTGTTAGTAAAAAATCTGAAAAGTCTGCAAGACTTCTATTTTCCTTGTCCATTGTGTCTCCCAGGCTAAGCAGGAGCTCTACTAGTGCGTCTAGGTTATCAACCGGTGGCTTTATTTTAAAATCATCATATACTCCAGTTACATCATATGGAAGGACTCCGTCTATATCTACAGCGCTTTGCTGAAAAGTCATCCCAAATCCGGATCTTCCGGCACTGTCAGTTGCAGAACCTGCGCCCTCCTCGGTGAGACCCTCTGGCGATGATGGCACCGGCGTATTTGATATCGGTTTAATACTGATAACTTGTTCTTTAGAACTATAAGATTTTTTTTTCATAACAATAAACTGCCAATTATTTTTTATTTTTTTTCAAAACTTTTTTAGACAATGATTTTGCCTTAAATTTATTTCCCAGGCCCGAGGAGTAGCCTCTGCCCATAACTATATCCGCAATACTTAGATCGGTCTTCTTGCCAGAAGGCGTTGTTACAGTGTAGTAGGAGGTGGTAGTAGAGTTGGCAATCTTTTTTATTTTATTATATAGATCCAAATTGCATGCCTCAACTTTTAAATAGCCCTCTCTATACTTTATTTTAAAAAGCTCATAAATATCATCAAATTTCTCAATAAGGTCTTTTAAAAGAGTTCTGTCTAATTCTAAATATAGTTTTGTCTTTTTATCTATATGTTCTAATCCAATCACCTCTCCAATCTTATATCCATCCAGGTAGTCTGCAATGTCTATATATTCCATCAGAACTGACATAGCATAATCTTTATCCGATTTTGAAAGTTTTTTAGAATCTGGTCCGTCGAAGTAGAATACGAGGATTACCTGTTCTCCAGAGGAAAGCCTACTCCTGTCGATCATTATATTTTTAGTAGCTCTATCTACGGATGCCGCATTATTTGCAGACCTTACTGATGACAACTGAATGTTCAAATTTGACATCCTCAGCTCCTCCAGCTTCTCTTCGGGGTCCTTATTCGTAGCAACAGGTTCTTCTGTTTTGACAACAATTGAGCCATCTATAACCATTTTCATGGCGCGAAGGACCGCCCTCCATAGCAGAATGCTTTGCAAGAAGTCTTCAACATTGGAGCGCCCAGTATCAAGAGAACCTCTTGATTGTGAAAACAGATCAAATATATCATCAAACAGATCTGTTTCTCTAAACCTGTTTATATTAGACCATGAATCCTTAAACTTATCCAAAAGGCTGTCACTTCTTCCTGCTACGAAATCATATACGGATTCTTCCCCATACCAAGATTTGTAATCATGGACAAGCTCCCATCCAGATAGAATCTCCTCAATCCATTTGGCAGGTGGAGCTACTAAAAGTTTTTTTGCATTTTTATCATCACCCATTGACTTAACCAAATCAAATAAAGGATTAAACTTCTTATTAACAGACTCAGCTTCTCCTAATAGTGTTGTTAAAAATTTGATTACTCCGTCACCCCTACTCTCTGTGGAACCGGCGGAAGCCTTGGCCCGGCTAGATACGCTGCTCGGCATCATATATGTGAGTGGGTCAGCGAGCCCACTGCCTGACATCGTCCATCTACTGCTGTTACCCTGTTTAATTGCAGTTAAAGCAAACCCTACGGCAACTCTAGCCGCCGCCGCCGTGCCTTCTTCTGGCGATGACTTATTATTTTCTGATTCCGAAGGAGGAGTGACATCATGGGTGGCTTCACCAACACCTGTGCCTGCATCGGAGCTACCCTGCTCTGATCTATCTGCAAAAGACTGTAAATTAAAGTTACTCATATAACAAACCTATAAAAAATACACTATATAATTAATTAATTTATTACCATGTTATATCAGATCGGGCCCCCTGGGCCTCCACCTTCTGGAGGTCCCCCTCCCATGTCGGGAGGAACTCCCGGGATTCCACCTGGTTCCGGCATCCCGCCTTCGCCACCCCCGTCAGGAGTCTCGCCCAACGGCTCTGGTATTGCCTTCTCCGGATCCAATGTCATCAGCTCGGAAAGTCTCATTCCCTGCAATATTGCCTGCTCTTTAGACATAATTGCAAAATCAATAGCCTCCTCCCTCAATCTTTTTTGCTCCTCTTCATAGCTAAGCCCAAGGCTTCGACATACGGTCTGCATTGACACTTGCTTATTACCAACAAAGGTTGACAGGTTCTGGACGTAATCGGCCATATCGTATAAATTCATATGATTAAAGTCAATAGATGGGACCTGAAGCCTTTTTTCCCCATCCTCATATTCGAAAAAATCTTGAATTTCACATATTGGGGCGAATATCTTTATCTCCAGCCATTTTTTTATCATATTTCTAAATATATCATATCTTTGTCTCAATACCTCAAGACCTACCGAAGAGCTGGCATATGTTGCCCCCTCCTGATCCATTAGGGCTTTAGGCACCATTAACCCGGCATATAAATTTTCCGTAATATGAGTTACATCACTAGATATGTCCATCACACCGCCGCCATAGCCGACCCTCTCTATGGTGACCCCGGCGTGAGTAACTAGCTTAAAGTCTTTATCGTACTGAGCCTCTTCAAGTATATTTTTGAAAGACTCAAGGTCGGCCTGAGATGGCCTGTAGTCGCCATCAGCGCCAAGCTTTACCAATGTCATTGGGTTTATCATTCCATCTGCCTGAGCAAACTTAGACTCCCTTAGTTTGTCATATAACATCAAATCTTTGTATACAGATACAATGACAGATGTTCCACGTATATCATATGGAGAGCTCAGAAGCTTTAAATGAGAGGCGTTAAAATTATCAAGAGGTATGTTCTGCCCCTTTCTGACGAAATCAATAATATGCCCAGGAATCCTCTTCCTCATGGCCATATCTGCAGGAGATGTGGAGTTTATTATCCTCTTAAGTCCCGCATCTGGCCTTAGGGATATCAAGTGATCATCCCCTATGACAGACTTCTTAACATGAACATAATCTGGGTTTAAAATCGTAACCCGCTTCCATACGCCAGATGACTTATCCAGCTCTGCATATGGAAAAGCTTCGCCCATTTTCCAAAATTCCAACGCAACACCATACACTATTGAATATAGGTCTATCTTTTCCGACATTTCCTGAAAGAATCTTTGAACTTTTTTGCTTTTGCATGATATATTTATCTTGCTGATGGGAAAAGACGCATGAAGATTTACGGCGTTTCTGACAATTGGATGCGTATCGTAGAATATCCTATTCCACGCATTCATAGTCACACGGTCTCTCGGAAGGTTTAGGTTCGCCAGCTGAAACAATGGAGAGTATATGTCTGGGGCCATTCTTTCGGTAGTCTGAGAAGATGAGGGGCCGGTCATTGGAGAGACTATAGAGCCCCTCTTTGCAAAATTTGGGCTGTGAGCTATTGCGGCCTTGGATAGATCAGTGGTAGCTGAGCCATAATTTGATTTCTCTAAAGCATCAGATATTGCAGATCTTCTCATATCAGAAACACTTTCGCTGGCAGCCTTTGACACTTTATTTATATTGCTTGGTCTAGAAACTCTTCTACTCATTTCAACTCCTTATCTAATCTTTGGCGCATGAGCCAAAGTACCTATCGGGTATTGAGACTGTGTATTCATGCCTGGCCTTATTGAAAAGCCTTTTGTTAAGTCAAATTTATAAGCCATATATGCGTACATAAGCGCCATCAATCCATCATTTGGGACAGACCCTTTTGTATAGGTCTTGATTGGCTGGCCACCCGATATCCTTATTTTAGCATCCATAGATACACAGTGATCTATAAGCCACTCTATATATTCATAGCTCTTCCATGGAAACCTTATCTTCCCTTTTTTCATCATATCGAAAATCTCCTCTACCATTAGGTCTTTATTATACGATATAATTTGCTCATCCTCTCTATATTTAATTGGCTTTATCAGACTTCCACTTCCTTGGGCTCCCAAAAATCTTTCTCCGAACTCAAGTTGCAAATCATGAACAACGTCCTGACCAAAGAACCAGTCAGATACTCCCCTGCTGACTCCAAACCTTCTATACAGTTCACGCATAGTTTCTTTCTTATAGCTAAAGTCTTTTTTAGTTAATTTGTGCGCGTGCTCAATAAGCAGCTCCCCATCATTTCCCACTGACAATATTACAGCGCAAGAAAAAGACTGTCCGCCCAAATCTGTTTTGCTATCTGTCTTCCCTCCCCAGTCGACACCAAGATATGTAACCTTATCCCTTGGGTTTATCCTCTTAGAAAAGAACCTATCCGCATCCCTACACTTATTGTATATCTCTTCCTTTGTTATAGGAACATCATAACCAGAATAAAACTCTCCGACAACTTCATTTTGCCATATCCTCTCTGTTTGAGAAGGGTTGTTTTCTGGCATTAAGTTTAATATATTTTCTTTAGAAAAATATGGAATATATAACTGATTTACATGAAATCCGGTCATTTTTGCGCTCTCTGATGGTTTGGAGGGAACCCACTTCCCAAGCTCTATTGAGTCAACCTTGTGCTGCTCATGACCACAGAGTGGACACTTTATCGTGTAGCCCTCTACCCATATATCCATCCACCTGTTATCATCTGGTAGGTAAAATGGATAAGTTTCTTTGCAGTTTTTACAACCCAGATGATAATACCTCTGATCTGAAATTTCCCAAAGTTTGGAAAAATAACTACCCCTTTCCTTTGGCGTTCCAAAATAAACCTGAACGCCTTGTCCAATTGGCCCATACTTTGCTGCAGTTAATGTTTTTGTTGCATTTCCAATAGCATGCCCCATCATATCCTGAACCTCATCAAAGAAGGCTATATCCACAGACATACCTCTTATCCTGTCTCCATCAGTTCCCAGGCTGTCTATCCATAGCGTTCCGTCATTAAACTGTTTCATTGTTAGGTTGTCTACAGCATTTGGGGTTTTTAGCTTGTTTTTATTTATTGAGTCATTTTTTGCAGTTCTGATCAGACCCTCAAGTTTGTCTTGAGAAAACTTTTTGACCTGAGCTAGGGCTGGAAATAAATGCAACACCCTTGGCCCTGGGGACCTAAACATCCCGCTGTTAGTAAAATAAAGATCTAGAGCTCCAGCCATGACTGTTGCGCCAACCTGTCGACCCTTCTTTATTACCACAGGCTTTCCATTTCTCTTTGTAGCTTGCAGGGCGATATATCTATATATATCAGACATAAAGCTCCATCCATTTCCTTTTATTTGAAATGTGGAACCATCTAACGTTAGGTTGTTTTGAACAAAATTAGGCGGATCAAAGTTTAGAAAATCTAACTTTAATGATTCAAATATTTGCCTTTCTTTTTGAGAAGATTTCATTTTCCATCGTTACTCTGAGCCTACAAGTCCGTGTTCATAATAATCTGCAGTATCGTCAAACATCGATTCAGAAGAAGTTATAGGCTCTTGAGGAATATATTCTAGCTTTATAGACATCGGCTCACCAGTTGATACTGCATTTGATATAAACTTTTTTAATTTAGACATATCATTTATATTTTCAAGGCCATAGCTTTTTTCTTTTCTACATCGATCTAAAATAACAGGTTCGTCTAAATGTGGTTCGTTTTTTATCGTATCTTGTATATACTTTAAAAGCTCTACAATGCTATCCACCTTCCCCTTTCTTTCTACTCCATGGTCATTATTCGGACCACCACATGAGCCGCCTGAGCTGCAAGGGCCACACTTGTCGCCACCATCTTTCTCTGAGCCACACCCAGATGCCTCTTTTTTTGCAGAAGATGTTTTTATTCTGTGACTATTATCAACATCTTTTATAAGATCAAAGCCAACTCTAGTTTTTATATCAGCCATTTTTTCATCTATTGTAGAAAATGTTTCGCTTCTACTTTTAAAAATAGACTTCAAGTTACTAAGAAAGTCGGCATTTTTTTCTAAATCTTTTCCAAAGTCATTAACCCAACCAACAGTTGTGTTATATTCTTCATTTATATT
>Ga0114997_10000022_pt1 | contig 106770 bp, 95 predicted proteins | sample ArcticOcean_MG_C_2_FD_87045 | JGI IMG/M metagenome (GOLD analysis project Ga0114997, IMG submission 87045) | Marine microbial communities from western Arctic Ocean - ArcticOcean_MG_CB4_136 | ecosystem: Environmental > Aquatic > Marine > Oceanic | place: Arctic Ocean: Canada Basin | collected... | reverse complement strand
CATCATCATCAACATCATTGACATCTGGGATTTGGTCATCATCATAATCGACACTCAACCTTGAAATGAAAATATCTGCATATCCTGAAGTTGAAAGTTGAAATTCTCCAAGATTTACAGTCTCACCAAAGATTCCAGTAACAAACAAATTACCCTGCCTGTCACTAGTTATCGCTGTTGCTTGATCATCGTTATTACTGCCAAATGATTTCGCCCATTGAGCGTTTCCATTTGGATCATATTTGACGACTATCGCATCTTTAGCACCCGAACTACCCGTGTTCGATATGCCATTACCATAGGTAACCAATCCATTCGTCTGGTATCCAGCAACATACAGGTTGCCGCTAACATCGGCTGCGATTGAACGTATTTCGACTGTACATGAACAATCCATTTCTTTCAACCATTGCCAATCTCCTGTTGAGTTGATTTTGGCCAAAAATCCATTTCTATTTCCACCAGCATTCAGTGTCGTATTTGCTAGTTCTAATGTGGCATAGAAATGTCCTGTAAGATATATTTCATCTGTACCATTGATTACTATATCATATATTTTTGATATTTGACTGGATTGTTCTGCTTTTTGCACCCATAGAAAGTTTCCATGAGTATCCATCTTTCCTACAAGCAGGTCTTCTCCGGGTGATTCGTATGTCAATGATTGACTTAACCCGTTTATGGTAACGCTAAAAGTGCCATCAAACTCTCCTGCGAAATACAGATTGTTGTTTGAGTCCAATGTCGTAGCATGTATCTTTACGTTCCCTCCATTGATTTGAGTTGAATTCAATAATTGTCCGTTGGCATCATACTTCTTGAGAACTGAAAACCATGTATTTCCTACATCTAGTGCAGTAGCCCAAATATTGTCTGAACTGTCAACATTTACAGTACATGGACACGCATATTGAATATTTGACCCCATATTTTCCACCCACTCCCAAGAACCATTTTGGTTGATTTTTGCTAAATATACGTCAAAAAGTGGAACTGTTTGTTTAGTAAGATTGCCAAAATGAAGAATTCGAGCACCATTGGGAGAATTATATGTACCTGATATAAAGTACAAATTTCCGTTAGAATCTATTGATAATTTATGAGTACCATCGGTGGGCGTGCTTACCACATTTGCGCCAGTCCCTACGTTCAAAGTTACGGGAGCAATCCAAATGCATGTTCCGTTGCTATCGAATTTCGCAACAAATGGCAGACCATTAGTTAATGGTTCTTCACCGTGACCTGATTGAAGATTCGTTGAGGATGCAGAACATCCCAGTCCGATGTTAATATCTCCTGAATACGCTCCGGAGATGTATGTAAAACCATTATGTGAAATCATATCACTGACTCCTTCGTAGCCTCTGGATGAGCCGAAAGCGAATGCAGAATCAAAAGCTAGAGTTTGGCTTGCTGGGATTGTGATGGAAGGGCCGTTACCTCCGCCTCCTGTATTAGTTTGCCAGGGATAGTCAAGGTGGCTGGTTTCATTGAATACGGTGGCTGCAGCAGCTTCTTGTAAATCTAATTTGATTGAAGCCGATAAAGAAGTACTATCTGTAAGTCCCACTGGAGAATTTCCAGTAATTGTAGCATACAACACACAAGATGCCAAATAACTTCCAGAAAGAGAAGGATGACTTCCATCACCAGTATAAAGATCATAAAACAAATTACCAGAGTCTTCTGGTGTTTTTCCTGATGCTTGTACATTTTCATAAATATGTTTGAATGCTAAACCAACTGGTGCAATCCAAACATCTCTATTAGGAGTACTCATATTATCTCGATAGTCAATATACCCATCCTCAAGTCTTTCTTGCATAGAAAGATAATCTGGATAAATTGCTTGATTAGATGAATCTCCATCTCTTCTACCCCAAGTCATCATTAAGATTGATTCAGCGCCAACATCTTCTGCAAATCCATCAAGGACTTGAGCTCCAGCAAGACTATCAAGCCAATATGCTGTATTACGATAAAATCCTGGGATTTGACTTTGATCTTGTAATATTACGTAATCCCATGCAGTACCATCATTGAGTGTTGTATTCCATGAATGTCCTGATGATTGAGCATTTTGAGAATGCCCATCAAGAGTCATTCCCCCTCCTGTTAAACTGTCAACATTAGTAGCAACTCCTCCACTAACTAATCCATCCTGAACTAATGAAGCAAGGTTGTTTGCAGAAGTATAGCTATTACCATACATCAGAATATCAAAAGGTGTAGTTGCTACAAACTCTTTATTTTCTAAAGGTTCTAACTCTTCAGAACGCATTTGTCCAAAAGGTGCTACAACAAATAGCAGCACCAATATGACTGACACTAAGCCAGAGCGCATGTAATCTGATATCCGGGGTAGTATGATAACTGATTCGGTGAATCAGTATCGTATATTTCCTATATATCAGAACCTGTCAGCATATTGCATAGCATATGCTCTTGCTTGTTCTTCTGTATATCCTTGTTGTACTAACTGTTGGATGTATGCTTCCATACGTGGGTTAGCTGCTGCAACTGGTGCTGCTTGTTGTTGAGGTGCTGCAACAGGTGCTGCTGCTTGTTGAGGTGCAGCTGCAACTCCAAATTGTTGAGCAGCATAAGTACGAGCAGTATCTTCTGGATATCCTTGAGCCATCATTTGCTGAACATACATTTCCATTTGTCCACCTGTTGGATCTTCGTAATCCATTCCAAACTCATCTTCATCGCCTCTTCGGCGAAGAACAAGAACTGAAACTACTATTGCAATTAATACTGAAGCAATTAATCCTAACGCTAATGGTGTAGTAACGCTACTAGCAGCATCAACACCAATCAAACCACTAAGAACTGGTTCTTCATCTGGACAACCATCTGTATCTTCGAAATTATTGACTACTTCGGCCTCATTGATACATAGATCTGGATTTACACCAAGTAAGTTATCTCCAAAACTATCTCCATCTGTATCACTCCATTGAGATGGTTCACTTTCATATGCATCTGCTCCTTGTTCTGGAAGCCAATTAGAAGTTGGATCCGAATATCCATCTCCATCTGAATCAGGACATCCTAGCCTATCTTCTGTAGAGGTTCCTGCAGCCAATAAACATGCGTCTGCTTGGTTCCCTGTTTGATTATCTCCATAACCATCTCCATCTGAATCTTTGTATTGTGTATTGTCTTCTGGGAATAAATCCATTGTATTTGGCCATCCATCTCCGTCAGTATCTAAACATCCCATTGGAATATTATCATTACCATCAATTCCTGATGTACCGGCTACAAGAGGGCATGCATCTTGATTTACTGCTAAAAACATATAACTTCCAGGCCAAGCAGCATCACGAGTATCTTCCCACGATTTGTTACCAAAGTTATCACCAAAGCCATCATTATCAAAGTCAGTCCATTGGGTTGGTTCATCAGGTAAAGCATCTGCACAGAGACCATATTGGTTAGTACATCCAGTAATTGCCCAATCGTCAGTAGGATCTGAGAATCCATCTGAATCAGTATCTAAACATCCTCTTCTATCGAATTCTGAATCTCCAGGAATAAGCATGCAATCATCTGCATTTGAACCTGTAGTGTTGTCTCCATAACTATCTTGATCTGAATCTGCCCATTGTGAAGGATCTATAGGGAAAGCATCTGCTGTTCCTATTGGATGTGCTGGGTGTTCATCATCAGGATTAGACCAGCCATCTTTATCTGTATCTACACACCCAGTTCTATCCCATATGGATTCACCAAATTCGTTAGGACAACTATCTATTTCATCGTCAACTCCATCATTATCGTCATCCATATCTTCACCCATATCTTGACAGCCATCACCGTCTCTATCTGTAATAGGTTCAACTAAAATTGATGAAGTCCAGTTAATATCTCCCTTTGGGCATGCATCATTAGGATCCAATACTCCATCATTATCATCATCTGTATCTTCACCAAAGTTGTTATTTAAGGGGCCTTCATCATTACAACCATCTACATCATGATCATTACTTATTGTATTTCCTAAGGAATCTTGAGTATCATCTCCAGATATCCAATTTAAATCTCCTTTTGGACATTGATCATCATTTTTATAAGAAGACAGACATGTAATTGAGTTATTATTCCCATAGGATGATGGTCCTCCAACATCACAAATGTTGTCTCCATCATCATCCTTATCCTCATCAATATCTCTACATCCATCTTGATCGTAATCTTCAGCATCTGTAGATTTCCATGCAGGATTTTGTATTACACCAAATTGACATAAATCAAATTCATCTTCAATATCATCATTATCGTCATCGATATCACAAGCATCTCCACCAAATAGATCTCCCTCATCAGGTTCTTGACCTAATATTGAATCATCATCATAATCTTCTTGCCCTTCATTCTTAGTTAGTGGACAATTATCATCGGGATCATTAATACCATCTCCATCAGCGTCTTGTGGACCTAAATCAGGGAACCAAACGAACCAATCGTAATAATCTGCTGTAAATTGAGTTGTTGTATCTCCATTATCTACAAACTGAGCATCACCATACATCCATCCACCAACTTTAGGCATAGCATCATTTGTTAAGAAAAATGGACTTGTACCAAATAATGCTGATTCTGTTCCATCCATTGGTTTCATAGCATTAACAATTGAAAAGGTTCCATCTGGTTGCATTATTGCAAGATAATTCGCATATCCTTCTCCTGATGGTTGTTCATAATAGGTTGTGCTACTTGGTTCTAAAGTCACTCCACCCAGACTAAATGTACCATTATACAATCCAGTCATTGCTAATTCTCCATTAGGTCCTACAGCTACGCTAAAGAGTTGTTCAGCTGATTCTTGAGCTGAGCTACCATATGACAGCCCCATAGTCCATGAATAATCTGTAGTATCCATCACGCCCATGAAGACATCTGAAATTCCACCATTAGAGGTATATTGAGTATCTAAATCAATATCAGACCCATAAAATCCATGAACAATCATTTCCTCTACATCTAAAACTACCATTCCTGTTATTTGAGGGCCGAAATACAATGTCGTATCATCCACTCCATCTCCATCAGTATCTCTTGATTCTTCGATGTCTCCACCTTCAACTTTCATAGAATGATCCCAACTTCCACTCGTTGATAATGCCCCAATAGCATAAGCTGCAGTCTGTTGACCTGAGACTTGATGGGTATCAGTACCCATAGTAACTGATGTTTGGAAAGCCACACTAATATGAATTAATCCTTCATTATCGATCATTAGAACTCCAATATTATTATTTGTTGCTGAATTTTCAGTATTTGTAACCCAGCCTTGACTTCCAAGATAATTGTATTGTGTAATAAATCCATCAGAAGAACTATCTCCAGTAGTACCTACATTTGAATTAGTACAATCTGTAGAACCAGGAATTGGCCCACCTACTCCTGCTTCAGTACCAAAAAATCCACCTACGTATATTCCTGAAGCATCAGCATCAACTGCGTTAGGAACAAAATAACAATTTTGTAAAGAACCTATTGCAGTACCTACGTTTAATGAATCAGTATGAATATATTCCACCCAATCCCAAGTTCCTAAAGCAGTTAATCTAGCAACGAATCCAAAGGGTACTCCTACTTCTGCAGTATCCCTTATAGTTGAACCTGCTGAACTAACAAAACTAATATTCTCTGAAGTATATGCTTCACCGACAATAATTAATCCACCATTACTATCAAGTGCTGCATCATTAATCATAACTTGACCATAATATCTCTCATTTTCACCATCTCCATCTTCATCAAGACCCCAATCCAAATATCCACAATCAATACCTGCAATCCAAATCCAATTACCAGCTGAATCCATTTTCCCTATCATTCCTGAATTATAACAATAGGAACCTTCTGTTGATCCTCCATCATCATATGTTATTGAATGAGCACCTAATGATGCAGTAGAATCCATAGATTCGAAATTTAGTGACCATGTATAGATACTTTGACCATCAGTAATACTCTCTTGTGCTAAAGAAGGAAATTGCTGTGAAGCAGAGTATATCGCATGCCCACTAGGTGTTTTAGCAGAACTAAACGAGTTAAACTCATTATTGCCAGGGAATAATCCCATATTTTCTTTCGATGTTTGATTGTTTGTTTCCATATTACTAATCGCAGCTAAAAATACAGAATTAACCAGTAGAAATAATACTACTACACTTATCATTATTTTCGCTTGACCGAATACACGTTGCTGGGTCATAACACCGTCTGGGTAGAACTCCCACTTTAATCAATCCCTTTCAATTCACCCTTGAAATCTAATACTGAGCCATTTAAGCCATTGATTATTTTCTTTCCATCAATAGGTGAAATGAATGCCCAAGAGGGGACTAGGACCTTACAAGAGGTGCATTCTATCGCGTTTTTATCAACTCTCCACCACCTTAATAACTTACCTGAATTTAATTCAGAAGTACTAATTGATTCGTGTCTTCTTTCATCGCATAATCTATTAATATTATTTATTATTTTTTTATCAGAGTTTTTTGAAGAAATATAAAGAATCGGAAGTGTAGGGATTTGAGAAATATTGCTAAGATCGGATTCTAATGTGATTTGTTCTGAAAAGTTGTCTTCTAAGACCACCCATTCACGCTCTTCGATAGAATTATCTGGACCAATTAAGTTTCCTTTGATCAACCAAAAACATAATTCTAATAAAATTGGTTGACAAGGTACTTGTGATATTCCAAGGGATTCTAAGGACTCATTGGGATTAATATCTGAGATTATGCATCTTAATTCACCATTCTTAATTTTTGAATACATGGTTTCGTCAATTTTTTGAGATTTAAAATTGTTTTCAACCAATGTTTCTTTTTCGAATGGGGCTTGAGCATTAGGTCCATCTAAGATACTATATCCAATTAACAATGCAAGTTTATCTCTTCCCCACAAATCAACTTTTACACCTGCAGGTGATTGATGAGGGAGATCTATCTCTGTTTGACTTTCAATCACAATAATATGATCTCCATCTGGAGCGTCAACTAACCATGCTTCTAATTCGCTTCTACTGAAATCCATCCAACTAGACCTTGAAGACCAGATGTATTGGCCTTTCTTAGCACCCATGCCATTCATGACGTCAGGCAAATGTATTATTTTCCCATGACACCTAATTTCTGCAATTACCAAGGGATTAGTAGATTTTTCAAATTGTACACCTAAAGAAGAGAATAATTCCTCTACTCTCGCCTCCATCATTACTGCTGAGTTCAATTAAGAACTTAGTGATAACTAAGTTTAAAGATTAGATTTTAATGAAAATAATTTACTTCTACCAGCATCTAAAACTGCAACTGCACTAACGGGAAATGGTTTTCCACATGCTGCACCTAGCTCTCTATTCACAACATTTACTCTATACATTGTTACCCCAGAATGTTCAGTTGTTAACTCTGTAACATATTCTTCTGGGCAATTCATTGAAAATATTAGTAGTTTTGCTTTTCCATCTACACATGAACTTTTGCTTTGTTTTTGTCCAAATATAAGTCCTCCTGTAGAACTTGCCTCTTTTAATTCTTTAAGTACATCCATATCATCACATCATTTATTCTTCTGGAATATAGTATAAATCAACACTTCCTGTTCCTAAGGAAATTGGCTGACCTACAATAATATTCTCAGCAACACCAGTCAAGTGGTCTGTTTCTCCAATTACTCCTGCTTTCAACAAGTGATTCACAGTAACTTCGAAAGCAGCACGTGCAAGAATACTGTGTTTAGTACCACTTACTCCATGTCTACCGATAGCACGAACAGCACCTTCACTAGTCATTACATCAGAAACCATCAACAAGTGGCGAACATCAACGTCAAGTCTTGCTGCATCAAGTGTTGCTTGTAATTCATTAATAATTGATTGCCTAGCGGCTTCAATACCAAGATATTCATAAATTTCAAGAATATTGTTTGTATATGTCTTACTTCTATCAATTCCTTCAACTTCACTGACACGAGGAAGGTTTGAGCCGATAGTAGAGATATAAAACTCATCCGTTTTATCATTTCTCTGAACATTTGCCCTTTCAATATTAGGAATACCTTTTAATCTCAAATCGCGAACTTTATCTTCTAACTGTAATAGTTCTGTATATGATGGCGGTTCAGCATCTAAATTTTCCATATCCTCTTTCTTTTGAACTCCTGGAATAATTGTGATATTTCTGGGTTTAGAGTCACTATCTGCATCAATATACAATCGAAGTGCCTTGCCTAATTTATCTACAACTTCTCCACCAGACATCCCTTTCTGCTTTAGAACTGAGGGGAGTAGTTTTAGTGTCAATCTACGTTGAGTTACATCAGTTTCAATATCTGCTATGTTTTTTGTAGTAGTTACTTCAAGACTTGCAGCTAATTTTTTCACCTTACTCTCATTCGTTTTGTATTCTCCATCTAAATGTACAATCATTGTAGGAGTGTTTGGTTTTTTCCTTGCATCTACAATTTCTATGATTCTCGGTAAACCTTGTGTAACATTCACAGTAGCAACACCGGCGTAGTGAAACGTACGCATAGTCATTTGTGTACCTGGCTCTCCAAGTGATTGTGCAGTAATAATCCCTGCAGCCTCATATGGATCTATTTGTGCAGTTGTAAAAGCTTCTTTAGCCATGCTTACCATATCTTTTGCTTGTTTAGCGGTAACTTTCTTACGCCCACGTTTTACTAAAGCATCAGACAAATCTTTAATTACTCTTGCTGTCAAAAGAACACCTTCTACACTTCCATTGGCTTTTTGAATTGCATCATAGAATTCACCATTTTCATACTCTAGAATATCTTCCATTTTTTGTTCTGATTCATAATGTTCAAGATCTCTCTTAATGATTTTTTTACGGGATGTACGTTTTACTTTCCTTCTTACAACTGTTGTCTCTCCACCATCAATTCCAGAATCTCCTTTTGTTCCTGTGGCATAACTTGTAATCATTTCATGTATTTTGTCTGCAGTTTCAACGCCAGTCTTGCAAATTTGTGCAATCTTGGCAGCATCTAAAATTTTAACATCGTCCCATTTACGATCATCAGCGAGATTATGTGCATAATCTTCATCAATTCCCATATCCATTAATTTTTTCTTTGTTGCACTCTTAACTACCATCAGAAATCACCTTCCGTATTTGTTTCAATATCAAACCCATCATCTAATAATGATTCAAAATCTTTATCGTCATGATCTTTATACGATTCAATATTCGTTAATTCTCCAAAGGTACCTAAAACTGTATCAACAATAACATCAATATTTACTGGAGAACCGTGAGCTGAACGACAAGGATCAATTCCATCTTCTCCGTAACTAAATTGAATTATTCTATCTGCAGTATTTCTTACAGAACGTTTACTATCGGGAACGACCTTCAAATCATCCATAGCATTAATCAATCTTCTCTGCATATACCCTGACTTAGAAGTTCTAACCGCAGTATCAACAAGACTCTCTCTCCCTGATACTGACAACATAAAGAATTCTGTTGGCTCTAAGCCGTGTTTGAAAGACGATGCTACAAATCCTTTAGCCTGAGCACCTCTCGAACCTCTCGGGAAGTGAGAAAGTACTCTGTCTTTATATCCTCTTTCCAATCTCTTACCCCGAACTTTTGCTTGTCCAATTGATGCTGCCATCATTGTAAGGTTATCCATACTTCCTCTAGCGCCAGATATTGCCATGTTAACTGCAGAATTATTTTCTCCTGCCTTTAGTAATTCTTCCTTCGCAATATCTCCCGCTCTTTGCTTACCTTGGTCTAATGCAATCATAATATCTTCTTCAAGAGTTTCAATAGGCGTTCTACCTGGCCTTACTTCGTACCCTTTTCCTGTCTTTCCAAATTTAGTTAAGTATCCTTCAACTTCATCACTTGCTTTAGCATTTTCAGAATTAATCATTGCTAATGCCTCATCAGGAAGATCTTCATCATCAATACCAGTAGTAAATCCTAAAGAAGTACAAGCTGCAATTGAAAGTCTAGTGAAATCATCAAGGAATTTCGCTCCCACCTCTGAACCATTTGTCTGGACAATTGCATCTAATAATCTACCATCTTCAGCTCCAATTGAACGTTTATCTAGAGTTCCTGAAACTTTACCATCATTAACTTCTACTGTATCCATGGATCTGCTTGTAAATTGAATTTTTATATTCTTAGGTATTAACAATCCGATAAGATCGTGCCCTCTAAATCCTTTAATTAATTCACCTTTGAATCCTTTCTTTGCGGCTGCATCAATAATTGTACCTTTTTTAGAGCACATATCAATTTCTTTAGGTAACTCTCCAACCCATTTTATAGAACTTAGTATTTGTAATGCATGGGATCTACGGACTCCTATACCTTCTCGAGAAAGCATGAATGCCCCTGAGATATGGTCGTGTATTCCTCCAATTACTGCCCCGCCATATCTTGGCGAAAGTATGTGTTCTTGTACTCTCATCAAAATCTTAGCCTCAGCACGTGCTTCTTCACCTTGAATCACATGAAGATTCATTTCATCCCCATCATAATCTGCATTATAAGGAGTACATACAGCAAGATTAAACCTGAATGTATGCCCTTTCATTACACGAACTTCGTGAACCATCATAGACATTCTGTGTAAAGATGGTTGTCTATTGAATATAGATACATCTCCGTCAATCAAGTGCCTTTCGACAACATTACCTTCTTTCGGATTACCGTCAGAATCTATTGTTTCTAATCGGTCAAATAAACGAGTTCTTTCATCATATTCATTAATTGGTGATCCACAATGTGGACATTCAATTTCATGATGGTCTGGATGTGCTACACCCAAGCCATGCTCTCTTTCCCAAATCCATCTTTGTTGCAAAATCCCCTCGGGATTATCATCTTTCAATGGTTTTCCATGAATATCGATTCCTTCTAAATTCAACAAAGTCTTCTCTAAATCAACTATGAATGTTTCATCCACAGAGCCATCTAAATTCTTTGTTTTATGTTCCTTAACAACTAGACCAGGTAAAAAGTTAGGCGCAAACATAGCCGCATTTAAATCTGGACGCATACTGTTCTCAGGTAAACAATCAGGATTAAGGCAACGGAATCCAGAATTAATGAACTTTGATCTATCTGTGATTCTAACACGTCTTCCATCTGGCCTTACTACATAATTAACACCTGGATGTTTGTTAGGACCTCTAAGAATCATTTGCCTCATTTGTTCTCTATTTCTGCTATTAACACGAATAGGGACGGATAACTCCATTGCTACTTTTTCAGGAACTCCAACTTCATTAATGCCTAAGTATGGATCCGGAGAAATTACAGAACGTGCACAAAAGTTAACACGCTTACCTGAAAGATTACTCCTAAATCTTCCTTCCTTGCCTTTCAAACGTTGAGTTAGTGTCTTCAATGGCCTTCCTGAACGATGCCTTGCTGGAGGAATACCACTGGTTTGATTATCGAAATATGTGGTTATATGGTATTGTAATAATTCCCATAAATCTTCAACAATCAGTTGAGGTGCACCTGAATCACGGTTTTCTCTTAACCTTTGATTGATTCTTAATACGTCAACTAATTTGTGCGTTAAATCATCTTCACTCCTATCTCCACTATCTAAAGTAATTGAAGGCCTTACTGTTATTGGGGGTACTGGCAACACACGAAGTACTGTCCATTCAGGGCGGTTAGCCTTATCCATTCCAATAAAAATTAAATCATCATTAGGGATTCTTGTAAGCCATTCACGAATATCTCTAGGATTTAATTTACGTTCAGATTTTGCTCCTGTTTTAGTTTCAAATCTTTCTTTAAATGTTGAAGGCTTATCTATCATTATTTTTCCTTGCTCTGATTGGCAATGCATACAAATACTTGCTTTTTTACCAGAACATACTTTTTCAATCATTTTGATTACTTTTGTAAATTCAGAAGAACCGACTCCATGCTTTAACATTATATCTGATACTCTGTCTCTCCAATAATCTTGTTCAGATAATGCTGGATTAGAGGGGTGTGTTTCCTTCTTCCCATGAAGTAAAGCTCTTCCGCATGTATTACAACTAGATTTTAGTGCGGTCTTAATATTGTTAATAAATCCAATATGGATTACTGGCAATTCAAGAAGAATGTGTCCAAAATGTCCCGGTGAGGTGTCATACTTACAGTTATCAGTAGGACAAATCATATTTGGCTCGATTACACCCATCCTAGGGTCCATCAAACCTTGTTTAAACGCACGACCGTCATCACGATATGTATCTGCAGTTTTAACTTCTACAGAACTCATTCTTCGGATTTCTTGTGGATCCATTAAAGTAAATCCAATACTTCCTATTCTTTTTGGTATCATTGATTGTGGGTTTCGGCTCATCTTCGGTCCTCCAGTTTAAGTCTCATTGCCACTCCGAGTGACTTCATTTCATCTAACAATAACTTGAATGCATATGATGTTTGAACTTTGTATACTTCTGCTCCTTCTCCATGTATTGGGCTAACATATGTACGCTTTTTCGGATCATACCAAGCAATATGTCCGCTTTGACCACAGACAAACATTTCAATACCATCACTTTCATCCAATAAACGATCTTTGATTACCATAGATGCACCGTGAGCGATTAAACAATCACGTTCCATTTCTCCGAATCTCAAACCACCTTGTCTAGCACGTCCTTCTGTAGGTTGACGAGTAAGAATTTGTACTCTTCCTCTACTTCTTGCATGTATTTTTCCACTTACCATGTGATGTAATTTTTGATAGTAAATCACACCTACGAATATATCTACAGGGTATATTTCTCCTGTTTCACCATTATACATTGTTTCTCTGCCTGAATGATGGAATCCATTGTGTACCAATCCTTCTCTTAGGGAAGATTCTTTTTCTCCTACGAAAGCTGTACCGTCAATAAATCTACCTTCCATTGCACCTACTTTTCCACCTATCATTTCCATAACATGAGCTACAGTCATTCTACTTGGAATCGCATGAGGGTTGATAATCAAATCAGGGACTACTCCGTCTCTTGTAAATGGCATATCCTCAGGAGGTACTAATCTTCCAATAACTCCTTTTTGTCCGTGCCGACTTGCAAATTTATCTCCAACTTCTGGGATTTTATTTGTCCTTACGACTGAACGAATTAATCTTCCACTTTCAAGGGATTCTGTAACAAATACATTTGCAACATAACCTTTTTCACCGTGCCTAATTAACATCGAAGATTCTCTTCTTTCATGAGCTTGTAAGAATCCACCTGTTCCTGTTTCTTCAAGGAATCTTGGAGGGCTTGTTTTTCCTACGATGACTTCTCCGCCCTTAAGTTCAACTTCTGGGACTGATAATCCATCTGACTCTAGATGCGCATATGCTTCTGGTGGACGTAATCCCTTCACTTCTACAAGACCTGACCCTGGAACTTCGATTTCTTCGAATTGTCCACCTGGATATCTTCGTCTTTCCGAATTATATGTTCTCAAAAATGTAGATCTTCCTAAACCTCGGTCTATACTTCCTTTGTTAATAATTACCGCATCTTGCATATTATATCCATGATGAGACATTACCGCCACAACATAATTTTGGCCACCTGGCCTTCTAAGGAATCCTGTGGCCTCCATTGCTCTAGTTCCAACTATCGAATTTTGTGGGTAGTGTAAAACATGAAGTCTTGTGTCTGGTCTTAACATAAAATTCGAAGACGGCAGACCAAGACTTTGCTTGACCATAGCAGTACCACCAGTTACTCTAGGTGTAGAGTTATGTTCTGGGTAAGGAATTAAACTTGCACAAACTCCTAGAATCAGTTGTGGATCAATCTCAAGATGAGTATAATCTGTGTTTAATTCTAATTTGCCGTTTTCATCTTCTTTAGACCATGCTAGAGGAAATTCATGTTTTTCTTCAGTAAACTTTCCAGATGGAAGTCTAATGCTTATTGAAATCTTTGCAGTTGTTGCTCTCTCTTCTCCGATATTTGTCCATCTTATGTCTGCTTGAGACATTGGCAATCCCGATTTAGGGGATAGCTGAGGCAAAATAAATGGTCGAGATGCAATAAACTGATCTTCTTCTTCATCGGCATCTATCCATTCTACATACCCTCTACTGACAAGATCCTTGAATTCAAGTTCTCTACTAGATATTTTATTTAGAATTTCATTGTTTACTTTTAATGAACCTCCATCAATTACTAGAAGTGGTCTCAAAATCCTACCTTTGTCTGTGTTAATGAAAATATCCTTATTTTCTGAATCATGCCTAATGGAAACCTCTGGGCGTATTCTTCCTCTCCTTCTTGCATTTTTGAATTGATTAACAAGTGATTTAGGGCGTTTATGCAACCCATAGATGTCTCCATCCACGTGAATCCTTGAACCATCAGACCAGTCTTCAGGCATAAATACATCCATTTCTTTTAATTGTAATTTGACATCTTCTACTGGGACATCTTCTGAAACATCAATCATCTGAGCTGCATTCTTTACTAATCCGCAATTTTGACCTTCAGGTGTCTCATTCGGACATAGCCTACCCCATTGAGTGGGATGTAAATCTCTTGCTTCAAAATGTGGTTGACTTCTAACAAGTGGACTTGTGACTCTTCTCATGTGCGATAATGCAGAAAGGAAAGTAGTCCGATCTAGTAATTGACTTACTCCGCTACGGCCACCTACCCAATTACCTGTTGCAAGTGCATGCATAATCTTAGAGGTCAGAACATCTGGACGTAAACAACTAGATATTTTTAAATCTCTTTTACGGTTATGATGTCTTTCAAGTTGATATTTTAAATCTCTAGCTAATTGATTCATAGAGACTCGGAATAAATCCTCCATCAAATCTCCTGCTAATCGAACTCTCTTGTTTGCATAATGATCTTTGTCATTAGGTTTACGATTAGTAATTGCCATTTCTAAAACTTGACGGACAATTCTTCCAAGGTAAATGGCTTTCTTCATTCTTGCCTCTTCTGAATCTCCAAGATGAGGTAGTAATTCTCTATCCAATAATTGTTGTACTCTTGCTTCTCTAAATTCACGTTGTTGACCTGCAGCAAATTTCTTTTGAAGCCAATCTAATGCGGATTCCATATCTTTGGACTGGCCATATTCTTCTTGATCGTTTACTTCATTGATATTAGCAACAATAAACTTGAAGGTTTCATGGGGACCTGCAATTGCCCTAAATATTTCTTGATCTTGAGTAATGCCTAATGCTCTCATCAATAATACTACGGGGATTGGAGTAGTTCCTACTGTAGATATTTTAGCTAATAACATACCATCTCTACGTTTTTCTACAGTTAAGGGTTTCCTAACACCATCTTTTTGTGAAAATATTTTCGCTACTTCGGTGTTCTTTGTATAACGTGTATTTAATTCCACGGTAACCCTATTTGGGGCAAGATCTTCTACAGATATTAGTGCTCTTTCAGTCCCATTGATTATGAAATAACCTCCTGGATCAAGTGGATCTTCTCCTGCTTTTTTCAACAATTCATTGTATCTCTCAGAATCTTCTTGAGTCTTTTGTGGCTCAAGGATTACATTTTCCTTAGTTCCAACATTTGCAGATTTAAATACGTGTCTTGGGTGTACATTGCATCTCTCTGAACGCACCATAATTGGCATATTTCCAATTGTGATTCTTTTTTCAGCTGGCAATGCAACTCCGTCCTTGTAAATCACACAATCCATTAAAATTGGGCTTTGATAAGTTAATTTACGGAGTCTGCATTCTACTGGCGTGGCCGGATGTTGTGCGCCATTGGCTTCTTTAACTACTGGAGTGTCAAGAATAATGTTCTTAATTCGAACATATATTTCTTGATCTATTACATCAAGTTTTATTATTCCTCCGTTACCATCGTCTGGCTTTTCATCAGTACCAATGCGGATGTTTCTAACAATTCTTTCCATTCTGCTTAATCTGCCATCTCTTGCAGTTATACAGTCATCAAAAGATGCTATTTGGTGGTTTACTAAACTACGGTCTCTAAAATATGAGTCAACTATTTCTTTCATTTTTTTCCACTCCTTAATTTCCTTCCACTATAAGTCTGTAAGCTACAGAAAGGCCCGCGGTAGGGCTGGGTCTAGTGACTTTAACTACTCTGTCTGCTAACCACCCTGCAGGTAAACCAGGGTGCTCTTTATCATCTTCAGCTGCACGTATAATTTCTTTTCTTTCTTCAGCTTCTTTCAATGCTTGAATTGCTGGATCAGTAATCAAAATTTTAGGCAATAATTCTTTCGCCAATCTACTAGTGCCATCGAACTCAATACGGATTAAATCCCAGGGTGCTAATTCTTCTTCCTCTTTATCTGCAGGAACTAACACGTGATGTGGTACCAATACATGATTGAGTGGATTAAATTTAATCTCATGCTCAGGCATATCGATTAAATCAATTTCCTTCATGCTAATTGTTATTTTTCGACTTTTGTTTCTTCGCCTGTTTGAACCGACTTCTTGTAGAACATTTAGCACAGTTTGGAGCTCTTCATCATCACGTGACAAACCGCAAGCTTTTGCAATGTCATCACTAGACATTTGCTTGATGGCAGCCATGTTCCTATCAGTTGCTAATTTATGTGCAAGTTCTTCTCGAACCCCTAGTTCAGTCAAGCGCTTTTTTGTAGCACTCTTTACAACCATATATATCACCATTACCCATTCACCAATCATGGGCCTGAAACTAGACAGGGGAGCGGGCCTGACGGGATTCGAACCCGCGGCCGACGGGTTAAAAGCCCGTCGCTCTACCTGACTAAGCTACAGGCCCAATTTTGATTCATGGGCAGTGCTCCGACCTAGGGGGGGATTAAAAGCCTAACTATCCCTAGCAAAATTTAAGGGCAACAAAAACCTATCAAAAAAGGGGACTGTGTAGCAATATGAAATTCACCCAAAATGAAATTGAAAGGGTCAATTTAACCCCTAAAACTCATACATGGACCTCGCCGCACAATATAAAATATTTATTAAAAGTACCAAATACGGTTTACCCACCTAGAGAAGATACAAATTTACTAGCTGAAACAATAATGAGTTTTGGAAAAGGTAAAGGAAAAAAGATATTAGAAATAGGATGTGGAACGGGAGTAATATCCCTCTTTGCAAAAACTTGCGGATGGGACGTAATTGGATGCGATATAAACCCACTTGCAATAGCAACAAGTAGAGGCCTAGCAAAAAAATATCTAAGTGAGAATATTGAATTTATAGAAGGCGGAATTGAACCACAATCAGTTAGGACATCTAGGATATTCAACAAGGGACCATTTGACCTGATAGTATGGAATCTACCATACCTTGAAAAACCAAATGAAAATGAATTATTGGGTCCATTGGAAGATGCATCATTAGCAGACATAGGATCCAAGAAAAACTCTAAATTACACCAATTATTAATAAAAAAAATTGAAAAAGAAAACAGTTTGAAAAATGAGGGGAATGTCATATTAATTCATAACAACATCGGAAATGGAAGGACCCTAACCTCAGATTGTAGAAAACTAGGCTGGGCTAGCAGAGAGATTAATCAAAAAATTCTCCCTGATGGTGAAAAATTACACGCCACAGCACTTTGGAAACCCTGGGCAAATAGTGAAAAAATAACACATGAAGAATTAGACTCTACCAATTCATATTTACTCGATGGGGAGTTCCCCATTGGAACACTAATTATAGCGAAAAAACAAATAAAAGGGAGAGGTCAAAGAAAAAATAACTGGACACATATCAAAGGAGGGTGGTGTGGAAGCTGGAACATCGCCTTAGAAGACTCCAGCGCAGCTATAATTCAGGCTAAAGCAGGATTGGCAGTATTAGACTCAATTGCTACATTGATGTCAGACGAATTACCCACATTTGATTCTTTATCGATGATGAAGTTTTCAAAACATAATATCTCAATGAAATGGCCTAATGACTTACTGATAAATAGTAAAAAATTCGCAGGAATCTTGTCTGAGGCAAGAACTCAAGGAGATAGCACAAAATGTGTTCTAGGCATTGGTTGTAATTTAACAGATCAAAATGATGAAATTAGTTCAACTATTTCAGGTGCAGCATCATTAAAGAAACTACCTATTTCAAAAATTAATCAAGACGAATGGGAGATGATATTACATGCATCCATAGCATCAAAATTTGAAAAAAGTAACTTATTTAGTATGGATTCCAAATCAAGGACAATGAACGAATGGTGGCTTTCAATGGAGCAATTCAACAAAACAAACATTGCAATTATTGATTCTATTAAATACAAAATTAATTCACTCTATTCTGACGGAAGTATAGGATTAATACCAATTAAATACAACATAAGTCCAGAAATAAGGTGCTATGAAAGTTTTAATCTTAAATGGGAAAAAGTAATTATTTGATTATTTCTGCTTCCATAATTTCCGAATCAGCGGGAGGATCATCCATTAGAATTCCAAAATAAACTCCATAACTTGTCAATCCAATACCTAAAATCAGCATTAATATATTTGAAAAAATGTGCTCGGCAAAATTAGATCCTGATTTAAGAATCATCAAAATATAACCAAAAAGTAAACTTAGGCCAAAAACTAAACCCACATCAGGCAAATTTACTTCTGGTGCACTTCCCCCCCCCATATTTATCCCTATCTTAATTCAATCATCAATCTGCCGCTGAAAATATTCCTCTAGTCTTAACCTTACAAGCCTTATTTTTCCTGACGAGGTGACTGAAATTATACTACCTTCATAATTTTTAAATCTTTCTCTGACGGCAGGATATTTTTCTAATTTGACCTTTATAATACAAGATTTGCGCCCAGAATCAATAATAAAGTCGTATAATTTGACATATGTATAACCAAGCAATTCCATGATCTCTGATCTTACTGATTCAATCTCGGAATCTGATTTGCCCAATGCTAAGCCAATCCACCTATGTTTCCCACGTGCGGCTTTACGAATTTTCGGCATTATATCTACCCTTAAAGGGCGAGTATCTTAACTTGCCGACCTCTACCTGATTATAATGGGAGATATCTCGTCAACTAATAACTCGAAAGAAAATAATGTAAGCCTTAAAGGTATTCTAAGCGATTTGTTGGCAAAAGAAAGACGCGGACACATATTGGCAATTGTCATTATCTGCCCTGCTCTTTACATACTTAGTCAAGCAGAGATTTTAACTCAAAATATGAGTGCTTTTGCATTTCTTTCACTAATGATTGGATATTGCATAATTGCAGTAATGGCCGTAAATAAAAAGACTCGGGCATTTATTGAAAAAAATGTGATGATTCAAGAAGAAATAGGAGAATATACACCAATAAAGAAAATACTAAAAAATATAATCGCAACATTAAGGATTATATCGATTCCACTTTTGATTTCGGGAGTAATATATCTCTTCTTCTTCACCTTAATGGGAGAAAATAAAACACTATCTGTAATTGGGGATTTCCTCCCTGTTTTACTCGCTTCATTATTTATTTTCTGGAGTTTTTCACAGGCCATTTCCTACAAATATTCTGTAGGAATGTGGATTGACGAAAAAATTGAAATAAATAATGAAAAAGTAAATTTCGATAGTAGGAAAAACGAGATAATGCAATTGACAATAGTGGGAGTCTCGACTACCTTAGTTGCATCCCTTATGCTAAGTTTTTTTGGGGACGGCGAGGGCCTGAACAGCGCATATGGCGCCCTCATCGTCGTCTTAATTACTCTACTTTCTCAAGGATTTATTCTGTGGTATAGTAAAGACTCAAGAGAAGAATTAATGAGAAGAAAAGATGGGCAAAAAATAGAATTTGCATGGGGATTATCATTACATCTATTTGCCTCTTGGCACTTACTTAGTGTCTATAGAAGAGTTGTTTCAGACGAAGTCTTGTCATTTAATATCATTGAGGAAGTGACATTAATGGTATTCACTGTAGTTATGTCAATTTGGAATATTTCCTCTAGGGGAATGCGGAAAAATTATAATTTATTTGTCCCAGAAAATGTATTATTTTGGGGCATTGCATTTGGTTTTGGATATGCTGGAAGTGTGACTATGCTAGCAGTAGGGTTGAAGGGAGATATTTCAAGCATATTTGCAGTGGGGCATTTTGTGACCTGGGTTGCATTATTGGCTTTGCACAAACAGTCATGTAAGGATATCTTGACTTCACGTTTGTAAGGTATTTAGCGGCAATCCGCTAAGGACCGCCACAACCCTAACCATGCCCTCTAATTCTTCACTTACTCTTGCACCAAAAATAACTTGGGCATCGGCATCTAATCCTTTTGTAAATGCTTCTGCAACAGCATCTACTTGCCCTAAAGTTAAATCAGGCCCTCCTTCTACTTGAATTAAACATCCAGTGGCTCCAGACATACTTACTCCTTCTAATGGTGATTGCATTGTTTTGGAAAACAATTCCTCGGGGTTATTGGGATTTCCTTGAGCAACAAACATAGTAGAACCTCCTGTCCTTGAAACTATTGATCTCAGATCCATCAAATCCAAATTTATCAGGCCAACTTTAGCCAATGTTTGAATTACCCCTGTGGCCAAATCCTCAACCCACCCACTATCTTTCTGCCAATCTAATCCTCTCTCTCGGGACCTTATAGCCAACCTGTCTAATGAAACTTGAACACATACATCCGTATTTTCCCTGAGTCCATCAAGTGCTTTTTTTGCGATATCTCTGCGTAAGGTTTGGCATTCGAAGGGGAGGGCAGCTATTGCAATTGTCAAACATCCAGAACGTCTAGCTTGACGCGCAAATTCAGCCGCAGCGCCAGACCCACTACCTCCTCCAAGCCCAACTAAAAGAACCACTAATTCTGCATCAATAAGTACTTTGGAAGTCAAAGGGGCATTCGCCAGCATACGCTGAGCAGCCAAAGGAGTTAGTGCAGCACAACCCTCATTAGAATTAGAATCGCCGAGAGATAAGAGGTGCCCTTCTGCTGATTCATCAAGAGAACGTGAATCTCCATCTATCAATAAAAGATCAGATAAATTCTTACATTTTTTATGTGAGTTTTTGGCCCAAGTGCACCCAACGCCGCCAATTCCGCAAATCAATAATGATTGACTATCCAAAAAATCACCTAATATTCACTCAATATGTTGTATAACGCTCATATCTACGTCTTTCACTTCTTGCCCATTCATTGCTTGGCTCTAATTCTAAAACTTGATTATAATAATCAATTGCCTTCTCATATTCAAGGAAATATTTCCCATAAAGCACCCCTAAATTATTCAAAACCGGTATACAGTCAGGTGACTTTTTCAACATCTTTAGCAATAATTTTTCAGCGCCATTTAAATGCTGAGATATTAACATTTCTTCAGCCTTATCCAGCTCCTCTAATTGCTCGCCTGAAAGATTGTAAATGTTATGAAAATCGTGACCAGACATTGTTACCTCCTAGCCATGATGGCCATTAGACCTTTGTGCGTATTTGGACAAAAAATATATCCTAATTACTACACCTAAAATGAATGTAAAACTAATAACGTTTATTGGGTCAAGTAAAGTCGGCATATCATAAGGTGAAGAGATGCTCTCTATAAACCGAAAATTATCTTGTTTTTTTGTGGTTTTTGTACTATTATTAATCTCGGCACCAGTATCATCACTTCCGGGGGGAATTGGACTAGATCAAACCGCATCAGGGGGCCCCGAAGATGTCGCAAAAGACGGGTGTACCTGTCACGGCACTGCCCCTAGTAATTCGGTGACGGCATTAATTGACGATGTACCATACTCATACCAACCGGGGGAAACTTACACCCTAAGGCTAGAAGTAATTGGGGGCCCAGACAAAAGTACAGGCAACACAGGAGGATTTGCAATGTCTGTTGATGGAGGTACTCTTGATGCTGCAGAAGGATTTGAGAGCCTAGTGCAAAATTATGAAGGAAATACATCAACTCTAACCCATACAGAAGAAGGAGCAAGGTCAGAGAGCAGATCTTGGTCAATCGCTTGGAATGCCCCTGAACAAAATACAGGTAAGGTCACATTTTGGATTTCACTAAACAGTGTAAACGGTGCTGATGGAAACTTAGGAGACATGTGGAATAGATTAACTATTCATATTCCTGAAAGTACAGAAGCCACGCCTGAAAAAATGTTAAATTCGGTGAGGACGATGTTTTCAGGGGATGGAGCTGTTGAACCTCCCGCCGCTGATGAAGGTCTAGTAGAATTGCATGACCTGGGTGCAGAATTTAGAGCTCACTGGCTTGGACTCCTAGGATTTGGCGCAGTTATACTTGTAATAATATTTTCAGGATTTATGCTCAGGTATGGATTTAGCCATTCATACACTGGAAGAACTAATTTACTACAGTTAAGATATAAACATATGAGGAGAGGGGACCAATAATGGCAACTGATTTACTTGAAAAGTTGCTTCACGAAGTCTCACTTGGTAAAATAAGTGTGAAAGATGCAAAGAAAGCATTGGAAGGGGTTGACCTTGGAAAAGAAGATTTCCAAAAGGCCGTAGAACATGGAGTATTTACTGAAGTTGAACCGGGTACCATAATAAAGGCAACAATCTCTCCATCAGGAGGGAGTGCATTAGTCTCTTTGGTATTCATTTGGGGACTTTTCTGGGTTACGTATTGGACAGGTAGTATGACTTATGGTTTAATGAATGGATGGGACCAACAACAATTATCATACCATCTCTTTTTATCCATTAGTACAATTATAATCATGGGCATAGTATATCAAAAGTGGGTTTTACCTGATTTAATCGTAGTAAAGCATGAAAGAAATAAATTTATTCCTGAACATTCTAGAAGAAAACATGAAAAAGATTGGTACGAATACAAAGTTTAGGTGATTTAATGAGTAGAGAAATAGAGCTAAAAGTCCCAGGAAGAAATACTTCCAAAAAGGAAATCCTAGGCTCTGTTATTGATCGTAGACAATTTATCAGATATGGATTCAATACTACCGCTGGAATTCTTGCAGCCACCTTCGGAGTCATTGGCTTTGCATCCATATTAATGCCAGGAGGGGGCGGTGGAGGTGGAGACCTTGCAGTAAAATATTGGGCTAAAGGTAGAGAAGATGAGGCATGGTATGGCTCTAAGCATTTACAAGAAATGAAACTAGATGATTTTACGAGTGAAGCTTCGAAAAGTGTTGCTGGCATGGCTGGTGCTTCGGGAATTTGGAATGGAGTGCCCGTAAATGTAGTATATGTCCCACATAACGAAAATAAATCAAAGGCATTAGAAATTAATCTTCCAAGATATCAATTTGGTGAAGGTGTTGATGCAACTGGGAAATATGTAGGCCACTTTGAGGACATGGCTGAAGAAGAACCACTCATTACACCTAATGATGGAGTTTTGATCTCTTTTGGGAGATGTCCACACCTTTGTTGTATCCCTGGATGGCAATTAGTAAGTAATAATTTCACAGAAGATAGTTGGGCACCTGGAGGGACTGAAGAAGGTGGAAACAAATTATTTTGTATATGTCACAGTAGCAGGTTTGACCCTACAGCACTAGAACTGAATGAAAATAGAAATCGTGCCACAGGACAGACATTTAAGTTCGCAGGAATAAAAAGAGTAGGTGGGCCAGCACCAGTGGGCATTCCTATGATTCCTGCAAACATAAACGCAGGCACCATAGAAGGAGTTACTGACTTTGTAGACTGGTTAACATATTGTGATTGAGGAGATATAATGAATACGATGTTTTGGATTCTTTGGGCATTTATTGCCATTGTATGCATATTAGTTGCTTTAACGCTACGTAAAGAAAATGATCAAACTCCAAGACGTGAGATTCTTCGTGCTGTTGAATCTTCTGGGAAAATGGGAGTTGCTGAAAGATCATTCTTATGGGTCTTCTCATGGCTAGATACACGATTTAGGCTTCAAGATTATTGGGCAATGAGTAGAGATACATTCTATACCATGCACAGGCAATTACCTCTGACTCATGCTGAAAAGTATAAATTAAAAATTATATGGTACTGGTATCCTCTTTATTGCCTAGGAGGAATTTCATTCTTAGCATTCATAATCCTTGTAATTACAGGGACTGTTTTAGGAATTTACTACGTCCCAGGAGGGAATCTTGAACTCGATCCAACACCTGCATATGCATCTATGGAATTCATAATGCTAGAATTACCATTTGGATACATCATAAGATCAATTCATCATTGGGCAACACATTTCATGGTAGCTTCAGTTTTCCTACACATGTGCAGAGTATATTTCACTGGAGCATATAGAAACCCTAGAGAGTTAAATTGGCTAATTGGGGTAGGGTTAATGTTTTTCACTATCTTCTTTGGTTATTCGGGATATCTCTTGCCATGGGATGCTTTGGCTTTCGGAGCAGCCACTATAGGTATTAATATGGCTGCAGCCACTCCCTTAATTGGACCTCAAGTTGCAGTTTTGATGTTTGGAGGCACTTCACTTTCTGGAGCAACTGTAACAAGAATGTATTTTATTCACGTATTTATATTACCAGTTGTAGTTACAACATTAATCATTGTACATTTATTCATTGTTTGGGTACAAGGTATCGCGGAGCCACATTGAGGGAAAAATATGGGACTATTAGGGAATTTAGGAAGAGTTGCAGAGACATACATGAATGAAAAAGAACGATTACTTGAGTCCGAAGATTCTGAAATCAGGAAACGCACATTCATGGGGCATTTATTATGGCCACATGAAGTATTAAGAGACACTATAATTCTACTCTCTATTCTTGCCACGCTCGCATTTTATTCCTATTTAATCCCTCCACCATTACATTCAGCAGCTGATCCAATTGCTCAAGCAGGTTTTGTATTTCCTGATTGGTATGTATTATTCAGTTATGGATATTTAAGATGGGGAGAATACCTACCTCAAATTGATATTCCAATGGGTCCAATTGGTAATTTATTCAATCAACCTGTGTACCCATTAAATGCTGGTGCATGGGGGATTATGCTTACAGGATTACCAGTGGGAATTCTTGCACTACCTCCAATTCTTGGAGGAACTGCAAAAAGAGGTGTTGAGGATCCATGGTTTGCAACTGCTGGAGTGATTTATTTAGCACATGTATGGTTTATCAGTGTGTTTTCAATCAATATCTTCTTAGATCTATATGGGAAAAATAGAACCGATTCATGCGGAGTAGATCATGGAGAATTAATTTGTGGAGTTAGAGAACCATGGGTTGCAGAGGTGTTTAATACAATACCGTGGGTACTTACTGGAATTCTAATTTGGATTTTGATTTATTTTGCTGCCAGAAGCTCCTTAGTAAGCAGTATCGGTGCAAGAACAACTCCAAGAGTTAGTAAAAACTTGATAATAGGGGGATTCATAATTGCACTATTAGTAAGTGTTTCAACATTTGATTATTATGAGAGAGGGTTTTGGGAAGCAAAAGGGTTTGGAGCAATGGATGACATTGACACATTAGAAAAAATGTATGACCAACCACTTGACTATGTAATTGAATATGACTCTGAGTGGGCAATAGAAGGTGAAATCATTACAGCAAAAATGAGTTCACAATACAACAATGCACTCTTTCAACCAACAAATGAACATTATATTGATTTTGTGGGCACAAATAGCCATCAAAATTCTGATTCGGGAATAAATAAAATTATGACTGAGGGGTCAATACTTGAAAGTTTTAGTAATTCAGAAAATGAAACTACTGGAACTCTAACTATTACTAACATGGGACTTAATAGTGTCCCAGTGAAAATGGGATGTAGTGCAAAAACAAGTATAAGAAATGTAGGGACCATAACATCCTCCTTTGTTCTTTACAAAAACTCTGTAGAAATGTTAACCTCTGATTGTTCAATAGAAGTTGAAGAATTTATGACCCCCGGAGAATACACATGGGAATTGAATATTGATCCAGAAGGCATAGAATCAGGATCACAGATATATACAAATTATTCTGCAACCATCTCTGTATTTCAGCCACTCTTAATCTATAATGATGGACATACAATGGAAGGTCAAGCTGTAGACCTAACTTCAGAAGATGATGAGACATCATATGGAATGCTAGTTAACCCTGCTTTCAAGAAAAACCCTAAAAGCCTAGATGCAAAGTTAATCTATTCCTTATTTATTCCATGCCTTACTCTTGGTGCTCTTGCATTCATAGTCCTCAGAGGTATGGCAAGAGGATATGAGTATGAAATGAATAAATGTTATGGTTGTGATCTTTGTGATGATGCTTGCCCAGTAAGATTATTCAATGCAGGAGATAAATTAAACATCATTTACAATACCTGGAATAATGAAGATGATGGAGTTCCAATGTATACGTGCCTTACATGTTCTGCCTGTACAAATGTTTGTCCACAATTAGTTGATTATGATTCATATGTAGACATTAGACGTTCATTAACTATTGGAACTGCCCCGGAAGCTGAAATCCCACATACAATTCTAAGAGCAGTACTAAATGCTGAAATTGAAGAAGGGGCCGATGAACATTTTATCCCAGTAGAGGAATATCCAATTGATTCAAACATAGGATATTACCCGGGTTGTGTAGACTTCATAGACCAAGAAATGGTATTTAGCCATGTAAACGAAGGTTCAATGAATTTAGGAGCAAGTACAAACTCAGCATTCACTCTATTCGAAGAGATGGGTGAAAATGTAACATACTTAGGAAGAGATTTCCTCAAATGTTGTGGTCATGACCAAAAATGGCAAGGAATGACAGAAGTATTTGAAAAACTAAAATCATATAATGAAAAGAAACTAAAAGAAAGTGGCATTGACACATTAGTAAGTAGTTGTGCAGAATGTTTTAGAACATTTGCGAAGGATTATGAATTAGACAATATCAAAGTAATGCATACTACAGAATTCTTAATTGAAAAAGGATTTGACATGAATCTAAAAACAGAACAAGAAACTACTGTCACATACCATGACCCTTGTAGACTTGGCAGACAAGTAGGGCTATATGAGGAACCAAGAAGTTTGATTAAAGATATAGAAGGCGTTGAACTTGTTGAAATGGAACACAATGGAGAAGATGGATTATGTTGTGGTGTTTCAAGCATGATGTCATGTAATGAAAATAGTCGTTCTATCCGTATAGAACGATTTGAGGAAGTTAAAGCCACAGGCGCTGATATAATGTTAACCTCTTGCCCCAAGTGTGTTAGTCACTTTGAATGTCTCAAATTCGAAGGAGACCCCACACATAACTTTGAAATCTTAGATGTTGTTACATTCCTAGCTAATCAAGTAAATGAAAAGAAAAATAAAGAAGCAAATACTTTAACATCTCATACATTAAAATCAGTTGAAGTGTAAATAAATAAGAAAATAAGGATACCACAGAGGCTAGAATATGACTACTCGAGAAGAGTTAGAAATTCGACAGCAACAAGAACGTATTCGAGTAAGTATGATTATGTCAAAAGCAAAAGGAGAAAAATTACAAGGAATTAAAGGGGGGGAACAAATGGTTGCATTTGTTGATGAAGACGCATGTATCGGATGTGATCAATGCCCCACCGTATGTGATGATGATGCAATAGAAATGTTTGCAAAACCTATGAAAAGTCCAATAATAGAAGTTGCATCAAATAGAAAAGCAAAAATCATTCGTGATGATTGTACTGGTTGTAGGCTATGTGTATTAGTATGTCCAACGGATGCAATAACGATGATAGAAAGGTGAGATAATGGTAAAGACTGATGCTCAAAGGTTTGGAGGAGAATTTGGACCTGTAAGAAATAAAGAAACTAAAGGAGTTAGCCTTTCGACATTCAAAAGTTTGGTATGGACTTCAAATATAGGGGGATTACTTCTAGTTGCCATTTCATTAGAATTATTCACACAAGCAAATTGGATTTGGGCAATAGTATGCTTAATTTCAGGTATTATTATTGCGCTATTCCCCTCAAATTATGAAATAGTAGGAATGGAAGAAAGTGAAGAGAATGAAGACGAAGTTAAAGATAAAAAAGATTAGTTTTTATTAAAATGATGTTTTCGAATAATTTCTTCAATTATTAAGAAGCTGATGAACATGAGTGATATTTCCATCCCATGGAATCCAACACTTGATTCTTCTGAATAATCCTCGAAATCATATGGAATAATCTGTGCGACATATATAATTACTTCTGGATTATATAATTGAAGTATTTTAATTGTTTTTTCTATGTGTTCAATTACATGTAAAGGTGAATATCCTTGTGCAAGATCATTAGTACCAATATGAAATAAAACAATATCGGGGGTGTTTTTCTGTGTCCAAGACTCAATATTATAGGATATTTGATCTGACCTCCATCCACTATGCCCTTCATGATTGATATCAAACTCAGATTCAACAGACTCTTGTGCCCAGGGTAGTCGGTTTTCAGAACCAACAAAGTCAAAAGTTAAATTTATTTCATTTAAATTCATCCATAAATCATAACGATAATTTAAAGCTGTAATTGAATCACCTAAAGGCATTATTGAATAATTTTTACTTAAATCTAAATTAGATGAAAGTAATGAAGAAGTCCATACTGCTGCCATTTTATTATCTCCTTCTCTATTAGGATGAACTCCATCTGCATTATCTTGAATTACATCAAAATTAGAAAAATGATCTGATACAAATACTGAAGAGGTGCCTGTACTCCAATTTCCACTTCGTTCAGAAACAATTTCATTTAATTCCGTAATTTCGACAGGTACTGAGGCATCAACATTAGGTGCTATTAAAATAGCAATTAAAAATACTATTAAAATTAGCAGGGGTTGCTTCATTATTTTTTTGTAGATAATAAATACTTGATTACTATTTCCCCAAGATTCAATATAAATCTCACTTTTGGATACTTTCTTTACCCATAGCAATAAATGATAATTTTGATACTAAATTAAACCAATCGACATATTTTGAATCTAAAGATTCAGGATTTATCTGATTCGGTTGTAAAAATTCTGAAGAAGGGCTATTAAGATTAGAGTACTCATTCTTTTCATTGTTAGATCTAAAAAACCAAAATGAATCTTTACCTCCAATTGTATAACCTACGGGTTCCATTACAGAACCATCATTAATTAAAGAGGTGGGAATCCCTTCTTGAATAAGAAAGTTTTCTGCGGAAGAACCCCCTTTCCCATAAGTTAATCTTTTTATTTTACGTTTTGATAATTTTTTGATTTCTTCTCCTGATTTTATCGATATGATACCTAATCCATAGGTGCCACCATCATTTTTGATAAATATCACTGGTTCTGAATCAATACCACAAGTATCATATTTTATTTTTATTTTTTCAATCATTAAATCTATTTCATCTGCTAGTTTATTTGTACATGTTTCTAATTCCAAACATTTACCTTCACTAACAAACCACATTGGCATTAAATGCCAAGGATCTAATTTCAATATACTTGATACTTCATCAACTAATTTTTGTAAATGGTGATAATGATTAGATTTTCTTCTTTTATGCCAACCCATATCTACATCTGGTTCAACTATTCCAGAAAGGCCTGAAATCATACCACCAGTTAAATCATTATTTAATAAGATTAAATCAGGACTTATTCCATTAATTTGGAGAATGTTTTCTTCATTAATTGATACTTTATTCAATACCAAATCTTCTGTAATTCCCTCTAATAAACTATATCCATTTAATTCTGGCGAACCTATTGTGACTTTGAAACCTGCTGTTTTAATAATCTTTTTTATCCTCAATAAATTCTCAACATATCCTCGATTCCTTGTATGAGATTCAGGAAAGAGATGTACATGAGAGATATTATGATATTTAGAATTTAAATAATTTTTGAATAAATTTGAGAATTGTAAAGTTAAATCCTCTGAGATATTATTAAAACCCGCAGGAAAATAATTTGCATCAACTACAGAAACTTTCCATCCTGAATAACGTACATCAACACTTGCATATATTGGCATTGGGGTTTCTTCTGAATTTTTTAAAAACCATTCTTCTAATTCAGCCTTATATTTCAATAAGTTTTTATGAAACAAATCCAACATAAAAATACCTCAAATTAATTTACTCAATATTTGATCCACGGTCTTATTCTCTGCACTTGATCTGTCTTCCTCTACTATTAACGCCTCGAATAAACCTAATCCCAATACTAACTCTGGTTGACCAGTCAATAATTTACTTTGCTGTACATATCGTTCTTTTAATGGTTCAATATAAGAGTCATATTCAGTTATAAAATGTTCAAATAATGATGGAGATGTAGACTTTCCTGCTGGCAATTTTGGTCTTTCTGTAATTGAAAGGGGTAAGCCCGTTAATTTCGCAGCATGCCTTAATGCTAATTTTTCATCTCCATGGTTTGCATTAGATGAAAGTCTCCAATCAAAAGGTATCTGCTTCGATTCATTCCAGTGTTTTTTTCCTAAAAATGGCACCCTTACTTCTAATCCATGAGCCATTGAATGTCTATCAACAAGTCTTAATTGGAAATTTGTTAGTTGACCTCTTTGCATTTCGAAATCTAAAGTTGATTGAAGTGTTGCAAAATCATCATTAGGATTTAATTGATTATTATTCCATGATGTATGTAATCCCACATCATCATCATCAATATTATAATCAATCATCTTTAATCTATTATTTATTACCTCGCTGTGTTTTCTTAAATCCCTATATCTCGGATATCCTGCGTGTAATTCATCTGCACCTTGTCCACACAAACCAACTTTTACATGTTTAGACATTTTTTCAAATAAGGGTTGGAAAAAAAGTACTGTGACATCTAAATCTTCACCATGCCATACTAATTTAGGCAATGTTTTTTCAAAAGAATTATCATCAAGAATAGATTGATGATGTTTAAGATCAAATTTCTTTGCTACAAGCTCTGCTGCAATCCAATCAGGGTTATCTTCTGAATCTGCAATAGTCCAACATTCAGGCACAGGCTTTTGAGCTTCTTCAGCAGCATCATGTGCTAAAGCCGCCACTAAACTAGAATCTAAACCTCCTGAAAGTACAATTCCTAATGGTACGTCAGACATTAAGCGATCTACTAAACTAGATTTGAAACTGTCAAGTATTTCCTTTATTTTATATTCTGAGTTCCAATCATCACTTAATTCATTCTTTATTGAAGCATATTTAGAAATACCAGTCAATACGGGTCTATCATTAATATCTAGACTCCATGTTTCTATTACTCCAGCACCTACTTGAGATACACCCTCAATCAATGTAGATCTATCTAATGGATATTCGTAAGCAAGCCGAAGGTTCAAAGCATTATAATCAAATTTAGAAATATAGTCTGAATGTGCTGAAAATGCTTTGAGTTCACTAGAAACTAATAATGAATTACCTGCCATTGTCCTCATTAGAGGTTTTACACCCATGGGATCTCTACAAATAATTAATTCATTACATTTAGAATCCCATAATGCAAAACCCCAAACCCCATCTAATTTACTTACCCATTCCTTATGGCGAGTCGCTGGATTATCTATTGCATCAAATCCTTTAGCAACTAAGAGTCCAGATGCAATAGATGTTTCTTTAATTTGTTCAAATGAAGATTTTTTTGCATATCTACTATGAAGGGCTAGTATAGATTCACTATCTCCTTTTGTTTTCCAAGAATACATCGGATTCTCTTTTTTTATGTTTTTATGATTGTAAATCTCCCCATTATGAATTAAAACAACACCCTCATCTGAGATTATTGGTTGAATAGATCCAGAAACATCTACTATTGCTAATCTATTATGTGCAAATCCACATTTATCGTCATACCAAATGTTTGAACCATCTGGGCCCCTATGGGATTGATAATCATTTATTCTCTTTAAAACTTCAATTTCTGGAGAACCTAGCATTACACCGATGCTACACATAATAATCCTCGAAAAATATTATACTAAGCAAGGAAGTTACCTTTTGTCACCATGATATAACACATTGCTGCAAAAGCAAAAATAAACGAGAATAGATACAATCCTTGTGTGGGCTCACGGGAGTTACCATCTGCCTTATTGTCGGACATATTTGAACGTAAAGAAGACGTTATGTAAATATAACTCAACAATGATTAGATTTACACTAGATTAATACTAAAGAAGCAAGAAGAGGAATAAGAATCATTGTAGCATTATCATCAACATATTTTACAGATGGCCATTCAGCGGCTATTGCCAGTGGAGGCATGATTAAAGTAAGCCAAAGAGGAGTATCAACAACAAAAGAACATGAGACCCAAATAAGTATAGAAACAAATAATGCAATTAATATGATTAATATATTAGAATCCATAATTTTACGAAGTTCTCCAAGTAACGGATCTACAAGTGAAATTGTGATTATTATTGGGAGTCCAATATATGACCCTTTGTAACCTCCAAGTGGAGCAAATAAAAAACATAAACAAATTGAAAAACCACCCCACGCAAGTGCTGATATTTGTTTTTCCTCATATGTTCTTTGACCAAAAATAGTCAGTCCAAAAAATAACCTTCCTAATTCAGCCATCACGATTAAAATAAATAAAGTAACGATTATTTTCTCTCTGGTGATTACTAAATCAAAAAAGTCTGATAAAAAGTCTGCAATATCAGACCCATACCAATAATAGATAATAGGAAATATCATCATTGAAACATGAATAAATCTTCTAAAGACATGTCCCTTTTTACCTCCAATTGTGTTTTCTAAATGTGCACGTCCCTCTAAATTAAACAAGTCATAGCCCCCCTTTCAAATATTCAAGTGCTTCATCAAGAGTGATTTTATTCGAATCTAACTTTTCAATGATTTCACTAATGTCTTTATGATTCCAAAGTAAACCTTCCCATGCAAAAGATAATGAGATTCTACTCTTCAAAGTCTGTTTTTTTCCCGTTTTATTTAATATCTCCATTTCTTCAAATAAGTCCTTAAAACCTGAATTCTCCTTGGCTGAAACCATCAATACGGGAGGTGCCTTCTTTTCTGACATTTGTAAAGCTAATTTTAATTGTTCTTCTTTTTCATTCGCCCTTTCTAAATCAGATTTATTAACTAAAATTATGTCTGCTAATTCCATTAATCCTGCTTTTTCTGCTTGGAGTATATCTCCCGAATCAGGAGATTCTACCAAGATTAAATATTGAGAAACTGCTGCAACTCTAACTTCTGCTTGCCCTGCGCCAACAGTTTCAATAAGTATTTTTTCAAAATTTAAAGCAGACAATAAATTAACAATATCAATAATATTGCTTGGAATTGCACCTGATTGCCCTCTTGTTGCTAGTGAACGAAAAAATAAATTATCAGAATTATCAGAGTTTTTTATTCTTATTCTATCTCCCAACAATGCCCCCCCACTCAATGGAGAAGACGGGTCCACAGCTAAAACAGCTATTTTTTTATTTAGATTTAGCCAATTTTGAATTATATACTCGCAGATACAACTTTTCCCTACGCCGGGTGAACCTGTAATCGACCAAACCTCTGCAGGAATAATATTAGGGAATATTTTACGAATATCTGTACTATTTAATTCTCCATTTTCCACTAAACTTAATGTTTTAGACAATGCTCTTCTATCACCTTGTTTTAACTTAGTCAAATCCATGGTAACACATCACTAATTCCAATGCCAATCTGTTTCTTCTCCGCAGCCTACAGGTAATGAATCTAATCTTCTTTTAGCAGCACAATCAATGAATTCAGACATTTGAATACTTGAAGTCCCTGGTCCAAAAACAGCTCTAACTCCCTTAGAAAATAAATTATCCCTATCTGTTTCAGGAATAATACCACCTGCAAATACAATCACATCAGTACAATCAGATTCATTTAATAATTTGATAATTCTTGGAATTAGAAAATTATGAGCACCAGATAATGAAGAAAGGCCCAGAAAATCAGCATCTTCATCAATTACTGTTCGAACTATCTCCTCGGGAGTTCTTCTAAGTCCTGTGTAAATAACTTCATGTCCTGCGTCCCTCAAAGCTCTTGCAACAAACTTAGCACCTCTATCGTGTCCGTCGAGTCCCGGCTTAGCGATGATAATACGAAGGTGCCCATCCATGTTACTCCATAGTAAGGTTCCTTTCAAATAGTTTCTTTTTTTACAACCCATAACAGCGATTTTATAACTATCATACAAAATCAATATGAGGCTTATGTTAACTGTGGTGTTTGAAAGCATGCCACCTAACGACGAAAAACTATCCGATTTGCGGTCTCGAAAGGCTCGAGCAGAAGCAGGTGGCGGTGCTGCCAGAGTTGAAGCACAGCACAAAAGAGGGAAATTAACTGCTAGAGAAAGATTAGAATTATTGATAGATGAAGATACATTTCATGAGATCGATTCACTTGTAGAGCACCGATGTAGAGATTTTGACATGGATAAAAATATAATCCCTGGAGATGGAGTAGTTACAGGACATGGTAAAATTGGAGGGAAACCAGTATACTGCTTTGCGCAAGACTTTACAGTATATGGTGGATCTCTTGGGGAAATGCATGGATTAAAAATTTGTAAAGTTCTTGATATGGCACTCAAAACAGGTGTACCAGTCATTGGGTTAAATGACAGTGGAGGGGCAAGAATACAAGAGGGGGTCGCAAGCCTTGGAAGTTATGCTGAAATCTTTTTCAGAAATGTTAGAGCCAGCGGAGTTATTCCTCAAATTAGTTTGATAATGGGTCCTTGTGCAGGAGGTGCTGTTTATTCACCTGCAATTACTGATTTTGTGGTAATGGTCGACAAATCAGCACACATGTTTATTACTGGTCCAGAGGTAATCAAAACAGTAACTAATGAGGTCGTAAGTTTTGAAGATTTAGGTGGGGCATCAACCCATAGTAGTAAATCCGGTGTGTCTCATTTTATTGCTGAAAATGATGAAGATGCAATAAATATTGCAAGAGAATTAGTTTCAATACTACCTTCTAATAATCTACAAAAACCCCCTACAAAAAAATGCAGCGATAGTCCCAATCGGCTTTGTGAAGACTTAATTGATTTAGTTCCGTCAGATCCAAGTCAACCGTATGATGTAAAAAAAGTCATTTCATCTATTGTAGATGATGGTGCATTCTTAGAAGTTCAAGAAGAATGGGCACAAAACATCGTAATAGGTTACTCTCATCTAAATGGAAACTTAGTGGGTGTCATTGCAAATCAACCAATGTATCTAGCAGGTTGTTTAGATATTGATGCATCAAATAAAGCAGCCAGATTTGTAAGATTTTGTGATGCATTTAATGTACCTTTACTCACTTTAGAGGATGTACCTGGTTTCCTTCCTGGTGCTTCGCAAGAATGGGGAGGAATCATTAGACATGGTGCAAAGTTACTATTTGCATATTCAGAAGCGACTGTACCCAAACTTACAGTAATCATGAGAAAAGCATACGGGGGCGCATATGATGTAATGTGCTCAAAACATATTAGAGGAGATTATAACATTGCATGGCCAAGTGCTGAATTAGCTGTAATGGGCGCAGATGGTGCGGTACAAATAATTCATAAAAAACGTATTAATTCAGCAAGAAATTCAGAAGAAGAAAGATCTAGATTGGTTGATGATTATAGAGAAACATTCGCAAATCCATATCGTGCTGCTGCATTAGGATATATTGATGATGTAATTAATCCAAATGAAACAAGAAAGAAATTATGCTTGGCATTGAATATGCTTAGGGATAAACAAGAAAACAGACCTGAAAGAAAACATGGAAATATACCATTGTGAGTTGTTATTATGTCTGAAAAAGAAAAAGTGGTTGCAATTACAGCATTACTATTACATGTTAACAAAGACAAGGATAAATTCAATCAAGGAAGAGAAAATAAAAATGCATGGGCATTTGAACATAGAAGAAAACTCATGGGATTAAGAGGATTAAGAGAAATTAGAAATTCTCGTACAACTTGGAGGTGATTTCATTACTGATGAATATGAACTTGAGGTAGACGGAGAAAAGTTCAATGTCACTATTGAAACAGAACCTGAACATTATAATGTTACGGTTAATGGAAATACCTATACAATCAAATTACCTGAAGGGCAAGCGAGCAATGCACCAAGAAAAAGAACCGTCAAAAGTGGAAAAAAAAGTGGAATAATCTCATCCTCTATTCCTGGAAAGGTTGTAACTATTGAGGTTGAACTAGGTTCAAGAGTTGAAGAGGGGCAGGTATGTATGATTCTTGAAGCGATGAAAATGCAAAATGAAATCAATGCACCTATAGCTGGAATCATAAGTGAAATTAATTGTTCTCCTGGAACCTCAGTAGAAGCAAATATTCCATTAATTGTAATAAAACCAGAAGATGAGGACGAATAGATACAAGGTTTCTTATCATATCATGTAATCCTAGATACGTGTCAGGAGAACCGTGTTGTGACGTTATTGGATGCGAGAATAACGGAGACGTAGTAAGTAGACTTTCTCCTGAAGGTTATTTAGTTGCTACAGGAAAGAAAGCATATTCATTTAGGGAAGCATATAGGCAATTTAGATATTGTAAAACATGTCATGATCATCTTATGAATAGTGTATGGAACAGAATTAATTCTCCAGAGAATAAATCTGGAGATCACGTAGCACCTACCGCAATCTAATATTGATTGGACATACATATTTCCGTTAATATCATATCTGTCTTCTTTACCTATTCTGTCTGTAGAAGAAATAAATACTGAAAGAGATATATCACCTCGTAGGTATGATGTTGATAATATCTGATAACTAAGGTAGATTCTATAAATGAATTTGTTTTGAGTTTTATTAGCCACTAGGCTGAAGGTGTTGTAAATGAAAATATATACACTTATAATTACATTAATTCTAATTGCATCTATACTTGCTGGTTGTACGGAAAGAATAGATGAAACAATAACTGGAATAAATGAAGAAAGTGACATAACCGTTGAAAACAGTGCTACGGATAACACTGATATTGTCAATGCCGTTGAAAACTCTGAGATTACTAATATAAGTCAAGAAGATTGTGATGAAAGAGAAGGCACTTGGTATGAAGAACGAAATGAATGCCATACAAATGATGATCGTGAAGATAACTCTGAGAGTACTAATATACCTCAAGAAGATTGTGAGTTAAGAAATGGAGTTTGGACAGAAGCACCTGGACGTGAAGGTGAATACTATTGCGATTACAATGAAGATGAACGAAATGAAACAACTAAAATAACACAAGAGGATTGTGAGTTAAGAAATGGAGTTTGGACAGAAGCACCTGGACGTGAAGGTGAATACTATTGCGATTACAATGAAGATGAACGAAATGAAACAACCACGAATAATAATGATTGGTTTCAATGGACAATGAATGGCACTCATGAATCAATTATGAATTTGACATATCAAGGAAATTGGACACATTTAATTGTAACTATTTACAATGAAAGTGGAAATCTCACCACTCCGTCATGGTATAATGTAGTTGAATATGAAGAAGACTTAGTAATGAATCACTCATGGTTAGAAGAAGGTTGGCATACAGCCAATATTACACTGTACGATTCTGATTTTGTATTAGAAATCTCAATATGGAGATTTTGGGTAGGACATTACTGTAATCAACCTAATGCCACTGGTTGTGAAGATTAACTAATTCATAAATAAGGGTAGATATTAATGGATTGGAGCACAGATTCAGAGAAATTTTCGCTAACTCCTGGCTATAAGAGAATTCGAAAAATTAATCGCTCTCTAATGGAAACGTGGTTTCGGGAAATTTCTCTAGTAGATATTGATACTATTCCTGATGAAGGAGGAGTCATATTTACCACATGGCATCCAGGTGGAATGATTGATCCAATGCTCATTATGGCTGCTATGCCAAATAAGCTTACTTTTGCAGCCAAACACACACTATTCAAGGTTCCAATACTTGGAAGAATAATTCGTATAGCAGGGGCAAAACCAGTACATAGAGTTCAAGATACAATATCTAAAGAGAATATAAGTGCCAATCGTTCTAACAAGAATTCAACTCTTATTGAAAGTTTGGGAGACACTGTAGCAAATGGAGGAGCTGTTGTCATTTTCCCTGAGGGAGTTACGCATGATGAATCACATCCCGTCAGACTAAAAACAGGTGCTGCAAGAATTCTTCTTCACGCCATTAAGAAAGCGCAAGAAGAAGGAAAACCACAACCCCACGTAGTTCCACTCGGATTGCATTATAGTGACCAACACCGATTCAGAGAACGTGTTAGTCTTCAGATTAATCAACCTTTATCCATTCCCCCTTTACCTGGGGAAGACGATGCACCAATTCCAACTGCCGAAGACATTGAAGAATTTGGAACACAAGCCTACGACAGGGCATGGTGTGGAATGGTTACTGACATCTTAAAAATGGAAATTGATAGATGTAATCATGCGCAGGAATCATGGGAAGATAGAGAACTAGTTTGGCGAGCAAGAAGAATGATTCATGTCTATCGAGCTTCTGCAAACAAAGAACTCAAAGGACCACTTCCTTACGACCAAGCACTATTGGGATCACGAAGAGTCAGGGCTGCATGGCAATACAAATCAACAAATGATTTCGAGCGAACTAAACAAATTGAATCGAGATTCAGAGAACATCATGATGAAATGAATAAATTAGGCTTCCGCTCATGGGAGATTAGCAATCGTGAAGAACGTATTTCTAAACTTACTTTCCTAAAGAATACGGGATACTGGATTTGGTCTATATCTTGGATGTTAGGAGTCATTTCATGGGGTGCAATAATAGGTTCAATCCCACCCTATATGTTCACAAGATTACTCACTAATAAAATCGAAAAAGATGAATCAAATAAATCTCTTATGGGGACTATGAAATTATTTCTATCTGTAATCATATATCCTATTTGGTGGATACTCATTTCATTACCTATCGGATGGTTTATCTCATCACCGAACTCATCTCTTCAAGATATAGATTTACCCAGTATAATATTGCCACTACTGGCAGGGGTTCCATGGCTATTGACATCGATTATAGTGTTATTTTGGTGGCCATTATCTGCCAGACTTCATCTAAAATTATATGCAAGAGCTAGTCGTTCATGGCGTGCACTTCGTTTGGGTTTTAAACTTCGTAGTGGAGATGTAGATTGGGAGACATTAATCCATAAACATGCGATCCTAGCAAAAGAATTAGCTACCATCGGAGATGGATTAATCCTTCCTGGTGATCCTGATTGGGCAGACCCTGCACCTGGAAATGATGATTGGACAATGGTAAAAGTTCGCTGATATCGGATATAATTAGAGAAACATCATCTAAACTGATTAAAAACTTGAATCAATATTCTGGTATAGGTTTCATCATACTATTCAGTCCTATTTTATTAAAAATTAATTCTAGAATTAATTCTTATCAAATTACGCCTTGATTTAGCATTGCATCTGCTACTTTCAAAAATCCAGCAATGTTTGCACCCATCATATAATTTCCAGGATGCCCATATTCTTCAGCAGTTCTTGCACATGTTTCATGGATATTAACCATAATTGAATCTAACTTTGCATCAACTTCTTCCCTAGTCCAATTCATCCTCATAGAGTTTTGAGACATTTCTAATCCTGATGTTGCAACTCCGCCTGCATTACTCGCCTTTCCAGGTGCATATAGCATACCTGCTTCAATAAAATGATCAATTGCTTCAGAAGTTGAAGGCATATTACTTCCTTCAGAAAGAACATACACATTATTCGATAGCATATTTTTAGCATCAACGCCATTTATTTCATTTTGTGTAGCTGCTGGAAGTGCAATATCTGCATCAATATTCCATAGAGGGTTATGATCTAATTTATAATCCACTGGAGTATATGTTGAACCTTCAAAGTTATCTGCATATTCACTAATTCTTCCTCTTCTTACATTCTTCAGTTCCATTATCCAACCTAATTTTTCTGCCGTTATTCCTGAAGGGTCATGAATAAAACCCCCTGAATCGGACATAGTAACTATTTTTGCACCAAGTTGAATGGCTTTTTCTGCTGCAAATTGGGCTACATTTCCTGAGCCTGAAATTAAGCAGACTTTACCCTCAAGAGATTCCCCTCTTGTTTTCAACATTTCACGAGCAAAATATACTTGTCCATATCCTGTGGCCTCTGGCCTAATTAATGACCCGCCATAAGACCTACCTTTTCCAGTTAATACTCCTGTGAATTCATTTCTTATTTTACGATACATTCCAAAAAGATATCCTATCTCTCTTCCACCTACTCCAATATCTCCTGCAGGAACATCTGTGTTTGGGCCAATATGTCTGTTTAATTCTAGCATAAAGGATTGACAAAAACGCATTACTTCTGCATCAGATTTACCCTTAGGGTCAAAATCTGAACCTCCTTTTCCCCCTCCCATAGGAAGAGTCGTAAGGCTATTTTTGAATACCTGTTCAAATGCAAGGAATTTTAATATTGATAAATTAACGCTAGGATGAAATCTTAAACCACCTTTGTAAGGCCCTATTGCACTATTCATTTGAATTCTAAATCCTCTATTGACATGCACATTTCCATCGTCATCTGTCCATGAGACTCTAAATTGTATTATTCGTTCTGCTTCTATAATTCTGCCTAATATATTGGCTTCAACATATTCTGGGTGCCTTTCCAATACTGGTTTTAATGAATCAAGAACTTCTTTTACTGCCTGATGATATTCAGGCTGGTCAGGATCTCTTGCTATCATTTCTTCATAGATTTTTTCAATCATGTTAGCATCTCGTTAAACGTGTCCAGCAAATATATACTTGTAATGTTTTTTACCAAAAAACGATATAAAAACAGATTAAAGGCCACGCGATAAGAATCTATCTAATCTATCTACTAAGTTTTCATTTTCTCCCAAACTTGTTACTCTAGATCTTATTGACTGCTCTATCATAGAATGTTGGTTAGGTTGTATAGCCATTAATTCGCTTAAAATATCAAGTAATGCCCATTCGTCATCAGTAATTATTTCATCGTCTAATGCTCCAATTAATGCTGACTGATATGCAGCTGCTTCTCCAATGCCAGGTTCCTCAACAAGTTCATAATCAAAATTAATACTTTTTTTCCCTTCCTGTAATGATTCAATAATCTCTTTTTGAGTTATTTCATCCAGATATAATGATTTAGCAAGTATAGATAATATTTGAGATTCATCACCAGTTATTATCTTATCATCAAGTGCAGTTTCTACAGTCATGTAATACAGATACTTTGAACGTTCAAGGTTAAACACCATATGGATGCGTCACATACTATACTTATTATTCACTCGATTAAAAATTTACAAAACATATGATTAATTGAAAAAATGTTCGAAATCAAAAGAAAATTAGATTGATTAAAAGTCGATTACTTCGTATTACAAAGTAGGTTATTTTCTCGGATAGGTTAAGAAAAAAGGCTAAAATCGTATTTTTTTAAGTATTTGTATTTCATTAGTAATACTGTGTGTAATACAACTATATATACTGTCTCGATTCTCCACAGATTAGAGGGAAGAAGGATGAGCGGCAATAGTAACCTAATTAGTCTAAGATTATCCGATGATGAATTAGCAGCAATTGATCAAAGGATAGGATTAGACGGAGTTAGGAACAGAAGCGATTTACTTCGAAGAGCTTTAGGCCACTACCTTACAAATTCACCCGAATTACCTGGACAAGAAAGAGTTAGTTTAGTATTAGGTGCAGGCGTAAGAAAACAATTGAGATTACTATATCAAATCACAGGAAATGAACCCAATTCAATAATTAAAATAGCACTCCATGATTATCTAAATAACTCTGTAGAAAAAATAGATGATCTTACGGCAAAACTGGAAGAAAGAGCACAAAGTGCTGTTGATGACATCAGTAAGCACCGTTCATACAAAAGCTGAACAGGAGGAAGCCAAATGGGAGATGGGATGCACGAAAGAGGGTCGGAGGGGCATATTGCCTCTCCTTCTCCTCGCCTCAAGGGCATCAATTTCTCTTGGTTATTAGTTAGATCAAAAAATGCAAGAACAAATTCAGATTCAACCCCGGCCACCACCTCCGCTCCCCCCAGCGGAGGTGGACCTAGTGGCAGCCCCCCGTCTGCTTCTTAGAAAGAGACGAATGTTTCATTCACTTAGGGCCAAGAAACCTTTTGGTCAGCCGACATTGCCCTTCATTTGTGACAGAGCATAATTCAGTGGAACAGACTCCTTTCTTTGCACACCAAATACTCAGAGATGGGCAAAAGGAAATGCTTGCGGATTCGATTAATGCTTTGGCAAATAATGGCCATCATTTAGCAGCAGCACCTACTGGAATTGGAAAAACAGCGGCCGCTCTTGCTGCTGCATTAGAGGCACTCTCTAATTCAGACGATAATAAAAAAATCTTTTTTTTAACTGGAAGACAATCACAACACAGAATAGTCATTGAAACTCTCAGAACCATAAACAACTCTTTGGGTGAACAAAAAATAAGATGTGTAGATCTCATCGGAAGGCAATCAATGTGCCTTGAATTGGATTCTTTTACAGGTAAATGCAATTGTGAACCCGGATTACCAGGAAATTTGAAAAAAATCGCATATGACGACTTATCAGAGATTATTCTTGAAAACCCGTTACACGTTGACGAAGTAGTTGCAAAAGCAAGAAGTCGTGTACTTTGCCCTTGGAAAGTTTTACGAAATGCAGCAAAAGAAGCTGACATAATAGTATGTGATTATAATCATTTATTCATAGACACAGTCAGGAATAGTTCCCTTCCTGCTTTGGGGGTAGATTTAGAAGATATCATAATTATTGTTGATGAAGCCCATAACCTACCAAGTAGAATAAGAACGGGATTAGAACGAAGATTAACAACAAGAATTCTTCAGCATGCAAGATTTGAACTTGAAGAATTTATTGACGAAATGGGGTCAAAAGCACAAGACTCATGGAAATGGGCGATGAAGACATTCAAAAAATTTGAACAAGTAATGACTAAGAAATTTAATGAATGGAGAAGCGAAATAGAGTCAGGGAAAAATGAAAAGAGGATTTTTCCATCAGAATTCCTAAAAACTACACTCGAAGGATTAGTTTCAAACGAATGGGATGATTCTCCAGAATCTGCACTTTCAAGATTATCATTAATGCTCAAAAATGTAACTGTAGAACAAGACAGTTCAATAAAATCTAATGAAAAAGAACTTAATTGTTGGAGGATTTCAGCATTGTTTGAAACAATACTTCAATTTCAAAACAAGAAAGGATTAGTCCTTGTATTCAATAATGAACATATTGGCAGATTATCTTGCCATCTATTAGACCCAAGCATAATCGCAAAACCAGTATTCTCAAACTCAGCAGGTTCAATTCTCATGTCAGGAACTCTTTATCCACCAAAGATGTACTCAGACATACTTGGACTATCCGCACTTAAAAATGTGACTTGTCAAGAATATTCCTCACCATTCGAAAGCCACAATAAACCAATATCAATAGCTACGAATGTCACTACAAGATATAAACAAAGAGGACCAGAAAACACACAAAAAATCCGCGAACATATTTATGCAGTAGCGAAGGAAGTACCAGGGCATATCGCGGTATTTGCCCCAAGTTATAGACAATTAGAGGAATTCGTAGATGATGAAGGGTGGCCGAATAGAATCGTGATAAAAGAATCATCTGAATGGAAAAAATCAGAGGTTGACCAAATAATACCCGATCTAGAAAAATATCGCAGAAATAACCAAAAAATACTCCTTGCAGGAGTATTTGGAGGTAAACTATCCGAAGGTATAGATTACAGCAATAATATACTCGACGCAGTAGTATGCATTGGCATTCCTGTTGCACCACCAAGTGTCTTTTCAGATGCATTAAGAGAATTTTTAGAAACAAAATTTGGAAGAAACAAAGGCTGGCTATATGGTTCAACGCAGCCAGCAGTAAATTCAGTAATACAAGCAATGGGCCGTCCAATTAGGTCAAGTAAAGATAGAGCATTCATTGTACTATTGGATAGCAGACATATTGATCCAAATTATCGTAGATGCCATCCATCAGAATTTAGTCCATTAATCTGTAATGATAGTGAAGTAACTAGAAGGTATATCGCGAGGTTCTTTGCTCGAAACCAAACGAGAAGTTGAAATGACATCATTGGGAGGACAAAGTATGACGATAGAATGGGAGCCACTCGATATCAGTTCTAAACAAAGTGATGAAACGAATGGAATGGAGCCTAGCCTCAATAGTTTATCCGTATCTCCTGAGGAATTACATCTTGCTTTTTTTGATCAGGCTGAACATCTTAATGAAGCAATCGCCAATCAAAATTTAATTACTAAAATTTCGGGAGAAATGCCTGAAAACTTAAAACTCAATAACAAAATGATTTCTTTGGAATCAATTGCTAATGAATTTAATGGAGTGTTTAATGAAAGTGCCTTATCAATCCCGTTCAAAGGTATTTCAGAAAATCAAATCAATATCGAATATACAAAAATGGGATCTAATTGGGCAATTAAACTTTCAATAGATTCTGCGAATTTAGCAGAGCCACCCCTAATTCGCACATTCTTACTACCTAAAGTAGCAAGCAAACCTTCTGCAAATTGGTCTTCAGATAAATTAAGTATCATGTTTTAGGCTTCTATTTCAGGGATATTGTCTTCCCGTCCACCTTTACCAACATTCATTCTTACAAGTTCACTTTGTACTCCTTCTAATGCTGATTGAGCTCTTAATGCATCTTGTGAATTTAGTTCATGTCTTGAATATCTTGCTTCCTCAAATACATTATCCAATTCAATTAAGAAATTTTCACGTATAGGAAGTGCACCTCTCAAAGCCATTTCAAATTCTCTTACTGTTTCAAAGTCTCTCCTTAGGTAACCATGTTTAGTTAAGACACGGCAGAGGTCCTCATAACAATGAAATACTGATTCTCTGATTTCGTCACCATGTGCAAGTAATTCTGCAGTATAGCTAAAGATGCTTGCAATCTCATCCAACACATCTTGTTTTCTCTTTCTATACCACATAATTCCAACACCTGCTAGCACAACTAAAGACATTAGTGAACCCCATACAAATACTGATGAACTACTTTCAACCTCTACAGATTGATAATATAACGTCTCAGGAATATTAGCTTGTAATGTTACAAGTGATTTATTTGAAATTCTTAAGTCATCCGATGAAACTTCCAAAGTTACAGTTCCAAAGGATGCTACTTCGGAATAAGGGGGCGTATTTTCTAATGATATTTCAGCAACGCCAAATTCATTAGTAATTAGAGTCCTAGTTACTAATTGACCTGATTCATTACCTAATATTAAAATTACACTAATTCCATCTAATGGTTGGTTTGTATCATCTGCAGTTATAGTAATATTTCCAAAGATATCATCTCTTTGCCCCAAAATAATTGGTTGTATCTCTAGTACAAATGTAGCATCAACTTTGAGTAACATTGTAATATTACTAGATTCAGAAACTAAGTACTCTCCATCTGAACCTGAGAATTCCACCATAAGGATTAAATTTCCAGGAGTTAAACTCGCTGGCGCTATTGCATTAATGTAGAATAACTGAGTACCGATAACTGTCCAATTTAATTGACTTGATATCAAAGTACCATCTTCAGAGAGTAATGACAGAGATAAATTAGAGAATTTGTAATTATTTCCTCCAATCTCTGATATTTCACCATATATCTCTATTGGGAATTCATCTGAACCGCGAACAACATATTCGGATGAAAGATCAGTAAAGGTAATAGCTACTTCTGACCATGCAGTTACTATTGTTTCTTGAGAACTACCCACATGAGTAATGGTGCCTGCAAATTCTACTGAAATAGTGTGTTCTCCACGATCTAAAGTTAAATCCACAGGTAAATCATAAGTCCAAGACCCATCTGAATCAGTTATGATAGATGGTTGTTGTAAAACTCCATCTAAGTACACAGTAAGTGTCTCATTCCCTAACCCTATTTTTGATAAGTCGTCATCATCATAAAGTATTCCAGAAAGATTCCAATTATTTCCCCTCACTACGGATTCTTCTTCCAAACTATATTCCAAAGCACTCCTGTGTGCAATAAATAAGGAGGTTTCTGCATAACTTTCCCGATAATACCCTTGATTAGGAGATCTTACTCCAATCGTATGCTCACCCCAGTTTGTGCCTGGAGGAATAACCCACACATACGACCAAGAACCATCAGAGGTACTATTTATTATTCCAATTTCAACTCCATCAAGTGTAATTCTTATCTGGTGCTGATTTAATCCGATTCCAAGATTATCTAATACAACACCTGTAATTGTTACATTATCTCCCAGAGTTTGTGGTGATAAATCATTCACTGACACGGATGTAGTACTATACACATACCACTTAGACGTAGATTCAGAACTTAAATTAAATTCATCTCCATCAAATCTCAAAGTTAGATCTAAATCACCCAATAATTGATTATCTGGCACACGTAAAGATACTGTGAACAATCCATATTCATTAGTAGTAACAAAATAATCTGCAGAACCATCATTAGTACCAACAAATATTTGAATCGTGCGACCTGCCAATACTCTATTCTGGATATCAACTAATGAACCATTGATAATTAAATCAGAATCACGATCTACTTGACTTCCCTGAGGTGTAATAATTACAACAGAAGTTGGCACATATACATCAAATTCTTGATCTGGCATTGGATCTGTTGAATTCCAATAAAATTCAGGGTTTTCTGCATCTCCATTAGCATATGGTGCTATCCACAAGAATCCACCACTAAATACAACTCGCATATCATGTGAACCAGCACTCATCCATTCAGGTAACTCATATTCAATAGAATAAAATCCTGTAGCACCATCACTAATTCCTGTAGCAATCGGTAAATTATCTACGTACAATCTCACTAAACCGCCTGCTGGTAATCCATCTGCACCCAAAAGTGGATTTCCTACATCATCAAGCAAAGTACCATTAATCCAAATATTATCTCCAACAATCATACTTCCTTCTACAGAATCAAGGCTAAGAACAGTGTGAGCTAACACTACGAAATTAACAGAAGTATTGCCACCAACAATCCCTGTACTTCCAACTATTGCCACATTCCCTTCCCATGATGCATACAAAGTATAGATTCCTGGATTCACATCTTGAGGAATATTTATTGTAACTCCCCCTAATCCAGATGCATTTGTGATTAAGGTTGCAGATTCTGCTGTAGTTAATAACTCAACATCTACCATTGCATTAGGAACTGGTTGTCCTGCATTATCAAATACACGTATGATGACCTCAATTGATGTTCCACGATCTTTAGAATCTCCATTTTGCAAGTTTCCAGGTTCAAGGAAATCAAGTATCGCATATCCTTTAATATCTACTGTATCGAATACAGAACTATTAATGTAAAATGGAACTTGAGGATTATAAGCAACCCTTATTTCATGTGTTCCTGCATTTGTTGTTGGTTCAACATAAACATTAGCATACCACGTACCATTCGCATTAATTTGACCATCTAAATACTGTACTGATTGACCATCCATCGTAATTTGTACCTGCGCAATTAATGGAATTCCATTTCTATTCATCAATGTAGTGCCATTATCTGATTCAATTGTTCCTGAAAGATTAAATCTTCCACCTGCAAGTGGATTCTCAGTTATTGAATCCATTACTAATACTGTCAATGAACGTATAATTGTAGATGGCAAATTCCTAGAGGTAGAGTGTACATCATTAGAACCATTGTAATATAATGTAAGAACAACAGTACCTAAGGGTTGATCATAGGGTATTGTATAGGTAAATCCTACTTCTCCTGTAGAATTAGTAACTTGTCCTGGCAACCATATTTCGTCAAACAAAAAGAGCACTGGTTTATTTTTCTGACGTACATCTATTGGAGTATCATATGCACAAGATGAGCATGTGGCTGAACTTTCAACTAATTTAGTGAATACTTCCAATGAATCTCCTCTATTAATGATGATAGGGGCAGTATGATTTAATTCTGCAAATGCACTTACTCCAGTAACGTGTATTGAAGCCTGTTCAGAACTTGGTAGGTAGTAAATATTAGATCCATTAATCACTTCCACTACAACAGTTCTATCCCCACTAGACACTCCATCTAAAGAAGAATCTGTTGGAGAGGAAATATTAAACCACCCTGTGGCATTAGTAATATATGTCGTAATTAATGCTTCATCTTGATCAATTAAAAAGTATACTTTGAGAGATATTGGACCATTAAATATACGCAAATTATCATCTCCATCCTCTACATGCCCTGATACCGTAAAGAATGCTCCCGCTGTAACTTCTGGCTGTATCCAGTCAATTACTACTGCAGATGGTACTTGAATTGTAACATCAACAAAGGTTTGATTTCCTAACCATCTTGCAGCATCTATATCTGAAATCAAATCTGTCATATCATCATCAATATAGATTCTCATCACATAAGTCCCTGGTGCTGTTCCACCCGGTATTGTCCAAGTAAAGTTAGCAGAACCAGCCTCATTAGTGAAACCACCCTTACCATCAGAGATTGACCAGGTTTGTGTAACTTCATCTGGCAAAGCCTGCTGACTTCCATTCCAATCAAATACTGCATGAATAGTCCTATCTGATACCCGTGAATTATTTCCAATATCTAATGCATAAACCCCGAATTCTAAATCTCCACTTAATGGTGCATTCAACACATTTGAACCACTTACCTGATCCCCATTTGAATCAGCTACTTCTAATGCAAATTCTGATTCTAACCCTACTGTGACATTTAGTGGTCTTGGCATGATATAATATGCAGGTTCAATTAAACCAGTAGGTGAAACAGAAAAGACATAAACTCCTGCTGCTAATCCAGACGGAATTACAAAGGAAATATTAAACTCTCCAGTATTAACATCTACTGAACCATTTCCAATAACTATATCTCGCAATTGATCTTGTTCTAAAATCTGAAGGATTAATTCGGTGCTATTTCCAGTAATCGGACCCGCTGGACTCTTCTGTTCATCAATTAATTGCCCAGTCAAATAACCTGTATCTCCAATATGTATCCAATTTAAATTTAATGATGCTTGCAATTCTGCATTACCTTGAATTCTAATAAATTCTTGACCACTAGAGGCATCATATAATTCCGAACCTCCAAATAATGTTTCAAATACATAATCCCCTGGAAGCATTGAACCTAAAGTAGCCCAATTAACTGGTATAGGGTTCAATGGGTCAACACTTGTATTGATTAAAGCACCATCAAAGAAATGATCAAAAGTACCAGTCAAATCTAAACCTGTACTTATTCCTCGATGATCTTTTGCAGTGACTACAATATTAGCATCTCCACCTCTCATTTGCGGAGTAGCATAAACCTCAAAATTCAAATAACTCCTAAGTAAATATCCATCAGATAAATCTGCATCATCCGTAGAATCTAAAGTAGTAGGGTAAAACCTTACTCGTACTTCAATATCTCCTGCAGGAATATTGATGCTAGTCGCATTAAGGAAATAAGCAATTGAAAAACTACCATTTACTGATTGATTAAATACAACTAGGTAGTCTAGCCCTGAACCGTTTGCTCTAATTCCTAATTCGAGTAAACCATCCATTGGTGAAGGGCTTAAACCAGTACTAGTTGCTGTTCCATTAACATACACATAATTTCCAACTAACAATCTTGTATTATTTAGCACATTTCCTTCTACTGTAGCCTGTAGATCAGGTGCTAAAGATACTGTAGAATTCACTAAAATCGAAGATGCTCTCAAATGTATCGGTGAGCCTGGATATGTTTCATCAGGGTCTTCCCAACCTAAGAATGAAACTGTAAATTGTAATGGTCCGAGTGGTTCTGATGAATCTAAAGTTAGAGAGGTAGTCCAAATACCTCCTTTGCCTACATCAACAGTAATTGATTCAGCACCAGATACTTGTGAGACATAATCTAATTGTATTGTCAAATTAGCCATTTCTGAGATATCTAAAAAGGGTGCGTTCTCAAAAGACAAAGTACCACTGAAATCAGTTGTTGCCCCTTGACCTATTGAAGTGGACGAAGTGTGAACAATCACACTATCATCTGTCACATTAATATGACCTGGATATTCATGAATCCGTGGAGGAATATATCCTGAAGCAGAATTAACCACTACAATCTTTTGAAAACCAGACATTATGGCTTCAGCAGGGATTCCAGAAATAATAAAATGACCTGTTTCATTTGTAGTAGTTGCTGTACCAATTAACATTGAAGAATCTGTTGTAATTGATGCTTCAGGATCATCTGGAGCTTGTGCTAAATATCCTCTGACTGTATTACCTACAATCCCAGTACCATTACTTGAATATATCAAATCTCCTTCAAGTGTAATATTTGTTGTACCATCCCTATCCCATTCTGCAGGAATATAGGTCATATTAACTAATTCAATCTCTAACGGTTGTGGGCACGGATCTATTGGAATCCATCCCATATCTGCACCTGTCGAAACACTTCGAAGGTGGAATTCAGCCCAAGAGGCCCCATTAGTACTAGATACCTCATATCCATCCAATGTTTGCTCACCATTAAGATATCCTGAAACCTTACGTGCAGGAATTCCTGCAAGTCTTGCCATAGTCACGAACACAGTAACAAAATCAGAACAAGTTCCCTCTCTTGAATTTTCAAGTATATGCCAAACTATATCGTCACTTGGGTCAACTCCTGAACCATTAAAGTTAATCTGATAGAATAATGATTCATTTCCTTGCCTTAAGTATTCAGCTAATGCATTTGCCATTCCAAATCCACTGGTTTCTCCAGATTCAGCAATTACATCTTGAGTAATTGTATTCACTATCGATTCATTAGAGATTCCATCTGAAAAATAAGAAGGTAAATTCAACTCTAAGGCACTTGGTATATGAGGTTCAGAATCATCTAAATCTGCAATTTCATACCATAATTGCTTTGCTTCTGTTGTTAATTCTCTTAATGGAGAACCATCTGCAGTTACTGTAGATACTCTATCCCAACGCTCTAGTTTTGATGTAGGGTCTGTCCAAACATCTAATGCTTCCCAATTATGAGGCATTGGAACTGGGAGTCCACTAGAAATAGGGTTGTTATATGCCATAGACCAACTCACGGATCCATTAGAATAAGCAGAATCTGCCACCCAAGTAGTGTTTAGGTAATTTGGACTCATTAACTGTGTTGGATGAGTTGATGAATCAATTCCATATCCACCTCCTGTATAATTATCATAAGTATTAACTCTCCAATAAATTACTGAATCTCTGTCAAGGAGGGTACTTGATGTGTTTGCCCAAAACACTACATTTTCATCAGTAACATCATCCGTGGGGTCGAATGGATCATAATTAGAACCATTACACAAAGTAGACCAGAATTGTGGTGGGCACTCTGCATAATCAGACATACCTCCTCCATCAGTATCTGGGTTTCTCCAGTCTGTCCCTGTTAAATTCTCAATAGAATCTGGAATCCCATCACCATCAGTATCCTGAGGGTTTATATCATCTGAAGGATCATTTTCAGGGTTAGTACCATCAAAGTATTCTTGATAATCATTTACACCGCCATTATCTGTATCAAAAATCAATGGATCGGTAACATAAGTATCACTACCTCCACTTAATACTCCGATGTATACTAAATTACATCCTGTAGTTGATTCGAAGTAATCATTTACGCCATCACCATCTGTGTCTAATGAATTCTCACATGCAATCATCGGATCAGTAGCACCCAGTACTTCATCGTAATCATTTTGCCCATCTCCATCAGAATCAGTGTTAGTATAATTTGAAAAATATCCAAAGAATGATGTTCTCTCTTGCCAATCAGCAAGTCCATCTCCATCAGTATCATAATAATCATCATCACAATACTGACGAGTAGTGAATAGAGTACCATCTGATTCCGCATCCATCCTACACCATGAACCATCTTTTGCCAAGACAATATCTCCACCACTAGGTGGGAAATTTACATTTGTAAGTTGATTTCCTACCTTAGCGGCATAAGAAAACTCTGTTAGAATACCTGTTGTACTTTGATACCATCCTTTTCCTCCATTTGGATTAAAGGCACTAGTATCACTAAGTGTCAAAGTAGAACTACCCCAAGAAGTTATTGTTGACTCTTCATCAATTAATGAATCACAAGGGTTGGTTCCATGTAATGGGTTCACTTCATCTCCATCTATTACCCCACCATAATCTGTATCAGCATTATTCCAGTCAGTACAAGTTAAATTTTCTTCCCAATTATCTATCCCGTCCTCATCAAAATCTCCAGTATCTTCCCTACGAGTAGGATCACTTTCATTACCATCAATTTGGCCATTGAAATTAATATCTTCATCTCCATCATCCCATGCATCTCCATCTGTATTATTATTACGAGGATCTGTTGCTTGTGGGGGATTACCATATGCACTATTTATCTCCACACCATCACTCAATCCATCTCCATCAGTATCTGCTTCTGTAGGATCAGTTAACCAAATAGTCACTTCATCTCCATCAGAAATTGTATCTCCATCAGTGTCAGGATTATTTGGATTAGTTTGTGTATTCCCATCAACTTCTGCAACAAGGGTTGCACACCCATTAGGTCCATCTCCAGTAACAGGGTTACAGAGACTTTCTGTACCTGTCATGTCATCTGTAGGTGAATAATGTGTAGGTGCAGGCCTGAAACAATCAGCAGAATTACATTGAGTATCCCAACTTGGATTAATAAATTCGTAAAGATTTATCATTCCATCTCCGTCTGGGTCTCCTTGACCTCCATTTACACCATTAGGGTCTGTTGGGTCAAGCGAATTGGCTACTTCCCATCCATCACTCAATCCATCTCCATCAGTATCCCAGCCATATGGATCTTCATCAATTAATCCATCACCATCATCATCATCACTACCACAAACTGCGTCACCATCATTATCTGAATCTTGAGCATCTATTTGTCCATCATGGTCATTATCAAATCCATCAGTACAAATATCTCCTACTGGATCTTCATCACAAAGAATTACTCCACCTACGCCATCTGCTCCCGGATCGCCACAACCAGGTTGATTATACTGAAGTGCATCTTCTTCATTCCAATTATTTACTGGAACTGTTCCATTCCACCATACTCCATTATCGAGTAGGTCCGGAGTGTTAGAATCATCCCAATTTGGAGGAATGCCATATAAATATTCTTGGAGATTTGTTAATTGATCACCATCGGGATCACCTGATTGTCCATCATCTCCAACTAAAGCACTTAAGGGATTCAATCCATGTTTCCATTCCCAGCCATCAGGAAGTCCATCTCCATCTGAATCCCAATTTTGTATTTGTGTATTCAATAAATATTCAATAGAAGTAATTAATCCATCTCCATCTTGATCGCTTGAAGCCATTGCTTGCCACGATGCGAATTGTATTGTAGCAAATGTAACCCCCAAGAGCATTAGAATCATGAAAATTGAGCGTCTTTGCTTTATTATTAGTAAATTTAACTCATTTTCCTTAGCGCGGCCTGACTGCATTTCTGTGTATGAAATTATCTCACCTCACCAGTAGCCGGACAAAGAAGGACTTAAGGAGAATGGTACATTGTTCATACGTAACTCCCCCTAGGGGGAGGTATTAGGCCCTAATCAATAAGCTCTACTTCTTCATAAATTACAGGTTCTGGAAGTTCCTCTTCATTTTCATCCATAGGTGTTGTTTCTTCAGATAGGGTGAGATTGTCATTACCTGTGTCATCAAATAATTCTTCAGTATACTCCATAGAATCCTCTACTCCTGTATTTATGCCTCTACGTGAAAACCAAAATACAAACATTAGCACAACTGAGCCTAATACCCCAATAGTGACTGGATCTGGTTCACTAAATAATTCAGATTGAATCCTACAAGGTATACTTTCAACATTTGTTTGTATTCTGACCGTTTTTGAAGTTGTATATTCATCTCCATATGCTTCTTTGACATCTAGTGGCTTAGCAGTTATTTCAAAGTCATATACCTCATTATGACGCATGCATGAAGGTGATTCAATTCGAATCGTGAAATTCTTTTCACTAAAGGGGGACACTGTAAGTAATTCCCCTCCATCTTCTGATTCTAGAGTAACTTTCCAATTTTCACCAATTGAAGATTCTAGTTTTAACAATACGAGAGATTCTACATTGGCAACGTTATAAATACGCATTTCAATTTCTTCATATGAATTTATGCTGATTAATTCATTAGCAGATATTTGAGTGATTTCTATCTGAGGTTCATCCTCACCTACAAATATGGTCAAAGGCATATCAAAATACTTAGGTTCAATTCCAGAATTTGCTTCTACTTCTTCAATGATTCTTAGGTATATTGTATGGTCTCCTGAAAGCATACCCATGCTTGGATTGACGAGTAGTTTAATTTCGGAGGAATCGCCAGAGGACAATTTAACATTTGAAGTCAATGTACTATTGCTATCAAATATCTGAAAATCCCAAGATCCATAATACTCTTTCTGCGAAACTAATTCGCCGCCTGGTGTCATTATATCCTTGTCTAATAAACTAGGATTCTTCAATTGATACGTAGTTAATTGGGTGTCCGATTCTGAGACAGTACTACTAATTTTTAATCTGAATGTTTCATCATTAAATTCGGGATTTTTACACGTGGATAATTCTATATTCACATATCCTAATGGTGCTGCATCACAATCATAAATTACTGTAGAATGAACCCCATATGTCCTTTGAACTGTAAATGATACTGTTCCGCGTAACGTTAAATCATTACTGCTAGTAACTTCCAAGGTAATTTTCCCAATATCGGGTGCTTCCCTGTCAACCGGAGGATAAACTTCGATTAATACTGTCTCTTTGACATTAGAATTGATGTCTCCTGTAGGATATGCTCCTTGATCTTTCAAAATGGCTTCCCCTGAATTATTATCTACAAATGCTGCATCCCATTGATCTGGAGTTTCTAAAAATTTCATTCTAAATTGATCTACATCAAAACCTGTATTTCGTACATCAAGGTAAAATTTACCTACGCCTTCATAATCTACGAAATTGGAGGCATTGACATCAAAAACGTCATCAACAGAATCTCCAATTTGTATTTGGTGTTCTGCATCTTCAAAAAGGGATAATCTAGGGTCAGAATAAACATCTATTTGTTCTACATCAAGAAGTATCTGGGATACATCTGTAACCTGTGAATTATTCACCTTAGGGACCGCTATGAGATTGATAGTAGGTGGCGTTGAAGACATATCTTCATCGGGTGCTTTAATCAATAAGGTTGGCTTAATATTAGTTCCACCGTAATCAAGTTGGTAGCCTCCTACAGGCTGATCAAATTCCACTTGCCAATCAGACCCCAAAGGAGGTTGTATTGATAATTCTACAGACATCTCACTATTTGCATAACCAATATGGGTTAATGAAAATTCCAATCTACTGGTTTGGCCTGGTGCAACTAATAAGGACTCTCCTTGTGAATCACCTAATTCAAAATCAATTCCATAGGCATGTGAAATTATAGGTTCATGGGTAAAAAAGACTGGTGAATCGTGCTGTAAATCTGTGACCCTTAATTCTAGTGGGTATGATCCTGCTTTTAATGCACCTTTTTGATAATTATATATCACCTTTCCAACTAATCCACCATTATCTAGAATAAGGTCATTATTAGAAAATGTATGAGTAAACTCAGAAATACCTTCAATCCCATCTACATCATCAATAAATAATTCAATATCTGAAATATCATCTCTTCCAAAGGCACTTCTAATATCTACTGAAATTTGTATATTTCTATCTTCATCAGAATCATGAGGATACCAGTCAATAGTTTCTACATCGTTCCACCCAGCGCCCTCTTTATGTACTTTGAAGCTGCTTCCTGAAAGAGTATTAGTCCTAACACTAAGATAAGTTTCTTGATTATCATTAGAAATATCTCCAAAGAAAATGTTAACATCACAACTATCTCCTCCGAAACCTCCTCCCTCACAACCACTAGTCGAAACAATTTCTAATTGTACTTTCAAATAACTATCTGATTCAACTAAAAAGGTATTCACATTTTCAAATGTCATTTTATCATCGTCAGGATTTTGTTCATCACATCCATCTCCTCCGAATGTGAATCCGTTGCAAGGATCCTCAAATGTTTCTTCGTGAGTAGAGACAATAATGCCCCCACTCATTAAGTTAATCTCAATGTCTGCAGTAGCTCCATCTGGCCCTTCAAACTCATAAAATAGATTGAAATCTATTTCTGAACTCACACCACTAATATTGATATCTGATAGTAAATAAGGAGTGATAAATACTGCACTAGTTTCAATAATACTTACTTTTGATTGTGAACCGCTGCTAGGTTCTTTAGTTGTGATTTTTCCAGTCGCAGTAGAATCTATGTTATTTGAATTAATATCATCTTGTGTTATTGCGTCGAAATAAAACCTGTAATCTTGATCATTAGGCTCAGTATATTTAATTGGAATGATTTCAACTAAATCTTGAGAATTAAGCTCATGAGGGGTAATTGAAGAAAATATTGATAAAATCATCATCAAAGAGAGTATTAATACCTTTGATTGATAAAAATCTCGCGACATAGTATACACCCGTTAACAAGTAACCGTAAGAGTAGAGCATTAAACCGTTTGCCGTGTTATGTACATTATGTACGCAAATTTAGCAATAGTATCCTACTCGTTGAAAAACTAGTTCTATTTCGGAGGCCCGCAGGGGTACCCGAGTGGTCAAAGGGGCCGGACTTAAGATCCGGTGGCGAAGCCTTCGTGGGTTCAAATCCCACCCTCTGCATTTTTACTCTTCTTCAGAATTAACTTCTCTTCCCCTTGAAGAAAACCTCTCAATAAATTCATTGTAATCTACCATCCCGTCGGAATCACGATCGAGATCTCTAATCAATACTTTCATCTGTAATTTAGAAAGTCCAATTCCAAAGTCATCTATCGCCACCTCTAATTCTTCTGGAGACAGGTTGCCGTCATTATTTGTATCGAATTTCTTAAATGCCTCTTTTAATTCAAGCTTCATTGATTTTCGAGCATCATTAATTCGGTCTACCATCAATTGCTCCATTTGAGTTGCTACTTCGCCTACAAACCATTCTGCTTCTCTTCTATGCATACTCATAGAATATCTTCTTTCACCAATAAATATTGTTAAACGTCCGTTTTCATCTGCATCGATATCAACAAAATCATCTAAATCCCAAATTTTAGTTTTCAATGGAATGAGACCTAAAAATTTAGGTTGTAAAGAAATATTTGTTGCTGTAATATTCAATGTGTGTCTTGACTCCAATTGACCAGTATTAGAATTAAAAATCAACCAATAACCAAGTGTTAAAAGCGGGAAAAGAAAAATCCAGATTAATTGATTATAATCTCTCGCACCAATTGTCCTTAGATACCACATCGAAAATCCAACTGCAATAGAAAGTAGAAAAGTAACCCAAAAAAATGTTAATGCTGATTGAGTAGAACGGGTAGGTATTGTAGTATGTACATTATTTACGCCCTTCCTAAATCCAAACTTTATAGATGGAAGCCTTGAAGGCCTAGGCCAGCGATCTGGGAACCTTGCTAATTGTTCAACTACCCCCATTCCATGCTCATCTCTCCTAACCAATCGACCAGTATGCTCTTTCAAAGGCAATAATAATTTGGCACCAATACCATTCATCATATTCAATAAAGAGTTTTCATCGTAACTCTCTAAAATATCAATCCATTCTCCGTCTTCTAATTTTAATTGCAGTGTCCATAAAGCAGGAAGTGAATTATTTTCACGAATAGTCCTTAATGCATGTATTGAACCAATTTCAAAGCTCTTTTCTGCAACGCCTAATTTAAAATGTAATCCCGAATCATTAGCAATTAAACTCATGTCGCTAGATATACAAGATTTAGCAGAAAAACTACCATCTTCGGAAGAATTCGATAGGTCTATTGATGTGGATTGTAGCCATCCCATGAAAAGCCGAGTAACAGGAGATATATGATAATGCGCGTATTATTGTAAGAATTTTTTATATTTTTTCTATTTTAATCCGCCATCTACTCCAATAATCTGACCGGTTATATAATTTGGACCTTCTGCTAAAAAAAGTGCAGTTTCAGCAATCTCTTCCAAAGTACCTTCTCTACTCATAGGAATTTGACTTAGGATCTTTTCTTTATCTTCTTCTTCAATCCATTCGGGAAACATTATCGCTCCAGGTGCTATACCATTTACTCTTATTTCTGGCGCTAATTCGTACGATAAGCTCATAGTTAAATTATATAATGATGCTTTGCTAGCACAATAATTACTATAATGCTCCCAAGGTCTTTGATAAGAAGTATCTACCATATTAATAATGCATCCTTTAACATTCTTAATCTCATTTAATAGGCCTTGAATTAAAAAATAAGGCGCCTTTGAATTAATTCCATGCATTGAATCCCATAATTCAGGAGTAACTTGAGAAAATTTAACTTTTTCATATTTTGATGCAGAGTTAATGAGTACATCAATACCGCCTCTTCTCTTTACTAACTCACAAGTCCTAACTTGGTTGATAAAATCATCTAATTCATGTATTAAGTCTGCTTTAATCATCATCGCATCTGTACCTATTTCTTTGATTTTAGATACTATGTCTTTTGCATCATTTTCCGAATTATTGTAATGGATTATTACATCATAATCTGATTTAGCAAAATGAATCGCAATTGCGGCACCAAGTCTTTTTGCTGAACCTGTAACGAGTACAAGTTTTTTTCCAGAATTTAATGTGTGTACTTCATCCCGGTTCATGTTACTGCCTAAGCATTATACGTTTGAAGGTTCTTGAGTTGTATATCTCCAACATACAAACACTTTTTGAAACCCCGAATGCAGGACCTGCTGAGTTGAATGGCCGGGCAACGTCTACCTGTATTGCAAGAAATTAGCACACCTGCAAAAAAAAGTCCGAAATTACGATTACCTCCTTGGTTTAATATCAAGTTACCTAATGCCAAACAACAAACAATATTTAATGAAACAAAAGCCTCGGTTAAGGATAACAAATTGCATACTGTTTGTGAAGAAGCTAAATGTCCAAACATACATGAATGTTGGTCTAGTGGAGATGCAACCTTTATGATTGCAGGTAAACAATGTACTCGAGGATGTAGATTTTGTGCTGTAGGGACTATTTCAAAACCCCCACCTCTAGATGAAAAAGAACCAATGAACCTCGCTGACGCGGTAGAATCTATGAATTTAAAACACGCCGTAATTACTGTAGTTAATCGAGATGACCTCTCAGATAGTGGTGCAAATCACTACAAAGTATGTATCGATGAAGTTCACAAAAGACAACCGCATATTTCACTTGAACTACTATGTTCTGATTTAGCAGGAGATTTAGATGCATTAAAACACTTATTAGATAAAAGTCCACTCTCTGTTTTTGCTCATAATGTAGAGTGCGTGCCAAAACTTGATCGTAAGGTCAGAGACCATAGGGCTTCTTTCAATCAATCTCTTTCTATTTTACATGAAGCTAAAATCCTAAGACCAGATATTATCACAAAAACTTCACTCATGGTAGGCGTTGGTGAAACAGACGAAGAGATTGTGGAAGCAATGACTTTAATTCGTGAAGCAAATGTAGATTTAATCACAATTGGGCAATATCTTGCCCCATCTAATAAACATTTGAAAGTAGATAGATTCCCTGAACCTCACGTTTATGACGAATGGGCAGAGATAGCAATAAAAATGGGATTCTCAGGCGTAGCTTCTGGGCCCTTTGTCAGATCCTCATTCAAAGCAGGCTTACTTTTGAGAAAGACCATAGACCCCAATAATGATGAAAAACTTCCTGGTGCTTATGTCAGAGTTTCGAATCAAAATTATGAAAACCGACATCACTTAAACCCCACCGCATGTGAGGTGAACCAATGACAGAAAGGAATGGGACAAAAATGAGTGGCGGTGATAAAGAAAAGTCTGAAGCACCATTCCGCGTAGGTTCTCCTCCTGCTAGACCTGGAGAAAAAGCAACATTTGCAAGTTGGAAATTCCAACCAGAAGATTTGATAAAATTAGACCCCCTCAATTGTACCACCAAAGATACTGAACCTCATGCATTTGGATTATTACGCGTACTTAATGATAAACATGAAGCAAAAGGAGAATGGGATCCAAAACTAGAGCCTGACCTCCTTAGAAAAGGGCTAGAGCATATGATGCGCCTAAGAATTTTCGATGATCGTATGCTAAAAATGCAGAGAACTGGAAAACTTTCTTTCTATATGAGGTCTCTAGGTGAAGAAGCAATTGCGATTGCACAAACAATGGCATTGGAAAGTCAAGATTGGATTTTCCCCTCATATCGCCAACCAGGCGCTCAATTCGTAAGAGGAAGAGACATGGTTTCAATGATTTGTCACTGCATTGGAAATGAATTAGATAATGCGAAAGGAAGGCAGATGCCAGTTCACTATACTTACAAAGAAGGTCGATTCATCTCTATTTCAAGTCCAGTCGGTACTCAATTCAGTCAGGCTGTAGGAGTTGCAATGGCTAGTGCATACAAAGGAGTTGATGAGGTGACAATTACTTGGTTAGGAGAAGGTACAAGCGCACAAGGAGATTATCATTATGGGCTTAACTTTGCAAGTGCTTTCAAGCCACCTGTAATACTAAATGTTGTAAATAATCAATGGGCTATATCTACTCACAAAAACTTAGCAACTGGAGGAGTCAATTTTGCATCCAGAGGGCTCTCTTATGACATTCCATGTTTCAGAGTGGATGGAAATGATTTCTTAGCACTTTACTCTATTACTAAATGGGCAGCAACTAGGTGTAGAGCGGGATTAGGAGCAACACATATTGAAATTTACACTTATCGTGCAGGAGCGCATAGTTCCTCAGATGACCCCTCAAGGTATAGACCAAGTGATGAAGCAGAATTTTGGCCAGGAGGAGATCCAGTAGATCGTCTGAAAATGCACCTAATCAAAATAGGTGAATGGGATGAAAAAAGAAATAGCGAATTGAAAGAAAGAATCGATTCTGAAGTAATGGCCGCATACAAAGAAGCAGTAACTTATGGAGATTTAGCTAATGGGCCATTTCCCCCTGCATCCACTATATTTAGTGATGTTTATGAGGAGATTCCATGGCATATCCAAGAACAAAGAGAGGAATTAGGAAAGTGAGAATATGACAGAAATGAATATGATTCAAGCACTTAATTCTGCATTAGATTTACAATTACAAAAAGACGATAGCGTAATTATTTTTGGAGAAGATGTAGGTTTCTTCGGCGGGGTTTTCCGCGTTACAGACACATTACAACAAAAACATGGAACACATCGTGTTTTTGATTCTCCATTAGCTGAAGGAGGAATCGCTGCAACTGCCTTTGGAATGGGCATAAATGGACTTAGACCTGTAGTAGAAATTCAATTTGCAGATTATATCTTCCCTGCATATGATCAAATTGTAAATGAAATTGCAAAAATCAGATATCGAAGTGGAGGAGAATTCTCAACTCCAATCACATTTAGAACACCTGCAGGAGGTGGTATCAAGGGAGGAAATCACCATTCACAATCACCAGAAGCACAATTCACTCATACTCCAGGAATTAAAGTAGTATATTGTTCAACACCAAATAATGCAAAGGGCTTACTCACTGCAGCTATTGAATCGAATGATCCTGTGATTTTCTTTGAACCCAAAAGATGTTACAGAGGACCATTTTATGGGGACCCGCACAATGTACCTACGTGGAAAGGTCATCCAAAATCAGATGTCCCTGATGATTACTATAAAATTGAATTAGGAAAAGCAGACATCGTACAAGAAGGCACAGAATGTACAGTAATTGCTTGGGGCGCTATGGTACATGTTGCTGAAGCTGGAATTAAAGAAAGTGGAATTTCATGCGAATTAATAGATTTACAAACATTAGTTCCATTTGACAGAGATGCATTAGTGAAATCGATAAATAAAACAGGAAGATGTGTAATTGTACATGAAGCACCAAAAACAAGTGGTTTTGGAGCAGAATTATCTGCATCAATTCAAGAAAAATGCTTCTATTCGTTAGAATCACCAATAATTAGAGTTACTGGATGGGATACACCATTCCCACACTCTACGGAATTGGACTATTTACCAAGCCCTGAAAGAATAGCAACAGCAATAAAGAATACGATGGAGGAATGAATCATGGGGAAAATTGAATTTAGGTTACCAGATATAGGAGAAGGAGTAGTAGAAGGTGAAATCGTATCTTGGCATGTAAAATTAGGTGATTCTGTAAAAGAAGATGACCCCATATTAGATGTTATGACTGATAAAGCAACTGTAACGATCCCAAGCCCAACTGACGGGAAAATAACTACTATTCAAGGGAAAGCGGGAGATATGTTGAAAGTTGGTCAAGTGTGTATTGTTTTTGAAGTAGAGGGAGATTCAACAAATGTAGAAACTGAATCTAGTCCTGAACCTACTCCTGAACCCACCCATAAACCTGAAGTTACTAATCAACCAATTAAAAAAGAAGAGGTTGAAACTCATCCTACCAATAAAGTCGCTCAACAAGTACGTAAAAAAGGAGAAAAAGTAATGGCTAGCCCTGCAGTTAGAAAAAAAGCAAGAGAAAGTGGAGTTGATTTAAATGCAGTAAATGGAAGTGGACCAGGAGGAAGAGTTACTCATTCCGATCTTGATTCATGGAAAAATGCTGGCTCTCCAGTTGCTGCTGCTGGACCTTCAAGAACTGCTCTAACAGGGGTTACTGAAGTCCCAGTAATAGGTTTAAGACGTAAAATTGCTGAATCAATGACTGAATCATACAGCACTATCCCTCACTTCAGCTACTTCGAAGAAGTTGACATCACAGATTTAGAGACTTTAAGAGTCCACTTAAACTCAAACAAAACCGAAGGACAACCAAAACTAACCTACCTTCCATTCATTATGCAAGGGCTTGTCAAGGCATTAGGAGAGTATCCCGTGTGTAATGCCCTATATGATGATGAAAAAGGTGTTGTTACAAGACATGATGCAATACATCTAGGAATTGCTACACAAACTGACAGAGGCTTGTATGTCCCAGTAGTAAAGCATGTAGAAGCACAGGATGTTTGGACATCTGCATCAGAAATGCAGCGTGTAAGCCAAGCGGCTCGTGATGGCACTGCAAGTCTTAGTGAATTAACAGGATCTACTTTCACAATTACAAGTCTTGGAAGAATGGGCGGACTTGGAGCCACTCCAATCATCAACAAACCTGAAGTCGGCATTTTAGGAGTTCATAATGCGGTTGATACACCTGTTGTACGCAATGGTCAAATTGTTATTCGCAAGATGCTACGCCTTTCATCCTCATGGGATCACCGTGTAGTAGATGGATGGGATGGAGCGGTTTTAGTTCAGAGACTCAAGACACTACTTGAGAACCCTGCAACTATATTCATGTGAGGGTTAACTATGGATACAAAAAGATGTAAAGTTTTGGTAATAGGTGCTGGACCAGGAGGATATGTTGCTGCAATAAGGTCTGGACAATTAGGAATGGATACAATCATTGTGGAAGGTGAAAAGGTAGGGGGAACTTGCTTAATCAGAGGTTGTATTCCATCTAAAGCAATTATACATGCAGCTCATAAATTCCATTCTCTAGCTAAACATACAACTAAAGAAGGCCACATGGGTATCTCTTTACCAACTCCTGCAGAATTAAACTTAGCCAATCTTGTTTCTTGGAAAGAAGATATTGTAGATAAATTAAACAAGGGTGTAGAGGGGCTTTTGAAATCAGCAAAAGTAAAAATTGTTTCCGGTTGGGCTAAATTTATTGACGCTAAGACATGTATTGTAACAAATTCAGAAGGCGAAGTTAGAATAGAAACGGAACATGTAATACTAGCTAATGGGTCAATACCAATAGAATTACCATTTATGCCATTTAATGAAAATGTCATTTCAAGTAGGGATGCCTTGGAACTAAATGAATTACCAAAACATTTAGTTGTAGTAGGTGGAGGATACATCGGACTTGAATTAGGTATTGCTTATCGATTACTAGGATCAGAAGTTACAATAATTGAAGCAATGGATAGTGTATTACCCATATTCGATAAAGAATTAAGAAGGCCTGTGGAATTATATTTAAAGAAAAATAAAGTTTCAGTTTATACGAAATCTTTAGCTAAAGGTGTCGAAAATACAAAAAAAGGAGTGAAAATAACTTACACAGATTCTAAGGGAGAATTAAAATCCTTGGATGCCGATAAAGTACTAGTTACTGTTGGAAGAAAACCACGTTCTAAAGACTCTGGAATAGAAAAGATGGGAGTTAAAATGAATGAACAAGGTTTTGTAATTGTTGATAACAAATGTGCAACTAATATGCGAAATGTATGGGCAATTGGAGATGTTGCAGATAGTGGTGAAATGTTAGCACATGTTGCATCAACTCAAGGAGAGATGGTTGCAGAGATTATATCCGGTGAAATCAGGGAATATGACCCGGTTTCAGTACCTGCCATCGTATTTACTGAACCTGAAATCATCTCTGTGGGGATGGCTCCAGATGAAGCTAACGAATATTGTTCAAAATTAGAAACAAAACTCCTTACTGGAAAATTCCCTCTAGCCGCAAATGGTAGAGCACTAACTATGGAAGCGGAAAAATCGGGTGGATTTGTAAGAGTTTTAGCCAGGGAAGATAATCACCAAATCCTTGGGATTCAAGCAGTTGGAAGTTCGATTAGTGAACTTTCGGGTGAATTCTCGTTAGCACTTGAAATGGGTGCATTACTAGAAGATGTTTCAGGGACCATACACGCTCATCCTACAATGACTGAATCTTTCCATGAAGCTATATTAGCAACATTAGGACATGCGATTCATATTTCATGAGGATAAAGTATGCGTGATGTGGAAATCATTAACTTTTCATGTGAGGAACATGAAAAAATTGATCTGATAATGAAAGAAATGCAAAAAATGAGGATCAATGATGAGATAAAAGACACACTTATTTTTGTAGAGCATCCCGAAATTGTTACAATTGGACCTAAAGCAAAGAAAGAAAACCTCCTACCACCAGAGGATTATCCAAGATGTTTTGTTGATAGAGGTGGAGGACTCACATGGCATGGTCCAGGACAATTAGTAATTTATCCAATATTCAAATGGAATTTAGATGATGAAGTAAGTACAAAAGCAATAATAACTAAATTAGAAGAATGGATTATTTCAGCATTTAAAAAATTAAACATTTATGGAGTAAGGGATGAAAGAATGAGTGGAGTTTGGGTAAATGGAAATAAAATTGCAAGCATCGGGCTTTCATTTTTAAAATGGGTTTCAAGGCATGGGTTATCAATTAACTACAACACTCCTAAAGGAAGAGTCGAGTTGCTTGAGGGATGTGGCTTAGAAGCAGGTATAACATCAAGTCTAAGTGCAAAAAATCATATTATTAGCCGTATAGAGTTGGAAAAATCATTACTTAATTCAATCACATCACTAGGCCGTGAAATATAAAAATCACTAATATATTGTAATTTCACTAGTGCCTGCAACTACCTTCCCTTGATAGGAAATTACTATTTCTAAAGTGCAAGAAGTTTCAGTTTCACCTGATTCTTCATCTTCTAAACCACATATGTTTTTCCCACTTTCTACAATCATCAAAACTTCATTTTGATCCCATGCTTTAACTTCTCCATCTTCTTGTTGCAAAATTAAACAATCACTAACTGAACTTAGTCGCAAAACTAAGTGTAAAGTGGCTTCTTTTTGAATATTGTAATCACTAAGTGTTCTTCCATCTTCTAATTGTTTTCCTGCGAAAATAAGACGTTGTTGATCTGGAGGAATACCCTCCTTGTCTTGAATTTTTGTTTTGACATTCTCTATCGTGTCACTTGGTTCTACATCAAGAGTAATGGTTTTACCAGTTAGCGTTTTAATAAAGACCTGCATCCTTCCCAAAGTAGAACTATGATATTGTTCAATAGTCTCGTCTGAAAGTTCACATGTAAATATCTCATTTGTAGAAATTAAATTAAATTTTAATGAAGACCACATAAGATCTTGTTGCGCACTATTGAAGAGAAGCCTAATTAATGCATCACTGTCTCCATTTGAGATACTTGTTGTTGCATCATCTGCATTATATGTATTTAATGTCACAAAGTCATTTTGAGTATTTGCTAATTCACTAGCCCAAACGTACAATACACCTGAAAGTACAACAGTAATTGCAACCATCAAAATTGTAGCAATTACCGGACTTACAGAGTCTTCTTCTAAACCGAGTTCCATAAATTTCTTTAACATTTATTCTTTTATGAACCTTTTTGTTTTGAAAAATGCCCTCAAAAAAAAAAAATAGTAAAATTCTCTATTTAACTAATGTTTTTCTTAATCCAATTCATAAATCGTTACAGGAATCCCTCGTTCATTTGCAAGAGAAATTACGATTGGTGTCCATTTACTTGAAGATGATGGTAATGCTAAAACATGGTTTGCTGCATCTAGAATTTTACTAGTTAATGCCGTACCCGCTTCAGGGCGACCATCGTCATAAAGTCCTTTACGTTCTACACCCCATTCCTCATTAAATACGGCTACAGGAATGAAATTATTTCCTGCCCAACGCTCAGCAAGAAAATCAATCCCACTCGAACCGCCAAGTATAATTAAATCTGGATATGTATGCTTACTAATCCAATCCTGAAGTACTCCTTCAAATACAGAAATATCATAAAACCTACTTGAACCTACAATTGCAAGATTTACGATTATTCCATCCTGATTAAGGTCTCTATTGCCTAATTTTTCGACAGTTTGTTGCCCTGTGGTAGTCTCTTCACTCCCCATGTTTCGTGCAACTAAGTATCACATGTTAAACTTCTTGGTCAAAAATTTTAATTAACTTTTCTTATTTAGCCAATATCTCCAAGCAAAAAACCCAAAGAAAAAGCTACTAACGTGCGCCATAGAAATATAACTATTCATCCCATTTCCATATCTATTCCAAATTTCAAATGACATCACAAGGAAAGGAATAAACCATTTCTTCCTTGAAAAATTAGATAATCCCCCTAGAAGTCCAAACATACCTACTGAACCACCCATAAAACTACGGTTTAATGCGCCTAGGAAAAATTCTGAATCCGAATCAAAAAAATGTCCAATATTCATAATCAAACCCATCAGTATTCCTGTGAAAGTAATTGATGAAAAGAAAAGGATCATTGTTGATTTAGAATCTGTTCTTGCTTCAAATGATTGAGAGAATAGTAAAAATCCATATAATACTAACTTAAGATGCGGAGGATCGTTATGAAAAAATGGAGATGTGAAAAAAGAGGTGAAATACTCAATAGGGGAAGAAAATAATTTTTTAGGCCAAATAGAACTAGAACAGGATAATTGTTCTATTAACGATTCACAACGCCTCCCTCCCCAATGTCCAAATCCCAAAAAATACCAAATTGATAAAACTATTAACAAATAAGTGAAACAAAACTTCCTTGAATTAAATAAATCATAAGGGCGGAGAAACTTTCCCTTATCGTCACAAAAAGGAAATAGAAGAGGAATTAGTGGATTTTTATTCATATCAATTTCTCTCAAGTCTATATTAATATTCAACTTAATGAATTATTAAAAAATACGGTTAAATTATTTTCGTATTCTGCAGTGTGGCTCCATAAGGAATCAATATGATTTGAACCTTCTATATACCAAGAAGTAATATTTACATTATTACTTAGTGCTAATTCTTCAAACGATTTGGAATGAGATATAGGAACCAAATCATCCTCATCTCCATGACATAGGAAAATTGGACGATTACCAGCATTTAATGCAGAGTTCGATGCAGGAATCTCATTAGGATTTACGCCAATCAATGCTTCAACCCACCTAATTGCAGAACTACCTAATAATTTAGGAAAACCAAGTTCACCTAACTTATCTTCTAGTAATACTTGAAAATTTGAAGGTGCTGCTTCCAACCACATTGCAGAAATTCTATCATCCTCAGAAAAAGCAATAGATGCAGATAAACCACCTAATGAAATACCTAAAACACCGATTCTATTTTCACTAATATTTCTCTCATCAATTAGATAATCTACTGCACCTAATACATCAAGATATTCAGTTTGTCCTATCTTCATATACTCATCAACAACAGTACTATTTCCAAAACCCTGTAAATCTATAGAAAGTGCGTTTATTCCGTTTTTATATAGCATTGCAGATATCATTAAAGGTTCATTTTTACATTTTCCATTAGTTCCAACTCCATGAGTAATAATCACCGTAGGTGCATCTAAATCTACAAATTGATACCATCCACTTATCGTAACACCATCGCTTCTACTTGGAAAAGAAACTTCTTCGAAGGGAAATTGATATTCACTTACATTCATTTCTTGACGTAATTTTATTCTATCTTCTCCATCAGGATAATCAAGATACCAATCCTCATCATCCATATCCCAATCACTGGGGGTATTGTTTTCGAATACCCCACACGTTTGAGATAATTCTAAACCAGATTGGCTAGCAATAACATACCCTAATCCCGAATACATTATTGGAATTAATAGCATAATAACATATAATATCGAATATATCGCAATTTTTCTTTTGGAAGTCTCATTAGGTGCTTGAAACTCTCGTGACTTAACCATAAAACCTACATAAAAAATACCAATTATTCCAACAACTAATATTGTAATTGAACCATACCCTGGATCTCCAAAATGGAATGTTAAAATGGCTGAAGATACAGACATTAAAAAAATCAAAGCACAAACGCCGTATTTAGCATGCTTTGGTATTGTTTTACCTGTAGAATAGTATTCTAATAAAGATGTACCAAAAAATTTGTTTGTAAGTGACCATCGAAATAACCTTTCATTAGAGATAGAAAACAAAAATGCTGCAGGAACTGCCCAGGATACTGTTGGCCAACCAGGAATAAAAATGCCAATTAGAGAGAAAAAAGTAAATAAACATCCGAAAGAGATTGATAACCATCTCTTTAATGGACTTGAACTAAAGAAATATTTTTCAACTAGTTCATCTACTTTATCAGACAAAAAACCACCTTATATTTTTTCAATTATTACTGCTATTCCTTGCCCGCCACCTATACATGCTGTTGCAATACCATACCTACCATTACAGCGATGTAATTCATGAGCTAAAGTCAATACAAGTCTAGTTCCAGTAGCCGCTAAAGGATGTCCTAATCCAACTGCACCACCATTGACATTTACTTTTTCAACATCAATATTCAGCTCTTTAATACAAGCCACTGCTTGACCTGCAAATGCCTCATTAATTTCCCACCTGTCAATATCGTCTACAGAAAGATTGGCTTTTTCTAAAGCCTTTCTACTACTTGGAACGGGTCCATAAGCCATAATCGCTGGTTCTAACCCTACTATGCCCCAAGAAACAATTCTAGCTATTGGCTCATCTCCATCCGAATTTGCTCTTTTCCACGATTTGAGAATTACTGCTGCTGCACCATCTACTACTCCTGATGCGTTTCCTGCCGTAACTAATGATTCAGGACCAAAATGAGTTCTTAATTCGGATAATGATTCTTTAGTTGTACCCCTAACAAAATGATCTTCGTGGGATGAATCAACTATTCCGTCTGGAGTTTCAACCGAAACAATCTCATTTGAAAATAAGTTACTATCTACACTTTTTTCTGTTCTAGTATGGCTTAATACTGCAAAAATATCAGCCTCTTCTCTTGTCACCCCAACTCTTTTACACAATTCATCGCTAGTTTGAGCCATAAAAGAATTACAAGTACTATCAATTAAATTTGTAAAAAGGTAATCCTCCATATCTGTAGTAATCTCTGTACCTGCTTTTGGAGGCCTACCTAATTTGTAAGTATCTCTTGCTCCCCTTAATACGTGAGGTGCTTGACTCAAATTTTCCATTCCTCCTGCAACAACAACATCTGCCTCTCCAAGCATTATCATCTGTGAACCAGACACTATAGATTGAGCACCACTACCACATAATCTATTCAAAGTAAGCATTGGAGTTTCTTGAGGAATTCCTGCATTTAAACCCGCATGCCTTGCCCCAAATATTGCTTGGCCTGAAGTTTGAAGTGCATGCCCCATAATTACATGATCTACTGATTCAGGGTCTGTCCCAGTTTTTGTTAATGCACCTTTTATCGCTATTGTACCAAGTTGTTCTGCTGAAATTGAAGATAATCTGCCACCTAATTCACCATCTCCTCTTTTACCTCCTAACCACTCACAAAAAGGGGTTCTTGCCCCCCCAATAATAACAACATCATTATCGTCCATGATTTGCCGACTAATGTTAAGCATAAGAGTTTAAGTAACTAATCCTTCAATTACAATGCACCAAATATACCAATCATTGAGGCAGCAACCCACGCTCCAGACATACTTCCTAAATTACCTAATGCAGTAACTAATAATACTTTTCCAGCTGGGTTTGTCCAATAGGATTTCCAATCTTCTAATTTTAAAAAGTTTGTTAAATCCTCAGTCGTAGGTTCATCTAACTTCATTTGAACATAACCTGCAAACCATCCTGCTGCAAGAAAAGGATTTAGAGATGTAATTGGGGAAGCTATAGCGGCAGTAATTACTGCGAAAATATGCCCTCTTGCTAATATTACAGCGAAAGCAGCGCATACTGAATTTGCCAAAGCCCAAATTGTCAATATTTCTGCAAACTCAGCAAAATCTTTTTCCAAACCGGATTTTAAAATAAATCCAAATAGAATTAAGGGTATTATCCAAGGTATTACTTTTTGAAATATATTTTTTTGAGGTACTTCTGACAATAATTTAATTCTCCCTGAATTAGATTTATCTAAAGAAGTCAAATGCTTTTCTACACCAACTAAATGCCCTGCACCGATTACTGCAAGCACTTTTTTACCAGAACTACTATTTTTACGGATATTATGTGCAAGGTACTCATCTCGCTCATCAACCAATACTGAACCAGCACCAGGTGCTAATTCTTTTAATTCATCCATCATCATCGACATTAAATCTTTATTTCCTAATACCTCATTAATATCAAACTCTTCATCTATATCTTCTTCACCTACTAATGACCAAAGTAAACTAAATTTTTCTCGGAATTTCATTTTTTTCCAAGCCCTTCGTAGTGTGATTTGAATGTCCCTATCTATCAAAGCAACATCTTTTTTACTTTCCTTGGCAATAGATATTGCTTCAATTAATTCGGCACCTGGCTGTAGTTCCTCATTGATCCCAAGCTTTCTTTGCTCAGATGCCAATAAACTTTGAACAAGAATCAATGGTGCTTTACCTTCTTTAATGACTTTTAGTAAACTTTCTTTGTCTAAACGTCTGTTCTCTGAAAGTGCTTTATATCTACTTTCACATAATTCCACTGCTACGATATCGGGATTCCAAGATTCTATTTCGGATCTCACTAATTCTACTGATTCCTTACTAATGTGTGCAGTCCCAACTAACCTTATATTATCTTCTATAGATATTACTAAGTCGTTATTTGCACTCATTTAATCTCCATCCCATCCATAATTGCACTTAATACATTAGTTAAATCTACATGTTCTTTTACATCATGTACTCTCAAGATATCTATTCCATTCATTTGCCCAAATGCTGAAACCGCTAAAGTACCTGGCAATCTATTTTCAGTGTTTTTACTATTAGTCAATTCACCAATCATTGACTTTCTACTCACTCCATTTAATACACTAAAAGTGCCTCTACTAATTTTATCAGTCCCTCTAAGAAGTTCTAAATTATGAGTTAATAACTTTCCAAATCCAATTCCTGGATCTAATATTATTAAATTTTTAGGAAAGCCTCTATTTATTAATTCATCTGCTTTTGAAAATAATATTTCGCAGACTTCTTCTAAGCAATCACCATAGTAAGGAGATACTTGCATATTTTCGGGGTTATTTTGCATATGCATTATACAAACTGGGATTTTTTCAGATAATACTAATTCAAACATATCTTTATTTCTTAATCCTGATACATCATTAATCATCAACGCACCAGCAAGTATTGCTTGTTTTGCTACTTCTACTTTTTTTGTATCGACAGAGATTAATACATTAGGCATTATTTTTTTCAATTCAGTGATTACTGGGATGACACGATTCAATTCTTCTTCTACCGTCACAGGATCTGCACCTGGCCTCGTTGATTCTCCTCCAATATCTATCCAATCTGCTCCTGATTTCAACATCTCTAATGCAGAATTAACGGCTGTAACTGTATCTCTCCTAGAGCCCTTATGAAACGAATCAGGAGTGACATTCACTATGCCCATGATTCTAGGCGTGCTCCTCTCATCTCTACGAATTAATTTGGCAAGTTCTGGTAAAGTGGGCCGGGAAGACATAGAAGTCTCAGAAGTCGCCATGTTACATCGCTATGCTTGCGAGTCTTTATCAGTTAGCAAAACAGCGGATGTATAATGGATGAGGAGTCCCCAATTATTTCAACCACTGAAATCATGGTAGAAAATAGTATTTCATCAGATAGCGGAGGCATAGATCCGTGGCAATTAGCTGATGCAATTCTTGAAAGAATGGACGTTAAAGACAGCCATACAATAGATGAAATGATACATAAAAGAGCAGTCCTATCTGGAACAATAATCGGTGGATTGTTACTCTTTTGGTGGCTTGTTTTTGTTAAATTTGATTCCTCAACATTTGATGAACCTGAATTAATACTACAACTAGATTATGAAGTAATCTCTGCATTATTACCATTTCTCGTTTTTGCAGGTTCTGTCTTGAATATGATGAGTAGAGAATTAGGGCGTCCTGGTCCAGGGACCTTAGCAGGATTCTTGTTACTTGTTTCAGTATATTTCATTATTGAGCCATTAGGAATGTTGATTTTTAACCAAACTGATGCAGATGCAGGGACGATCATCTGGCTTTGCTCGAGATTAGCAATCATTGGAACAGGAGTATATATTGGATCAAAAATGCTAATGGAAGCATTCTTATTGTCATGGGTTAAAAGATTTTTAGAAATGCATGAAGCAAGTATCTCAAAAGAAGAAATTAACGATTCAGAAACAAGAGAAAACGAAGAACCTGTTGTGATTTGATTTTAATAAGGTGAATTTGTGTCTAATCGTCCATTTCCCATTACTGTCCTAAGATTAGGATATAGAGTAGGGAGAGACCCAAGAATAAATACACATCTTGGACTAGTTGCTAGAGCATTAGGCGCAGATGAATTTTTAGTATCTGGAGATAAAAATAATAAAATGTTTGACACAATTAATCAGGTGACAAAAACATTTGGTGGGAAATTTATAACAAACCATTTAGAATCACCCATGAATTGGATTCGAAAATACAAGTCTGAGGAAAAAAAAGGAGTAAAGGGGACTGTTATTCATCTTACAATGTATGGTGAGGATTATAGAAAAGTTGTAAAAGAGATTCCAAAAAATGAGCCTTTAGTTATCATTGTAGGTGGTGCAAAAGTTCCTGCATCAGTATATAGAATGGCTGATTATAATGTATCTGTAGGAAATCAGCCACATAGTGAAGTTGCTGCACTTGCATTAATCTTAGACAAATTACAAGAAGGGAATTCAATAGACCAACACTTCTCAAACCCAAAATTAGAAATCATTCCAGATCTTGAAAGGAAAAATGTAATAGATCATGGAAATAATCAAAATCTCATCTAAATGAAAAAGAATAATATAGCCTTATTTGAAAATTACATCCTCAATCCTTATTGAGTCCACTCAACGACATTGACTGATGTCGACATCAAAGAGGAGCGCTGGCGGGTTTAATCCCGGCCTAGGACAATTGGGTGTAAAGAATCCAATTAGCTTCACTGATGCATCCGATAAATTAATAAAAGCAATAAATGAAAATAAAAAGTTACCTCCTACTGCAAATGGACCAGGGGTACTACTCCTAGCAGATGGTAGTAGGTTTGAGGGGGAATTATTTGGGGCAGAAGGAATTGCTCAAGGAGAATTAGTATTTAGTACAGGAATGACGGGATATCAAGAAAGTTTAACCGACCCCTCTTTTGCTGGACAAATCCTCACATTTACCTACCCACTAATCGGCAATTATGGAATCCATGCATCTTCTTCCGAAAGTTCATCAGTTTGGCCAAGAGCATTAATTTGTAGAGAAGTAATTATCCATCCAGACCATCGAAACTCAATAGGAAACGTAGATGAATTTCTAAGAATACATGGAGTTCCAGGATTAAGAAAAGTAGATACAAGAGCAATTACAAAAAAAGTAAGAGAACATGGGACATTATTGTGTGTTATAGGGCCTAGTGAAAAAGAAGAAGAATTAAAAAAATTACTAGATAGCACAGAAGATCCATCAATAAATGATTTAATTGAAACGGTATGTATCTCAGAACCAATTATTGTAAATGAAGGTGCAACAGACGAAGAAGGTAATTCACTACCGAGACTTGGAATCCTTGATTGTGGAATTAAATACAATATCATCAGAGAATTATCAAAAAGGTTTGAAGTATTATGGTGTCCACCAAATATTGCATTTAATGACCTAGTTAGAAAATGGAAAATATCTGCATTATTTTGTTCAAATGGCCCGGGTGATCCTGCACAAAAAGGTAGAGCAACCTCTGCCAGAAAAACCCTAGCTGCAGGAATAAATTCTGGAATTCCTACAATGGGTATTTGCTTGGGACATCAATTACTTGGGCTTGCTGCTGGCCTTGAAACATACAAGATGCTTTATGGACACAGAGGAGCCAATCAACCAGTAATTAATGTCAATACAGGAAAAGTAAGTATAACCTCACAAAATCATGGTTTTGCTGTAGCAGACCCCCTTAAAGGCAGATTAGCAGAACATCCCTCTGGTGTAAGTTCTGGAAAAGAAGAGAACTTAATTGGCACTAAAGTAAAGGTATCTCACATAAATGCAAATGACAATACCGTTGAAGGATTAGAAGTAATTGGAAAGCCAGCTTTTAGTGTTCAGTACCACCCTGAAGCATGCCCAGGACCACATGATGCTTCAGAATTATTTGATCAGTTTGAAAAATTAGTTAGGAGCCAGATATAATGCCAAGAAGAAATGACATTCAACGAATTCTATTACTCGGAAGTGGCCCAATTAGAATAGGTCAAGCAGCAGAATTTGACTTCAGTGGTTCACAAGCATGTAGAGCACTAAGGGAAGATGGTTTTGAAGTAATATTAGTTAATTCAAATCCTGCAACAATACAAAATGACCCTGAAATGGCAGATGTCGTATACATAGAACCCTTACTTCCTGACGTCATTAAAAAAATAATTGAGATTGAAAAACCAGATGCGTTACTTGCTGGAATGGGAGGTCAAACTGCACTAAACATTGCTACTGAATTAGCAAAGGACGGAACCCTTGAAAAATATAATGTAGAACTTATTGGTTCTGATTTAGATGCGATTGAAAAGGCTGAAGACAGAGGATTATTCAAAGACATATGTGAATCTATAGATTTACCTGTTCCGAAAGCAATTGCTTGTAATTCAATTGAAGAAGTCATTCAAGCTGCGGAAAAATTAGGGAAATGGCCATTACTAGTAAGGCCTGCATTTACTCTTGGAGGACTTGGAGGAGGAACGGTAAATAATATTGGAGAGTTGGTAGAAGTTTCATCACTAGGAATTAGAAATAGCCGCATTAACCAAGTTCTTATCGAAGAATCAATCTTAGGATGGCAGGAACATGAATATGAGGTTGTGAGGGACGCTAATGACAATTGTATTATTGTTTGTACAATGGAAAATTTAGATCCAATGGGAGTGCATACAGGTGAAAGTATTGTTGTTGCACCCGTACAATCATTATCTGACAAAGATCATCAACACCTACGTAATTGCTCTCTTAAATTAATTCGTAAATTAAATATCCTCGGAGGATGTAATGTTCAATTTGCCGTAAATCAAAAAAATGGAGATATTCGAGTCATAGAAGTAAATCCAAGAGTAAGTAGATCTTCGGCTTTAGCAAGTAAGGCAACTGGCTATCCAATTGCTAGGATGGCAGCAAAAATAGCAATTGGATACACTTTAGATGAATTACCTAACCCAATTACAGGTCATGGGACAACTGCTGCATTTGAACCAACACTTGATTATTGTGTAGTTAAAATACCACGCTGGCCTTTTGATAAATTTAGAACTGCCAATCGAACATTAGGAACATCAATGAAATCAACAGGAGAAGTAATGGCAATTGGCAGGTGTTTCCAAGAAGCATTTCTAAAGGCATGGGGGAGCCTTGAAACGGGGAATCCGCACCCAAGACCACTTACTAAAGCAGATGAATCAGAAGGAGAGGATATGAATGTTAGGGCCAAAGAAAAATTAAATGAAGAGGTTTTAATTAATTGGTTAGAAGTTCCAACAGATAGGAGATTATCTGCAATATTAGAAGCATTTAGAAGAGGTTGGGATGTAGAAAAGATACATAGCCATACAAGCATAACAAGATGGTTTTTGTATAGAATTGAAACCATCATAGAGATTGAAAATGAAATCATAAACTCTGGTGACTCACCAGATGAACTTAGTGAAAAATCAATTAGAAAATGGAAAGGATATGGATTCAGTGATGCATATATTGCAGACGCATTATCCAATTTTCCTAGTTCCGGATGGAAGCATTTGCCTGAAAGTCAAAATGAACTTGCAGTTATGAAACAAAGACATAAACTAGGAATTCATCCCAAATATCGAATGGTTGATTCATGTGCTGCAGAATTTGCAGCAACTACGCCTTACTACTATTCAACATATGAAGAAGGAACAATAAACAATGAAAGTGGAATTGATTCTCTTAAATTAGAGGATGGTGCACCGAGAAGGCAAATCGTCATTGGAAGTGGCCCAATTAGGATTGGACAAGGCATTGAATTTGATTACGGTTGTGTCCATGCAGTAAAATCAATTAGAGAACATGGAGATGAAGCAATAATAATTAACAACAACCCTGAAACCGTTTCTACGGATTTTGACACATCCAACAGATTATATTTTGAACCATTAAGTATAGAATACGTAATGGAAATATTACTCAGAGAAAAGGCTAATGGAATTCTACTTCAATTCGGTGGACAAACTGCAATAAACTTAGCATTACCCCTAGAAAAAAGAATGAATATATTAGCAGATGCGGGATTAAATTTGAATTTGTTAGGTACAAGTATTGATGCAATAGATGAAGCAAGCGACAGAGAAAGGTTTGAAAGATTTTCAAAAGCACATAATTTGAAAATGCCTCGGGGACTAACTGGTAAAACTTCTAATGAAGTTAGATCTGCTGTTGGAAAAATCGGATTTCCCGTATTGATTCGCCCCTCTTATGTCCTTGGAGGGAGGGGTATGGAAGTACTTACTAATGAAAAGCAACTCAATGCATATCTTTCCGAAGCATATATTACGCCTGAAAAACCAATTCTTGTAGATCAATATTTATCTCATGCAATAGAACTAGATGTAGATGCTGTGTCAGATGGAGAAGAAGTCCTTGTAGGTGCTATTATGGAACATCTCGAAGAGGCAGGAATACATTCTGGCGATTCAACATGTTTCATTCCAACCCAAAACATCTCAGAGGAAATATTAAAATTGGTCAAAGAACAAACAAAAACGATAGGGCTTGGATTAAATATAATCGGATGCTATAATATTCAATTTGCAATTCAGGATAAAGAATTATATGTTCTGGAAGTAAACCCAAGGTCAAGTAGAACGGTTCCATTTGTAGCTAAGGCAACTGGAATTCCATTGGCAAAAATTTCAGCAAAGGCAACATTAGGTGTCAAACTTTCCAATCAAATTATTCCCGAACCAACAAAAGGGCATGTTTGTGTAAAAGCACCTGTATTTCCATTCATAAAATTAGTCGGTTTAGATCCTGCACCTGGGCCAGAGATGAAATCCACAGGGGAAGTAATGGGTAGTGACATTACAGCGGAAAGTGCGTACCTAAAAGCAAGGTTAGCAACAGAAATTCCAGTCGCCACAACAGGAGGAGCTTATCTAACTGTAAGGGATGAAGATAAACAAGCATTACTTCCTCTTGCAAGAAAATTAGAAAATATGGGCTTTGTATTATTTGCAACAACAGGCACATCTGACGTATTAAGGAGAAATTCAATCAATGTAAATACAGTATACCGTATCAACGAACCTGGCCATCCGGATGCATTGGATTTGATGCATCAAGGAAAAATACATTTTATCATTAATGTACCAACGATTAGCGGTGGTGCTGTCAGAGATGGAAATATAATGAGAAGATTAGCCGTAGAGATGAATATCCCATTTGTCACTACAATGTCTGGTGCAAAAATGGAAGTTTCGGCAATATCTGTGGCGAGAAAAGGAAGTTTAAAACCAATAAAATTACAAGTTAATTATCAGACATTAAGAACTAAGACTAATAATAATATTGCATCAGATAGTTCAAAATATTTAGGTCAAGCCTAACATGAATCATAAGCTTCTATGATATATTTCGTTGTAGCAGAGGTCCATGCCAATTCAGAAATACCCTTTTCACCAGATTTATGATAAGCAAAAACTACGTCTTCAACTCTTACATTTCCCTTAGATGATCTTGCGAGGATTGTTCTTCTTTTCAAGGCCTTTCCTGTACCATGGGGGTCATAAACAGTTTCAAGTGCATCATTAAGGAACCATTCAGGCTTATCTGACTTTTTACCCTCAAACGTTTTAGATTTTTTACTAGATCCAAATAATCCCTTGGCCTTTGGTTTACTTGATGATTTAGTTGTTTCTTCTTCGGATTCTATTTCCTCTTCTTCCTCTTCTTCTTCTTCGTAATCATCTGCATTTTCTATAGACTCTTTTCCTGCCTTTAATTCCTTGAGAAGTTCTTTTCTTATTTTAGTTGAAAGTGATTTCCTTAGCTTGGCTTCTATTGACTTTTTATCTGTATTTTCTAATTTATCTTTAAGCTCTTCAACCTCAGCCTTAAGTTTTGAATTATTAATCTTTAAATCTTCCATCTCATTAATGTGATATGCACTGATTTTTACGATTGAGGTCTCCATAGCTGCTTCTAATTGTATGCCAACTACATCAGAAGATGCATCCCTCCACTTTCTCCATTGCATCATTGTAAAGGAATGGATGTCTGTCCCACATTTAGGGCAAAAAGATCTCTTTGGTGGCTTCAGTACTGGAATCTCTTTAATTACGTCTGCATCTACACCTTCAAACTCTCCTGTAGATATATCATGAATGTGCTTAGATGCATCAATTCCCAATGTCATTGATTCCCTATACACCTTGTCTGAAAAGTCTATTTTTCCTGATTTTACTAAATCCCAGGCTTCAGAAGACCCTACAACTGAATTAACAGCATAATTTGAGGCAGCACTATCTCCAAAATTCATTAAACTTAGGGAAATATTATCCTCTTCTAATTTTTCCCTATTCTCAAGATATGGAAGGCCTTCATATGTACTATCATGTTCAGCAGGTGCTGCAATACCCAAACGAATTGGATTTGCTCCTTCTTCAATTTGTGCCATTAAATTAAACTTTTCAGCCATAGAAATATCATCTCTAACTTTTATAGCATCCTTCAAATCATTCAAATCATGCCCAGTTGATGTAATTGGACCTACTCCATCCAAAAAAGTATGACCGCATGCCAAACAAAACTTAGCAACAGCGTCGACCTCGACCTCACACTTAGGACAATACACCCCACCCATTAACACGCAAGTATTGTTATTGTTCTTCAAGTATAATGCTCATCTACTTGAATAATGTTGTTTTAGAGTGTTTTATGAGTAGCCGCTTGTGATATTAAATTACATACAGAGTTCTTATCTAATTCTTGTAAAAGTCTTGCTAATTTAGGTCCTGACTTTTCACCTAAGAATATAATGTAAAGTAATGAATATACCTCTCCTAAATTTAAATTCAATTCTTTTGCGGGGATTGTAATCGCTTTACTAATGTTTAATGTATCCCATTCACTTAATTCATTTAACCTAATCAATAATGCATTCAAATAATCATACGTAGAAAAATCAAAGTTTTTAAGGGATTCTGGATTAACTGTATCATTAAGATTAATTCTTAAATCCGAAGGGAAATGATCTGATTGTATCCAATATCTTATTTTTGATAATTTCTCACTCAATTTTATACTTGGGTTTTTGGCAGAATTAATATATCCTCCTTTTTCAAGTGCAAGCAAAACATCATTATCCTCAGAACGTATTTGTGCTAACATGGAAAGATGCCTGAAAGGAACTCTGAATGAATCATCTATTTCTCCATCTGGAACAATCTGTGAATAAATAACACTACCTTCTGCTTCTTCTTTCAAAACTCGTTGTCTTTTTGTCAAGTCATCAAAGTTTATTTCCTCTGAGTCAATCACAGATAAACAGGTTCTTTCATATTCATCAGCGAGGTTTAATAATAATTCTCCTGTATTGAATTCCAAATGTTTACTCGGTTTTGAACGTGCAATAAGATATCTCAAAATTTCAGAAGGAACTAATCTCAAAACATCCATAGGGCCGATAGTAACTCCTGCTGAACTAGACATTGCACCCTCTCCTTTCAAAGAAATCCATTCATAAGTTAATGGAAATGGAGGTTCGTAACCAAACATTTCAGAAAACTTACGCCCTGTAGAATATGATCCACCAGAGGTGCCATGATCTTTTCCAAATGGTTCACAAGTTACTCCAACCCAACTCCATTTTGCAGGCCAATCAAGTCTCCAAGGAAGTTTACCTTCTCCCAATCTAATGTCGTTTTTACCTGTTTTCCCTTCTGAATCACTCCAATGTACGTATGGCCATTCATAATCTGACACAGTCAAACCATCCATCGACCCATTGTCATCTACGGGATTATAAGGGAACCAGCTGTCTGACAATTCTCTTCCTGAAATTGTTTCAATTATTTCCCTTACTTCTTCGAGGTTTTCACAAGCAATTTTTGCTACTTCTGCAAATTTCCCCTCTGAATAACTCTGATAATTATCAATTATTCTTGGATTTACACCAATTTTATTTAATGCATCCAAAAAAGGATTTAGGAAAAAGTCAGAATAAGCCCCACCATCAGGGTCTGGTTTTCCAGATTTATCTGGAGCAGGAATACAAGCTAATTGATGGCCAACATATTGTTCATACTCTGAATCTAAAAATGAATAGACTTTCCTCAATGGGTCCGCAGAATCCACAATAAATACAAATTCAGAATCTAAACCTAATTTAATACAAGCTCTATGAATCATCTCTCCTGTCAATATTTCTCTAAGGTGGCCAATATGGAATTCTCCACTAGGAGTTATACCTGCAGCAATAACGTGTTTTTTACCTCTATGAGCTAGCCTTTTTGCTACTGCATCAGCCCAATGTATTCTAATCACCTACACCGTAACAGTTCTAATTAATCCTCGGAGTGGCACTCCATCGATTTCATTAAGTTGTGTTTTATTTACTAACACTAATGCTAATAATACTTCAGCACCCATGTTTTGTAATACAGAGATTGTATTTTTTATAGTACTTCCAGTAGACAATACATCATCTACAACTACAACTCTTTTCCCTCCTACTTGGCCATATTTTGTAGATAAATGCCCGCCTTCAGCGCCTTTACCATCTCTATGAATTGCAACATCTACATTTAATTGAGATGCTATTTCGTGTGCAAATAATATCCCATTAATACTAATTCCTACTACTGTATCTAAAGATTCAACATCCCAATCCATTTCTTCCAATACAACATCAGCAAAAATATTTGACAATGCAGCGACTCTTGTAGGTCTAGCACCTATAGTCCGCCATCCAATTCGGATATCTACGGGTCTTTCATCAGTACTACCATCACTAGAGTTACTTGTAAGCAACCATAAGATAGTACTTTGTGAAAGTGATAATTCGTCTGCAATCTGTTCTGTAGACAACCCTTGCTGTTTATATTTTCCAACGGTTCTACGTAGTTCATCGATACTTAATGCCATGCTACCGTAAAGGGCTTAACTCTCTTGGATATTAATACGTCGATTAGTAGTAGCCTTAATGACACGCATTCTATCGGATGGTCAATGGGCGACTTTGATTATGAAGACTTATTAGACCGTGCGCGTAAAAAAATACCTGATCAAATATCTAATAGAGAAAGGTGGACTTTACCACAACCAGACATTATGATTGAAGGTTCAAATACATATATTAGAAATTTTTCAGAAGTAGTTTCCCATATGGATAGAGATTTAGTACATGTTTTCCAATTTTTATTAAAAGAATTAGGAACAAGTGGAGCAATTGATGGACCTCGTGTGCATTTCAAAGGAAGAATACCTCCAAAGAATATTAAACAAAAATTTGTTAATTATGTCAATACATACATCAAATGTTCACAATGTAATGCACCAGATACAAGTTTCATTAAAGAAGATCGTACAACCTTATTGAAATGTCAAGCATGCGGAGCAACTAGGCCTGTGAAATTGTAATTTTTAGGAACTATTTCGTTTTTAAATGTATTTTACCCACATATACTGTGATAAAAAGAAGTGAGGAGATTATAAATATATTTTCCATTAAATTCATCTTTTTTTCATAATTACTTTCTGGCCTAATACATGTGGCCTCCCTTGCATCTGGAATTGAATCTTCAAATAACACCCCGCGACCATCTAATTTTTTTGTTTCTTCAGGAAGAGATATATCCAAATGAATCAAGGTAGATACGGCTACATCCACTACCACAGGATTAGAACTTATTTCACCAGGCAATGATGACCCTCCAATAGACAACATAAATGTGGTTCTATCAATTAAAGTTGAAGGGCTATGTGCATGAGGCCTTAGACCGCCACCGCCATGATCACTTGTAATTATTACGAGCCAATCTTCACCAGATTTATTTCTTTTATTTAGTGAAAGTAATATTTCTGCCACCATATCATCGGCACTTTCTACCGCATCAACATATTCAGTAATATTCGGACTAAATCCATATTCGTGTCCTGTAGAATCCACATTGTCAATACTAATGAATAGCAAATCTAATTCTGTATCATTATTTATTAATTCAATTGTTCTATTTTTGATTTCGATATCAGTTTGATATCTTTCTTGTATGTCTGCTTGATTTTCACCAATGATTTCGGTACCTATCTTAGACCAATAATATAATGCTGCTGTCTTATATTCTGTTTGATCATCTTCAATCATTTCAAAAATATTTTTTACTTCAGCATGTTTACTACCTTCAAAGGAATTATCTACAACTCCATGCCTATCACACCAAACACCTGTTAACATACTAGACCAGGAGGGCCCTGAAAGTGAAATCGGTCCTACTGTTGAATTAAATGACCAAGTGCCATTTTCCATTAATTGACCAAAACCACTACCTTCCCTTTCAGCACTTAATTTCGCAACATCACCCCTCACTCCATCAATGCCAATGATCAATACCTTCGGTTCTAATTCCTCTGGAATTATTGGGATATTATTGACCATAGGGCTTGGATTTAAATATTTATTTTCCACCAAAATTAAATCATTTAAAAATAATATTGCAATAATAAGTAAAATAAAAATTTTTACTTTCATACTATATTCTCCATGTAATATATTAAATTTAATAGTTCATTATTTTTTAATAAATGGAGCTTCATCAGTTAATTCGGGTGAAAAATCCAACAAAACCTTTCCTCTATTTTTACGTTCATGAATATAATGATGGGCTTTTGCAACATCCTGATAATGAAACACTTTGTCAACTATTGGTTTAATTTTGTTTTTATTTAATAAAGAAGATAATATATCTATCTCTCTCCTCATTAATTCAAAATCTTTGATTGTCCCCATATGCACTCCAAATATCGCTTTATTCTTACCAATCATACTTAATGGAGAAAATCTAGGAGTCCGAAGTAATCTTAAAAGCGCAGTAGGCTTGAACACTTTTAGGCCTTTTACAAAAGAAGAACCGCCAAAAGCATACAACTTCCCACCAGATCTTAACGCTTTAAATGATTTTTTAAGATGTGGACCACCCACTGGATCTAGCACATGGTGCACTCCTGCACCATTAGTCTCATCTTTCACAACTTTAACAAAATCTTCGTTAGTTCTATCTATGAACCTCATCCCTAAATTTTCTACAAATTCTTTTTTAATAGATGAAGCTACTCCAAATATTTTACCTGCACCGTGCGCATTTGCAATTTGAACTGCAGCAGTACCTACCCCTCCTGCAGCATGATGAATCAATACCGTGTCCCCTTCTCTGATATTTCCTAATTCTACTAACATATGGTATGCAGTAATGTATGTTACTGGCATAGCAGCTGCAGTTTCAAACGAAATAGAATCGTCAATAGAAAATACTTGGTTAACAGATACTTTTACTTCCTCTGAATATCCACCCACTCCTGTAAATGCAGCAACACGTTGCCCCTCATTAAATTCAATAACTCCTTTACCAGTCGAACTAATTACTCCTGATACCTCATACCCTGGAGTAAAAGGCAACTCCGGTGTTTGTCCATAAATTCCTAATCGCATCATTAAATCAGCGAAATTTATCCCTGCCTTATGTACTCTGATTATCACCTCTCCTTCACCTGGTACTAATTTTTCCTGTTCTATAACCTTCAATACCTCAGGAGGGCCTAATTTACTAATCACAATTCTATTCATATACATCTACTCCTAAAGCATCTGCTATAATAATAAATTCATTTATCTCTCTTGGAAGGATTTGGAAATGAATATAAAAATAAATATCGGCTATTTTTTGACATATTATTAGTCAAGGTTATTAGCGAGTTTTTTTGGTAGTTAAAATCCAAGCAGTGCGTGTACAGAGTGAGGTGTTAAGAAATGGACAATATGGAAGATGAATTTAATGTATCTGGAGAATTCATTGAACCAATGTTAAGAGAAGACCCTGGGCGTTTTGTATTATTTCCAATAAAGCATGAACACATATGGAATTTCTATAAACAACACGAAGCGGCATTCTGGACTGCAGAAGAAATAGATCTTGGAGAGGATGCTAAAGATTGGGAAGGCTTAACTGATGATGAAAGGCATTTTATTAAACACGTTTTGGCATTTTTTGCTGCAAGTGACGGAATTGTTAATGAAAACCTAGTCACTAACTTTGCATCAGAAGTTCAATATGCAGAAGCACGTTGTTTCTATGGATTTCAAATCATGATGGAAAACATACATGCTGAAACATACTCACTACTAATTGACAGTTATATCAAAGATGAAACTGAAAAAGATATGCTATTTAATGCAATAGATACAATTCCAGCAGTCAAAAAGAAAGCGGATTGGGCACTTAGATGGTTATCTAGAAAGAAAGCAAGTTTTGCAGAAAGGCTAATCGCATTCGCAGCGGTAGAAGGGATCTTTTTCTCTGGTGCTTTTTGTGCAGTATTCTGGTTGAAGAAAAGAGGATTAATGCCAGGATTAACATTCTCAAATGAATTAATTTCTCGTGATGAAGGTTTACATTGTGATTTTGCATGCTTACTACACAACATGCTTGATAAACCAACATCTGAAAGTAGAATTCATAAAATAATTGCTGAGGCAGTAACTATCGAAAAAGAGTTCATCTTAGAAGCACTACCTGTCTCTTTAATTGGCATGAATGCAGAACTAATGTCACAATACCTTGAGTTTGTGGCAGATAGATTACTTGTCGCATTGAACTGTACAAGATTATATGATGCAACTAATCCATTTCCTTGGATGGAAATGATCAGCATGCAAGGGAAAACAAACTTCTTTGAGAAGCGTGTAGGAGAATATCAGAAGAGTGGAGTACTTAATTCCGGCGAAGCATCGGCGTCTCTCCAAACTCGCTTCTCTATGGAAGAAGACTTCTAAGTGGCTTACTTTCTAGGGTATAGTTCTAATACCGTCCGCGTCCCCAAAGAGATACTGCGCTATCAGCAGAATCAGAGGTTGTTAGAAAATGGGACTACAAGTGGTAAATAGATCAGGTGAAAGAGTAGATGTGAGATTTGATGCCATCTTGGAGAAATTATCCAATTTAGCAGAGGGACTAGACACAAAATGGATTAATGTAGGTCAAGTTGCAAAGATGGTGATAGAAGGGTTGTATGACGGCGTCACTACAACAGAGCTAGATCAGTTGGCTGCTGAAACAAGTGCTAGTTTAGTAAGCAACCATCCAGATTACAGTAAATTAGCAGCCAGAATTGCTGTAGATGATTTACACAGAAGTACTAACGACTCATTTAGCGAATTAGTTGAAGAACTACACTCCTACATAGACCCTGAAACAAAAATGCACGCCCCACTAATTTCTGAAGAAGTATTAGGAGTAGTAAGAGAGAACAAAGACATATTAGATAATCACATTAACTATGAAAGAGATTTCAACTATGATTATTTTGGATTTAAAACATTAGCAAGATCATATCTTCTAAAATTAAATGGAGAAATTGCTGAAAGACCACAACATATGTTGATGAGGGTTGCTGTTGGAATTCATTCAAACGACATAGAAAGAGCATTGGAGACATATGATTTAATGAGTGAAGGTTGGTTCACTCACGCAACACCTACATTATTCAATGCAGGAACAACAAAACCCCAATTGTCAAGTTGTTTTTTACTCACTATGCAAGATGATTCCTTAGAAGGGATTTACAACACACTACATCAATGCGCCAAAATTTCAAAATCAGCTGGAGGCATTGGCCTATCAGTACACCCCATAAGATCCAAGGGAGCATATATCAAAGGCACTAATGGAACAAGCAACGGAATAGTACCAATGCTTCAGGTTTTTAACGCCACAGCAAGATATGTAGATCAGGGTGGAGGAAAAAGAAAGGGTTCTTGCGCAATATATCTAGAACCTTGGCACCCCGATATCTTTGATTGGCTGGATTTAAGAAAAAATCATGGAAAAGAAGAATTACGAGCAAGAGATTTATTCTATGCACTTTGGACTCCTGATTTATTCATGGAACGTGTCGAAAGTGATTCTGAATGGAGCTTGTTTTGCCCCAATGAATGTTCTGGACTACATGATTTATATGGCGAGGAATTTAATGAATTATATCATAAATATGAATCAGAGGGTTTAGCTAGAAAAACAATCAAGGCAAGAGATCTATGGGAAGCAATAGTATCCGCTCAAATCGAGACTGGAACCCCCTATATGCTTTACAAAGATGCAGCAAATAAAAAATCAAATCAGAAAAACTTGGGGACAATTAGATCTTCTAATCTTTGCACTGAAATAATAGAATACACCTCACCTGACGAAGTTGCTGTTTGTAATCTAGCAAGCATAGCATTACCAAAGTTTGTAGATATAGAAAATATGACATTCGATCATCAAAAATTATACGATGTAGCATATAGAGTGACATATAATCTCAATCGTGTAATTGATGTAAACTATTATCCTGTCATAGAGGCAAGAAATTCTAATCTAAGACATAGGCCAATAGGAATTGGAGTACAAGGACTAGCAGATACTTTCGCAATGCTAAAACATAATTTTGATGGAGAGGATGCTAAACAATTAAATAAAGATATTTTTGAAACAATATATTTTGCTGCTCTAACTTGTTCCGCTGATTTATCGATAAGAGATGGACCATACGAATCCTACCCTGGTTCACCTGCAAGTAAAGGAATATTACAATTTGATATGTGGGGGGTAACTCCAGATTCAGGGAATTGGAATTGGGAAATGCTAAGAACGAAAATCTTGGAAACTGGAATTAGAAACTCATTGCTTTTAGCCCCTATGCCAACAGCATCAACTAGTCAAATTCTAGGAAATAATGAATGCTTTGAAGCATTTACATCAAACTTGTATACAAGAAGAACATTATCAGGAGAATTTGTAATATTAAACAAACACCTAGTCAAAGATTTAATAGATTCTAATCTATGGTCTCTTGAACTAAAAGACAAGATTCTAGAAGGTAAAGGCTCAATACAAAACATAGACAATATACCTGAAGATATCCGTATGTTGTATAGAACCACATGGGAAATTAAACAAAAACATATTATTGATATGTCTGCAGACAGAGGCGCATTTATTGACCAAAGTCAAAGTTTAAACATTCACATGACCGATGCAAATTCTGCAAAAGTATCTTCAATGCATTTCTACGGATGGAAAAAAGGATTGAAAACGGGAATGTATTATTTACGTACAAAAGCAGCAGTTGATGCAATACAATTTACTTTGGAGAAGGATAAGATGGAAGACTCTACAGTTGGAGGACTTAAAGAAAGAGCTGAGGATGTAAGTAGTATGGATCAAATTGCATGCAGCATTGATAGCCCTGATGATTGTTTATCTTGTGGATCCTAATTTCTGAATCTAATCGGATTTGTCCACACTCATTCGATTCCATAATAGGTGTCCAAGTGAATAACCAATACAATTTACTAAGATATCTGCGATTTTATTATCCCATGTTTCTATTGCAAATTCAAAAGGAAGGAATAGTTCCAGAACCTCCCATCCAATTGATAAAATAAGGAATATCGCATGATTCCTTAATAAGTACCTCCCAGAGAAGAACCAGATTAAGAAATGAGAGAGGGAATAAATGTTCAATAACACCATGAATTTGGCAAATAAATCTAGTATAAATATCTAATACCTCGAAAATATTCTTTTCAGCTATATGATACTAACAAGGTCTCCTTTCATTACCAAGCCTTCTTTGAGTACTGAAGCATACCATCTTGACCAACCTGGGTTTTTAATTTCGGAAATCCTAGAAAATTCACCTAACAAAAATGAATCTGAGATTTTTTTACAAGGAGTTGTGGGGCCTGTCACTTTAATCTCGGATTCTCCAACTTTAAGTATCAATCCTGATTTCATCAAACTCCAATCTATTCCTTCAATAGTTATGTTTTCTCCTGTTGAGCCAGGTTCAAGTGAGTGTCCTTCGAGTATTAAATCTTGTATTAGTTCCAATGAATATAAACAAACTGCACGTTCAATACCCCCATGATGTTTTAGATTATTTTGTTTATCGCCTTCAACTTGTGTGAAACAAACTCTCGCTCTGTCTGTAGGTAATTTCGGAACGCCCCCCTTAGGCGATACATTCACAAAACTAACTCTTGCCATATTGACTCAGTGTGATTTAGATTCACTCTACTTCAATATTTTCTGAATCATCAGACAATGTTCCAAGATATTCTGGAAGTTCGACTCCAGCCATCTTAGCTACATCATGTATTGGAGGTAAACTTCTTACTAAACTACTCACAAAATTAGAAGTTGATGATGAGCCATCTCCTGCCCCACCATTTCCGCCATCCCATACAGTAATCTTGTCAATCTTCAAATTTTTAATTGCTTCGGCTTGTGCTGCAACCATGTTTTCAATCTTCTCAACCATCAATAATGTTGCAGCAGCACGAGCATCTCCACCTGAACTTTCAATCAATTTCCCATAACCTGATGCTTTAGCATCAAGCACTTTTTGAACACCCTTTGCTTCAGCCTCATATTTGAGTAATATAGCATCTGCTTCACCTCTTGCGACTCTACGTGACCTTTCGGCTTCAGCTTCTGCTGCAATCTCAATTTGTGTTTTGGCAATCTCTTCACGGACAATCTCTTCTGCACGAAGACGTTCTTGCTCAAGCAGATATTGTGCTTTTTGAATGTCAGTCTCAGCAATACGTTTAGCAACTTCGGATCTTCGTTCTGCTTCTGCTTCTTTTTCAGCTAAAGTTGCATTCCATCCTGCAATACTAGCAGAGGATATATTTTCCCCTTCAACCGCCATTGATTCTTGTTCTTTAACGAACACACGCTGATCTCTTTCTGCGCTCTTACGTCCTTTTTCAGCTTCTGCAGTATTAATTGCAACTTCTATTTCTCTTTGCCTGTTTGCCTGCGCTTCACCAATAGACCCGTCTCTTTCTGCATTAGCCACATCTACTCTAGCTGATTGTACTGCTACTGCAGCTGCCTTCTTACCTATTGATTCGATATATTCAGATTCATCCGTAATATCTGTAATATTAACATTAATAAGATACAACCCTACCTTATTTAATTCCTTACCTACATTGGACATTATAGATTCAAGGAAATTATCTCTATCTTGATTGATTTGTTCAATCGTAAGCATAGCAATCGTTAACCTTAATTGACCGAAAATTATTTCTTGGGCTAATTCCTCTATTTCTACTCCCGTAAGTCCTAATAATCTCTCTGCAGCTCTTTGCATTAAATTTGGTTCAACACTAATTCCTACTGTAAAAGTACTAGGAACATTTACACGAATATTTTGATTTGACAATGCATTAGTAAGATTAATTTGAATTGACATTGGCTTCAAGTCTAGATATGCATAATCTTGAATTAATGGCCAAACTAAAATACCACCTCCATGAACTGTTTTAGATGCTGAAGAACCTCCGCTTCGTCCATAAATTACTATCACCTTATCTGGCGGGCATCTACGATAACGTTGTGCCAAAAATATTACCATTGCAACAACAATAAGTAAAAATGCAAATATTGCTACAAGTGCTATATCTGCTGCGTTACTATCTGAACTAGCAGAATCATCCTGTGCTGAAACATTAACTGCACTAATCGTTAAAACTAACAATGTTGCAGCAATAGTTGCTAATAATCTTCCCTTTGTATTTCTTTTTTCCATTTTTCATCACCTATTCTTTTTTATCTGTACTTTTATCTGTACTTTTATCTGTACTTTTAAATTCCCTAACTCTTAATGTGTCTGCAATATTATCCACAACTTCTATGAGAGCCCCTGTAGGTATCTCAACACTATCTCTTGAAATTGCATCCATTGTCCTCATTGCTCCTTGAAACGTAATCTGTATTTGACCTTCACCAGATGCAGGGATCCTCAAATAAACGGTACCAGTAGAACCGGTTGCATTATTTAGATCCATAGTTTGATCCTGCTCTAATTGCTTAAATGTATCAAACAGTTTTGAAACCACCCACATAGAAAATCCACCTGCGACTAATCCTCCGATTATGGATAATGCTTGAGGGGCATTCATTTCTGAAATCATCAAACCTATTAATCCAAACATCATCAAAAATGCTGAAAGACCTTGGAATGTTAATGCCTTAAATGAAAGATCTGTGTCTCCAATTTGTATATCAAATAATCCATCAAATATATCACTTGCAACCCCACCCACCATCAGTAGAACAAACCACAATAAAAATAACAATCCTCCAACTAATGCTGAAATTCCAAATATTAAATCAAAACCTCCTAAATTTCCAAGGCCAAATGTATCTAGAACAGCACCCATTGCAATCAACTGCTCCTATCTGTTCACATTTAATACCCATTCGCAAAAAAACATCAGGTAGATTTTTCGGCTTTCCATCTAATCCATTTATCTTCAAGTACAAATAATGGCCCTACACTTAATCCCGTAAATATTGACGAAATAGCATAACTATCTGTAAGTGATAATAAGATCATAAAAAAGCCTCCAATGGCAATTATGAAAATTAACCTCCGATAAAACAGATAATATCCTCCAAATAAATTATTCTTCGACGTATCATCAATTATATCGTCCAATTTACTTGTTTTTTTCGACAAAAAATCAACTCATAAGAATGACAAGGTTCCAACCACAAGTGCTGCAAACCACATAAAAATCACTACTTTTTCCGAAATAGCACTTTTTGCAGGTTGATCTACAGTTATAGTTTTACCATCTTCAGCTCTTACTCTAATTGTTCTTTCGCTTTTAGTATAAGTCTCGTCTACCAAACTTTTTGGAGTTTTCCTGAACATAAAGTAAAGAAAGAGGATAAAAAAGGCAATACTGTTCCCCCCTAACAAGGTTTGAAGTATTGCCATCTCAGAAGGTAAGATACCTGTAAAAGCCAGTATTGCTTGCAATATACTGAACATCAACCATAAAATTGAACCATTCCCACTCATATCTCTCAGGAGGCCCTAAGAGTCATCACTATTGATTATTTGTTGAAACTGTGTGGGTTTTGAGGACCAAATATTCCAAACCCCAGTAGCATTTGCATGTAGAGTGCCATGACCATCCCTAATTTCTCCTGATAAATGTGCTAAATTTCTCCCTCTTCTTACAATTTTACCAGTTGCTATTAATTCAGCACCAGGTAAACTCCCTTCCAAGTAATTTATTGTCAAATTTGCTGTTGCACACCATTCGCTTATTTTTAGAGTTGAAACTAATGCCCCCCCCATTGCTGAATCTAGCAATGATGCATGTAGCCCTCCAAAAGCAACACCTCCTTTATTCAGGTGTATATCATTAACAACAACAGTGAATGAAGCCGTTCCATTTCCAAACTGCGTCAATACAACCCCTAAATGCTTAGAAATTCCATTCATCTCCGAAGGCTTGCTTAATTCATCAGTCATTTATTCACCTCATCAATTATTCCCATGACCTTTACTAAAATTCTTTTTTTCCTTTTACCATCAAATTCAGCATAATGTATTTGTTCCCAAGGCCCAAGATGCAATCTCCCTTTAGAAATCGGCATGGTCACTTGATGCCCCAACAATTGCCTCCTCAAATGTGCATCACCATTATCCTCCCCAGTTCTATGATGCAAATATTCGGGACCTGAATCTCCCTCGGGACCAAAATAAGGTGCTAATCGCTCTAAAGTAGACATGATATCACTATGTAATCCATATTCTAAATCGTTCACATATACACTAGCTGTAATATGCATCGGATTAACTAATACCATCCCATCAATAATTCTGCTTCTATTAATTATCTCTTGAATCTCAGTTGTTATTGGCACTATTTGATACCGTTCACTAGTTTCCATCCACATTTCTTCCGTATAAGTTCCGTAATTACCATTTACACGCATGTACTTGGGAAAGGCGCACCAACCTTGAGGATACCGCAGAAATCAAATGCTGCCGACACATAGCAAAATTTGTGGAACTAACTAGTGGATTAGCACTACTAATTGCCGCCATTACATTAGGAGTTATTGAAGGCATCAAACCTGGTCCATTAATGGCAGTAGTAATTTCTGAAACAATAATACACGATTGGAGGGCTGGATTAAAAGTGGCCCTAGTACCACTAATTACAGATGGACCAGTGATAATACTAAGTGTGTTTTTGTATGAATTATTAACAATGAATCCCATTACACAAGCCACAATAGGAATTTTAGGTGCATTGATCTTAATTTGGCTAGGCATCGACTGTTTCAAAAAAGCAGAGCAGGATTTCACCGAAATTACCCAGAAAGAAGAACATTCACTGAAAAAGGGAATTATAACAAATATCACCAATCCAAACATGTATCTATATTGGTGTTTAATTGGTGCACCATTTCTTATAAATTCATATGAGGTGAATATCTCATATCCATTTTTATTTGTAGGTGGATTTTTCACCGCCTTCATAACATTGAAATTAATAATTGCAATCTTGGTCGATAATTCAAAAGATTTCCTAAGCACCACTGGATTTAAGAGATTATTACAATCAAGTGGGGTTGCATTGTATTTCTTTAGTGCAATGTTCTTAATTGATGCATTAAAAATATTGGAAGTGATTTGATGAATGATGAATGGTCCGAAAAACTAACCCCCGAACAATACCGAATTTGCCGCCAATGCGGAACAGACCCCCCATATAATAACAAATATTGGGACTGTGAAGAATCAGGAACATACCAATGCGTCTGCTGTAAAGAACCATTATTTTCATCAAATACAAAATTTGATTCCGGTTCGGGGTGGCCTAGTTTCTCAAACCCTATTTCAAAGGAGGCTGTTTCTGAAATTATAGATCAGAGTTTTGGAATGGTAAGGACTGAAGTAAAATGTAAAAGTTGTGAGTCACATCTAGGTCATGTTTTCAAAGATGGACCACCCCCTACGAGATTAAGATATTGTATTAATTCGACATCCTTGCAGTTAAATAAATTAGTAGAATGATATTATCTTATAGGTAAGTCTCCTAGGGTAGTTTGAAGATTATGAACTCTGATATACTTGTAGTCTACAAGAAAAATTTTGAAGGAGTACATGACATTGCATTAAATCAAATGATTAGTTGCCTTGAAGAATTAGAAAAAGAAAATAGCATTACAACGAACTATAAGGCAAGAGAGCGCGTACAAAAACAAGACTTTGTAGAAAGAAAACTAATCATCGTATTGGGAGGAGATGGTACACTTACATCAATATCACATAACATATTAGACAATACACCAGTCATGGGGGTAAATTCAAACCCGCGAACAATTAACCCACACGGTAGTGTGGGATTCTATTTAGATTCAGACATGAATACATTTTCTGAAGATGTAAAAAAAGCCTTGAACAAAAAGTGTATCTTCAACTCAATGCCTAGACTTCAAGCAACAATCACCACAACCAGTGGAAATATCCTGAAATCAGACCCTGCATTAAATGATTTACTAATAGCTAATTCTCAACAATACATGCCTTCAAAATATAACTTAAAAAGAGGAATAATAAATGAAACTCAGCATTCATCGGGATTATTATTCTCTACTTTTTTTGGACAAGGGGCATGGTTCAGACATATTTGTGACATTGAAGGTAAGAAATTCAATATAGAAGACATAGAGAATAATTATCTAATTGTAGCAAGAGACTTGAATAGAGATCTTCGAGATATTAATCCAAATGCCTATATGGATTGGACAGATGAAGAAACGACAATTACCAGCAATATGCATAGAGGATACGTAGTACCAGATGGATGGAATGAATTACAATTCATAAGAGGTGCAAGTATTACTGTTAATATTAAAGCTCCACCATTAAACCTTATTACATTTAGAAATTCGATGAGGACAAAACTGTCACATCTGATTAAATAAAAAAAAATAAAAAAAGGGTGGAAGGCAAGGAATCCGAAGACTCCTTACCTCCCGTTTTTTCTTAGGAGGTGATCCATCTGCAGGTTCCCCTACAGATACCTTGTTACGACTTAACCCTCCTTGTCGAAGATAGGCTCGAATACCCCAAAATAAGGTAGCCTCACCCAACCCCAACTAAGATGGTTTGACGGGCGGTGTGTGCAAGGAGCAGGGGCATATTCACCGCGCCATTTTGAGACGCGATTACTACGAAATCCAGCTTCATGAGGGCGAGTTACAGCCCTCAATCCGTACTACGAACGGGTTTCAGGATAGCTTCATCTCTCGATGTTGCATCCCATTGTCCCGTCCTTTGTAGCGCGCGTGTAGCCCAGGACATTCGGGGCATACTGACCTACCGTTGCCCCCACCTTCCTCTGATTTCACACCAGCGGTCTCCCTATAGTGCCCCCAATCTTGCGATTAGGGTAGCAAATAAGGATGGGGGTCTCGTTCGTTATCTGACTTAACAGAACGCCTTACGGTACGAACTGACGACGGCCATGCACCACCTCTCGAACAATCCGGTAAAGTCGTCAACTTGACCTTCATTTGTCCGTCGGCCCTGGTGAGTTTTCCGGCGTTGAATCCAATTAAACCGCACGCTCCTCTCGTTGCAGTGCTCCCCCGCCAATTCCTTTAAGTTTCAGCCTTGCGACCGTACTCCCCAGGCAGTGGACTTAACACCTTCGCTTCGGCACTGGGAACCCTCATGGGATCCCCAACACCAAGTCCACAGCGTTTGCACCTAGGACTACCCGGGTATCTAATCCGGTTCGTGCCCCTAGGCTTCGTCCCTGACCGTCGGATCCGTTCTAGTACGACGCCTTCGCAACAAGTGGTCCCCCTGGGATGACAGGATTTTACCCCTACCCCAAGAGTACCTCGTACCTCTCCCGGTCCCTAGTCTAGCAGTCTCCGCAGAAGTCAACCAGTTAAGCTGGTTGATTTACCCACGGGTTTACTAAACCGGCTACGGACGTTTTAGGCCCAATAAAAGTGACGACCACTCGGGGGGCCGGTATTACCGCGGCGGCTGGCACCGGTCTTACCCCCCCCTTATTCCAAGACCTATTAAAAGTCAAGAAAAGACTGGGTCTTACCCCAGACACTTGGAATTCCCTCATCGCGGTTTCCCGCAGTGTGAAGTTTTCGCGCCTGCTGCACCCCGTAGGGTCTGGATTCGTGTCTCAGAATCCATCTCCGGGCGATTGCTCCCACAACCCGTACACGTCGAAGGCTAGTGGGTCCATTACACCCACTACTACCTGATATGCCGCAGACCCATCCTGTTCCGCCGGAGCTTTGATCCACTCACCGTTCCAGGCGTAGTGGACTATAGGGTATTATTCTCAATTTCTCGAGGTTATCCCCTAGAACAGGGCAGGTTATCCACGTGTTACTGAGCAGTATGCCGAGCCCATTATGGCTCTCGACTCGCATGGCTTAATCGAATTCCAATAGCGGTCGCCTCCGGCAGGATCAACCGGATTTCGGTTCTGATCCTTAGGAGTATATTTCTCAAGTGTTTTTTTTCACGCTGTTAGTCACTAACTGTATAACATAAATAAATTGGCAAGGTGCACTGTATATTTCTTTGCACCATTGCACACGACTAGCAATTTAGTCGTTTGATCACCTACCTGACCACGAGTTGCCTCGCAGCCGCTTTAACTTCGGCTTGCACCTTCAGATGACGATATTCATAGCATCGAAATGCTCTGTCGTCAACGCCTTTGATAGCACAAGCGGCCCTGCCACCTTAGATGCCCTTATCAAAGTGACGCATGGCCATATTCACAAATGACGTACTGCGCTCTATGAGAATAGATTAATCATTTTTTTATATTTTATGAAAAAACTTATTCAGCGCCGAAGAATTGTCTCAACATCGGATGCATTTCCATTGCTTGCTCTTTCTGAATTTGTTCATATGTCCTCAATATAATTCCAACAGCCAAAAGTAATCCTGTACCTGTGGCATTACCCACTGTACCCAACAGGTCTGCACCTGCTGCTAAAAGACCTACGAAAGCACCAGAGAACAAGGTCACAGGAGGGATATATCTCTCCAATATTTTCTCAACTGCTTTGGGAGATCTACGGAATCCTGGTATCTGCATTCCTGTCCTTTCAATCTGTTTTGCGACGTCTTTTGTACCCATCCCGGTGGTTTCAATCCAAAACTTAGCGAAAACCATTGAACCTAAAGTCATTAAAGATACATAAGTCACAATATGCAACATTATTTGCCATAGAGAATGGCCATATAAATCGCCTTGTTGATTCAATAGAGGCAATAACCAATCCCCTACACCATTTACCATAGAAGAATACCATGCAAACCCATCAGAGGCGGTACTCGAGCCGGGTTCATAACTGCCAAGATATGGAGCAATGCTCCACGCTCCATCAGCGCCTAATACGGGTATAGTCATCAAAGTCGGATGACTCCAAAAGAGGAGGGTAAACATATTGATATTAGCTAATAATGCAGCCATTAAAATTACAGGAATATTACTTGCATATACTAAACGTATTGGATAACTTCCTTTATGGCCTCTAACTTTACCGTGTGTTAATGGCAATTCAAGTCTACTTGATTCAGCATAAGCTACAATCAAAAACACAACAATAGAAGAGAATAATGCGGCTAAAGGATTCACATGCGTAAGCAACATAATTTCAAAACCGTTTTGTGAAACCATCTCAGCATTCGTAAGTGTTCTAAACATATAGAATATCATAGGTAAAGCACCAGATGGAGGATTTTGAAGCGAATAATCGCCCATACTGCCCCCTCCTGCTGGAAGTGGCGACAAAGTACCTACGAACGTTGATTGAGCCACACCTGCAGCAATAAACAATGAAATTCCAGAACCAATCCCCCACTTACTAACTAATTCATCCAAAAGGAATACAAGATAAGACCCCGCAAATAACTGTGCTACAATAATCATATTAGCCCAGCCACTACCTAAACTTGCAACCATCTCTGGATCAGCAGTAAGGAAACCATAAGTCTGAGGAATAGATTCCACTGGAATCATTATTAAAACTACTAATTTTTGTACTCCTTGATACATTTGTTTATCATTAGAATCTTGTAAGTCAAGATTGATGATTTTAGCACCTGCAAATAATTGCATTATAATTGAACCTGTAACAATTGGACCAATTCCCAAATGCATTATTGAACCTGACGCTCCCGCCATTATTGCTCTAAACCCTGAGAAAATATCTAATGCTGTACCTGACATACCCCAGATTAATACATTCGTCATCCCAAAATAAATAATCAATACAAGTACAGTAGTCCATAATTTTTGATTGAACCTTACATGTCCTTCTGGTTTAGCAATACTTGGATATACATCAACAAAACGTTTTAGAGCATATAAACGGCTATTTTCTTCGCCTCTATACATCAAACAACATAATGCCAATGCAGCAATTAGGCCCATCAATAAAACGCCAACAAACATAACTGATACTGCTTCAACATCTACCCATATACAGTAAGCTGTGATTCCAAGACAAAAAGCAACCCAACAAAAGAATTTAATCGATTTGCCAAATATTGGAACTGATGATATTGCTTCGGGTGTGTCTTTCATTAAGAATAACAGAAGCATAGCGACATAGAAAACAGAAAGAACTAATGCATATGTTGCGTTTTTATTCATTTGCTCTGTTACGCTACCAAATAATGAATCATATTGCCACCAAATTAATGCTCCCCAGTACATTATTGAAATTAATGCAACAGCCCAGGGTATTGGTTTTTTCATATCATCACCGAGTCATAAGATTTTTATTAAATTATTCGTCATTCAACTCTTCTTCGGGCTGAATAACGGTTCCACCTGCTGCTTCTACTTTTTCAACTGCCTTAGCAGATGCATGTTCTACAGTTACTTCTAATGCAACATTTATTTTTCCAGAACCTAATAATTTATCAATGCCAAATTCACTTAAATCTATTTTTTTCTTGCCATCTGATAATTTAGCTAATTCCTGTAAATTACATGTTAAGTGGACACTAATAAGGCTAGGATCTCTATTGAAACCATGCATACCCCAATGGCCTGGCATATATTTCAATCGATGCATGACTTTGTGTTTATTCATTCCTGCATTACCTCTTCCACCACGTTTACCTGCACCACGACCAGCTTTCTTACCGCGACCATGTGTGCGATTTCTACCTCTGAATTTATTTGTTCTTGAAACCATATTCTCACCTCAAAGCATCCTCTCTACTAATGAATTAATTGCTTCGCCCCTATTTCCAAGAGCTCCACCAGTTACAAATGAACGTTTTATTCCGCCCCATCCTTTAGAGCCACGAGGTGGATGTAATCGAAAAACTCTTTTCATATCAGTTACTGATTTAATTTCTGTATCTCCAGAAACCAATGCGTCAGCAAATGCTTTAATCCCCTTATATTCTGAAACTTCTTTGATTAAATCGTCAGTTATTGGTACATCTCCCATCATTTTTCCTCTTTCTCTGATTAATGATTCAACTGTTTCCTTAGATGGTTCCCCCCACGTAACATAATCTTTAGCCTTAGTCAACATACCTAAGATTTCAGGTCTATTTGGGACCAATACTGCATGATTGACTTTTGTTAAATTCAAACTATGCATCGTTTTCTTAATGTCATGTCTAACATTAATATCTGACCTTACCCTTACTACCAAAAAACTCATTTCAACACCCTTCCTTCTACGATGAATAAATCATTTCTTTGTTCACTCTTTATTCTAGATTTATTTAATTCTACTAGTGCATTGAAAGTTGCCTTAGCATAGTTGATTGTAGTACGTGTTTGTCCCTTTGATCGTGACCATATGTCTGTAATACCTGCTAATGCCAAAACTCTTTTGCCAACAGGCCCTACAACTAATCCTTTACCAGAAGGCGCAGGAATTAAGGTCAATCTTGTAGAACTACTTCTCCCAGTAACTTCAATTGGAATACTAGTACCAGGACCAATTCCTGATTCCCAACTCCCATTGCCTCTTAATACTGGTATGAGATTTAATTTAGCCACTGCAATAGCCTTTTGAATTGTGGCAGGAACTTCTTTTCCTTTAGCCATACCAATTCCGATATATCCATCTTTATTTCCAACTGCTGCCATTACATTAAATCTTACTCTTCTTCCACTGTCAGTCATACGTTGAACCATATTAACACAAAGTACGTCATCTTCTAAATTAGGAATCAAAGCATCAATGATTTCTACTTCTCTTATTGGTAGTCCAGATGCTAACGCTCCTTCCATTGAAATTATTTGACCTGAAAAAACCATTTTTCCTAAACGTGTTTTTGGAGCCCATGCCCTCAATCTCCTACCTGCTTCATCTGATTCTCCTCTGCGCCTTGGTTGAGCCTCGTTAGTTGTCTGTTCAAAATTGACAGCTGCACGAATTCCTGGTGCCATGGGGATATCCTCTTCTGAATTTTCATCTACCTTTTGTTCTTCATTAGTCATTTAAATGCCCCCTCAATTGATTTCTTTGTTTTATCTAATTCTTTTGATAAGGATTCAGAAATATGTTCGCCATTAATTCTCTCTTCGGATGGAAGTATTTCCTCTCCATGAGGTATTTCCAATCCAGCATCAACCATTCCTTTAAGTGCGCTAAACACCCTAGAACCACTACTTGCTGCTGAAAGTCCAATGTCCAATATTGCCTCAGTAATACCGCCAGATACTGCTTTTTTACCTAGCCCAAAACCTGCTAAGTAACATGCAGGGACTGATTTCTTAGATGAATCCATTGGATACCCATGTGCATGTAAATCTCTTCCTGTAAAACTAGCAACAACCTGATCTCCTTCTTTTGTATAATTTGTTAATTGGCAAGTTATTTGTGTATTTGATACTCTTACAACTGCACGAGGAAGTCCACTTTTTAATAAACGTAAACGTCTATGGTAGTCAGTTTTAGCTTCTAATCTTCTGCGATATTTATTACGTTGCTTTTTACCCTGTGCCATCAAGAATCTCCTCCTTCAGATTTTATTCCTTCTGTTTCTAAATATGTTTTCATATGAGAAATACTACGATAAGTCCCGCCTTTTGCTTTACGATAAAAATACCTATATCTTGAAGCAGTCATAGAACCATTTTCTCTCATTTCTTTGAGAACTCTTCTTTGGGATCTTATTTTCCTCATCCATGATTGCTTTCTAGGTGTTCTTGCATTTTTAGAACCTGCTCTTGAACCTTGACCTTTTCTTCTCCCCTTAGCTTTCTGTTTACTTGCTAATCTAGCCCGAACTCTACTTGTACCTTGGACTGGTTTTGAACGAATAACTCCTTCTTCGATTAACTCTCTAATCTCTTCCTTCTGCACTGCAGTTGCAACTTGATCAATATATGCAGGATGAATCCATACTCTGTTTAATCCTACTTGCTTGCCTTCTTGCTTCGAAAGTATACTTGCAGCCATTCTTTTTTGATTTGTTACCTGCATCAAACATCCCTCCTTCTATTTAATATTCTAATTCCCAATTCATCAGCTTTCAAATGCATTTGCTCACGCTTTCTACCGCCAACTGTGGCACCGATTCGTGCTGCTTCTGATTCAGGATTTAATACTTCTAAATCTAATGTGTTGTATACTAATACTTCTATGAATCCACTAGAATGTAATCCTCTTGCAGTAGAAACTTTACCATGTCCGATACTTACCTTTGAACTTCTATATTTTAAATTCTTACGTTGACTGTTGTCCATTCCTTTTGGTCTACGCCATCCACTACGTGAAAGCCTCTTGTATCTGAACCATTCAGTTCTGCGGAATACTGGTGTTGATTTTGATTGTGACTTTCTTAATTGCAATGCCTCTTTAGTAACTTGATCTAATTCGGGCTTTTGTTTTGCAACATGGTGTTCGGATTCACTCTCGTCCCATTCTTCCTCTTCAAAATCTTCATATTCTTCATCAGACTCTTCGTCCTGAACTTGTTCTTCCATTTCTTCAGCTTGCTCTTCAACAGGCTCTTCTGTTTTACTAGTCTCTGATAATCTTTCAATTAGAGTTTTTTTGGTGCCAGAAACTGGCAATCCTTTTTCTCTTAATACCTCTTTGAGTTCAGCAACTGTCATGCTTTCATATTCTTCAGTCATCTACATCCCCTCCTAATTTTTTTCAATAAGATATATTCCATCCTGGAACACTCTCCTATCTCTTTTCTTGACCGTACAACTTCTCTCAATGTTTGCTGTTGTTTGGCCAACCTTTTCCTTGTCTTGTCCAAATATCACTACTTCTGTTTTATTTTTTACTTCGACTTTAACTTCGCTTTCAGGCCAAGGGAGACTTGCTTCCCGTGGAACCTTTTCGCCAAAATAATTATTTACAATAAATCTTTTATTTGCGTAATCAACTTTCATAGTCATAGGAAAATGCGAGTATACTGCTTTCATTTTGTAAGTGAATCCATCTGAAACGCCTTTATTCATATTCCTTAAGTGGGCTGCCCATGTTCCTGCAACCGCCTTTTCCTTTTTTCTTGGTATTTCACAAGTCACTAACAAACCATCCTCATTTTGAGTTATAACAACCTTATAATGAATAAATTCCCTAGATACGCTTCCGTTTTCTCCTGAAATCGTAACTAATCCATTTTCAGACAATACTGCGTTAACCCCCTCATTGAGAGGAATTTTATGTATTACTATATCTATTACTGCCATCATCTCACCTCAAAACACATATGCAAGTAACTTGCCACCAATTCTTGAATCCTTTGCATCATAATGAGTCATAATTCCCTGATTAGTTGTTAAAATCAATAATCCAAAATCTTGAGCAGGTAAAAATCTAGATTCCCACTTCTCATAATCAGTTCTTCTGACTGAATATCTTGGTCTAACGATACCACAGCGGTTTATTGCCCCTATTAATTTAATATCATAAGAGCCACCACGGCCGTCTTCATTCTTTTCAAATTCGCCAATATAACCTGATTTTTGCATAATCTCTAGGACAGAACCTAGTAATTTACTTGCGGGAGCAACACATACGTTGTATTTACCCGATTGTTCAGCATTATATAGCTTGATTAAAGCATCACTTAATGGATCAAATTGCATTCATATTCACCTCTTAACTATATTTTTTAAATCCTATATTCGGAGCCACTTCTCTAAAGCATTGCCTACATAAATTCAATCCATGACGTCTAATGAGGCCACGTTTCCTATCGCATCTTCTGCAACCTACGCTTCTTCCTATGTTTACTCCATGATCTTTAGCCATACTTCATTCCTCCACGATTTTAATTCCAAATTCTGAAGTAAAGAATTCGATTGCTGCCTTCTTATTTAATCTGTGTGATTTCCCAACCTTAGCTTTATATCGCCTTCTTCGAGATACACGGTGACCTGGTCTTTCCAATACAACATTAACATCCATTCCAAAGATACCAATATCTGGATTATATTTTTGACCTGGGAAATCCGTATAATCTCTTATTCCAAAAGAAAGATTACCCTGAGAATCAAAATTCCAGGAAGGAATTAAATTTTCCCTAACCCAAAAAGCATCTTTTAAGAATTGTTTCATTTGTTCAGAGTTGCGCATTGTAACTTTACAACCTATTGGTGCACCCTTACGTACTTTCAAATCTCTGTTTTGAATCTTACCTAATGTCCTTACTGGATTTAATCCAGTTAACAATGAAATTACTTTTTCGGCTAACTCAAGCCTCTTTCCTCCTTCGCCAACACCAATATTGAGGGAGACTTTTATCACTCTTGGTTTAAGCATTATATTAGAAACTTCACTCATATTATTTCACCTCAATCCCTGGTAATTGTGTCTTTTTGTTCACTAAAAAGACGTATCCTTCAATAGTACTAAAGTTCTCAAAAATTACTTCGTTTGACATTGTTGAACGTTTAACTAAATGCTGTTTGATGTGGGAAAGTTCCCCTATGTGACTTCCTCCGATAAGATATGCTGCCGCACCTTCTGTGAATGGAATATGATCTAACACTTTTTGATCAGGTAAATTGATTTTTAAAGTATCTCCCGTATTATATTTATTAGCATCTTTGATTAATAGATTCCTTCCATCATGTAAATTTAATTGAGTCATTCCGCCCTTAATGGTGGTTTTATTCTCAACTCTACATATTTTCCAAGTAGAATCTTTTTTACTGATAGGACGATATCTTAATTTTCCATTTTCATCAAGAACGCATCGGTAATTTTCCTCATCCAAGGACAATACATCCATCAATCCTACGCCCTGACGTGAATCTCTAACTATTTTGCCGTCCACCTTAACGTGGCCATTGTGTAATATCTTACGCGTCTCTCTACTTGAATCTGCAACTTCTAGGATATCTCTCATTACTACTGAAAGCGCAATGCATCTCTCAAGTGTATGTGCTCCTGGTCGCGGTCTTGCGATCCAAATTGTAGTTTTTCTTGGCAATGGCCAACTTCTTGGCATTGCTAGGCGTTTTAAATGATGACTTGATCCCATAATTTCAGCTCCTCTCTGTTATTTTTTTCATCCTTAACGGATCACTCTCTTCAAGACTAGTTACAACCACATTTGAAACATGTATTGGAATACCCTGCTCCTTATCATCTGATTTTGAACCTTTAACCCCTTCAACTATGATTTTTCCATTGGATGAATCTATTGCAACTACTTTACCTTCTACACCAGCACGGCCTCTGGAATCTCCAAGTCTTTTACCCTTAGATGGATTACCGAAATCACCTCTTTGAACTTCTACTGTATCTCCAACCCTTACTGCTACCGAGCGAACTCCAGCAAATCTTGAATCACTAGTTGCAAAACGTGCCCTTAGGCGTTTACGTTTGTTTTGTATAGATGCATTTGCAGCTGCCTTGCGTTGCTTTCTTGCTTTACTACTTTTTACCATTATATCCACCTCATACTATTTGTTTGGCCGTAGCAGCTATTCTTGGCCATCTTTCTGCTGCTTCTCTAGATACTGGTCCTTTGATATCTGAACCTTGTACTTCACCACGTTCATTTGTCAAAACTGCGGCGTTATCTGAAAATTGTACCCAAGTACCATCCGCTCTAAGGAATGGTCTTCTTTGGCGAATAATTACCGCAGTGTAAATTTGTCTACGGGTTTCTGGAGTTCCTTTCTTCACACTAACTCGGATCAAATCGCCAACGCCTCCTGCTGGATATCTCCTCATAGTGCTACCTATTTTCAAAACTGAAATTATTTCAATTACTTTTGCACCTGTATTATCTGCACAAATTATTTTGGCTTTTGTAGGCAAACCTCTTGTCACACTACCTGCGATTCCCTTCATTGAGATTCACCTCCTTCTACAACACAAAATGAAACTGTTTTTGAAATTGGGCGGCATTCCATAATTTTTACTCGGTCACCCACTGATAATTCGCCAATACAACTTGGAAGATGAGCGGGTATCTTACTAGTTCTTTTCTCATACCGCTCATATTTTGGCATATATCTTACTTTTTGTAATTCTACAACAATAGATTTAGCCATGCCAACACTTGAGACTACGCCCTCAAATAATTGCCCTCTAAGTCTAAGTGATCCATTAAATGGACAATTTACATCCCCATCCCATTCTTCACTGGGCATCTTAACATCAATTCCAATATCTCGCATTTATTCAACCCCTATATTTTCTATGAATTCTATCTTCTGATCTTTGTAACACAAAGCTACCTTTAATAACTATTTCTTCAGGACCTATTTTGAACTCTATTTCCTGTTTTGGAAGGCATATATTACGTCCATCTTCACAAATAATCAATGTTCTTTGAGTTTCTTCAATAATTATACCTCTACGGCCATCATAAGTAGGGTCTCGTGAGTTAATCACTTTCAAATCTCTACCAATCCAGGGCATATGCATTATTGTATTCATTAAATCACCTCTACTACATATCCATTTGCTTCCAATACTTGAGCAGCCTTCTTCTTATGTTCTCCTTGAAGTTCAATAGCACGCCCTTTAATGGTTCCACCAGCGGCACATTTACCTTTCAGTGTCTTGGCTAATTTTCCAATATCGATTGATTTATCATCAATTCCATCTACAATTGTTACCATTTTACCATATCTCCTTCTAACTGTTGAAATTATCACTTTTTGATTTTCTTTTGCTATCTCCTCGAAATCTAGTAAATCTTTAGGTAGTCCTGTAATTGGATCAATATCTGCCATTAAAATTCTACTCCTTTTTACCTTCTGCATGCATTTTTGTCTTTAGACGAGCAATACTACGTCTTGTGGTTCTGAATGCCCCCATATTAGATGGACGCCCTCCAAGTGAAAGTTCGGCCCTTAATTGCAATAATTCCTCTTGCAATTCTTTTAACCGAGAGACTCTAGCCTCTTCACTCATTGAATCTATTTCTCGTTGATGTAAATGTGTCATTTTTCAGCCTCCGCTTCATCTTTTACTTCAACTACTTCTTTAACTACTTTTTTAGTTGCTACTTTTTTAGTTGCTACTTTTTTAGTTGCTACTTTTTTAGTTGCTACTTTTTTAGTTGCTACTTTTTTAGTTGCTACTTTTTTAGTTGCTACTTT
>Ga0114997_10000019_pt1 | contig 113186 bp, 118 predicted proteins | sample ArcticOcean_MG_C_2_FD_87045 | JGI IMG/M metagenome (GOLD analysis project Ga0114997, IMG submission 87045) | Marine microbial communities from western Arctic Ocean - ArcticOcean_MG_CB4_136 | ecosystem: Environmental > Aquatic > Marine > Oceanic | place: Arctic Ocean: Canada Basin | collected... | reverse complement strand
TTAATTCTACTTTATTAATTAGAGCGCCATAATCCGCTAGGTTAGATAACGCTTGTTCTAAAAGAGTTTCTGTCGTTGGAATGTTGCTGCCATTTAATTTTTCCATGTTTATTATTTTAAGTTATTATATATTAGTGACTACGGAGTGATACATTTCGTCTTCATTATTCATGTGGTCATCATACCACGCTTTCTCTTCGTCTTCATATGCTTTTTGTAATCTAGAATATAAATCTTTACATTTATCTTTTAACCAATCAGAACAATATCCTTCTAAATAGTTTGCAAAACTATCTACTTCTTTTTCCCATCCTTCAGGAAGATATTCTCTTTCTATATTAAACGATACAGTATTCCAATGAGAATACCTGCTATCTATTCTATCTATACTACCTGTAATTATACTATCTTCAATAGCATCTTTTACCATAAACTTAGGTTCAGCTCCCAATTCTTCTAATAGGTCTGCACCTTCTTGAGAATGCCCATCTCTATTAAATTTAAAGTCAAAGTGTTTATAATGATATTCAAAGAATTCGCTAAGTTCTACTTTACCTGTAAAACTTGCTCCATCTCCTTGACTATTGAATCCGGACCATTGCATTTCCGCGTCGTAGATGCCTTCGTTCTCAAGTTCGCGCAGTACATCAATTTGAACCTGTTCCCACCAAAAATCTGAGAACTGTAGTCCATCGTGCACAACCTCCCACCTTCGCTCTTCTGAGAGGTCTTTAAATAATACTTCTTTATTCTCTAGTATCTCCATTTTGTTTAGGTATTAAATGATACTTAGTTGCTAATGTATTCCATATAACAGCGACTGCTGTCATACCGTGTATTGCAGATTCTGGAGATACGCTTCGATCGATAACTTGTTTTGCATAATCGAATGCTTCAGATATATCCTCTCTACTTGCGAACATACTTTGTTCTACCATATCAAGAGGTTCTACCATCTCACCATTTATTTCAATGTTGGTAACGTTAAGTCCGTCTAAAATTTCCTTCTTCATTTGCTTTGTTTTAAGTTATATGTAAATATAGATAAAATAATTGACATAAAAAAATTATTTAGTATCTTTTTTCGTACTAAGATTATACAGTATTCCTAAGAAAAATCCAGATACCATTCCTATTAATATAGGAAAAGGAATAATTGTTGTCATGAACATTGCTATTGAATGCATGAGGTATACTATTAAAATTGCGAGTATAATAACACAAGTATTTTTAATTCGTGTACCTAGGGGTTGTTTTTTAGTTCTAGCCATTTTATTATTGTTTTAAATTATATGTAAATATAGAAATAATAATTGAGATAAAAAAACTTTTTCATACTTTTTTTGAAAATAATTCCGAGCGAAGTGCGATTGCTATCCTAGCGAGGAGGGTTGGCTCGAGAGATAAGACCCTAAAAAACCCGGTAAAAACCGAGTTTCTATAGTACACCCATCAGGATTCGAACCTGAGACCTACTGCTTAGAAGGCAGTTGCTCTATCCAGCTGAGCTATGGGTGCATCTCTCATTTTTATACGATACTAGGAACTTCGTGACATTCGACAGATACCTCTCCATCTTCCATAAACTTATCTAATTCTTCAGCGGAATATCCAGATTCTTTATAGTATTCTTCCCATGCCTGTTCCTCATTTGATGAGGTAATTACTAAAACCTTAGGTTCATCCCAATCCTCTCTTATGGCCATAACAAAGACATATTGTTTAACCCCTAATTCAGACATTAGTTCATTTAAGTTTGACATAGTAAATTGTTTTAAGTTATTATTCGACTAATTATAGTACAAATATAAGAATAATAATTGAGATAAAAAAATTATATAGAACTTATTTAATAATAACTCCTGAGCGAAGGGGTTCGCTTGGATACAAAAAGTAGTTGGCTCCTAGCTTCGGGCAAAAGAAAAGGTTAACTACGGAGTTAACCTTAACTTAACCTAAAACAAAAACTATAATTTAGAAATCGCCGGGCGCGACTTGAAAGCATGGTATTCCATTTGTTCTCCACATATCAACTACTTTATTCCTATCATCGAATACCATGTGAAGTCCATCTCTAGACTTAGACCCTTCTGGGAACAAGTCATCAAGCCAATGCTTCTTCAGCTGATCGTCCGGCATATACATCCAATCTTTAGATGTAGGTCGCATCTTTAGTACGGAGTAAGGAACATCGTATTTCTTTAACCAATCAACGGTTGCATCTTTAGTTCCTTTACTTCTACCTGAAAAGATTACTATATTATATCCAGAATTATGTAGAGACTTTGCTGTATCTATCACAGGATAGTTTGGCTCATCTAAGTTAATGTATGCTGGGTTAAAGAATACATCCCAATCCATTTTACCATCTGGCTTAGCGGCCGCCTTTCTTCTCTTAGTGATATCTGCAAGAGTACCATCTAAATCGAATATTACATATTTTTTATCGTTCGACATTTTATAAATCTTTAGGTTTTCCAATTCCTTGGAAGTTATAGTTTCCCTGTCTTACATGACCCGCTTCAATATTTCTAGCGGTTTCATAGTCTGGGTGAGTTCGTTCTTTTTCATCACATTTCATACATATCATTTCAGTATTAAAATATGAACCCGTGATAACTTTAGTTTCTTGTGAACATCTATCACATCCGTCGTTTATTCCTTCAAAGTATGCCATGTTTTTGTTTTAAGTTATATGTAAATATAATAAAAATAATTGATATAAAAAAATTTAACTAAATAAAATTTTACATTCATATCCGTATGTATCTAACGTGATCTTGTGTCCCTTATATTCATCAACTTCTTCTACATAATCAATGAATGACATCTGATCCTCAGGATGTACTCGGTTATTCCACTTATTCCACTCCTCTCTTAATTCTTTTTCTAATTTCTTGTTTTCTCTTCCGTACATGGTTTAAATTTTAAGTAGTTATTTAATGTTATATGTAAATATAGACAAAATAGTTGACATATAAAAATAATATACCACTTATTTTGAAACTATTTCTGAGCGAACTTATCTGTTACCACACGCGTGGTTGTTAGCAATATGCTGGCTCTAGAAATAAGACATAAAAAAACCCGGTAAAAAACCGGGTTTAGGTAAGAAATCATGTAATTTATGCAGCGGGACCAATAAGTTCCCACGCAGTCTCGTCAATACTTGCTCCATTTCTGGTAATATTGTAATTCGGATCCATACCGCTAGTGGTTATATCATCTAGCAGTTCGTCCAAGGTTGAGAATTCCTTTGTGTAGTAATCGCAATCTAATGAATACATAATTATTTGTTTTTAAGTTATATGTAAATATAATAAAAATAGTTGACAACTAAAAATTATTTGAAACATTTATTACTTATCTTGAGCGAGGTGAAGAGGCTCAGCAGTTAACGTGCAAGATAGTTTCCTCAATAAAAAAGGTCCCCCATAAAATGAGGGACCTTCCATAACAATTAACAATCAAACAAATAATAATTACATTAGAATAACTATTATAAATTAATTATACCTGTTTTTTGATTATCTTTTCAATATCTTGTTTAGTATTTAATATCTTAGCACACTTTTCGTATTCTTCTAATTCAACAAAATGATTTAACATCTTATCAAATTCATACATAAGTTGTTCATTTGCAATATGATATAAATCAGGACGTAGTCTAAATAGTTCTAAATGTTGTTTTACTTTGGCTTCATAGTGATCCTCAAGCATCCATTCAAAAACATTAAGACTTTCTTCATCTCTTCCAATATCATTCCTCGATACTGATTTAAGTAAGGTTCTATATGTTGCGGTTTTCATAGGTCATAACATTATTTTAAGTGGTTGAGTTTCCAACCCTGTCCGAATTTATTATCAAAAGCTTTAATCTTAACTAAATCTGATTTTCCATCAGAGGTTTTACTTCGAAAATATAAGGTATAGATACCTACATCAGGGTCAGCGTGTTTTATTTGTACCGAATCGTTTATTAACCGTAGGGACGGATGGTTAAGTTTCCATTGGTGAAGTATACTATCTACAGATTCTTGTATTTTATCATTCATAATTAAATTGTTATACTATAGTGTTATTTATTTGTTTTGTTATATTGTAAATATAGACAAAATAATTGGGATAATAAAATTTATTTGTATTTTTTATTGGAGTAAAGGATTTGGATGCACAGAACTTACACCTCGCTCTGGATTATATACTATTATGTTAACTACGGAGTGTAATAATATATAAACAAAAAAAGACCCTCTCAAAAGAGAAGGCCTTTCCTAACTTAAAACAAAATATAAAGAGTTATTCTTTTTTACTTATACTAGTTGCCCAGTCCGGTATTATAAAAGAATTAAACTCTTCTCCTTCACAACATACTTCTTCATTATCTTTTTCTTTTTCATTCAAAAGCTCTTGTATTCTAATTGCTTTTATAAAAGATTTATTAGAAAAGCCTATAGGAACGCTAGGTCCTGAGTATTCAGCGTTTAGCATATCTAAGTATTTACCTTTAGTTGCACCGCACTCACATACCTTTTCGGTTAACGCTAAGCTAAACACTGATGCACATTCTTTACATAATAAAAGTTTCATCTATATAGTATTACATATTTTCCGAAATATCTTTCAAATACTTGGAGGGCATTTTCATAATCGCTCTCTTGCATTTGTTGAATGATATATTCTCCCGCATTCTTCGGTGCTTTTTCTACTCCTAGTTCTGAGAGTAAATCACATGCTAATTCCACTTGAATGTTTAATTGTCTAGCGAGTCGTTTAGCATATCCCATCAATACAAATACATTTCCATCAGGTCCTGATAAATCTATCTCCATTGGTCTAACTGGCTTATCTTTTCTTTCTACTATCATTTGTTTTATTTTAAGTTATATGTAAATATAGACAAAATAATTGACATAAAAAAATTATTTCACAAAAAGAATATAATAATTTATTATTATTCCTATATACACTATTGTAAGATATACCGTCGCGGTAATCAAAAACGTTTTAACAGAGTCTTTCATATTTTAATTTCTTGATGCTAATTCCTTTCTTATCTGATCACCTACAATTTGGGATATGTGTTTCAACTTATCATCATCTATTAGGAGTGACTTGCTTACTGCCTGACTCATCTCAAGCATATTAAATAATATACCCGATGGATAATTTCTAAACTCTGAAACTAAACCGCAATCTATTTTAATTTCTTTTTCTGACATAATATTGTTTTAAGTTATTAATTATAATACAAATATAGAAATAATAATTGAGATAAAAAAACTTTTTCATACTTTTTTTAAAAATAATTCCGAGCCGCCGCAAAGTTTGGCGTGATCCCATAGTCTCGCTCCTCGCATAAGACATAAAAAACCCGGTAAAAACCGGGTACCGGGCCAACTGTTGCACGCGTGAATCCTGATTTCCAAGATCCCAGTTCGCTCAAGCCTGAGCCAAAGTGTACCGGAAAAAAGCGTGATTTTAGGATTTACAATCGCTCCGGGCAGAAAGCATAAAAAAAGGTTAACTACGGAGTTAACCTTTTATTACAACTTAAACCAAAAAATTGATTAATGTTTCATTGTTGGCATTAACCATATACCATCTTTGAATATTGCCTTAGTAAAGTTAGGATTAATCTTATCTACATCACTAAGCATTCTAAGAGACCTAACTGAATCGTGCTTAAACATTTTAGTTAACTCTTCTCTTATTCTTTCTGCGGATACTACATCATTTAATTTATCTATAACAGGAGTAGTAAACATAGTACCTAAACATCGTCCATCTATTTCAAACCCTTTAGTTATAGAAAATCTTAAACCTCTTAATACTCTTAACGGATCGTCTAAAAAAGTAATGGTCGGATCTAAAGGAGTTATAAGTATCTTCTTCTTTATATCCTCTCTTCCGTTAAACGGATCTATGATTTCTCCGTCTAAACTTTTTGCGATCGCATTAACTGTAAAGTCTCTCCTGGTCAAGTCATCATGTAAACTACCGAGCTCTAACATTGGTCTCCTTGTTCCGGGAATATATCCAACTTCTTTTCTCGCCATAACAAAATCTGCGACGAGCCCATTATGTTCATGGGAGTTAGGGAACATAGCTCTAATAGTAAAACAGTCAGGAGTTTCAAGAAATATCTTGAATCCTTCTTTGGCTAAATGTTCCTTCATGTTAGAAAATCCTTGTTCTACTGTTAATGATTTATCTTTAACAACATAAGTAAAATCTATATCTTTAGTATGAACACCAAGTATTTCATCTCTGACACATCCACCAACTTCGAATATTTGTTTTTCTAAAGTCATTACACTTTTATTTTTTAGTTATAAGTAAATATAAACAAATTAATTGACATATAAAAATTATATACCACTTATTTTAAATTAATTAAATTTAATCTTGAGCGAACAGTGCTCGCCGCGTGCTCGCAATTGGCGGCTCCTTACGTAAGACATAAAAAACCCCAGTAAATCTGGGGTTTAATAAGTTATAGTTTTATCTTTTATTACTTGTATTTCTCTTGAAGGTACTCATACCATTCATCTTGTTTCATACCGTTAATAAAAAACCAACCTAAGTATAGGTCAAACCATCTTTCTATTTTTCTTAATAATTTTCTCATATGATATTATATATTATTAAAGAAGAAAGGTTTCAACCGTTTTATACGCAATAACACTTACTGCATACGTTAACACTGTAATCTGTAAATAAAGCATTCCTTTAAAGAAGCCGATAAATAGTTTTTCCATGATATTATTTTTGGGGTTATTAATTAATTATAATACAAATATAGAAATAATTCTTGACATAAAAAAATATTATGCAACCTTTTTTCTATTGTCTTTTAATCTATATACTTTTAATCTAATATTATTTCCGTAAATTAAATAACTAATAATTCCAGTTAATATAATAGCGGATAATACTGGTGTGAAGGAAACTAATGATAATACAAATAAGAATATAATCCATACCATTCCCGCGTACATTAAGTTATCTCTAGTTATATACTTCTTAAATAATTCTTTCATCTCATTATATGATTGATTAATATAATACAAATATAGAAATAATTCTTGACATAAAAAAACTTTTATTCATTTATTTTTAAATCTTTTCCTGGACAAAGTAGGCAAGGCATGCTACCCCCTACTGTTGGCTCTTGAGCGAGGTGAAAAAGTTGTCTCCCCTCTGTCACTGGCTCAGGGTACGGATCTTACCGTATATCGCATGGATTTTACAGGTATTCTTTAAGAACAGAGCCACTACTCCCGCGTTCTTCCGGATCACATGCGGCTCAGGGTATGGATCTTACCGTATATCCACAGGATTTTACAGGTATCTTTTAATACTAGAGCCATACATTAAAAGAACAATCCGTGCTCTCTGGATCATACGCGGCTCAGGTAAGTAAACATAAAAAAACCCCAGTAAATCTGGGGTTATAAGTTAGTTATAGTTTATCTTAAGATAAAAATATTAAAATCCAGAAACGTAAGTTCCACCGTAAACTACTCCATGAGAGATACAGTTATAAATAGTCCACGCCACCATCATTCCGAAGATGAATAGATTTACGTATAACCATTTTGCTGTTTGAAAGAAAGATAACTTGTTTTGATTTTTCATTATGTATATTATTAATTGGTTTATATAGTAAATATAATAATAATATCTGAGAAATAAAAATTATACTTAACTTATTTTATAAATCTATGACGAGCGAACAGTGTGTATTTACCCAATGGTAGCGATGGGGTTTTTCTTGGGAGGCACACACCTCTAGTATGTATATGTAAATATAAGAAAAATAGTTGGGATAAAAAAATCCTAGGGAAAAAGGTTTTAATCTAAATCTTTTTCTTCTTCTTCAGTTGTATAATAGATAATAGGATCTCCTTTCTTCCGAGTAGGCGTCGTAACTATAGCGGTAACAAATGCAATTAACAACAAGACTCCGGCGGTAAGAACTCCAATTGATGTTGCTGCTATACCGGCATCTCTAATTGTTGCGGTCGCGAATGCACCTATAATAAACCTAAATCCTAATGATATAAAAAGAATCCAAACTGCAGTATTCTTTAATTTGTTAAATAATGTTTTATTCATATTATAATTATACTATATTCTAGATAAGCGTTTAAACTTGAGCTATACTATTTTGGTTATATCCGGATCATAGTCGTTCAAGTACCTAGAGCTAGGCTGGAAAAGGATAATACGCTTTACTATCGCTCAAGCATAAGAGCTAAGGTTAAACGCTTATTTAATTACGCCTTGGCTCTATACCTAATTCTCTTTGCATATCATCTAGATATACATATTTGTTTTTGACTTTATCGAATACTATTTGCCTACGAGTCTTAGATCTCGCTACCTTCGTGGTAGTGTTTGCTCTTGTATTCGTCTTTGTTTTATTACATCCGCATCCCATATAGTTATTTATTTGAGCGAACCCTTTGCCTTTATCTTGCCTGTAGTGTGGGTTTTTGCTTGCCTATTTGGGATTTTCCAATTTAAGCACAGATCCCAAGTACCCTAACGTATTGATAATCAATCCCCCGAATAATATACTTGCTGTTTAGCATACCTGGGAAAAGCACCCTTTCGCTCGGATGATAGAGCCACCGATGCTCCTTTTTCCTGCACAGTGTATATTTTAATATATAGCCTCGAGCGAAAACTTCCGGGTGTAAAATTTGTTCTTTCAGGCAAGGAGGAATAGTGATGGTACAGGGAGCGGGTAACTGGGACTATTTGTCAAATTGTTCTTATTTAAGTATATACCCTGAGCGAACCTCCCCATCTTTACTAGTACGGTTAACTGGCAGCAGTATCTCGGTAGGTAAAAAAATAGTGATATATTCACCAGGCAGCGGAGTGCCTCGGTAGGTATACCCCCTGGGGCCTATATAGTGCCCTCGGGGCTGCCCTGGGGCCCTCCTGGGGCCTAGTAGATATATGTACCAGGAGTCATATCAGGACTGATCAGGAAATTACAAGTTGATTTTTGTGAATATTAGGCCAGGGGTCAAAAAAGTCATTTTCCCGAGGACAAAAAAAAATCCCGGGAGTACGAACACCTCCAAAACTGTTTTTCCCTTATATTTAATACCCTTAATAGAAACAAGTAGTAATAAACAATGTATAATACTTGACTATGCTAGCTACGACTATAAGAAACGTGGTTTGCGCTCACTCTAAGGGAATATAAATGGCGGTGTATTTAACTATGCATCTTTTAGTAAAGGAGACACCACGGTTGATCCTAAGGATTTAGATAATTAAAATAAAAATATATGGGATTTAACAAAAGGTATATTAATAAAGATAAGATAGTTACTACTTTTTCTCGTTTAGGGATTTACGGAGTGAGGGACCTATTTGGTCTACCAAACGGATTAACCGGGATAGGCAGAGTAGACGCTATAATAACACAAGATGAGTTTAGTCATAAAGTAGTTGCGGCATACCGAGAAGGTAGAGAAAATGATGTAGCTTTGGATATAACTGATGGTGTTGTGAATTTACTAAAGAAAGAAACGTAGGGATCACCCAAAAAAAATTTTAAAAAGCAAGCTGGGCGGATGTTCAAGATATACTGGGGCTAGTCAATATCTATATAGAAATAGAAATAAATAAAAAAAATACATAAACATAAAATAATATGAAAACAGATAAAATTTATAGAACATTATGCATACTATCAATGATGATAATAATATGGATAATAACTCTATCAACAGCAAATGCGCAAACTAACTTAACAACAGCAGTCGATTTTACAGTAACAGATGTACATGGAGAAAATCATAACTTATTCTCTATACTTAATGAAGGTAAATATGTAATTGTAGATTTCTTCTTTACAACATGCCCACCATGTATACAATCAGTTCCTATATTAAATCAATCCTTTTTAGATTATGGATGTAATACTGGAGAGGTATTTTATATTTCAATGGATGCAGGAGATACAGATGCTGAAGTACTTCAATATGAAAATAGCTATGGAGGTCTTCTACCTTCTGTTAGTGGAATAGATGGAGGTGGTGATGCAGTCAATTCTGCTTATGGAATCGGAGCTTACCCAACAGTAGTTCTTATTGCACCAGACCATTCAATAATAGAACAAGACATATATCCAGTTACAGATATAATAACAGCACTACCAAATGCAGGTTTGAATATGGCACCTTGTGATACTGGAAGTACTACTTCAATAGAAGAAATAACAGCAGAACTAATAGATAATAAAAAATATGACCTACTAGGTAGAGAACTTACAGAAGTTCCAGTAGGCGTAATGTATATTAGAAACAGAAAACTAAATATAATAAAATAATGAAAAAGATATTATTAACATTAGTATTAGGGTTAGGATTTAATATGAGTAAATAAAAAAACCAGAAAACATGGAATTACTAAAGAAAGGAAGTAGAGGTGATGATGTCAAACGACTTCAAGAATCTTTACACATTAGTGCAGATGGAATGTTTGGGCCGGGAACAGAGGCCAAAGTAAAAGAGTTTCAAAAAAGTCAAGGACTTACAGCTGACGGTATTGTTGGCAGACAAACATGGGAATCTCTACAAATAAGCGATATCGATACAGATCAGAACGGTAGTGCTTGGAACCCAGCTACTGATAAAGATGATAAATTAGAATATTTAGGATCTTATACTACGGAAGAAGGTTTAGAAATAGATAGAGCATATTTAGATGGTGATGAATTCGTTAGAGATTATGGAAAAATACAACCTAAAGGATTCTTTATCCACCACACTGCAGGTTGGTCTAATCCTTATAGTACTATTAATAGCTGGAACAGAGATAAAAGAGGAAGAGTTGCTACTCAATACTGTATCGGAGGATCTGATATTAGAGGTAGAGAATCTAAAGATGGAGTTGTTGTAGAATGTTTCCCTGATAATTATTTAGGATGGCACTTAGGAAAAGTTGGTAAATTTGCAATATCTAAGATGTCTGGAGGAGTTGAATTAAACAACTTTGGTTACCTTAAAGAAAAAGAAGGTAAATTCTATAACTATGTTAATGTAGAAGTTCCTGAGGAGTATATATGTGACCTAGGATATGAATTTAGAGGATTTAGATATTGGCATGCATATACAGAAAAACAAATAGAAAGTTTAAGGCTATTAATATTACACCTTAAGAAAATATATCCTTCAATGGATCTAGAAAATGGTATTCCAAAATTATTAAAAGATGGAGTTCATCCTAAAGATGCCTTTGAATTTAATGAAGATGCATATTATGCCAAGCAATTTGGATTATGGTCTCATACTAGTGTTCGTAAAGATAAATTTGATTGTTATCCGCATCCTAAACTAGTAGAAATGTTAACTAATCTATAATTTTTATAAATTAAAATATATGCGCCACCTAACTTCTATTAAAATAGCGGTCATTATATTAGTTACAACTTGCATTATTGTCTCCATTACATTTAGTCGATGTACTGGAGATATTATTCCTGCTCCGGATTTAAAATTTAAATATAAAGTAGATAGCTTACATCTAGAAATTAAAAAAAGAGATTCTTTAATATCTTTAATGTATGACCATCTACCCTTTGGTCCACCTACTGATACTATTAATATAAGTAGTGGATTTGGATATAGAATTCATCCAATAACTAGAAGAAGACAGCTTCACTTAGGAATAGATCTTAAGGCAAATAGAAGAGATACAGTATATGCTGCTGCTAATGGAACTATAGGCAAATCTGGATGGTACGGCGGCCACGGTCGATATGTAGAAATAGAGCATGACTTTAATTATAAGACATCATATTCCCATCTTCATAAAATATTTGTAAAAAAAGATGACAATGTAATTAAAAGTGAACCTATTGGATTAATTGGAAATACTGGATTTAGTACGGGACCTCACTTACATTATGAAATAATTAAATGTGATGAGAATGTAGATCCTATTGATTACTTATTTGTTAACCCTGATATTTACTAAGGTATTCTTCAACTAGAAGCTCTTCTCCAAAAAATTCTCCCCTATCAAGTCGCATAGCGTGTTTGTCAGTTGGTAGATATTTTTCACATAGCCATAAACCAGGATGTATTTCTTTCTTAATAACTGCATGGGGAGAATCTTTTCCATTAATTGACATAGTATTCCATGACGAAAGAGTAGTCTTAGTGATAGACCCAATTTTTATTCCACTATTCCGTTTATATTGATTTAAAATTTCATTACTTGGACTGCAAATAGAGGACGTTCCTTGATTTATATAGTCATCTAGATACATAAAATATGTGTCCATTTGCATTTTATGTTTTCCACAGCCAATTTCTATAACTGATAGCATTGTATTTTTGATAGACTCATATTGAAGATCTCGGTCTCCTACTATAATAAAATCTAAATCCCATATTGGCCTTGTATTCTTTCCAGCTAAAAGTGAAAGAAAAGATCCAGATATTACAAATAGATAACTAGAATAGTCTGGGATGTTCTTAAGATCTTCTATAAATTTATTTACCCTATCCTTAGATGGCATTAGCCACCTTTGTTTATATTCAATCTTACCGTACCTAACTGTTCTAGGTATACTTATTTCTGTTCTAAAAGGTAGACCTCGTCTCATATTATTTCTCTAGTATAGTTATCCAATCTCTAGCCTTTGCACATACTTCATATTCTTCAGCATCTATGCATTTCTGTAAATTAGTTTTTAAGGCATCTAAGTAATCAGGCTTGGTACAGTATAATCCCAAATCATATTGTTCAGGCGTATCAAATTCCCCAATAGTTATAGAATCTATATCTTTTTCTAATGCAACGCATACGGAACTGATAATATGTATAGATATCTCAGTAGCCCTAAGATTAAATTCCTCTTGGAGGTCTTGTATATTATTTGAATTAAACTTAAGCATGTGTATATTATTTATTTCCAAAATACTTGAATGCATATAAGTGTTAAGGCAAGAATTAGCGAAGTTATGGTCTTTGCATTAATTCCCTCGTTAAAAAAATAGCTGACTAATATTGCGTATACTACCATCCCTACACCGAACCCGATGAATCTAGCTGGCCATAGTAATCCTCCCATTCCATCTACTGTATATCTAGTTCCCCATATATAAATTAAAGATATTGGAATTCCGATTAGAGCAAGCACCCATTCATGCTTGACAAACCATTCCCATTTGAATTGTCCATTTAATTGAAAAAAGGTCACAATATGACCCAATAAAAATAAGAGTATACCGTAAATTATATTCATTGTTTTTCTTCTATTATTTCTTCATATTCTCCACTACTATATATTTGATATATTTCGTCATGACATGGTTGGAATCCTCCTTCTACCCACCTAGGTACTTCTAAATTCTTGTTTAAAACATAATAATTTCCTCGTTTTCCAGAACTGCCATATCCCACAAAAAATCTAAATTTCCAAGTATCACCACAGTATTCAACATCGCATTCATGAGTTATTCTATAGCATCTTTCAATTTTATTTCGTACTATCATCTTTCCTTATTCTTTTTCTTAATTCAGTTGTTGAAAAATTATGTTCTCGTTTATTATATTGAATATCAATATTTCTTTCTTTACAAATATTCTTTGCTGTAAATTCCTTATCTCGATATTCTTCTCCAATTATTCTAACATCCAAATCATATGCCATAAATATTTCTTCTAATTCTTTTTCTGTAGAATATGGGACTATTTTATCAACATATTTACAAGTATCAACCTGAATATATCGTTCAACTAAAGATTGAATCGGCTTATTTTTTTCAGGTCGATCTATTGTTGGATCGGTTTGGAGAGCAACTATTAGATAATCACAATATTTTTTTGCTTCTTCTAGCATTTTAATATGTCCTGCATGAAATAAATCAAAACAAGAACAGGTAATTCCTATTTTCATATTGAATCTTTTATAGTAATCTTTATTCTTGAGCTTCGTCTGACTCCGTGTACCCTGTTTTATATTGCCATAGCCGTTGAAGAATTTCATGTCCTCCTGGCTCATTTTCAATTTCAGCAAGCATCGATGTAAATATTTGATTTTCATCAAATAATCTTTCTATTTCTAGCTTTAAATCAGAAGTATTCGTTAAATCTTCAGCTAATTTTAATATTTGATTTTCATTAAGTAATCTTTCTACTTCTAGCTCTAAATCAGCAGTATTTGTTAAATCTTCAGCTAATTTTTTATGTAAGTCCGAGTTAGTTTTCTCAAGCTTCTTAAATTCTTCACCTTGTTTATTATTATGTAAACAACAAAAAATAACAGTAATACCCGCAAGTACTAATATTCCTGATGTTGAGAAGCTAAGTATTTTTTTAATCATTATTATTAAGTTTATATTTTATACTAATGGTACTTATATAGTTTCTAAAAATTAGGATCATTTGGATCTAGTTCATCGATTATATGATTCTTAATGAACCTCTTTATAAATTTTTTAATTTTTCTAATTATTTCTTTCATTTTTATCTAATTAATTTTAAAATTGATACAACGTTTGGATACCTCTTTAACATTTCTCTAACAGCTTCAATATTTTTCTCTGAATCATCCATAAAATATAATACATTGTATCCATTTGGTTTACTAATTTGTTCTTCGATCCAGTCTGCTTTATGTTGAGGATCTCCTGATCCCAGGGCTACCACATATGGATTTAATCCTAAACTTTTAAAAAATGTTGTTATTGGTAAACTAAGTCCCCTTGCTGTAAGTATTGTAACTTTCCTAGATCCCCTTGGACTTTTTCTAGCTTTTTCTAATTGATTAACTAAAATTCTAAAATTTCTTTTTATTATCTTAGGATTTTTCAATATTGTATTGAATTCACGATAGTCAAATTCTTCTCCTTCCTCTAATACATATCCTGCAAATTGGGCGGGATCTAACTTCTTTATAACTTCACCATTCTTTTTTATAAGCACAAAAGAATCAACTTTTGCAAGAGTATGATCAAAGTCGAATATACTTAATAGTTTATTTCCCATTATTTCTAAAATTTCATTCTATTTGTGTAGGATCATACATATGATATTTTAAAGTTAATTCTTCACCTATCTGTATTTCCCTTAATGTAACCAAACTTAGATTCTTAGATTGGTTATCTATTGCTGTTGTATAACAGTTCGGAGTATTACTATAATTTATAAATCCTCCAATTGGAGTTCTTATATAGTTATCTTCAAACTCTTCGTTATATACGTGGGCTATTCCAAGTATTCTTCCCCCTTCAATTATATTAGTTGAATATAAACCAAGCCCTTCTATTTTAGATTTTAAGATAGTTAGACTATCGGGTAGTGGCCTATAGTATTTTTTATTTGTTGATTCTGGCATTATGCTAATTTAAATTGTGAAAGGAATTCTCTAAGTTCTAATATCCATGTTGCATCATCACCAAATATCTCCTCAGCCTCAGCTTGAGCAGAACCATCATGTGTTTCATAGTTCGGATATGTTTCTTCATCCCAAACTCTTTCGTCTACTAAGAACACAACTGCAGTTAGTTGGTCTCCGAGATCTGGTTCATTGAATGTCGTATGTGGAATACAAATATCTTCAAGTCTTCTAACGGCTTGATTCATAGTTCCCATGTTATCATATATTTCTGAGTTGTTGTTTGTAGTTCCACCATTTAAGATAATGAATGTTTTGTCTTCCTTTGACCATTTTTTGTAGTCAGCGTGACTTCCATATCTTCCAATACTATATTCTACAACCGCATGACCGAATTGAATCCCTTGTTGAATCGGACTAATATTGTAAGGAACAAGCCCATACATTCGGTATTCTAATTTTTCTTTACTCATCTCTATTTTGGTTTATTTCCTAGGTAATCTTCATCATCTCCAACTTCAGTCACAAAAAAGCTTTGTTTTTCTCTAATCCATTCATGAAACATTTGTCCTTTTGAATTTCTATGAAATTCAGATTCTCCATCAAATCCACCTCCATCTTCCCATAACCCGTCATGTTTGGCACGCTTAATCATTTCAATCGGTGATAGTTTTCTATTACTCATCTTCTTTTGGTTTAAGCTCTCCCTCTATAAAAACAAGCTCTTCTCCAGTATTAATATCAATTAGTTTTTGTCCCCTTAGTCGATCAAAATACGCCTGTTCGGTATCGTGATAGTGTTTAATGCAAGCTTCAAATAAGCTTTTTTCCATCTCATATTCTGGAGTTACTTGTATTTGTCTGCAACTCATTGTAAATTTAAAACTCATAATTTATATAGAATTAAAACACCCGTGATTATTAAAATATCTTATGCTAATTAATTTAATGATAATGTTAAAATCATTTAACCTGCTTGGCTTCAACTCGTTTTCTTTAGCAATTTGATTAATCATTGGCATAAGCTCACTTAGTTTATATTGACCCATTGGTTTAATTAATCGATTTGTATCCTTCATATAATCCATCTTCAAAAAGTTTAGCTCCTGTTCCATTTGGTTCCTCCTTAAATTTAAGCTTTGTAATATTGCGAAGGTAAAATTCGCTTTTACCATTTATTCTAATATCTCTGCCCATTTCGTATCCTTCAATATACTCTTTAGATTGTATTTCATCTTTTACCATATTTTAATCATTTAATTCATTATATTTCTTTAACATTCTCCTGCTTGCTTCTTGAGAAATCATATTATATAATTGAATTAGAGTTTTTACCTTATTTTCTTCTTCTTCAATATTAATATATTCTTCTCTTATTTTATGCATTAAGCTATCGTCTAGAGGCCATTTTCCAATATCTAAATATTTTTCATAGTATTGAATTGAATCAATAATATCCTCATCAGATAAGCTATCTATCTTATCCTGTATGCTTGAAACCTCCTTTTCACCATAATCAAAAGAAACATCATCAAAGGGGTTCCATTTATATTTTAGTACCATTTCTTTAAATTTTCAATTTATATATTATTATACTAAACTATATTCATCGTTTAAAATAAATGATAAATAATAAAAATTAATTTAATTTACTAGGTATAAATTAAAAGATAAATAAAAAAAAGAATATTTAATATGAGAAAAATTAAATCGTTTAACGATTGGGTCATATTTGAAAGTAAAAATAGTAAATTAGAAGAACAAGCTAGCTTAGATGCAAACACTACTGACGGAGATGGAACCTCAATAGCAGGAGAAAAAACAGGAGAGGAAGTTGATAAACCTGAAGTAATTGATCCGGAGGTTAAAAAAAGTTTAGATTCATATAAGAAACCAGAAGGAATAGAATCATCTGATGACATGACGTTATGCGAAGATGCACTAAAAGCTACGGTGTATGATACTCAAATACCGGCAGGATCTGTGTTTAATTACAATAACCTATATATTGATACTGACGCAATAGAGAATGATCCGGATGTTGGAGGATTTATATCATCACCAGATCAAGCCCAGAAATCTATTCATCTTCAAAACCTTGCTAAAAGGATAAATGAAGAAGCTTTAGAAATACATGTATTGAATAAAGAAAGAGTAAAACCTAATAATTATTATAATATAAAGCCGGTAGATGCAACAGGAGCTATGTGGAAAGTTGTATCTAAAACTCTACCTAAGCTTGGTAAAATATCTATGGCATTTACAGATACTGCATGGACTCAAACCTTATGGACAGAAAAAGAATTAGAAAGTAATCCGGGATTAGGGGAAACTAGAGTTCAGCTTGGACTCTGGAAGAATATACCAAAAGAAAACAATTTTAGAGATGGAGATGTCGTATATGTTCAAATGTGCTCTCAATATCCACATGCAGCTGCTTCTAATGTATTATACTATGTTACTGAAAGAAAACTTAATAAGAAAGGAGAAGCTTATAAAACACATTTTGAGGGAGGAGAACAAATTGCTTCTAAAGATTTAATAGTATTAGATACTCCTTTTCCAGGAACTTCTGATGCGACTGTAAGCTACGGGGTTGCTTCTTTAGTAAAAAGAGGTAAAAAACAAGGCGGAGGAAGAACTAGACCTGCGGTTCAAAAAAGTGATAGATCAACATTTTAAATAAAAATATGAAGAATTTAAAAGTATATAATGAATATATTAAATCTCTTAATGAAAAAGTAAGAGTAAACAAAGTATATGGCTTTAAAAATTGGCTATACGAATCTTCGATAGGAGATCCGCTAAGAGATAAGGTTATTGCTATGTCCCAAAAGGAAGTCTCAGAAAAAGCAGACAGGGTAATGCAGTTATCAATTCAAAAAATATATAATTATTATCCATACTTTAGACCATTTCTAAATATTATGCCACCTACTCCTAAGTTTGAAGCAGGATCCGGTGGAGGAGGAATGGGAACAATGTCAACGTCTGGGTCGGCTATATACTATTGTCCTAGATTTGTTTTATATACGTACTTAAAAGGTAAAAGCGACTTTGCCAGCGAAATGCAATCTCAGGGAAATCTAAAACCTTTTGCTAGAATTAAGAAAGGATTGCGAGATCCTAGTGATTATTGTACTTTTGTAATAATACATGAAATTATGCACAATTCGCTAAAGCATTTTCTTAGACAGATGGGAAAATCTGAACATCTTAGTGATTATGAATTACATCAGCTTTGGAATATAGCAACAGATTATGAAATAAATCACATTCTTAAAAGAGATCCTAGAACTTCACTAGTTAAAATTTTTCCGGGATGTGTGGATGCGGAAGATGATAGTAATGAAATGTTTTACGTCGACCCCTCTGAAACAGATGAAGATGGAAATAATTTACAAGAATTTTTTATGACATCTAGGGCAGAAAAAATATTCTGGAGGCTTGTTCAAAATATAGAAAAGAAAATAGAAGAAGAAAAAGGAGATGAAGATGAGGACCAGGATGATGAGGGAGATTGCACCGGCGGAGATTGCGAAGGAGATGGAGAAGGTAGTGGCGAAGGAGATGGAGAAGGTAGTGGCGAAGGAGATGGAGAAGGAGATGATGGTGGAGAAGATGGAGACAGCGATGGAGGAGATTCAGAAGCAAGTATATCAGTTGGAGATATTATTTGGGATAATACGTCTGGTACGTATGGAAAAGTAACAAACAAAACTGGAGATAATATAGAATATGATGAAATGTCTGAGGAAGATGCAATGGGGCAACTTGGTATAGATAATAACCCTGGAGATGATAAATTATCTTCTCTTAAAAATATGCTAAACGATTTATAGTATGAAGAAAACAGTAAAAATAGAAGATATTAGTAGGGTAATTAAAGGAAAAGATAGTTCTGGAGGAAATGCTATTTCTAAAGTAGGTACCCCTAAACCTCAACCTAAACCCCCGACTCCGTCTAAAACAGGCGATCCTAAGATTACAGATCAATTTGGTAAAAAGAAAGGACCCGGAACAAAAGTAGTTGGGGATTTACCGTCAGATGTTAAATTGCCAGATAATATTACTGAAAAAATAAGACAAGCCATCAAACAAGGTCAACCTAAAGGATGGAATGTTGGCGGAACTGGTGCTAATATAGGTGGAAAACAAATAGGAGTATCGCCTGGACCTGGAGGTACACCAATTGATTTACCTGGAGGAGAAGCACCAGAGGGAGACGATACTAGAGAATGGACTAAATCACCTAGGGAATTAGAAAAAGAGATTGATAAGGCAAATAGAAGTGGATTAGACGAAGAAGATAGGGAAAAGCGAAAGGAAACTAAAACTGATGCCGAGAAAACAATGGGAACTAAGGGTGGAGGCGGATCTATTAGAGATAGAATGAGAATCGAATCTTTAGCCAAAACCGATTGGGCTGAAATATTTAAAACTAGATTAACTGAATATTCTAACGAAAAAAGTAGATATAAGCCTTACCATAGACGATTTGTAAATAATCCTGGAATGAGAACTAGAATTCCAAGTAGAGAACAACAAATGGATACTTTACCTTCTTTAAACGTAATAGTAGATACAAGTAGTTCACTTTCATATAAAGAATTAGATGTGATACTAGCAGAGGTAGGTAATGCGTTAGCTGCTGCAAATATTAAAAAATTAAATATGATTCTGTGGCATGACAGTGCATATCATTTTAAAGAATGGACAAATATTGAAAAAGATGATTTTGATGATGTAATAGCTGATGTTGTTGATAATTGGCAAGGAGGAGGAAACTGGGTAAATTCAGTGTATGAGCTTATGATTGAAAAGAAGATAGAAAAACAATTTACGATACACCTAACTGATGGTTATATACAAGACCACATCAATGGGAATTCAGAACTATTAGAACTTGTTGGAAAATGCTTAGAACCTAATGATACTATATGGGGAATCATATTTAAAGATAGATCAGTTAGGATGGAATACTATGAAGATATGAAAGAAAGATTTCCCGGAGAGATACTTCCTCTTTTCTTAGATTCAAGTAAATTTAACTAATAAATAATAAAAATATAATAAAAATATCTTATGAGAAATTTAAACTACTTACAGGGATTCGAGGATTTTACCAGAAGGGTAATAAACGAACAAGTAAAAAACTCTTATACTTTTGATAACTGGTTTTCTTCTAATTCGTCAGAATCAACTGATTTAGGAGAACCTGAGGGACAATTATATCTTGCTGCTGAAAAACCAGAAGATATAGAGGGAGCCGAAGAATTAAAAAATGCAATGACCGCAATTGGCGAAACAGGATCAGATTTAACAGAAGGAGATTCCATATTAAAAGCCAATTGGAATACAGCATGGGCAAAACGTAAAGACTTAGATCAAGGAAAATTGACTAAGAATGGAGATTGGTATGTTGGAAAGGGAGCATGGCGGATAAATTCAAATAAGGCAGATTACTTAGGAATGACTCCTAAGTGGATGGCATGGGAAGATTCTCTTCAAGAAGATATACTTCAAGCATTTTTTCCAGAAGTTTTAAAACAGGATAAAGTAGATACAACTCAATCAGATACAACTCAATCAGATATTAATAACTTAGAGGATGATTTAAGTAAAGCATTAGATCAGGAGCTAAGCTCTATGGAATTAGAATTAGCACCTATGGAAAGTTTAAAACATGTTCATAGAATATATGAGGCAGAAAGCTTTGACTTAGGTCCATCTAAAGGTAAAACTCAACAGGAAGCTGTCGTTTTAACGCCTACCGATTTAATACGAAAATTAGTTAGAAATTATAATATGCCACATAGAGCTAATGTAATGATATGGGGAGCACCGGGTATCGGTAAAACTCAAATTGTAAAACAGGCAGCTAAACAAATTAGTGCAAAGTTAGGTAAAGAAGTTCCAGTTCTTATTGTTACTCTTTCTCAAATGCAGCCATATGATTTAAATGGTATACCTTTACTTTTCTCTAAAGAAGGAGAAAAAGATTTTGTTCTTTCAACTGATAAAAGAGGAGAAGTACAGATGGACTTCGCTGTTCCAGCATGGCTTCCTGGGGTTGGAGATTCAGAGGAAGGTATTCTTTTCTTTGATGAGATAAACAATGCCGATAATGCTATGTTATCTGCATCTCTTAGTTTATTGCTAGATAGAGTTGCTCAAAAATATATAATGCCTCAAGGATGGAGAGTTTGGGCAGCAGGTAATCGAGCTATGGATTCAAAACAAGTTACTCCACTAGACGGAAGGGTAGCAAGTAGGTTCTTAGGAGGACATTTGCACTTAGTACCAACCGTAGCAGATTGGGTAAAATGGACTAGATCAGAGAATTGTTATTATCAAGGTATAGACGGAAAATCTACAAACGAATGGTATATTCCAGATGAATTTCTATTATTCTTAGAGCAAATGGAATCAAGCTCAGCAGATAGAACAAAATCTAAAAATGATTTAAGTGATATTCCTTTATATACAGATAGAGCAGGAAAAGAAATTAAAACTGCATTTAAATATTTCTATAATTTTGATAAAGCAGGTCTTATGACAGGAGGAGAAGGAGTTCAAGTTGGATTTCCAACTCCTAGAACATGGGCGATGGCCTTTCAAAATATATATGCAACAATTCTACCTGAATTTAGGGACAGAGTTGATGCTGCTGATTTAGATCCAAGAAGACTAGCTATCTCATCATTTACTGAGGCATTAAATGATGCCGAAGGAGTATTAGATCTTAAGGAAGAATTAGAGCCAATTGTTGGCAAAGAAGCAACACAGAGTTTTATGGACTTTATTAAGATTCTTGCAAAATATACTGATTCTGGAAGTACTTTAAATGATAAGCTAAATAATATATTTAAAGGTAAAGATCCTAGACCTATGGTAGGAGGTAAAAAAGCTGCTGGTGTTGATGAAAGAAAGGCTATCCTAGGATTAGTCGAAGCTCATATGAGCAACCAAGGTAGTAATATGAAGAGTACACACTGGGTAAGTTGGATGAAATATTTAGAAGACTTAGGAAATAATATAGATCAAGGAGAACTTGCTAGTCATATTGCATCAGTTGCTACTCATGATAATCAGGATGTAGCAAAAAGCTTTGTTAAGATGGTATCACAAGCACAACAATTGAAACTATCTGGTAAAACAGAAATTCCTAGAGAAGACGCATCGTTTGCTTTAAAATTCTTATCTAAATTTAAAGACGTATTAACTTCTTTTAATATCTAAAAGATATCGCTACTCTAATACAAAAAAAACCTCCATCTCTGGAGGTTTTTTATTATATATGGAAATTAAAAGTTTACTATTCTGGGTAAGTTACTTTATCTGGATTATTTTCATACCATGTAGATGATATTCCAACAACAACATAGATATAGTCTCCATGTTCTCCAATTTCTACATTAATCTTATCGGCCATCGAACTCTCAAAATTAGGATTATTTAAGATTTTTTCTACAAATTCTAATTTATAGTCTGCAAACAGAATATCTTCTAGAGAAACTAAGTCATTAGACTCGAATGCCGATTTACTAAATCTTCTAGTTATAAAGTAATTACAAGTTTTATATGTAGTCCCTGCTTCTCCATTAATTTTTCTTTCTACATAATTAATACATGCATCTTTCATTTCTGGAGAACTTTTAAATTCTTTACCATAGTGATCTTCAAGTAATAACTTTATATCATTTGCATAATTATTAGTTAAAGAATCTGATGGTTGAATTGCTAAACACGTTCCAATACTTAAAGAAGCGATGAATAGACTTAAAATTAACTTTTTCATAATAGTGTGTTTTATTGATTTATATAGTTAATATACTAAACATGTTTAATCTTTTAAAATTTTTAGTGTAAAAAAAACTAAAGTCACACAAATAAATAAATATATAAAAAAACAAACATTAAAATGATTAAATCATATAAACAATGGATGACTACTGTCCACGAAGCGGCTTTAACTAGAATAAATGAAAGTAGAGCAGACGATCTAGTTTCAATCTTAGCAAAAAATAGTAGCTTCCTTCCACGATACATAGTAGGAGATGGTCGTAAGTTTGTTAATGATTGGGAAAAATTGTCAAACAAAGTGGTTAATAATGGTCCCGGGAAAGCAAAATACAATGGAGGTCCTAAGTATGGTGGAGTAAAATCATGTGCACAACATCTATCTAGAGCAGACGATATTCATACGAAATCAGAAGTGAAAACTGGTGAGAAAAACGATATCTTTAAATTCCCAGAATACGAAGAAAGTAAAAATGATGTTGTTGCTGATTTAGAAAGAAAAAGAGTATACTATACTAATGCGATAGGAAACATGGTAAGAATCAAAAATACTGGGATGGAGACTCCAGTTGCATTGGACGAAAAATCAGGATTAAGAGATGTTTACGGCCTAGTTCATTTTCTAAATATGTATAATTTAAAATGGGGATTTAATCGGGCTAATAATTTTAATTGGGAGCAAGATGGAAATATGTTTAAAGGATATAAGAAAAAAATAAGACAATGGGATAATGGAAAGGTTGCAACACCAAATTCAAATTCTCCATGGGGAAGATGTGGAGTAATCACCAGCGTTACTGGCGATAGTATTGGTGTTTCTAGAATGAATAAGATGGATTCAGTCCATGGCCCAGCAGCAGACTGGGTTAGAACACAATATGATTCGGAAAATAAAGATCTCACTTATCAGAAAACAAAAACTATTCTTATTCCTCTTTATACAGTTCACCATATTGCAATTGCAGCAGGAGAAAGAGTTCCAGCAAGTGAAATGGTAACTAGAAAGATTAAAACAGTTACTAATGGAGAGACTACTACTTTAGAAAACTCTATTGCTGGAGTAAATAAGTTATTTGACCAAGGAAAAGCAACAATATCTAAATCTAAGCTTAAATCTGGTTTAAAGGTAGCTGTTGAAAAACAACTTGTCCAGTTCAGTGCTATTACAGATATTGTAGTAACAGGAGGAGCTAGCTTTGAATGGCAAGGAGGAGCAAGAAATGACGAAAAGAATAAAGCATTAGCTGAATCTAGAGCTCAATATGTTGCTAACCTTATTAGAGAAGGCCATGATAATTTAAACGTAACTACTGGAGGAACAGCAGCAGCTAAAATTCAACCAGACGATAACGCTGCTGATGCTGAAAAGTGGAGAAAGGTATATCTTAAGATTACAGGAACTGTAACTGGAGATAGTGAAACGAAAGAAGTTTCTTTTGAAGAATTAGAAAGTGCGACATGGGCAAAAGATAAAGTAGCGATTGATTGTTATTGGATAGCAATAGACGCTCATAATCAAAATTGGGTAAACCCAAATTAATGAATAAAGTAGCGATTGATTGTTATTGGATAGCAATAGACGCTCATAATCAAAATTGGAAACCATCTTCATAATTTCTATATTTATTTTTTAAATTAAAAAAGCCTCTCAATCGAGAGGCTTTTCTATTTAGAAAGAATCTCTTCTTTCATAATCAACCACACTATAAGTCAACTGCATGTTTAATATTTAATATTCTCATTTTTCTTCTAAGTAAGCCTATGCCCTTATTGTATCTGAGTCTTGCAGATTCTTTACTCATTTCTAAAATATGAGATATTTCCACAAAGCTTTTTGGTTGTCCATCATCTATACCGAGATGCCATATTATTATTGTTCTATACATATGGGGAATTTTATTTAAAATACTAAGTAAGATTTTATTTCTATCTTCTCTTAATAACTCCCCGTCTGCCCCTAATGGATCGCCATTTATTGTTCTAATAGGAACATAAGAATTATCGTCATCACCTGCGTTAGGATCTCCCTCTAAAGGCGATGCTTTTATATCTGCATTAAGTGCCTTTTGGAATTGTCTTATTTGTTTATTCCGCTCAACAGGTCCAGTTGGTGTATATTTTTTATATTCACACCATTTATCGTATACTTCCTCAATTGTTGGCCGCCTATCAAGTTCATGAGATAAATTAGACTCTAATTCCCTTAGTTTATATATTGCCTGGGCTTTATTCGAGGGTATCCTAACACTTCTAGAATTTTCAGATAGATACTTCAACATATGTTTTCTAATCAACCAGACTGCATAAGAAATGAATTTAAAGCCTGTTGTGGAGTCAAATGTCTTAGCTGCTTCAACTAATCCCATATTTCCTTCATTTATTAAATCTTCTAACTTAGATAAATTACCATTAGCATATGCTTTAGCCACACTTACTACAAATCTGAGATTAGAATTAACTAAGAGATCCATAGCAGATTTATCTCCACTTCTAGCTTTTTTAGAAGCATCTACCTCTTCTTCTAAAGTTAAAAGTTTTTGACGATTTACTTCGTCAAAATATCTACTCATATTTCTAGTTCTATTAGTTTTGTTATCCGTAATCTTTAATTGTCTCATTTCATACAGTTTAAGTAAAGTAATTTTAATAACTATACTAAAAAGTAAAACTATTTTATAGCATTTAGTATAAAATATACATTAAAAAAATAATTAATATGATGGAAAAAATCAAAGATGTAGTTAATTCATGGTGGTTCAATGTAGCTGCTACTGGAGTAGTTGCCGCGGCATTATTAGTTTACGGAATGAAACTATATGCAGGAATCGCAGCCGGATGGGCACTTAGTCGACTTTGGACTTATCTTAGAAGTTAATAAGATAATTACGTATGATTAAAAAGAAACCCGATTTTATATCGGGTTTTTTTATATATAACCATTTTGTTTTAATTCATCATTAGATGGATATCCTATTATTTTATCGCAATCCCTACATATCTTCATTACGCTTCTTCTTTCATCAGAATGTTTTATTATGGTATTTTCATGGAGGCAGATATCTTGGATCCCCTCAATAGATTTATATAAATTACGTATTTTATCTTTGATCTGAGATATTGAATATTTAGTATTATCCAAAGTTAAGTGATCTATTTACTAAAAAAGGAGAACATATGTTCTCCTTTTAATTAGTTGCGTTTATTCTATTAGAATAAATCTTCTAGCCCCATTTGAGCAATCGGATCGTCTGTATAAAATGGTTTTATTACTCTTCCAAGAGAAACAAACTGTAAAAACATTGATGCTAATACTGGCATCGTATGCTTTTCAACCGCATCGGTTAAGCTTGCCTCATTTCCATGTTCTTCTTCCGGCTCATATTTTCCTTTTTCAAATAATAGTTCTTTAAAACTATGTAGTTTTATCTCTAATTGTTCTTTATCAATTAGGTCTTGATCTAGCGCAGCCTTGATATCTAATATCTCTGCGAATTTTTTCTGTACTGTTTTTTCTGGCTTATTTCCATATGTTGAGAAAGCAGCCTCAATTTCATCGCTATCACCATCTTTCTTAAGAATTGCAGCAATATCGTCAAGGGTAAGACCTGAAAGTTTTTCTATTGCGAGTTTTGACATTTTTTCAGAATTAGCTTTTCCAAAGGTATCTAATAATTTTTGATAGTTATTTAAGAAATATTCTATAAACTTATCATCAGTTACTTCTTTTATACTTTTTCTTTTTTCTCTAGAATCTTTAACTCTATCTTCAGCTTCTAATATATAAAGTATTGAACTATCATCCATATCATCTGCCATTTGGCCAATAGTACCTTCCCATGCTGCGATAGGTTCTCCTGAATCACCGTCTATTGTAACTATTCTAACGTATAATCCTCTTTTTTGAGATATTCCTTGTTCCCGTGCTTGATCTGTATCATCTATTCCAGCTGAAGCTAGCTGTTGTCTATCCATCTTTCCAGTTTTTCTAGTAATGTAGTGAACTTGATCTATCGTTGGATTAACAAGAATAAGTTTAAGCTTGCTATCTTTTCTAGAATCAATTTGGTTTGTTAAATAATCCCAAATTCTATCTTTTCCTGTTTTAGTTCCAGTAACTTCAGCATCATGTGCAACGGGATCATCCTGCCTTTCTGGCCACCATCCTCCTTTTGCTTTATAAGGTTCCTTTCTAGTATGAAATTTTCTATCTTTTTTGCCAGTTGACGGATTTAATTGAGGATCCGGATCGTATGTTTTTTTCAAGCTACCCGATAGATTGTGAATGAATTGCATTAAATTTTTAGGAACTCCTAGTTTAGTAAGTTCGCTTGCCATTTCATTAATCGGGGCATCTTCTGAAAAATCTCCATATTTATAAACGTATTGATTCATATCACTTAGTATAATTTTTATTATTTATCTATGATATCCTGCAGTTTTACTTAAATATTGCTTCACTATTTTTAATTAATTGTGAATACTCGTTGAATAAATAAAAAAAAAGATAAACCAAATATGAAAACTAGAAAATTATCTAAGGTTAATCCTATTTTAGAAGATACTGACATCGCGCCAGAAAGTACTGAAGGTACTGAGGCTAATATTGATAGTTCAGCAACACAAACTTCTGCAGATAGTGAGGCTAGCCTAAATTCAACAGAAGCAGCCACGGAGGCAACAGCTACATCTATTTCCCCAGAACTTCAAAAAGACGGAGCCTTTATAAAGAAAATAACTAAGAATTTTCAAAAGGGTAATCCTACTATTATATACGGAGAAGAAATATATTCTTTATCTAAAACATCAGACGGTGAATGCTCTGTTAAGGAATTAGAAATAGGAATTAATAATAAATTTAAAATGCATTCTTCTGCTTTAGGAAAGAAAGTATGGGAAATGATGGTAACTCCAAAGGGAATAATGGCTAGGCCTAGTTCTGGAATAAATATCGAAACAGAAGGAGAAGCTACCTTAGGAGATGACAATGTCACTGGAGATTCAAATTTACATGAAATATATCCTTTAAAAAGCAAAAGTGGTGCAGATACTGGAGCTTTACGGGTTAAAGGAGCTACTCATAATGGTAATTTAACTTCATCTAACGGATTTGATGAATATAAAATATTAGATAGTATTTGTAAAAAGAATAAAGTGGCAGGAAGAAAGATAGTAAAGGAATTTTTAGTAGATTCTTCTACAATTAATACTTCCTGTAGAGCTTTATGGGATGCTTTGGAAGGATGGGGAACAGATGAAGATGCTATCATTTCAACATTAACCAGAATTTCAACAAGTGAAAATGCAGCAGGAAATTGGATGATGATGTTATATGGATGGGATCAAAATAAATTTGGAGCAAAGTCAGCAGGAGCTCTAGATTCTATTCCACAAGATCTTCATGATTTTTTCGGAGCAGCATCTTCTTTTGCTAAAGGAATAACAAATATATTTACATTAGGTATTCATGGAATGGTAACTCAAGCGTTTAAAAGTAATATTGGATTTAATAAGACTACACCAATGTACGGTTCACAAGATTCACTAGATTTAAAATCATCTCATAGAGGACTTATGATGGATATATGTGATGAAGCCGAAGATGCTTGGAAGGCAGATCAAAATAAAATTGGAGAAGTTCTTGCAACATTAACTGCAGGATTACCTGAAGATGATTTTTGCTGGAGATTAGTAGATTCAGCTTCTGGTGATATTCTAGTTAGCTCTGGAGATAGCGATTTTATGAATAAGAAAAGCAATAAAGGTAAAGGTTATTTGTTAACAGCTAAGACTTTTAAAATTAAATATACTACAATTCTTGGAGATCTTCTTGGAGATGATGATTGGGAAGGCGGAACAAGTGGAGACGGAGGATCAGTACGTAATAATAAGAAAAAAGAAACAAGCTGGTTTAAAGGTGAAGAAGGTTTAATTCCTGACGCTCTTGAATTTTGGAAATAAAATAAAATAAAAAACTAATTATAAATCATGATTAAAGACTATAAGAATTGGGAAAAAGATTTAGGCACCACTACTATTGAGGAAGCTAAAATCGTAATTAAAGACGCTAAAGATGGCGAGGGTAAAATTACTCTAAAAAGTAAAGGAGAAAATAACTTTACTATGAGAATAAAAAAGGATATGTTAGTTCTAGACGTTAACGAGAGGCTTACTCCATCTGGAGAAAGCGCAGTCGGTAGTTTCTTGACACAACAAAATTTAATGAATCCTGATTTTTCTTTTGTATATACTGCTAAATTAAAAAGAGGTGGTAAAATTCAAGTTATATCATTTGCAATGGTTCCTGCAGTAGAAGGTAAAGTTTTTATTCATGAATCTGAGTATCAAAATACTACTGTAAAGTCCGGGATTAGCACGATACTTGCTGCTGAACCTGAAGTAGAAGCAGGAGAAGAAGAAGATGCTGACGCTACTGATGCTGGAGAAACAATAGATGCTTCATCATATGAGAGCAATACTATATATGTAATGTTTAAAGATATTTTACCATTAAAGAAAGGAGACGGATATGCAAGTAGAAAAACAGATGACGTAAAAGGAAAAATTAAAATAGTTCAAGCTTTACTTAAGGCTTTAGGAGGAGATGTTGGTAGAATCGATGGAGGATTTGGTCCTAAGTCAATAAAAGCAGCTGGAACTATTCTAGGAAAAGATGCAATGACAGATGCTGATGTAGATTCTTTTATTCTTGATGCAAATGCTGCTGGATCTCTAGTAGTAAAAGCTGACGAAAAGAGTATAACAGACTCTAGTTTAACTGCAATGGTACCTAGTGCTTCAAGTAGTACTTCAAATAGTACACCTAATTCAACAGAAGCAATCCCTACTCCAACTGCAGATCAAGGAGTTAAGATCGTTTGGAATTAAAAAAAATATAATACTATGAATAATTGCGATTGTAAAGAATGTAAATGTGGAAAATCGTGCAACTGTAAATGTTGCGATTGTTAAAACTAAAAAGCCTCAATAGAGGCTTTTTTATTGCACTAATTTATCTCATTACGCTTACGTGGCCTGTTTTATCAATTGTGATACTTCCGTCTATCATCACTACTTTCCATGTATATACTCCATCTTGAGTATCTTCACCATTCCACCACTCCATAGGATCTAGCGACCACCAAACTAAATTGCCCCATCTATTATATACTTTAAGGTCAAATGTCTGCCAACATTCTCTTGTTATAACTCTCCACCTATCGTTTAGTCCATCTCCATTTGGAGTGAATATATTTGGTATATATGATGTATGACAATCGGTTAATATAGTATCAAGTATTGTTGTTTCAGTTCCCTCAAACCCTATACCTGGGTCTTGATATTCATCACAATCGTATATTACAATAGTATCCGTTATATAAATGTATTCATATTGTATTATAGTATCTGTTTGATATATTATTTCTGTTATAGTATCACATGGACATGGCCCATCAAATGTAATATTGCTTCCTGTAACTTCTGGTAGTTCGTTTATATTAACCTGCCATATACCTACCTCTCCACCTTCACAAAAGAATCCTTCATTATAATATTGAACCCAACACTCTGCAATTGTATATGGATTGGCAATAGCATTATTCCAGGCATCGAATATATTTAGCTCAATTGTACCCTGTATTATATCCAGCCCGCTGAAGAATGTAAATGTATACTCCGGCCAATTTATATTTTGTGAGAAATTACCACATGGTGGAGTATCATCTAGGTTCGAATTGCCTAGATATAAAGTTAGGTCTGTAATTTCTTGATCACAATCTATATCAACAGTTGCTGTATAGGTATTCCAGTTAAAGTTAGTAATTGATACATCGCATTGCGCTGATGTCATCGGTGCCCATAAGGCTAGTAAGTAAATTAAGTGTTTCATGTTTTGGGTATATATCAGAAATATCGGATCTACGATTGGTGGTACGTAGTATTTTTATCTAGTGAGAGTTATTTGTAATTTTGGATCTATCTTTTTTTCTATCTTAAACTGAGTAGAGTGAGAATCTACTATATCTAATTTCTTAGAATAACTTATAATTATATTGTTTAAAATAGAATTGTTCGTGGTTAGTATAAATTTATCAGATAAATCAAGTTTATCTGATATCATAATATATAGCTCTTTTGCAATTGTTCCATTGAAGGTTATTGAATCTGGCCATTTTCCATAATCTCTAACAAATATTAATAGATAATCAGAAAGTTGATTAAACGCAATATTTGGAAAATCTTCTGGTTTTTCTAAAGGAACTTTAAACGTTAGCATAATCTTTTAGTATACTTTTAATTATGGCATTGACTTTATTATCTCCTTTGCCAATTAATTTAAATGAACCATCTTCCTTTAAGAAAGTTCTGGGCCTAGAATCAATGCATTCTAGTTTAAAGGTATTTGGTAGCTCTGGTTTATTAATTACTCCAAAATGATAAATGAAATGTTCTTTATCATAATATTTAGGGCTAGCTTCTGCATATCTAATCAATACATCATAAATTTTCTCTGCTGCGGTAGATGGCATCTTGCTCATGTTTTCTTGGTTTATCTAGGTTTGCGCTTTGTATTATTTAAATTTACTCTATTCTTTTTTGGTTTACGGTCAAGAGTATTCTTATTATTATTCTTTATAATGACCGGTGTAGTATTATGTTGAGTATTAGGCTTTACATATATCCGATTATCATTAATCTTTGTATTTCTAGTAGAATTACTTGATTTCCAATTATGCGGAAAAACATGAGTTTTAGATCTATTAGTTCTTGGTTTTATAGTTGCAACATAGTTGCCACCGTTAGAATTATTAAATTTACTTCCGCGATGTCCATAAACATAATATCCATTATCGCAATGCACATATACATGAGTATGATTATGATGATGATACGGAGGAAGTATTTGATAATAATACCACCATGGATAATAATGAGGAGTTCCATAGTAATAATAAAATCCACTATAATATCCCCAATATGGACTACCTCCTAGTTCAGTATCACTCCAATAATAAACTTCTACAGAGTGTTCCCTATCTTCGTAAATAGGATCATATGTATATCCAGTTATATAACAACCAGTTAGGAATATTATTCCAGCAATAATTATCAATATTCTCATGAATCTATTTAATTATTCCTATTATATTAGATTCTACTACTTTAATTACTGAAAATTCTGACATTCCGTCTCTAAATTTTTCATTAAGCTTTTCTTCTGCTTTAGATATAGATTCAGCTTCAACTATATAATTTTCTTTAGTTTTTTGGATTCTTCCGTTTTGATCGTTAATTGTTTCGAATTGAACTTGTGTTGAATAGTATTTCATAATAAAAATATTGTTTAGTTTATTTTACTATTAGCAAATATAAGGTTTCAAAAGGGTATTACTATTTATGATAAAGATTTTGCCATATCTTCTATAGATATTATTTGATCAAAGGAATCTGCCAAATCCTTATCATCTCTTAATATTTTAAATACGGGGTGTAAGGTCGAATAATTTCCTTCATTGTCTGTAGATAATCCACAACACTTCATTTCAACAATAGATCCCATTAAGTTATCCTGGTTATTTGTGATATAGGTCATGTCTGATTCACTTATTCCGCCCGGACGTGTTACTACTCTTCCACATGAAGATTCAACCGTGAGTGATGAGATAACGTGCTCATTCTTTGTTCCGGGTGTTCCGTAATTAAATCCTGTGATTTTCATATCTATATCTATTTCTAGCTTCATTTTTATTTGCCAATTGGGCTTAGAATCTTTCCATTCTCCGATATTAGATTTTAAAATAGTTCCCTCTAATCCTCTTCCTAAGGTTTCAATGAAGTGGGTCATAGCATTATCATAGCTTGTGACTATTTTATATTCTACTATTTCTACTTTATCACATTGTACTTCTATAATATTTCTCATCAACGACTGTAGCCTTTGATTATAAGGAGTATCACTTTTTCCATTATGATATTCGTCTATCTCAATAATATCCCATACGGTATATACTATTTTACTAAGGGCATCTTCATATGATAAATTATGTCTCTTTAAAATATTTTCTTTATCCTTATCAACATTTTCTCCGTTACTTATTTTAGTAGATATACTTATTGCTGAATTAATTATCCCATTACTTTCATTTCTATTAATTCCGTGAATAGTTAATTCACCGTTTAATACGCAATTATTAAATTTAGATAGCTCACTTAGTATTTTAGCTCCGGTAATAAGGGTTGTTTCCCCTGATCTACTCTCTAAGTATACTTCCCCATCCTCAACAATAGCATTACAGTATCTTCCATCCATTTTAACTTGACTTAATGCAATTCCTTCTTTTAATATATCTTTAGCGAGTTTTTCACTAAATGATTTTGCTCCCATATATGGAGTTTTTTCAATTAATTTTGGAAATACTTTGTTGATATTGGATGTTCCCATTCCAATCTTTAGATCTTTTTCAATAATTCTAACAATAACATATGCATCGTCAGAATTAAGTGATTCAAGTATATTAATCAAATGGTCTCTGCCTGCGTGGCCGGTAACAATTTTATTTGATAGTTCAGGTAGTTGATTTAATCCCCATTCCAATGATGCTGGAATTTGATCTACACATATCGTATAATCTGGAATCTGCTTAATATAATATTTTATCCTTGGACTTTTAGCGGCGTACATTACATTCGTTAAAATATCGTTACCTTTATACTTTCTAAGAATATCCATTTTTGCATTTGAACCCGGTTCATTTGCTATTTCATCTAATATTGATTTAATCTTCATATAGTTATTATACTAAATTAAATGATTCTATTATAATTATTTAAAAGTGTAGTTTACAATTATCTTGTAGGTGGTCATCACACCATCCTTTTCTTAATTCTACTGCAAAGCATGCTGGACTTTCACTATTATATACAGATAAATCATCATTATCGTTTGGGATAGGCATCGTATGATTATTTACTAAATCTCCACTTGAGTTAAAGAATAGTATATCTAGTGGAAAATCAACACCTTTCATCCAAAATCCTAGATTATCCTCATCATCAAATATAAAGATCATTCCATTGTTGTCAGAGGGCTCACTCTTGTTACTATATCCTTCGGCTTTAGATGTATCAGTAGAAGCAACAATAAGATTAACAGGTGTTCCCGATATCATCGCGGATATCTCTTTACCATCTATGTCTTCTCTATGGCAATATCCTTCGAACAAAGGAATATCTATATTTCTATTAATGTATGGCATATAGTATTATTTATAACAAAAAAAAGGGAATCAAATCGATTCCCTTTATATAATATTAAGTTAATTAAGTTAGATGAGAGATCTTACTTTTCTTCTTCTTCTGTATCTTCTTCTACGTCTTCTTTATCTTCACCGTCTTCATCTTCCATGTCTTCTTCGCCGTCTTCACCTTCCATATCTTCATCTTCTAATTCTTCTTCTTCTTCTTCGTCTCCTCCTTCTAGTGCTTCAACTCTTTCAACTAATTCTTCAATCATAGCCTTTAAGTCAGCCAAAGTTGGCTCTTCTTCTTCCATATCTTCTTCGCCTTCCATATCTTCTCCATCAGACATTTCTTCGTCATCAGACGTTTCTTCGTCATCTAACATAGCTTCGTCATCAGACATTTCTTCTTCTTCTTCTGGGTTAGCGCCGTAGTATCCCATATCAAGACCTTCTTCGTTTTCAAAGATTCTCTTTTTAGTTGTTTTGGATTTCATAAATCCTGCAAAATTCTTTACTCTCATTTTAGTTTAAATTTTTTATTATTTATCAGTTTAATTCTAAAAAAAACTATTTTTATTATTTATTAGATAATATTTAAGTTTTTTATAGTATCTACTTTTACTGATTTGGTAGAGCATCTTTAGATCTAAGTTCTTCAATTTCTCTATCAAGTTTATTTATCTCTCCAATAGCAGGTCTAAGCAACATACTTGAAGCAAATAATTTATGAGCAGATTGATCTCCCTTTCCGGTATAGTTATTCATAAAGAAGCTTAGAGATTCAATAGTAGCAGACGATAGTGGAACTTGATGAGATGTTGCTTGATCCTTTTCCTTTAATTCTTCACATATTTGAGACATTTCTAATTTAGATATAATTAAAAGATATGCCTGTTGAGGTCCCTTCCATTCTGCCCTGTCTAGTATGTTTCTCATATACTTAGCATCAGACGTACTTAAGGCGACTTCAAATTTTCCCATTCTAAGTTTACTAATCTCCATAACCTTTTCTTCAGGAGTCAATTTCTTATCTTTTTTAGGCTCTTTCTTTGTAATTTCTTCTGATGGAGTTTCTTCAACAGTAGATTTAGCTGTTTCTTTAACTTGAGTAGTTTCTTCAACTGTTGTTGAATCCGTTGTTTCGATAGATTTAGATGACATTTGCATATTAATTTATTTTCTAATATAATACTAATAATCAGAGGTTAGTTTTAAAGAGATTAAAACTTTTTAGAATCCTTCCATATGAGCCTCGTCTACTGCTCCTTGTACATCTTTAAGTGTATGAATCATTTTCATCATTATATCAGCTGGAAAAGTCTCCATAATCTCTCCGTCCTTAAATACTATAATTGTTGGGACTACTACTATTTTATATTTAGTTTGATATTTAGGATTCTCACAAATAAGTAACTGGCCCGTCTTACAATCGCTTAAGTCTTTTATCCAAGATACTGATGGTGTTGTAGTATTCCATCCTGCATTAAACTCAACTACCACAACTCCATCTTGTGGAACTTTTTTTATTTTTGTTTGCGCACTAGCAGTGCTTGACATTATCATTAATAATAATATTAATAGGTAACCTGCAAATAATTTCCAAACCGTATATTCTTTTTTCATATTAGTTTCTTCTTTTATCGATTTTTCCACCTTTAACGTATCGTATACTATCATACGTTCCATCTTCGTAGTCTAATCTATCCAGAATAAAGACTATATCTTGTTTAATATCAGTTATATCACTCTGAGTGCTTTGTATTATGGAGTACATACTATCTTGATATGCTATATCTTCTTCTGTTGGTATCCACATTTCTTCTTGTTCCTCCTCAATAACTTCCTCAATAGCTTCTTCTACTTCCTCGGGCCAAACGTTTGCCAATACTAGCGAGCTAAATAATACCACAATTATAACAGAAATTGATTTACGTGAGGTTAAACATATACTTTTATTCCACATTTTAATTGTATTTTTATCTCAGTCTATCTATTTTATCACTTAACTTCTCAAGTTGTTCTTTAATTTCTTTAACATCTTCTTGAGTTGTCATTATTGTTTGACGGACTAATTGGTCTTTCATATCAAATTCCATTCTAGTAATTTCAGGTGGCGGTATCTCAATAATAGGCAATTCCTTAGCTTCTTGAATATCTGCTTGAAGAGCAAACCACATTCCTACAATAGTAGCTATGGCTGCACCTATTGCAATTAAAGTCTTTATACTGACTTTAAATGAGGTATCTTCGTTTAATTGTTTTGGCTCTGACATTTTAATTTTGATATTTTTATCTTATTGTATAATTAATTCCTATTGAGAATGCATGCCACTGTCTATTCCAATATTTGTTAAATGTTCCCTCGGCAAAAATTCCTAATTTTTTAGGTATAATATAATATCCAAAAATAAGACCTCCGCCATAATCTACATATTGTTTCCCCTCATTAAAAGAAAGGTATGAATACTCGTTATCTAGATCTATGTGATATGGAAATACGTTGCCCCATGCATGTAACCAAAATTCATCGCTATAGTGGTAGAAATCCAGACCGACGACTAGTGAAAGGTCCCATTGGTGAGGAATTCTGCTTGTTTCTCTTTCTACATAATCAGATAATACTTGAGGTATTACTACCGCTTCCCAAACTTCAGTTGAGCTTGCAACCATATTTCCAGATGGATCTAAATATTCTATTCCAATAGGACTAAAGTTGACTGAATATCCTTCTTGAATTGCAAGATCAGTATAGTGTATATTTCCATTAGATAATCTTAAAGGTTCAAGTGGATCATATCCATATGCTGGAGATAATCTCTGCGCAACACCACAATTAATAGAAAACTTTTTTCCAAATTTTTGCCTAAATCTTTGAGATGCTTCAAAATATTCTATATCAGCAATTCCATCTTGTAAATATTCGGCTTTTACTATCCATCTATTTGCAACATATCTTAAAAAATGATGTTGATTAAAGAATGGTTTACCTTGTTGTCTAGTCCAATCTGCTTCAAATAAAAATTCAAAGCCATTTACTTTACCAATAGTAGCAGCATCTCCATACGATGATTCTGTACCATTATAAAAAGTATTAGCCTTATTCTCATATCCGAATCTTGCTATTTTTCTGATACCAAAAGCTGCTGAATAATCAAATGGAGTAGTTATGGTTTCTCTAGTTAAACCATTAGTTACGGAATAAACATCGACATCGGATATTGAGTTTCCTCCACTTACTGCCCCATAAAAAGTAGAATATTTAAAAAACTTTTTTATACTTGAGCCAAAAGTATGTTTATCATCTGTTTGACCAAATGTAAGTAGAGGCAGCAGTAAAAATAAAATTAGAAGTTTCTTCATTGTTTAATAATTCTTTTGTTAAATCTTTTTCCGTCGTGTATAAGTGTTAATATGTAAACTCCGCTTTCATATTGTCCTAGCTCTAAGCGTTTTTCTTTTCCGGAAAGTATTAATTTTCCTGTCATATCTCTTATTTCATACTCAAATTGTAAGTGCGTTTCTATGTTTAATGTATTATCAGTTGGGTTTGGATAAATTATAATTCCATTGATATCCATTTCATCGATTCCAACCGGCCATCCTGCTGAACAATAGTCATACATGGTTTGACACGATGGATCCCATGCGTGTGTACAGCAATAATCATCAACGTCTATTACCCAAGCGTAACATGGATCATTTAACCAATATGGATTTCCAGGACCTCCATAACAACCGGCATCATATAAACAAGATGAGTCATCTACATTTGCTGCTGAATTGTAATTATATGCACTTACATCAGTACATCCATAAATAATAATAATACATGTTCCATCATCAAAGCAGGCATCTTCATCGTAGTTTAAAGCAGTTGAGTCTGTACATCCAGCAATATAACAACAGCTATTGTCTAAAGTATTAGATAGTTGGTCGTAATTTAGCGCTGTAGAATCAGTACATCCATATATGTAAGGAACACAGGTTCCATTATCAGTATTTGACCCTGGATCATAATTAAACATTGTTGAATCGATGCACCCATATATGTAAGGAATACAGGATCCATTATCCGTATTAACTAAAGAATCATAATTCCACATTGATGGATCCATACAACCATAGATAAAAGGTGTACATGAACTGTCGTCAACATTAGCCAATGGGTTGTAATTGAACATAACAGGATCAGTACATCCATATATAGGATAAACGCAATTTCCATTATCAACATTTGCAGTTGAGTCATAGTTTAAAGCAGCAGTATCTGTACATCCAAAATATAAACATGAACTATCTTGTGTATTTGCTAATAAGTTATAGTTCCAAGCGGTAGTATCCATGCATCCTACAATAATAGGAATACATGTATTGTCATCTACATTAGCCGTAGAATCGTAATTAAAAGCTAATGGATTAGTACATCCATATATTGGATATATACAAGTATCTGATGTATTTGCCAAAGAATCATAATTAAGAGCAGTTGAATCCATACATCCAGTAACTGTTGGTATACAATAGTTTCCACAATCAGGAGTTTCTATGTATTTAAAAGGAAACTGTAACAGAGGATCTATCCAAGGATTTGTTCCTTCATTCATTATTACTTGCCCATCAGGACCAGTTAAAGTAAAACCACATTGATTAGCGGTTTGTACCGATTGACCTGGTGCAAAGAACATAACTTCAACTGGGGATAGTGAACTTAAATTTATTATAGAATCTATAGATATCCCAGAACTAAGACCCATTGTATAAGGTCCATATGCAACACCATCTTGGTATAACCCTATCCAAGCGCCATACCATCCGTCTCCAGCACCATCTCTCAGCGTTAAAATGTAATCACAACTTGGAACAACTTCCATTGTATTTGAATTTGGATCATAGTTAAAGGCAGTTGTATCATTACACCCTAGAATTACAGGAGTTGAGCAACTTCCATCGTCAACAGTAGCAAGTGGATTGAATTCAGTATAATTAGGATCCATGCATCCTGAAATAATTTGAGGAGTACATGGGTTTACAAAATATGATACAATAGTATCATTTCCAAAATTGGTATTTGCTAAGTTTGAACTAATCTCTAATATAATATTTCCGCATAAATCTTCTACAATAATACTTCCGTCTTGACCACCATAACAAGATCCACATAGACCATCACCAAATGAATCCATTAATTCGAATTGTATTAAGGAACTATCTGGCACGCAAACTTGAGTAACCGTTGGTACATTTGGTGTTGTATATAACGGAGAATTTGATATGACTACCCCACTAGTATCAGATATTGCCCAAGATGTTTCTCCTGGGTAAGTATCAGGTATTACAGTTATAAGTAAGTTAGTTTCTCCAAATGGGCAAGATTGTCCTGAATATTGACAAGTACCATCATCTGAATTAGCCCATGGGTTATAGTTAATTGCTGTAGAATCAATACATCCGCCAAAACAATCTCCAGTTATTATGGTTAGAGTATCAGTATATGAACCATCGGCCAACTGTCCTTGGAAGTAATATGTAGTATTAGATTGTTGATTATTCCATAATAATCCAGTATTAGAAAAATTTGCGGGATAAGGATACCACGTGGAACCTAATGTATTAATATCGGATGATTTTGTATATGCTGCCACTTGGCAATTTGGATTTGGCATATTAGACCAGTGATAATGTATTTTATTATTATTCCCATCGCAATACGTTTCTACCCATAGAGTATCGAGTCCTGCACATGGTGGATATATACATAAACTATCAACTCCCCATGATGAGTTTGGATCATAGTTTGTAGCTATTGGATTCATACATCCTCCGTAAGGAGGAGCACATGGTGCAATAGTTAAAGATTCAATATAACTATATCCATAATTACCTTCAGCGTAAGCTAAAGTATCTTCACATATATTTGAAAGTAGTACATGTCCAATAACTCCAGCCCAGCTTAATCCATCTCCATATGAATCGTTTACAGTAAGAGTATAATTTCCTGAAACTAGAGAATCAATAAATATTGTTGTATCTGATAAACCATTATAATAAGGTCCTCCACTTGCAATAACTACAGTATTTGCATCTTGTAAAGTCCAAGTGCATTCTAATGCATACCCATCGAAATCAAATTCGAGGTGTGCCCAAGTATCAGGGTTCTGTGCAAAACTATTAGATATGCACAAGACCATGGCAGTAATAGTTAGTAATATGTTCTTTAACATATGTAAAAAGTTTTTTTAATCGTAGCCATTAAGCTGATGTTGTTTTTATATCTAATCGCTTTTCAATCTTTCTAGCTGATGTGATTTGTTTAGCTGCATCCCTTCCCCATCCTGCATTAGCTCTTGCACACATTTGTACAGCCTCATCTGATGTCCTAAATGAGTTGGGATCTATACTTCTACTCTTTAACCTATTCAATAGGAAAAGAACTGCTACTTTTGCTGCTAGATTTATGTCATTAAGTTTATCTGGATTAGATACAATATCCACTCCAGTTTCTTTTGCATATTTCTTATACGATTGCTTAAATGTAACTTGGTTAAATCCTCTTCCTCTATATTTATATCCGTCTCCAGGTAATACTGGGTCGTCAGATTTATTATTCCAGGTGTGGTATCCATTTTTAACTGATATGTGACCGTATATTGTGTCATAAAAAGCAACATCATCTTTCTTTAATACATCTACTTCTGCTACGGTTAAATGTTTAAGTGTGCCTTTAAAAACAGACTTTAGGTATGAACCTCCACTTCTGCTATATGAATATTCATTTTTAGGAACGAATGAGGTTTCTTTTCCAATAACTGATAAGAAACCAATTATTGTATTAGGGTTAGTTATTCCATGTTGTTTTGCTACTGTTTCTAATACCGCTATATTTTTAGCGGCAGCTCCCGTATAATTATGAGTTATGCTTGATTCTCCCGTTCTAACAATATAGTTATTACTATCGGTATATGCCGATGTTCCATACCAGTGATTAAAGTAGTTTACAATAATCTTAGCCCATGCTTTTTCTGTAACATCTTGCTCAGATCCCGCTTCTTTATATAAAAATACCTTATTATTTTCTAGTTTGCAGACTCCTAAGTCTTGCCCTCTTCTATTAGATACGCTATATTCAATTTTATCTTTTCTATTACCTTTTCTAAAGTATAAGACTCTTTTTTCTTCCCTATCCCATATTTCAAATTTCTTTGCTCCATATCTGGCGGAACTTTTCTTCTTTGATGTAGATTTAGTTCTACCGGTCAAAACTTCTGCTGTTTCCGAATTAACCTCTCCGGTCACAGTTAGGTTGTTATCTTTTTGGAATTTTTTGATTTGTCCTCTAGTTTCTTTTCCAATTTTTCCATCCACTCCATATTTTGGAAGAGGATATCCTTTTTGAACCAGTGCTAATTGTATTTCTTTGACTTCATCGGTGTTTGACCCAAATGATTCTGTTTTTACAGGTTTAACTTTATTAGTGTTTGTAATCTTTCCTTCTGTTACATACTTTTTATAAAATTGGGATGGAAATTCAAAATGTCCCTGCTCAATTCTTTCTACTATTTGTTTTGATTCCTCTAATTGTCGGCTTAGGCTTTCCCATCTACCATCATTGTAGAATTTAGCCATTCCCGGGCTTCCATATGTAAATACTACGGTTCCCTCTTGAGAAGGAAAATTAGATAGACTAAAATTCTTAGGTATAGATGGATCTATTAATCCGATTTTATCTACGTTACATCTATTTGCAACCTTAAATACTAGAAGTGCTCCTAGTGAGAATCCAGTTAAGTATATTTCCCCGACTCCCCTATCTCTTGCTTTTTTAATATAACTTACTATTGATGATGTTGACGCTGCTTTCTTAAGAGCTCCACTTGTATCTGAATCAAAGGTAACAACCTCCCATGTTTTTTGTATTTCACTAGGAATATGTTTCTTTAGCTTTTCTCCAGAATAATTTTTTCCTCCAATAGCAATTAATATTCCCTTTACTTTATTACCTTCTGGGTTGGTTGATTCTTCTTCAGTAAAATCAGTCGAGGCATTTGCTACTTTAGTTGCAATAGCATCTTCAAATTCTTTAGTCCTACTTCCTTTAAAGTAATCAGTAAATCCGATTAGGGAACTTTGAGATAATTTTCTATTATGTATTCCAACCCTATGCCCTTCTCCAGATTTTTCATCATTTGTATTTCCCTCTATTGTCTTAAATGTTTTACTACTAACGTCAACTGCAGTTACTATACCAGTATGTCCCTTACCACTCCCAGGTCTAGACATTATAAAAACTTGACCTGGCTTAACCAACGATGGGTTATTTCTAGCTGCGTCTATGTTTATTTTAACATCAGCATCTGATCTATCCCAGTGCCTAAGCACCCCAGCTGTTTGCGGAAGGGTATTAGCAATGTTTAGTGCACTACATAAATCATTGTGCATTGTATATACAAATGCCATACACCAAGGGTATCCAGTATTTGGTAATGCTTTTCCGCTTTTATTATTATTAAGACCGGACGTCTTAACGTATCTATCAACATCAGTACCATGGTTTTTACCACGAGGTACCTCTTTTACTGGATAGTTTTTAACTAGTATTTCAGCAAATTTTTCTCCTGCTTCAGTAGGATCTTCAATAGATAGGGCATTTTCATGCAGCCAATTTTCAAAACTTGTAAATCTTTTCATATCTTAATTATTTATCTTACTCGATCTAGTATAATTAACTGGGATCGATTGATTATTTCATACGCTTTATCGACTGGTACAAATCCTGCCCAATCAATTTCTTCTATTTGAATATCTTCTTTATTAACGGTTAGTTCTGACATGCCTAACTCAGATAAATCATCTACTCTATAGATATAATAATATAACTGCCAAGACACTTCTCCCTTTCTATTATAGGAGTTGGCAACGTTTACCTCTTTATCTAAAACTCTAGGATTTATAGATATTCCGGTTTCTTCTTTTACTTCTCGTACAGCAGCTTCTAGGTAATCCTCTCCATTTTCAATTCCACCCTTAGGAATACCATATGCATTTCTTTCTTTATTTGAGTCGGATGCATGTACTAATAATATATTATTTTTATATAGTATACATACGCCTGCTGCTTTTTTAATCCCTCCACTCTTAGATTCAGTTATCCTTTTTAACTTATTTCTACTATTATATCGCTTAACTCTTATCATATCTATTTTTATATTTTGCCTTACTTAATTGTTCTCTTCTACGTTGGGATTTTTTCTTGAACGTTCTTCTTTCTCTAAGTTCTCTAATCGTTCCTATTTTATCCACTTTTTGTCTATATGCCTTAAGTACGTAATCTATCCTCTTACCTTTAGTTTTAATAATTATCATTTACTTAAATATTTTGAATAATCAATGGTGTGCTTTGATTTAAATAACAATGCATCATATTGTTTATCTTTAAAGTAAGGAGCTACGTTTTCTTTTATTATTTTATGTTTTACCCAATTTGGAAAATTAGATTGATAAAAATCAGAGTATGCAGATTCATACATTTCTACTGCTTGATATGGATTAATATTAGATACTTCCTCTATTTTATCTAGGTATATTTTTCCGTCGCTTGATTCTATTAATCGTATAGAATAAAAATCTAGGTCATATTTAGAATATATGTCCTTTGATATAGATTTTAATTCATTTAAGTAGTCAAATCTTTTTAACTTGCAATCTATTCTATATTTGTTTATTATTTCCTCTAAACAAATAGGAGAATCTTTAAATACTATTGCTTTGAATCTTGTATTTGGAATAATATCTTCTGAGAATGTTTTATATATTGAATTTGATTTTTTAAGCTTTCCTATTGTTTTATACCTATTCTCAGATGTTTCATTTTTTGCGACTACTGGAAATTTAAGCTTTTTTATATTTTTTATATCACTTACTCTCTTAGGAATATAGTCATTTTCAAAAAGATCTTCATATACCGATTCACTATTTGGAATAGAAGAAAGACCATATGTAAACACGTCATTCTCATTAATTATTGAATAATCTAGTGAGAATGAGTTACACATTATTACTGGTCTACTGTTATCTAATTCATTAAATTCGAAAACATTAGAAATATTATCAAAGTATGCGTATTCTAGTTTTTCATTGGATGCCATAATTACCCTATTTAAATAGGAATTCGGATCTTTTGAAATAAGCTTAGAATATTCACCAAACGTCTTAAGCACCATATAATTGTTTCATTTTTATTATTTATAGTAAGATAAATAAAATAAAATTGACGAGTAATGATCAAATCATTTAATTCATGGGACGATGTTAATGAAGCTAAGATTAGAGGAAAGCAGATATTAAGGTCCCCGAGTGGAAAAAGACAAAAGATTGCATTTAAAGTCCAAGCGGATAATAAATTTTTAATTAAAATCATTCATATGAATGATATTATTGTGGATGGAAAAATGACATTGGAAGGAGCTAAAGCTATAACTAATTTTATTAATAGTCAACTTGCCTTAGTAAATACTATCGGAAAAATAGATTCTACTTTTTTTAGTACTAAGTTTATTATATACACAGTAAAGAAAGACACTAATCGACAAGAAAAAGTTCAATTTACAATAGTATCAGATTCAGAACACCCAGAAATTCCAGCAGATACTCAATTTATATCTAGTGAAGATGCTGCTGCTCTTTTAGTAGCATATAATGCAACTAATACAGACGCAGTTGATTCAGGATTAAATGATGTTGTTGTTGATAATGAAGAAACAGTAGTAGTTGATGACACTGATGATGAACCGGAAATTGTAGAAGATGAAGGATCTGAAGAAGATGCAGAAGGATCTGAAGAAATTGACGAAGAACTTTGGGTAAATGGATATAAGTTTATGTATACAATGAGAACTAACATGAAGACATACCTAATGAAGTTTGTAGAAGGTGGAGCAATTGATGCTAACGTTAAAGGAGAAGATTCTCCAAATGGAGCAGTTTCTTGGGAAGATCCAAAAATTATGTGGTACACTGATTTAGATAATGCAGATGCAGGAACTACATATGCTAAATGGGTGGATGAAGGAGCTCCTTTATATATTGATCAAGAAATTACTCATAAAATGGATGTAGACTTCTTTACTAAAATGTTTACCGATGAAGAATATAGAGATTCAATACTTAAAAAATATAATGATGAGTATGGTGATTCTGAAGTAAATTTAGAGAATATTAAAAATATGTTATATTATAAAGATAATACTAGGATTTTTCCATCTACTGTTAAAGGTAACGTAACAACTGGTGATGAGGTTGTAGCTACTACAGGAAAAGAAGTAGACATCGCTGCTGCTAAAGAATATGAAGATAACATAGTAAAAACTAAAAGAAAAACTTATTAAAATAAATATAAAACAAATGTATAACCCTAACTTTTATAGAAATTATGGAACATATTTAGTAGAACAATCTACTGTTGTTTCTGATGAACTTGATCCTAGACTAAAGGGATACTTAGAAAACGACTCTTTCTTAGAGCACATTATGCCTGAATTAGAGAATACTCCTGATGGGGAAACTAAGGAAATAGTAATAGTCGATAAAAATGAATTTGGAATATTAGATGAGGATAAGATATATCTAAAAGTTGATAAGTCTAATCCGCAAGCTCCTATTTTTAGCATGTGGATATTAAATGACGAATATATTTATGGTGGTATTGATTTTGATTTACTTTCTACTATTGTACATAATGCTGCTGATGAAGGATCTGTTATTGGTTATGTTGGAAATCTAATAGGCTCTATATTTGGAGCTGGAGATGCTGGGGATTCTGGGACAGATGAAGATACAATAGTTGCAGCAAGTGCTGCCCTTCATCAACTTGCTCATGAGAAAAGCATAGATGCAATGTTATACTTTGATAAGTTAGAAGAAATATACGCTGGAAAATATGGAGAAAGTTTAAAAGATATGCTAGAGACTGAATTTTCTGGAAGAGCAGAAGTTTCTGCATTACAAGCATTTAGGAGAGAAATTACTCCTTCAGTTTTAAGAGGAATGAATCCTTTAACTATATTAGGAGATATTGCATTAACTGTAGTTACTCTTGGAGGATCTTCTGCATTTATGGCAGGATTAAGAGGAGCAACAGGAGGTGTTCAAGCCGCCAAAGGAATGAAAGGTATAAAGGGAGCAACTGTATTAGCCAGAGGAAGTGCTGCTATTGGATCAGGAGTAGGTGCTATATCTAGAGTAACTGGAATGGCTAAGCTATTTCAGAAAATGGGGCCAGCCGTTAGATTAAGAACTCTAACATCAGTAGGCGTTAAAACTGGTCATCCAATAAAGGTAATAAGCACTAAGGGAGTAACCAGCATGAAGACTTTAGATCTATCAACAGATGTTACTAAATATTTAAAAGGCGCACAAAAGGCAACATTGGGTAAAAATCAATTAGCCTCGGCTCAATATGTTACTGTAATATCAAAAGGTGGAACGAAAAATGCCATGTTGTGGTCTGGTGTATTTGCTGGATCTGCTCCAAAAACACAAATCGCTATTGCTACTGCAGGTAAACTAGCTGCTCCAGCAACAATTGCAGCAATGCACTCAGAAGCAGGAGGAGGAGAAGCTGCACCAGAAGCAAGCTTAGGAGCTAAAGGAGCAGAAGCTATGGGATGGTACGATACTCAAACTGCAGATCCTAGATCATTTATTGAAGCTCAAAAAGGAGCAGCAGCTACAGGTTTAGCTGAAATAATATTTGATCTAAAGAAAGGTAGTGGTCTTTTTGGAAATACAACAAACCAGGAAGAATTACTAATGGCTTTAACTATTTTAAGTTTAGATGGAAAAGGAGCTAAAGAAGTTCAAGTAGCATATAAGAAACTTGATGGTGAAATGAACGTATACGCAGTACTAGATGATGAACTTGGGGGAGATATGTCAATGTTTGCAAAAGCACATTGGACTGCATGTACAGGAGAAGGAGCAGAGTATGCAGCTGGAATCAAGAATATTAGAGCAAGAATTAAAAAATAAGTATTATTAAATACGTTTATATTTTAAAAGAGAGCAATTAGCTCTCTTTTTTTTGTATTCTAGATTTGATCTTATCTAAAATCTTTAATTTTTTATCGATTGATGGCCGTGATATTTCTCCATCTTTAGTATGGTAATATATGGATTTTTTACCATATGATGTTAAATACTCATCTTTTATATCAGATTCACATCTATCAAATATATCCTTTCTTGAAATTACAAAACATCCGTCTGGTATTTTAGAATACATTTTACTTTCATATATTGGATCATTGTACATTGTATTATCAATGTAGATGACAGTAGCATCTGATATATCAGAGTCAAAGAAAGATTCATTCAATATTGATATATTAGAATAGTCTAAATCTGGATAATCTATTTTAATATCATCTATGAATAAACATCTTTCCTTACTATATTCTATGCCCACTGACTTAAATACTTTATATTTTAATCCAATATGTATGGGTATTTTTCCAGTTCCACTTCCTAGATCATAGAATATTGTAGTACTATTAAAGTAATCTTTAAATTTTTCAACTATTGCATCTATCGCATCAAAATTGCTTTCTCCGTATACGAGATGTTTTACTTCTAATCCTACTGTTTGATTTGAATACTTTCCTCTAGATTTTATGGCGTGTATTTCCTTAAGGATTACATCTAACGGGTTGTTCATTAGAATGGCTTAATATGCTTTAGTGTATTATTTTCAGCAATAGACTCAAATAGTCCCGAGCTTGTTCCTATATCCATTCTATCTACTCTTTCTTTTATTGTAGGATCTTCCGCTATAATATCCTTATAGAATTTTTGAACGTCGTCTGGAATCTTATCTTTTGTTCCAGAAGTATAGTATACAACGTCCCCAATTCCAGGTAAACCAAATCGTTCGGCCTGAAGCCGTTGATTCTCTTTAAGAACTTCTTGTCCTGGTGAGTTTGTTATTGCATCTACATATGGAACATCATATGATTGATTAGGATTTTCTTCAAGATTCTTATTCATTATATCTTGCATAGTGGTAGATACTGCAACGTTTCCAATAGCTTCTAATTCACTGTCGCTTAGATCCATTCCTTGCATATTCGCAAATAACTTATATATTTGTTTTCCGATAAACATAGGGATTTGTTTGGTTACAATAAATCCGCCAATCACTTTGCTTCCTACTCTATTTACGAGACCCATTGCTTCACCAGCTGCTTTGTTTATTCCCGCTATAGATCGATACAGGTCTACTATATGATCTGAATTCTTTGCCATTAGCTCAGTTGTCTCTTTTCCAATTATTCCTCCCCATCTTTTTGCTATATGATCTGAATTTTTTATGAACGCGGCTGGAAGTTCAGCCACTACTTTACCTGATACATCTTTAACTAGTAATCCAGCAGTTCCCTGCGTTACCTCTTTTCCTATATTTTTAGAAATAGTACCTGCAACAATTTCAGTTCCTGGTTTTGATGCAGCTTTAAAGAAATCATCTAAACTATGAGTAGCTATTTTTGCACTTGCTTTTGTAAAGTCGTCAGAAAACTTAAGAGTTTTAGTTACATATCCGTCAAATAATTTAGCAATAGAGTTAAAGAATTTTTGAAGAGGTTTTCCTATAAAAGGAACCCAGCTTACAAGTTTTCCTATAAAATCTCTAAAGAATCTACTGATAAATCCCCTTAATCCAGGAAGTACTTTTTTACTAGATTTTGCCATATAATCTAAGGCCTTTATACTATCAGGGGATGCCTTTGCTAAAAGTTTCACTGCGTCATCAGATACCTTTGTAGATTTTCCCATTACGGTAGCAATCTTTATGGCTTCTGCTCCAGTCTTACTTCCTGCTTTAAATATTCCTGCAAAAATGTTTCCTGCGAATGGTAGCATTGCTGCTACAAATGATATTGTTGCTAATACCCATTTTCCTCTTACCATGTATATAATACCGTTTAAAACATCGGCGATCATACCAACTGGTCCAAAGAAATCACCAATTAAACCAACTACATCTAATACTAGGTGAAGTATTCCAATAGCACTTCCATTCTCGGTGATTGCATTAAATAACTTCTTTAGTAATCCCCACCATCCTCCTTCGTGAGTAAGTATTCCAGAAGTATCTGTAGTACTTTTAATATTACCAAGTAAATCATCCACATCATTTGGACCTCTTTTTAATGAGGCTGCATTATCTATAGATGATGTTATTTGTTCTAATATTGCTTCTTTATTTTTACCGTTTAATGATTTAAATCCTTCGAAAAGTTCAGACATTGCACTTTTTAATTCACCCATATCGGATTCATTAATGTGAGATTCAGCCATATCAAATAATAGATTCTTACTCTCAGTCAATCCTTTATAATAATCTTGAGATGTTGATTTATTTCTTTTTAATATTAAATCTAGTTCTAAATTAAATTTTAGATCCTCAGGTATTGATTCTTCTGCTCTATTTAAAAGCTCTGCTTCCTTAGATATATTTTCTAATGAAAATAAATTTTCAAATATTTCTTCTGTTCCTTCAAATATATTATTTAAGTGGCCACAAAAGATTTCTGGAGTTTGATATGCTGCAATGTGCTTCATGCTTAACTATCTATTTTTTATTATTTATTCCTAATAGATTGATAAAATAGTTAGATAGTTTAATGTTGTGAATGGCAAGATTTGAGCATATGACTCCCGTGCTCGATATTATTTACTTAATAGAATTAAATATCCTCTGTAGTTCTTCTTTTTGCCTATTTAAAAGATCCTTTGAGTTAGAATCATATGCAGATATTAATTTTTTAATATCTTCTTTATTTTTTACATATAATAAATCTTTTAAGATTGGGTCCTCTATTAAAGTACGATTAGGATCATATTCTATTTGTATTGCGGCTAAGCAATTTGAAGCAAGAGTTTCATAAAACCTATATGTTGTAACATTATCAAGGTGTTCCTCATCTCCAGTTATTAGTGAGACTTTAACGGTGTCCAGCTTATTCATTAAATCATCATGTTTTAATTTCTTAATAAATTCAGCTGGAACTTTATTAGATTTATATCCGATTAATAGATTATTAGTATCTTCTGGAAAATATTTTCTTAATTGATTCTCTCTAAAGGAACCTCTCTTATCTCCATAATATACTAAATCCCATTCTTTTTCTTGAGGTAAATCTAATTGTTCTTTGTCTGAAAACCTATGTTTAAAAATATATGTAAACCAATCTACCCTTTTCCAATTCTTAGGAGTATATCCTAAGAATTTATCTATTTTTGTTCCTGGGAATAGATAAATTGCCTCCTCCAATATCTTAGACCAACTTTCTATTGAGTCTGTGCATATATTAAATCTATTTGATATGATCTCTGCATAATTTAAAGGGGGTATCCTAGGGTCATTTACTAGCATATATATCTTACCTTCATATTTTGCTAAATCGTTACATATCTTTTCACAATGGTCTCCAAGAACTCCTCCAAAAAAATTAGGAGTACTTAGTTGCAATATTACTGCCCCATATTCTGAAAAATCTGTACTTTCGTAATCTATATAAAAATCTAAATCTTTAGTATTTCTATTCTTTTTACCAACGACGTCGACAGTTGCTCCCTTTTCTTCCATTAATTTCTTAAAGAACATCGCTTCTAGTCCTCTATGATTTTTATTATTATATGTAAGATTAGCAAGTACTGAAGTTATAGCTACTTTCTTCATTTCTTATTTTTTTCTTTAATATAGTTATCTAGGCCGCCTAAATATGCGACGCAATCTAATAGGTTGTCTTCTCTATAATTATATGAATGTCTTGAAAGTTTTAATCCAACTAATACAGCGTAAATATCCTCAGCTTCAAAATTCTTGCCAGTCATACCACTTGCTATTTTTGCAGCTCTTTCCATCCCTTCACTAAAGGGTCCATACATTCTTTCTTTTTCTTCTGACCGATTATTGATTATCTCGTCAGCTTCTCTAAGTATTGATCTTTTCTTTGCCATATCTATATTATACTAATTTTGTTAAGATAGTTTAAACAGCGGCAAGCTTATTATCTTTTTCTTTTAGTAATTCCCAAGCTCTTCCTAACCTAGTTAAACCAATTCCTCCACCAAATCTAGGGAAGAAATCATTATCAAAAAACTCATTTAGCTCTGATTCAACTCTTTCTTTACCAAATAATTCAAATAGTTTATCTGCATATGTTCCTTCCATTATATTATAGAAAAAATGTTTCATTTCTTTAACGTTAGAGCTGCGTTCTGCCGTGCCAAATGTTTCTTGACCATATAAAATGATGTCGCATTTATTAAATTTACCATCTCCAATATATTTCATATTCCAAAAAGGAGATGTTCTAATGGGGAATGTTTCTAATGAGACAGAATGACCTAGTTCCTTCCACATTCGTGATTCATGTTCATCTTCTAATATTTCTACTCCACCATATTCTTTGCATGTTTCGTCATAGTCTATTTGAGTAGGCGAGTCAAATCCTAGATACTCCAATAATTCAATATTAAGTTTTTTAAGGTCGGTAAAATTTCCTTTAGATTCAAATTCAAACATTGGAAATATTTTCTCATGTCTTCCGGGGATAGGATCCTGCTCATTTCTATAAGAAGTGGATACACAAAAGCATCCTTCCCATTCTGGATTTTTTAATAGCTCATATTCTAACCACATTTGTCCAGTCTGTGGTAATGGCCATACTATCCCATCATATGTAAAGGTTGAAACTGAATGAGGATTTTCACATGCAGCAAGAATAGATTTTCTTGATTGTGAGGGTACTTCTACAAAATTTTTAGTCAAAAAAAAATCCCTCAGCTTCTGAGAGATTTCGTGATAAGTTTTCGTTTTTTTCATTTTTTTTTTAGTTGTGTTAAACACAATTAAAATTAATGATTCGTAAAATATTTTATGTCCTTCTATAAATACAATGGATCAATAAAAACTACAAGTTTTATGCGTCTGCTAAAGGCTTACTAGCATCCTCACCTTTTGGACTAATTATCTTTCCGTCTACAACAGTATATCCCTCGGCTTTCGCGTCTTTCCATCCGTCTCCAAATCTGTTTTTAAGTATTTCATCAGAAGTTAATTCCTTTTCCCCTTCAGATTCCATCACATATCCATTAGATACTGTAATGTATCGCTCTTTAAACATTGAAACTTGATCTAGTACATTTTCCTTAATCTTTTCTAGCTTAGAAATCTTAGAAGTATCTAGTCCTTTATGAGAAAGTGCCTCATCTAATTTAGTTACAGTTTCTTCTAATTTAGAAATATTCTCTTGTAATTTATATTTCTTCTTTTCTTGTTTAAGCTTTTTTCTATAATCTTTAGTTAATTCAGTTCCAAAAGTATTTTTAATATCATATTTATAATTTCCTAAGAAGTATTCATATAATTCTAAAGAATTTACTTTTTTCCAATCTCTGTCTGCTGCATTTGTATGTTCACATAAGAAATAACTTCCTTTTAATTTAAAAACTGTTGATTCTTTTAAAGTTCTATGGTTTGATGCTTTTTTAATAAATTCAAAATTAGAGAAAGAATCTAGGTTTTCGAAAATTATATTAGTTAGTGCATTAACTTCGTTAGATTCCATAACTAGGGCCTCACTTATATTAACCGTTTTTGCATTCTCAACTACCTCATCATTAATTAATAAATCTAAATTGTTATCTGCATTTATAGCAAATCCCATTTTAAAATTTCTAACTAAAGAAGATTCTACTCCAGAATGATTTTCAGATTTCTTAAATCCTAATTTAGCATAAGACTCGCATAGTGTATAAAAATTAGAATGACTTTCTTTTACATATTCCGGGCTTAATGTAGATATAATAAATCCTCCAGCATTTATATGAACTTTACTTTCGTTTCCAGTTAATTCTTTAGATTCTGAAATACTTATGAATCTATCGTCATGATATATAACAACACCGTTGCTTCCTTTGGTTGCTGGTGCAATAACGTTATCTACTCTGGTATTTCCATCCCCGTTTCCAATTGTAAATACATCAGAATTTTGCGATTCTAGTGCTTTAAGATTTTCAACAAGTGAATTAACAATAGGAAGATCTAAATCTTTAAATTTCATTTTAATAGCATCGGACGTATATTTTCCATTAACTAAACACTCTTTTAAATAATCACATACTGTATCATATAATGGAAAATTAACTCCTCCTTTCATCTGATTAATAGAGTAAAGAACTTCTAAGTTTTTTCTATTTTCATCTATTTTATTTTCTATATCAGATATAGCTAATTCAACAGATTTTTCAACAAGGTGAGATCTAAAATCCTTAACAAATTGAGGATATAAAGTAAATTCTTTAATTCCAGAGTTTATTTGCTCTAAATATGAATCTACCTTTTGACTAATTAATGGATTAGAGTAAGCAGTTGATTCTTTGATTGACCCAAGCTTTTCAGCTAATCTTCCAACCTTTGACATTTCTAATATTTTAAAATCAATAGTTTCATCATTCTTGTCGAATTTTTTGATGATATCCTTTAATTTAGAATTATTAGAATTCTTACTTATCTCATCAAGTGAAGATCTAAGTTTATTATAGATAGCATCAGGATTTTCTCCGTTCTTAATTGAGCTTGACGCTGATTCTGTAACCATTTTTACAAGTGAATTTTTTTTCAATTCACCGTCTGTGTTTAATTCAACTATTACGTTGTCTACGAAATTTCTCATTTCTATGTAATTATTTTATTTTATTTATCTTATTTTATAGCAAATAAAACAAAGATAGCATGCTATTACGAGTTAGATACGTTTGTTTTAATTGTCTTTGGCATCTTAGAAAATCTTCTATTTACAACTGAAGCAACTCCTCGTTTCTTAATAAACCAAGACCTGCTCTTCTTTTTCTTTTGTATTTCGTTGTACTTTTCTAGTTTTTCTAATTTAGCTTCGTAATCAGCTAACTTTTGTTCTAGTTGTTGTCTTTCTTCTGCTTCATTCTTTGCAGCAGATACTGCTGCGTCTACATCGGACTGCTGTGTCGCTTTCCTCCACTCTCCAGTATATAATAGGCTTTCAGAATTATCCTGAGATACCGAGGTTATATATACAGTTTGATTATCAGAAGAAAGAATATTTTTACTATCTCCCTTAGATACTAAAAACGTTAATATTCCACTTGCTAATGATTCTAACTTATCGCTATTTGAATTAGAAATAGATACTTTTCCATTATCGGTATCAAATACTAAATTATATTTAGATGCGTTTGAGTTTAAATCCAATGGAGCTGCTTTTTGATCTATTATATCATATACCTTTAGCTTAACTGTATTATCAAATGGAGATAATATAAATCGCAGTTTGCCTGGCTTAAATATTACTTCGTCAGCGAGATCTCTTTTCTTAGCCATTTTAGAAACATTTGATATACTTATATTATTATTACTAAAGTAAACAGGAACATATTCGGTAGATTTAGTAGGTTCTAGTGATTCTGGAGTAACTTCTTCATCAAATCCAGGAGCAAAGGTTGGCTCTATGAATAACTTAGTAGATTCAAAGTTCTTCTGTATTAATTTATTATATACTTTTTGCGATTGTGGTTCAGATGCTAATGGTATATTAATTAAGTTTGTTCCATATTTTTTAGGAGATAACATAGTGAAGGATGCTTCTCTTATTATCTGTTCCCCATTCAATCTATTTGTTAATCTGCATATTAGATCAGCTGACATGCTTACTGCATGATCTGCATTTTTAAGTATCGGTCTAAATAATAAAGGTTCATCATAATCGCCTTCTTGGAATATAACTTGTCTAGATGTATTAATAAATCCGGATCCTACCTGTTCAAATATACTAAGCTGGTGTACAATAATCCAATCATTCGATGGATTTCTTCCATTTAAAGTAGCAACTAAATCTTCTGGGAATGCTGAGTTAAATGTCATATAGTATTCTAAATAGTCCCCCGCTGTAGATTCTGCTATATACGCTCCTACTCCATTAAATTCATTATCTTGAGATAAAGTTGACGTATAACTCTCAGATATTTCAAACACATCATACTCTACCCCAACATTTGTATGCATTTTCTCTTTCTTACTGCACTCAGCTAACGTAATTTCAATTGGAGCATTAGTTATAAATCCGTGGCTAATTCCAGATGTTCCAGTTTGCGGCGTAATTGCGGCAGCAAAAGTAGTAGCTGGATTTGGAGAAGTTGTATACTCTTCATTTATATTCTTAATTGATGGAACCTTTATATCAATATATCTGTCATATGTAGAATTTGCGATGAATAACGGCTTAGGATTAAATGTAATAAGCTCAACTGAGGTTTCAGGAGCAAATAATATATTTGCAAATACGTGAGTTGCTGTATTATTCATTTCATTTTTAATACTTAAAAGTAATCCTTTGAATCCTTCAAAATCAAAACCCGTAATAAAATGAAATCTAACTTTATCATATACTACATTAAATCCTGATACTGTTGCTTCTTCTATATTTGCATCATAATCTATATAGTTTGGTATAATTTCTGCATCTGTGTATGCAAACCTATTATTCCCAATTGGAACAGCAGACATATCTAGTATATTTTTAGTAGTTAATACCGAGGCATCAGTATTAAATATCTGAAGTAATCCTGTTTCTGTATTTTTTAATAGGGTTACATCATCAGTCATATAGTTTAACGAACCCATTGGTTCGAACATATATTCAACTAAACAATATGGGGTTAAACTTATAAATCTGCTTTGCATTAGTATTTGATATTTTTATTGAGCAACGTTATAAACAATCCAAGATGAAAGAGTAATTGTCGCGCATCCGGCAATAAATCCGACCCATGGTTTGTTATACCATTTATCTACTTTTTTTAATCGATCATCATATAATTTAATTTGATCATTTAGTAATAATATTTGAACATCTTTATAATTAATAATTGTGCTATCTTGTAGCATCAACATTCTATAATTACTTAATTGGATATTCAAATCATTTATTAAAATTGTCTTAACTTCATCCTGTTCTTTTAAAGTATCTATTGCTAGAAATACTTCTTCTAGCTCTACTTTAGAAATACTGATGCTATCTTGAGAAGTTTGAGAATACGCATTAACTGAAAACAATAATGCTATTATAAATATTAAATTTTTCATCTTACTCTAATATATTTTTTGTTATTTCTAATGTACATTTGTCCTACATTTACTTCTACTAATTCTCTACCTAACATATCATACATGATACCATTATCTTCCCAAGTGAATTGTAATTCACTTATTCCAGTTGGATTACCCATGTTAAGTAATACCCATGAATAAGAAAATCCATCATATACTAACGAGTCACAATCTGTACATACGTAAGTTGCTCCCATAAAATATATGTAAGCGTCGTAACATAATTTAACCGTATCAGTTGTTAATATACTTGTAAACATTGCGGTATCGCCTGACCCTGTATAACATGTTGATGAATTACAAGCTGACCAACTCCATATAACAGAATCTGCTAAATTTAATAGTGATGACGCATTTCCTGTTGCCATTAATGTTTGTGTTCCTGGTACAACCGTATACGATAATGAATCACAGTAACTTACTTGTGCTTGGGCTTGTAGTCCTATAACTACTAATAATGCTGCTAATAATTTCTTCATATTATTTCTTTTTATTTCTATATTTTTTTTCAAAATCATCTAATGTATCTTTTGATTTTTTAGTGTTTTTTACTTTATCTTTAGATTTTTTAATCTTAGTAGATTGCTTTTTAATCTTTTCCTTTGTTACTTTTTTATCAACATCTACCTTTTTAATCTTTTCCTTAACCTCATCTACTTCTTCTTCTTTTTTTCTTACTAATTTTTTAAATTTAATTTTACCAGCCGCTGGTGATATAACAAGTAAGAATATAGCGCCGATTACTCCGACTACCAATAATATTATTTTCCAAATCTTTTTCATAGTTTAAATATTTTTTAATGCTTCTATAAGAGAGCCCATTGTTACCTCTTCTCCACATTGCTCTTCTATATTATTTATATGAGCTTCACGTTCTCTTAAGTTATATAATTTACTTAAAAGATTATCTCTTTTTTTACTTATAGTTATTATTTCTGACTCAAGCTCGTCCAATTCTCCCCTAACTTCGCTAAACAAGTCTCTTATCTCTACTATTTTATCTATATTTTCTTTTTCTATTTTCATTATTCTACTATTTTGACATCAAGAGGACCAAGTAATAAGTTTTCTATTCTTCTTAATCTATTTTCTAGTCCCGACGTATTAAAATTATTTGATTGCATACTTTTATTTTCAGAATTTTCTTCGTTGCTTGTATTATTATTAGTTGTCGAACTATCTAAACTACTATTTGAATTATCTGTACTCGACGTTGAGCTTTTAGAAGTATTTGAGCTAGAGCTTTCACTATTTGATTCGACATTAGATGTTGATTGTGGAACCTGGCTTGACGTTACAAGAGGAGCAAATGATTTATCTAAAGTATTCACTTCTTTATTCACTTCTAATGAGCTCGTATTAGTATTAGTAGATATATCTGTTATACTGTCAGTAACTCCTGAGGTTCCCCCGGTTACAAAACTTTTAAGAAGATTATTAGTACTGCTTGACGAGTTAGATAGTGCATTAGATGTGATGTTAGACATTCCCTCGTTAATAGGATTATTAATACTTGATATGTTTTCTGTTAAACTAGGGTTGAGCAGCGAAATATCTCCTCCAGTTTTAAATAAACCACCCTTATTAGATATATTGCTAAATATGTTGGAGTTATTTATTGCGCCGGTAACCTCATCACCAAGCGAAGTTTTTTCTGTTGTAATCTCATCAATTGGAGAAACAGCAGGATCAGTTTGACTTATATCTTGAGATGGAGAAGAGATAGATTTAACAGTACCATCATCTCCAGAATCTGATATTGAGATTGGGGCAATATTAGATTCAACATCCAGGCCTGAGTCGCTAGGATTTAATATTTGATTTGTACCTGCGTCTACTGATTCTTGATTATTCTCTATATTTGTATTACTGTCTACTGATTCTTGATTATTCTCTATATTTGTAATAACATCGCCTTCGTTTATAACAGATTGCGATGTAGTAGATACTTCACCAACTCCCCCTTCAATTTGGGAGTCTAATATTGCAGATTCAATAGGCTGAACTTCAGGGGCACTTGCTTCTATTTTAGAAGTAGTTTCTACATCTTCTAATTTATTAATAGCTGACCATGTTTTTGGCCCGACAATTCCATCTGGGGATAACCCGTTTGCTTTTTGAAACTCTTTTACTGCCTTTTTAGTAATTGGGCCGAATTTTCCATCTGACTCTATACCGAGAGATTTCTGTAGAAATTCAACATCTTCTCCTTTACTTCCATACTTAATAAGTTTCCTAGGGGTAGATTCTTCAATATTTATAGAAGGCTCAATTATCTCACTAATATCCTTCTTTGGCTTATCTTCAGATTCATTTATTGGGGTTTCAATAGGACCGAACTCTTCCTCCTCCTTTACTTTTTCTTCTTCTTTCTCTATCGCATCTTCGTTAAGTAAGTCAAAAACCTTTTCTTCAGTGACAGTATCCTCTTTTACTTCCTCTTCTTCTATTACTTCGACTGGAGCTACCTCGTCCAGCTTTACATCATCTACTTTATTCTTTAGTGGATTTCCATGTTCCTTACATGCTTCATATAGTTCAACACTACTAGATATTCCTCTTGGTGGATCAGGAAATGCATTATAGTCAAGGACCATTGATATATCATCTTGATTATCTTCATCATATTCATCCGGAAAAAATTCCCTAAATAGTTTATCTGAATCTTTAAATACTCCACTTGACATAGATTCTGCCATAGTAGAACCTATTGCTGTCATATACTTACTAAACCAATATTCTCCTCCTGCTTCCTTTAGGGCAATATATCGATTAACTGAATCTTTTGCTCCTTGGAGTTGTATTGGAGCATTCTTTCTTTTAAAGAGAGCTCTAACTTCGTCTTCAAATGCTCCTTGAAATAAGGTACTTAGGTGATTATTAAATAATATATTATTAAATACTCCATTTTCTGGAAAGGTATCAGCAACTATTTTTGCATCACCATCTGCTCCATATTCAGTCGCCGCGGATATTGCCGCATTTCTAAGTTTAGTAAATTCCTCTAATTGAGATTCCTTTTTAGATACCCGATCTTTCTGTTTAGATATTTGATCGTTTGATTTACTATCAAATAATTTAATAAATGCGTCTAATTTTACTCCCACTAATAGTTAGATTATTTTTATTATTTATTTGTTTTTAGGTGAGAAGGTAATCCTACTTTGGTTTGTGAATTAGGGGCATTAAGATTCGCCTGTTCTCTTATCTTTTTATTTTCTTCCTCAATATCCTTATTGATTATATTTAAAAGAAGAGAATATTCTAAATATTCCATATTATATAAAGTATCGAAGCTTTGGTTAAGCTTCACCGCCATTCGAGCATTAAGCTCAAATAAGTTCATCAAATCTAGCTGAAATAACGAAAATATCTTTGACAGTGAAGCTTCCTCCCAAAAAAATCGAACTGGTTATTTGGGATTTACAGCTTTCACATACGCACGTTACTTTATTTACCGATGCTTTCTTTAAATCCTCTGTAAATTTATGTATTGCTAAAAATTTATTTTGAGACCAGCTATTAGATCGTATCTTCAAAGAATGAATTACTTCTCTATTTAGATTTCTAAAATCGTTTAATATATATGGAGAAAAATTATAAAAGGATTCGTCTATATCAATTCCTTTTTTGGATTCTCCCTGTCTATATTCTCGAATAGCATTAGTTATTCCTATATTTGGCATACTAAATTCAAGAGTCTCGTTTAATTTTTCAGAAGGTATCACAAATTTCTTATCCGTATCAGAGTACCATTTCTGTAAATCAGTAGGAATATCAAAGCCTAGTAAATTCTGGCTTCCTACTTGAACCCTATTAACACTCCCACATTTAGTATTAGAGCATTTAATATTTGCCATTAATTTATTCTCATTATTAGGAAAAGTTAATTCTTGAATTCTAAAAAGTAAATGAAACTTATCTACTTCTAAGAAATCATTTAGATTAAAGTGAATTGGTTTACCTTTTACCTTAAACTTCGTACATTTATTTAAAATAAATCCTATTTTTTCCCTGACATCAATTGGATCATGTTCATCCATAGTGGACCAGTGTCTAATTTCTTTAGTCTTAGCTGATTTTATAAGAAGTTCTGCTCCTTCTGGATAGAACATTCCTTTACTTGGGAGAAGTGAGAAACTAAGTAGCTTCCAAGGAGATTCCTCAGCTGCAGTTAATCCTGGGCCTTCCTCAAGCCCTTTTATCTTACCTAGACTAGTTGACACGCTAGGAGATGTTGCTTGTTTGTTTTTCTCAACCGTAACTTCAACAGCAGTATTAATCTGATTTTCCTCATCTATACTGTCTAAGTGAGAAAATGCATCACTGTCGGTCACGTTTTTACGTTTTGCCATAATAAAAATGTTTTTTATTTTATATACAAAAAAAGACAATAGTTTTAGAAGCTATTGTCTTACTTTGATATTTGTTAAGATTATAATAAATAGTTAGGATCTTAGAAATTGGGAAAATGTAAGAGCTCGGTTAACTGATTCAAAGATTCTTTCCATAGTATCTACATAAATTTCCTGTACTTTTCCAGTTTTAGGCTCTACTATGTATACTCGTATTGTATGGTTTCTTCTATCTACTTTTACGTTTTTTAACTTTCCAATTACTACTTTTCCATTGTTTGATTTAAGTTGAGAATTAACTAAAATACCTCTGATTAGATCCCCAGGCTGGTAGTGAAATTTTATCTTATTTATGTTTTGGTCAAATTCTCCAATTCCTGGATCTCCATGTCTAGACATATCACTTAGCGGTAGTTGTTTTATTGAAACTCCTGGAGTAAACTGGCTTCTTCCTACTGTAAAATTAAAATCTCCTTTTGCGCCATAAAAGGGTAATCCTCGCATATTATCGCGATTTTGAAAGTTTCCTAACGCACTATTATTTTGTTCCTGAAGCTTCTTCATGTTTTATAATAAGTATGATATTTTATCCTAGTCCAAGTATTTGCAATGGAGGAGCTGCCAATCTCTTTCCATATACGGTATACCCTGATCCGACTGTTGTTTCGTTTCCAGCGCTATCACAAAATGCAAACCTTCTAATATATACATCTTTTATTAGTGTAGTTCCACAAAAACTGGGACTGCTTGGATCATAGTATGCAAGCGCATATAAAATCCCAGGAGCGGCTAAATCCATTTGATGTGTCCATATTGCCATATGAGTAGTTCCTCCACCTCCAATTCTTACACATTCTAATTCTACGATAGGACCTGATCCTATTCCAACCTTTCCTCCAGATGGACCTACTTGCCAATATCCTAACTTACCACCTCGCTTATCATCGGTTATTTTATGACAATTATAATCTGTTTGTTCGGTTAGGACTAATATTTCGGTTGCTGATGTTAACATAATTAATTTAATTTATTTTTCTGCTTTTCCATAAGTTATTAAACCATTTACTTTAACTTCAAACAAAGTATTTGGGTTTACTATCTTTATCTTATTTATCAATTGATCCGCATCATTAGATTTAGGATTAGTGATTAATGTAAATAAGTTGTGCATTGGATATTGTTTATACTGAAGAGACTGTGCATCTTCTATCCATAATTGGACATTCTTATCTTTAATATCTATTTCTTCTCCATTTGTATCTAATTTAGGGTAATCTATTTTAATTATTATACCTCTAACATATAACTTACCTTCATCTAAAACAGGTGATGGAGATCCTATATTTGTTATTTCATTGTTAAATATTTCTAGCTCTCCATTATTAATAGCGGCATGTAGGTGAATACAAGCGTGACCATCAACCGGAGAAACAAAATCAGATAAATCTAAAGATCCTAATGTTGCCCCGGATCCTTTCTCAAATATTCCAAATTCTTTGCTATCCGTCAGTTGGAGGACAGCACTATGGTCCCCACAATCTTCACATATATCTCTAATTTTAGGAATACTTGAATTAGTTGTTACATAAGTTGGCATATTATTGTTAATTCTTTTGTTTATTTATCCCCCCAGGATAATTCTTTTCGTCTTTTTTATCTACTCTAGATGATAAATCAGACTTATGTTTACTATAATGTTCAAATATTTCTCTTTGAGGAACGCCGTCATATAGTCCTTTGGTTCTTAGCCAATAGTTGAGAGCTAATTGATAATCTAGTTCTTTTGTTAAATTAGAGCTGACTACTGATTGTTTCTTTGATGGAGATGCAACTATTCCACTATCTCTTAAAAATTGCTTATCCTTACTAATTGCCTCCTCTTGTCTTATCTTTTCTTCTTGAGCGTCATCAAACCAATCATCGACATCGATATGGTCGTCTATTACCCCGATTGAGGTGTCAATTTTTAAATTGGTTGAATCGTCTGACTTAACTACTTTTTTTTTGAGTCAGGCTCATAAAAGGTATTTGGAAAATCTTTTGACATTTGCTCCTTTATCTCGCCAGGTGATTGTGGAGCAGGATCAACTATATTATTAGATTCTTCTTCTTCTTTTTGTAAATTTTCAGTAAATTGAATATAGAAATGAAGTGCAGTAAGTGACATTATTGGAAGAGTACCCCCTTGAATCGCTGCTAATAATCTTCGATGATCAACCATTTCCCAATCAAAGAATAGTGGGCTAATTAATTCGACCCAAGAGGCGAATGCCTCGCTAGTTATATTTATTTCTTTATATTCAAAATATATATTTCCAATTATTTGAATTATAGTAACCATTATGAATAAGAACCATATTGATCCCTTTCCTATTTTAATTGATGCGGCTGCTACACATGCAATAGCAAAAAATTCAACAGCTACTGATAGATATATTGCCCAGCTTAAAGGGTTTCCGAGATCATACCAACTAACAACATGGCTAATTGACATAATAACAACAAGAAGTATTGGAAGTAGGAATGAATTTCTAATAATTGTATTCCTATTGTCTCCGATCCAACCTATAAATCTAGCTAATCGGCTAATCATTTTGTTCTATCTTATTTTTAATTTGAGATAGACTGATTTTTCCTCTATCTAAGTCATCCTCATATATTAAATAATCAAGCATTACCCGTTCCATTATATCGTTTGCTTCTTTTGAAGATACTGACTTATTTTCTAATACTTTTATTCTATTCGTTAAAGAATCTACAGCGTTAGACAAATCAATGTGATTCTGCTCAATAATATTATTTGTTTTTATTATTTTATTACCAGTACATCCTCTTCCTAGAAATAAAAATAGAAATAGGATTGCAAATACTTGCCATGCCCAGTTTTTTATAAATTGTTTCATTTTTAACCGATTATTTTTGTTAAAATTTAACTTATTTTGTTTATATTATTTATACTTCACTTGCAGTAAGTGTTTTTAATAGGGAATGCAGCAAAATATCAAAATATAGCCTATTTTAACAATTTTATCATTGTGTAATAAGAAATATCCCTGCAATTATCGGAGAAATTGCTAATATTGTAAAATATATTATGCTATATATTAATCTTCTTAAAGAATACTCTCTAAATGCAAATTTTATCTCTATTATATAGCCGTAGTGATCTAAGCTTTGAATTCGATCGTAATCTGCAGCAATTGAATCTAATATTCCTTCTTTTTTAAGAAATTCTGTAAATATTTTCATTTTGTCTTGAACAAACTTCAGTTCTACAGTTTCCTGTGAAGATTCCCCATATAGAAGTAGTTCAGGATTAAGATCTACTCCAAAGTACAGCTTATCCTGTTTAAGAGTTAGGCCAACTTGCTCTAATTTTCCATTTTCTTTTAATTCTTCAAGAATTGTTTTATACTTTTTGTAATATTTCAATTCAGTTATACAATACTTTAGATAATTGTATACGCTTTTAGGTTTTATATAATTTAATATGTTCATAAGTCGAATATGTGATTTAGTGTTTCTTTAAATGATGGATTTTTTTTCAATACCTTCTCCTTTAGATCAATTCTAACTTTTCTTAGCTTAGTTTTTACGGTATTCTCATTTATGTTATATTTTATAGCAATATTTTTAACTTTTTCTTTCTTTAACATCTTATCTATTGCTATATTTTTTAATAAGTTGTCTTTTATTCCATTAATTTCATCAATAGTTATATTATATAATCTATCCCACTCGTGCTCAGTTTCGTGAAATATGTCAATATAATGATTTCCATCTTTTTCTAGCCATGAAGTATCTCCACTATTTCCACCTTCAGAGTTACTTCTACTATATAATGTTGAAATAGAAGTAATTGGATTCCTTTTCTTTTGATATAAGAAGAAAAGCGTTTCATTTCTAGCTATTGTATATATCCAAGTGGTAAATCTTCCTTTTTCTATATTAAATTTAGATATATTATTGAATATCTTTTTTAAAGTCCACTGTAACGCTTCGTCCGTGTCCTCATTGTTTTTACAATATTGCCATATATAATATCTAAGCTTGGGATATATTAATTGAGCTAATTCGTTTCTTTCCCTTTCTGTAATTTTATTATCAACTAATTTCTGTGATATTTCGTTAATTCTTTCGTTAATTATTTTATTAGTAGTTTCAAATCCCATATTATTCCGTGTGTTGTTTTTTATTATTAGTAGATAGATTATTTATGATATTTACACAAGTTTGACATTTTTCATATTCTTCAAGATCAGGGTTTTTATAGAAATCGATACATCTATTTAATAACGTCACAACTTTATCTCTAGTTAATTTCCAAATGTGTTCTTTACCATTAATAGTTATATTTACCACATTTATTTCTGAAATTTCATCTTTTGTGTAATTATCTTGTATAGATGCTAATATATTATCATATATTTCCATCTTATAGTCTTGAAAAATTTGATCTATTGTTATTTCTCCGGTGAAGTTTAATTTTCGCATAAATATGTCTTTGTACTATAATTATACTAAAAAGTCTAATTAAGATTTAAAAAAACTGTCATTTATTTTTTTTATCTTGTTTAGTGTATTAATATCAAATATATTCGTTTCACCTTTATTTTTAGGATAATTGTGTCCTGCGTCATTTAATTTCCTAAGTTCATCAAAGTCAAAGGTTGACCTTCGTTTACCTGCATTATTAATATTAAATATTTTTTCTTCTAAGTCTTTTACGTATTCATCATCTTGTCTCTCAAATGTTTCTATACCAACGTCCCAAAATTGAGAAGAGTCAAATAGTGAAGATATATTAATTGATGTCATTGCCAAATCATCATTTCCATTTTGTCCCCTGTATATTCCGCCTTTAGACTTTCCAAATGCCATAAGTTCCATTATTGTTGTATAGTCATTTGGAATTATTCTATTAATAGTTACTAAATATCTAAATTTTTCACAGTATTTAATTTTATTAGAAGGACCCAATCTTAATCCTGGTTTAAAGTTAACTGCCGCTTGTGTATGCTTAGTCTGTACTATTTGTCCTCCCCAATACTTATCGTTTTCTCTAAATCTATTTAATAATATATCTCCCTTATGATTTAACTCTAAAACAATTCTAGTTTGATCAGTGTTAAATATATCATATATTATATGTTCGCATGCAGTCGCGAATTCATTTATATCGATTTGATTAGATCTTAAATATCCAATTTGAACTAAAGATATTGTATCTAATTCGGATTTTATTATCTCTTTCTTTTTTAATAATTCCCTGACTGGCATCGCAACTGCTTTAAATATATTGAGAACTGAAAAATCTCCACCTACTCCATCGGCAGTATCTATGCTAAATATAAAATTACTTTCATCTTCTTTAAAATCAGCCATTGTTTTATTAACGTAGCTTTTATGTAGAAATAGATATTCATTTATATAGTTAAGATCCTCATCTAATATTAGATTTGGATTTTCATACTCAGTTTTAATATTATCTAACTTTTTTAAATCTTTAGAATTTAGTAGAAGTTTATCTGATGAAAAGAACTGTAGACCATATTCTTGATTAAATGCTTCTATTGATCCTAGATCTGCAATAGTTTTTTCTTTCCAATTATCTTCCCTTCCTTCTACTTGCCACCAATCTACTCTTAATGGAACGTAGCTAGATTTTCCATCTATTGCATCTTTCCATATGTCCCAAAATTTATTTTTACCATTTGGGGTAGATGTTATTATTATTTTACCATTTGGATCAGCGGTAACCGTTGGAAATATTGCTCTATAGAATTCATCAAGGTTTGCGTCATTTATATGAGCAAACTCATCGATGTATAAAAGATTAACAGTTAATCCAATACCTGATTTTTTAGTAGTAGTTCTTCCAACTAATCGGCTGTTTGAATCAAAGGAAACGGAGCTTTGATTTATAACCTGTATCCCAGGTTTCATAAAAAACGGAAGTCCTTCTAATGATATTTTAAACTTATCTATTAGTTCCTTTGTTGTTGTAAAATTGTCAGCAACACATAAGGCAGTTTTATCTGTTTGAAATAATAGGTACCATAATATAAACAGCGACGATGTTACTGTTTTACCTACCTGCCTACTTGCCATCACTATATTTAATTTAGAAAGTCTAAAGGTATCAAGCATTTGATCTTGATAATCCCGCAATCCTTCAATTTCATTTATTAATTTTCTTCCATTGTTGGTTTGTATAATACAATAGTTATTTACAAAATATAGAATACTTGCTCTACATTTTGATAATTCTTCCATTTCACCCGGAGTATATTCAAATGGTAAACTATCTCTTCTTAAATTTAAATCATTGTCTTTGAATGGAGAATTACTTAAGCTTCTAATATCTGCGCGCCCATTGTTTATATCATCAACTAGTTTGTTAATTTTTTCAGTAGACCAAATATAACTATTATCCTTAGAGTCTCCACCGATTGATGATACTTTTATTGACGAAAATCCGCCAGAACTTGACATTATATCTCTCATATGTATATTATTATATTATCTCAGTTAAATCAATGAAATCGTCATTCTTCCTATTCTCATCTTCACTTATTTCAATATTATTATCTCGCATAAGCTTTGCTTTATTATTAGGATTAACTAAATTGTCCGATGGTTCTACAGATACTGCCTGAACACTAGGCTCAGCTAAATTTTCTATTACATTTTTTGTACCGATAGATATAAAGAACTTTCCTTCTGTGTCCTTAGATGGGACTTGTGTATCATCCGGATTAACAGGATAATCGTCATTTAACTTTTTATACGTATCTTCTAAGAATAGTATATAATTTGCTTGCATCTTAGTGATGTTTGCCATCTTATCTTGCAGTTGCCCCATTACCTCTAATAGCCTAGGGTGAGTATTACCAGCTGCAATCTCTTCCATTATTTTTATAACTGTTATCTTTAAAGTCTTTAATTGAAAAAATAGATTAGATATATTAATTGTATCTAACTCTTTTTTATGCCTAGCATAATCGTTTTTTTCAAATATCCCAATATCTACAAAGTTTTTAAATAGAGAATCAGTTATGCTCTTTGCTTTTTGAGTAAATTGATCACTCATTTCTTCAAAATCATAGGGACTTTCCCTCTGAAGCTCACTTGCTAATTCATTGTTTATTAAAAGATCTTCGGAAGGCTCAGCACTAATATTATTAAGTAGAGACTCTATTTCATTCTTTAGGTCCTTCCTAGTTTCTTTGTTTAGTTTACCTTTTGACATTAATTAAATTTATTTTCGTGTTTGTCTAGAGCAGGATTCGCCCATATTTTAATTTGTTTTACACTATCTATCCATCGATATATTACATCATTTAAGTATGTTATAAATTTATCTAAGGGTAAATTAATCCCAAACATTTGACCTGAAAGTGTATTCTTCATAATCTTATCTTTGTAATCATACCCAAGATGTATACGTTTTTCTCGTCTTTCGTATATTTTTCTATATATGCTGTCTTTAGTCATGTCTATATTATTTTTTTAACATCATAGGCCTAGGAACAATCTCATTTATTTTAATATTGACTGCGCCTAAAGAATCATCAGATAGTCCTTCTGCATATACATTTCCATGTCGATCCTTAAATCCTCCTCTTATTAAAGGTAGTTCTTGTTGTTTTATTATTATATCATTGAATTCATCTAATCCTACCGTTTTAGCTTTTGAATTCTTTGATTTTGAGATCTCATTCTTTTCTCCAAGTATTGTTATTGCTACGGAATCAACTCCATTCACTTCTTCTAGTATTTTAATTAGATCACTTTTTGGTATTCTCTTTCTTCTAGTATTTTCTATAAAGTAATTAGCCAGACCTAGAGTTATATCCTTTTTAATTATTTCTATGGATACATCATCAAATGCAATAATAGTTAAATTTATTACATACTTAATGACTATTGGATCAACAATTTTAACATCTGTTGATATTAACTTAGTTCCAGATTTTTCAATATATCTTAAAAGTTGAGACTTTTGATAATCTCCTAGTACAAACCTATTTAAATCTGCTCCAAAATAATCTTGGGATATTGAAAATGACTTTCTAATGTCCGGTATTAGAAATAGATTTAGCATTCTCTCATCTAATTCATCTAGAAATACATCTATCATAGAGAACATTTTTAGTTTACGTAAAACTATTTCATAGTGATCTGGGTTAACTAGAGCAAAGCTTTTAGATGTATGTGGTGCAATTAATCTAGTTAATTCTGAATCTTCTGGGTTTACTCCAAAAAATGGAGCGTGTTTTGTGGATATATCAATATATTCATTTAACTCTACTTCGTCTCCAAGTATTGTAAATCCTGTATCTTCAAATTTAAATCGTATTTTAGAAGTATCATCAGTTCTTATATTTCCTCTAGGTCCTTCATTCACTAAATATTCAACAATAACCTCTGTTCCAGGTTTTGGAATTTTACCAAAGTGTCCGTTTCCAAAATATATATCTAATCCGGTAGTTATTCCAGTTTTAGCAATAAACCCTTTTGCGTTTCTAGGGATATCTAACATAGACTCATATTTTTTCCATTTTTCTCCGTTTACATATACATTTACAAAAAAGTTATCTATAAAGAAATTTTGAGGACTTCCTATTGAGAAGCTTTGTATCGCTACTCCCTTAGCTATTACTGTTTGCGTCTCGAGTATTCCCTGTCTAATAGGAAGATTTATTCCATCATCTTCTCCATTTAATGAGAACTTTATTTCATCCTGTGGTAAATCTAATATGTATTGCAACCCATTCGATTCGCAGATTAATTTAGTTAGATTAGGAATTATTACAAAATCTACAGGTACCTCAACTGCATCTTCGTTTATTCTTAAGGATATTTGACCAGTAGCTGACATTGCTCGAGATGGATTATGTCCAGCTAAAGAGGCTAGTGAATAAATTGATGTAAGTCTGCTTGCTTCATTAATATTTAATTCAGTAATAGAATCCTCTATATAATAAAAGACAAGTTGTGTCAAATTTTCTATTACTATAAGTATTTGACCAAACGGGGATGCCGCAGTAAAAACAGATTTACTTTGATTAAATCTTTTTGTTAGATAGTTTATTGTGTCCATAAGAATGTCCTCTACTTGGACACTCAGACTTCGAAGTACTTTATATTTTCCTAATGTTGTCGCCATGTTAACTTTTCCTATTTATATTATTTATACTGCGAATATTTATTTTAGATTATTAAAACGTTAGTTAATTTAGATAAATAAAATAAACATATTATATATTGATATGATAGATATTGACAAAAATATTAAAGAATCTAAGATTTCATTTATCTTTGAATTTAAGTCCCCAACTAGGAGAAGAGATCTAGCGTCTAAATTATCTAAAAATCTTGGTAAAAAAGTAAAGTGGTTTAAAGGAGTAAATGAATCGTTTAGAGCAAATGATTCTATATACAAGCTTTCTAATAAGTATTCAGAGTTTTCAAAAACCTTTGTATTTGAAACAGGCTTCATGAAATATCACGACGGCATACACTGTATGTTAAAAACTATGAATTTAATAGATCATTTTGGATTTACCTGTGATAGATGCGAAATGAAGGTAAATATAAGAGCAAATGAAGATTCATCCAACAGTATTAAACTTGATAGGCTTAATAAGTTTAAATATTTAATTGGACTTGAAGAAAATAGCCTACTTGACATGTGGAATACAGATAGTAACGAAAGACAAAAATTATATCATGATCAACATATGTATATTAGTGCAAAAAATCCATATTCTACATATATGACAACCAAAGTAGTAGAAAATATGGATCCTAAATTATTTTCTTTTCCATATTCGGAGTTTTTTGGTCATAATTTTTCGAAATTAGATGAAGGTTATTTACAAATTAATTACATTGGTGGAAAAGATTATCATAAACGTAAAACTGAAGCTAGAAAAACTATTGATTTAGTTATTGGAAGAGTATATGAGACTTTAAATAACAATTATGATTATAATTTAAATGAAAAGAGAAAAATAGAAAAAATAGTAGAATCTTATAAGGATGCAGTAGATTCGACTAAAAACTATTCTACCTTTTCTAAATCTTATCCAAAGATTAATCTATATTATGACATGACCAACGAAGAATTTAGATTAGACAATAATTTTAGTAATATAAGAGAAAAGTTATTTCAACTTGTTGTATTTGGAAAAGTGGAAGAGGCTTTAATCAATTATGATAATGAAAGAAAGGTATTTCAAGTAAAAGACGCTAAAATAGATAGAAATATTATAGTTGAAGATTTTGAATTTTATAACTGCCAAATAAACGCTGACGCAAAGGGATGTTTATTTGAAAATTGTACTATCCGAAATTCTAAACTAGAAGATTGTGATATATTAACATCAAATTACATTAAAAATTCTAAGATACTGGATTGTAAATATCATGGATCAGGTAATAGTATTGTAAACAGTTATATTGATAATAAGGTAGATTATATGATAGATGCGGATCTTAGAAAATGTATCGTTGCTTCTGGAAAGTTTAAATTATCTGCGAGTATAGACAAGGACACCTCTTTTTTTAATATACATTAATAATTTATCTAAATAATACAATCTTAATGGTAACATAAATCTTATGCACTATAATTGTGATAAATAAATAAAAATATGGATATTAAATGCCAATTTATAAGAAACTAGAGGGTATAAGAAAATTAAGCAATTCTAGCCTAACCGCGTTAGTCGATGTTACTAATATAAACTTTAAAGATTTATCTGCTGCAACGCTAGAATTTTTAAAGAATATAAAATATGATGAAACTTTAAATTCCGCAAATCTTAAGACCGGAAACTTTGAATATGTTAATATATCTGATAAACTTTCCCTTAAATTAGACAATATACCTACCTTTACGATAGATTCACTTGGTAGAGCAGAAGGACAAGAATTATTAGTTAAAGTATCTGAATCAAAAAGACATAGATTCACTGATTTTAACGACTGGCCTGATGTTGGAGTTCCAGGAGAAGTAATATATACAGGTATTCAAAATCAAAAACCAGAATTTGGCGAAGATTTTATAGGATATTTAGATACAAGAGGATGGGTAAGTCTTACTAATTTAAATAGCTCAGTTACTCAATTGATATTAGATGTATTATCAGGAAGTCCAGCTATTGCACCCATTGTTCCTTTAGGAAGTGGATCAGTATGGTCTGGACCTTTAGGATTAGAAAACGTATTTGTTCCCACGAATAATACTTTATATTATACTGATGTAAATGGTGATATTTTTGATATATTAACAGATCACGTATGGGCGCTCAACGGAAATGATGCAAGTTTTATACCTACTGGTAATTGTATTATTGGAGATATTATTAATAATGGATCTTTAAGATATGTCGACGGAAACCAAACTACTGGGTACGTTCTTACTAGTGATGCTTTAGGTAATGCATCATGGCAACCTGCCCCTGGCGGAGGTAGCGGAAGTGGGGGAGCAGCTGCTTCATATGTTACAGTTGTTGATTTTATTGCTAATTCTACTGAATTAATATCTCATAATTTAGGAACTACTGATGTTCACGTTCAATTAGTTGATTTAGATACAAACGATTTAATACAAGCGCATATTGATGGATATACTTCAAATACGTTAGATATAACATTTACTTCAGATAATCAAAATGTAAAAGTAATTATTTTAGCAGGAGGAGCATCTTCTCTTACTGAAATTTGTGGAGTTCCAATTCAATGTGGATCTCCTGGACCAACTGATGGAGATACTCTTGTATATAATTCATCATTAAATATTTGGGAATTAACCACAGCTTCTTCTGGAGGTAGTACTCTTACCTTTCAGAGAACATTCACAGCAGATGAATTAATAAGTATGGACTATATAACACCATCTGATCCTTATGCAGGAATAGAAATTTTACCACCACCTGGTGCTGGTAAGTGTTATGTGAAAAAATCAAATTTTGTTGTGATTACTTATTCCTATGATGGAGATATTTTTAATACCGTTGATCCAGATTTGTTATTGGCCATATATTGGCCAGAGGCTGGACCAGCTGGAGGTGCACCTGATCCTATTTCTTACCTAGGATTAGAATCTTCTATGGGTGAAAGTTTAAACATAGGTTCTGCTACAGAACCCACAGCACTATTAGCTGATTGGAATATGGGTGGACAAGATCATAGTATATCTGCCCCAGGTTTTATTAATCAGCCTTGGTATATAGGAACACGGGGATCACTAACAAAAAACTCTGTAGCAACTGAAGGAACTATTTCAATACGATTCCAATACACCATTGAAGATATTTCAGATATCTGGCCATAAAGTAAAACAATCTCCTATTTTGCTTATATAAATATTCAACCTTATGCCTATTTAGAAAATATAATCGCCAATTCTTTTAATAAATAACTAAAAGAATCGAATAATAGATGTCAATTACTAAAGAATACCATGATTTACGAGTATATGGCGAAATAACATCAGAAGGTTTAACTATTCAAAGTCCAATAGGGGCAGCCGATGGATATACATTTCCATCTGCGGATGGCCTACCTAATCAAATACTTGCTACTAATGGATTTGGACAGTTATCATTTCAAAATGCAACATCGCTTGCTTTAACAACGGATGATGTACCTGAAGGATTAATCAACTTATATTTTACAGAAGAAAGAGTAGACGATAGAATAGCTGCTTTAATTCAAAACGGAATAGGAATAAATTGGACCTACGACGACCCTAGTAATACATTTACAGGTAATGTTACTCTTACTCCTTTTGACACAGATGATTTATCTGAAGGAGCTACTAATTTATATTTTACAAACGAAAGGGTAGATGATAGAGTTGCCCAGTTAATTATAAATGGGACTGGTTTAACTTGGACATATAATGATGTTGCTAATACTCTTCAAGGAGTGGTCAGCCTTTCTCCTTTTACATCAGACGATCTTATTGAAGGAAGTACTAATTTATATTTTACGGACGAAGCAGCTCAAGATGCAGCTGCTGCTATGATTCAAAATGCTACTGGAATTTCATGGACATATAATGATTTAGGAAATACTCTTACTCCAACTATAATTCTTGGAGATTTCACAACAGATGATTTACCACAAGGTATGTCTAATTTATATCTTACGGATGAAGCAATAGATGATAGAGTAGCACTATTAGTTCATGATACTGCTACTGTTACTTGGGTATATAACGATATTGCAAATACATTAGAAGCTAATGCAGCCACTCCGGTTAAAATTCAAAAGGGTGGAAGTTTAGTAAGTGGAGACCGAGATACTATAAATTTTATAGAAGGAACAGATATAACACTAGCAGTTGCTGATGATTCAGTTAACGGAAGAGTAGATGTTACAATTTCATATAGTGGAATCCCAGGAACTGGAGGAGTAACTGTTAATACTTCTGAAGGATTAACAACAGACAGCATTACATCAACCGTTGAATTTGGAGATGAAATTGGAGGCGGAGGGGCATTTTTTACATCTGACAGAGAAGTAAACTTAAATGGTAAATATTTAGAATTTCTAGGAACGCCATATATGGACGTCATACTGTCTAGTAAGGGAGATGGAGCAGTAGGTATTGGTTCACTTTTTGAAGATGATTTGTCTTCGATGCTTCACCTCCACGGTACAACAAGAGGAAATCACTCTAACTTAGTTGAAAAAACTACTTTATTATTAAGTGGATTAACAACAGAGAATGATGTTCATTATCCAATTCAAGTATTTCACGCAAATTTAGATAATGATAATAATGGAACTCACATTACTTTATATGATGAACATGTTTTAGATAATTGCCAGATGATAGGAGAAACTCGATATGACGGATATATCTATGGAAATAATTTATTAGTGGCAGGATCACCTGGAGTAGCCGCTACGGGAATAAGTACCTTGAGTAATAGTCTTAATGAACCATTACTTAATACTTTCTCCACTCACGTAAATACAGTAGAAGGAGAAACCTTAAATCTTTGGCCAGGATTTAGTGAAGATGCCTTCTTCCCATTATCATTAGACGAGCTAAAAAATACATCTGTTGATGCTGCATTTAAAGCCGAATATGACGCATTTAAAGTATTTACATGTTCTTTAGCTGTTGAACCAGAATATGATATATCAACCGAATTTGCTAAAAGCTTATCAACTGCTGCTGAGATTACCGCAAAACTAGCAGAAGTAAATTCTAAGATATCTGAATCTAAATCTGAATATGACGAGCAAATAACCTTAATAACTATTCAAATAGAAGCAAATGAGGCAGCTAAGAAAGTAGCAGAAGATAGTTTATTAGATTTACAAAGTATGAAGGCTGAACTGGAAGAAACTTTAGAGAAGTTGAACTCTGAGAAAGTAGAAGCTGAATCCGCACTAGCCGAAGCACAAGCCGCTTTAGAAGAACTAAATGCGGAAAGAACCATTGCATTAGACGCATATAACGCTCAAGATAAAATTTATGAAGATTTAATTGCATTACTAGATGCCTTAATTGCAAGATACACATCATCAGAAGCTGACCTGATTTCAGATATATCAGCAGAAGACCAAGCTTTAATCGCAAGTCTGCTATCAGATATAGCAGACGGAGTAGAGGGAACTGAATTTGAAGAAGAATGGACTAATCTTCTTACATTTTTAGGAGTAGGAACTAACACTATATTAGATGCTATAAATGAATGTCAAAATTTTAAAGCACTTATTGTTCAAGCAAAAGCAGATGCCGATGAATCTGAATCAAATGCAGTTTCATTATATAATGAAACTAAAAACGATCTAGATATTGTTATTGAAGAAACTACATCCCTTATTGCTGATATTCAATCACAAATAGCTGAAAATCAAGAAACGCTAGATACGGTAACTTTGGATATTGAGGCAACTGAGCTAACTATTGCAGAGTTAACTTCGTCAATAGAAGAGCAAAATTCACAGAAGAAGGCATGGGCAGATTGTTCTGCTGAACTAGAAACAAAGATTCCAGCCTGGTTAATCCTATCTGATACTCTTCAAATATTATTAGATACTAACGGAGACAGCGGATTCATAGATTGTAATAATATAAGTTACGCTGAGTATTATATTGGAGGTACTCCTTATTGCTTAGACGATGCGACAGAAGTATATGGAATAACATTAGATCGTAAGTATACTAAGTTTGGACAAGGATGGCTATATGGAGCAGATATCGAAGAGCTTGGTTATGGAGAAGAGGTTGAGTATGAATTAGGACATTCAAATGCCTCTGTTGTAATTGGAACAACTAATCCAAAAGATGAAGAAAAATGTGAGGTACCTACTGCAATGCTTGATGTTTATGGAAATAGTATTACTGATTCTGGAAAATTTACTCAATATCCTTTTATAAGATTTAGAGGAATGCCACAGGCCAATACTTTTTCAAACGTTTATGTTGATAAGCATGGATATTTATGGCAAACGAAAGGTGGAGGACAGGAACCTATGGGTGGGTTACATGAAAAGATGATTGAAGCGTCTATTTCTGACGGAGATATAGATAATTTAAAATATCACTATAAGCTAGACGGTGAACCTGGACCTTTATCAACTAGAGATTCGATACTGGATTCAGTTGGAACCGGCGGTTTAATATTATCTACTAATAATGGACTAAACTCAATAGACAGAAACTTTTCTGTATTAAATCAATCTTTAAGACTTGGGGGAGATAGCGTTCTCCATGCGACAGTAGATGGAACTATTCCTGCATTTGCAAATAGTATATCTATCCACGCATATTTTGATAAAGTAAATACAGGATCTCACCAACTTATTATGGCTATTGCAGATGATACTGATGGTATTGTTATGCATGAAAAAGATGGTAAGTTATATGCTGGTGTATATACCTCTTCCGGTGGAGAAGGAAATCAGGCAATTTGTGAAACTTTAATATTAGAAAAGAAATGGTATCATATTTCTTTAGTATTCGATACTGGTGATCAGAGTGTAAAATTATATTTAGATAAAATATTAGTAAACACGATATCACTAGCTAGTTTACCAAATATTAGTGGAGGTATATCTGGACTTATTGATAATACTATGATGGTAGGCGGAATATTTGGAACAGCTAGGCTTCCATATGGAAATACATCATCTGTTTCTTATACTAGTGAGCTTGCTCCGCACACCCAATCATTTAAAGGGTATATAGATGATATTCGGATATATTGGGATGCTTTAACTGCATCTGAAGTTCAAGCACTCGGCACTGTTATTGAAGCATCAGCATCTGTAAGGTTAGGCGGAGATTTAATTGAAGCTACTGATATTAATGTTAATAACTCTAATTTTAAGATAAAGTCGGACTCTTTAAATACTAATTATTTAAATATTGGATCATATCAAAATGAAGAATCAAGAGCTGCTTCTGAGGATTTAAATAAGGAATTAGATAAGCTTACTGATGACTACAACACCCATAATGCAAAATTAGATGATGTATTAGCAAAATCAAATGAGGTACTATCCGACTCTAAATCATCAGATAAGGACAAAGAATCCGCTCAGACTGATTTAGATAACACATTATTAGATAAAGCTGCAACTAAAAGTAAATATGACGAATCTAAAACTGAGTATGATCAGCGAATATCTGAGGAAGATGCTAGCGGAGATCCTATTTGGGAAGTTGGATGCGCTGAAAATCTCATTAATAACGGACCAGTTGATACTATGCTATCTAAAAACGGTAAGCTAGCCGCAACAGAAAATATTCAAATTAGAATAGGAGAAGTCAGTAATAGTTATGAATCTACTTTTTCAAGTACTAGCTTTACACCAGAAGGATTATTTTATACTTTAAGAAACAGTAATGATAATACTGGAACTGGAGTTAAGTTCCAGATTGGAAATTACGTTACTAATGAGTGGATAACTGATGGTAGAGCAATATTAATAAATACATCAGCTACTCAAGGAGAAACTTTTTATAATTCTTCTCATTATGCTAGACATAATTCAATACATAAAGGTAATGAGACCCAAGGTCAAACTGGCGGGGCTAATTACGGAGGAGCAGGTCAAATAAAGTCAGAGTATTTTTCATGGAATTATACCTCGCCCACTTCACCAGGTCCTATTAATCTATATACTAATCCAGATACCCAAGAAGAGATTGTTATAAGTCCTGCTAAAAATACAGGTCATTTTTTCTTTGAATCCGTTGTTATGGGAATGGGAGAATGCGAACCTAATTCAATTACAATAAAATTAAAAGGAAGTGCTAGAGTTGATGCTGGTGGAAACGCTGCTTTAATCGGATCAGTAACTAAAACTGTTGAGTCAACTAATGGCGTATCCGGAGCAACAACTGCAGATTATGTTATTGCATCTGGGACTCTTGGAATACAGGTTAGTGGAGAAGTAGACGATATTATGATGTGGTCTGCAAATACAATTATACACGGAATGACTTGGAATTCAGGTCAACTTGGAGACTGCGCAAAAGCTGAACAAAGCGTATATATTAAATGCGATGCAGATGGCGGAGAAGGAGAAGATAATTCATGTGGAGATGGAACGGAACAAATAACAACCCTAGGATTAGTAGGAGGATGGAATAACTTTAGATATGGATGCTGCTGGTACATATTAAATCCTGAGGGAGTAGCAGACGATTCAGTTACAACAATAGATCCTGATATGATTACTCCTCATTCTAATGGAGAGGCAACATGCGAATCAATTGCTGGATTATATGGAACAACTTGGGAAAATTGCGTAACTAAAGAAACTAAAGTTTCTCTATGTTGCACAGATGAAATTAATCATCCAGCTGATGTAGTAATCAGTAACTTATTCGATCTAGACGGTGTTATAATGGAAGGATGTTGGAAGAAAATAGGATATGCTACTACTGAATCAATTACTGCTCAGTGTCCAGAGGAATTCATAGTTCCTAATCGAGCATGTGAAGACGATGATTGTCAGCCCCCTAGCGGATATTCATGGTTCTTATGTGAAGGCCAAGAAGGATGTGAAATCTCAGACTTTAAATTAGAAGAACAAATAGCAGGTTCCGAAATCGGGACTGAAAAAGCAAGATTCCAATGCTGCTGGTATGAATATAGAGAATTAGAATCTAGTTCTAATTAGTTACTATTCCTGGCCACATTCCTTTATCTGAATCTACATGTGCAGACGCAATAAAGATAGATGGAATACAATGGAAAAAATGTGGATCTGAAGAATTAAGATATAGTGTATGTTGTCCATCTGAAACTCAATATATGTTGGGAGATATTATAGATAATCTTAGAGATGCTGGATGCAAGTCTAATCTACCTGGATGTTGGGAATATCTTGGAGCAATTGCTATACCAGAAGATGGACCTACGGCATGTTGTCCTGCGGAATCGTGGAATGTTTTAGATAATGGAGAATGCCCAGAACAATGTACTGATTCTGACGAATACTTTGTATTAATAGAATGCCAAGAAGAGGAAGAACTAAAAAAAGCACCGGAGGGAAATACAATTCAAGCGGGAGCCCAGTCTGGATATATAGGAAACGGTACTGAGATTGTAATATATGACGGAAAATGCTGGACGGTCAAATCTGGAGGAGAATCACAATTTGACTCTCTTACTTTAATAGACTTTACTATTGGAGATTGTATATGCTGTATTAATCGATCTTGCGTAGTAGCTACAAAATATGTAGATTGTGAAGCGGCAGATCTTACAATTACAGTATTATCATGTGGAGATCTTTCTCCAGGAGATTGGATTGATATATCAGGAGAATGTTATAACATAACAGACGGAGAACCAGATCTAAATAACTGTATATCATATGCGTATACTAAAGTTGAAAACTGCGAAGTATGTGCAAGAGGAGGAGTAGATGTTAAATTTACACAAGATGGAGAAGATGGAAAAAAATATAAAATGGAGCTTAAATCTAAAGAGAAAGAGATTGCCTTAAGAAAATTCGAATTAGATGCTGAACCTGCTGACGGCGCTAAAATTAGCATTGCCTCTATTGAGGCCGAAGTATTTGATTCTGAAACTTGGACAAGCACTGTTGTATCAGACGAAGAATTACGTGGAGATGGTACAACAGATTGGACCGTAACCGATGGAGAAGGTTTTCCAAATCCAGCTACTCTACCGTTAGATGTATATGTTGAATCAGCAGATATCGAGTTTGATAAAGAAGTAGATCTAGAAATAGCAGATATTAAGAATCAAGTATGGACAAGAGATGATGGTTCTGTAATACCTTCTGGCAATATTGTTATAACAATTGAATTAGCAGACGATGGTAAAAAATAGACTAGATATTAGTAAAATTTAGATATGATAATTGGACCATATACCTCAAAAATAGAAAGAAGTCTTGATATAGAAATAGACGGAGTCAAGAAAATGAACCCGAGTTATTTTCCAGATCCCGATGAGGATCTTGTTTCTTTAGCTAGATTAGATCTAGGAGTAGAGCGACCTACTGAACATAGATCAGCTAGTGAAGGAAAAATAAATGTTGATTGGAGTCTAGAAATAAAAGATGCTATATACGGAATATATTCTATGTCTATTATAGTAGACCGGGTTTATGGATATATACAAGTTGAAGATATTCCAACCAATTCTTTAGGAGAAGATCCAGATGAAGATCTAGAAGATTTTGAAATAGAGTTCGATTCTAAAGATAAATCTAAGGGAGAATGGACAATTACAGTAGAGGATAATTTAGGAGGAACTAATTATTATGGTGCAGAAGATAGAGATCCATTTAAACTATATGACGGATTCGGCATAGGGGAAGTTTCTATAGATTTTAGCGATAATACTATTATAGTATATATTAATTAATCAAAATCAATATCTAATTTAAAATCTAAGTATTTAAACTTAGCAGTGAAAGTCCTAAATTCTGGAGTGACTGAACTATATGATAATTTTATACCATCCTGACCATATAGGATTGGCTTATTAAACACTATTGATGAAACTAAATATCCTTCATTACTTAAAAGAGAAAGTCTCATAGGTGAAAAGGTTTGATTCCTATTTGCAAAATCTATATAGTTTAAAGAGTTATCTATAAATATCCAATAATTTAAAAAAGCATCTGCCATTTTAAAAGTTAAAGTAAATTCTCTAGTAAATAAATCTTCTACTGGAACTGAATTCTTATATTCTTGTTTCTTACCTCTGGTTCTAGTTTGTTGAGCCAATTGCATATTCCATCCTGGAAATTCAATCTGTTGAATTGTAGATGACATAAAATCCTCAATTGTATCGTAAGGAAGAATTAAACTTTGGTAATACTTTTTATATTTCTCCTTAACACTTTCTGCGAAAAAATCAGGAGGAAAAAAGAAGGCAAAGCCGTTATTTCTAGCGTTTAAAATCATTTAGTAGCTTTATTTTTTTTATTTATTCAGTTGGTGGAAAATCAGGATCTATCCATGCATCACTAATTGTTGTTCCACTATCTTGTATTTTTTTAGTTATACCAAACTGGTTTATTACGTTTCCTTTATACATAGTTGCACTCTCGTCAAAGCTAGGAAAATATGTTTCCATAGATATTGAAAAAGAAGTATTTACATAAGTATCATCATTATAATTAAATGCATATTTCTTATCATTACTCATTGATTCTGGGAATTTTATTTGTCCTGGAATTCTTATTCCTCTATATTGGAAATATACTACTTCATTTTTATAATAAAAATCAAATATTTTTTCAGTTATTTTAAATGTTTTATTTAAATTATCTGTTATAATTTTTATATCGAAATTTAAATCCATAGGTAAACTATATAATCTAGAAGAAAATGCTTTCATTTCCTTTTGATCATTTTTATTTCTTTGCTCTTGAGTAAAGGTTCCCCTTACAAACTTATTAGTGATATCTGATGACTTTATAGAAAACGTATTTAAAGTTACAATACCTCTCGGCACAACCTCATAATTTCCTTCTGCAAGTGATGGGTATTTACAATCATTCGGTAAATCTACAAAAAAATCTTGCATAAATCCTTGATTTCCTGCAAAGTTATAGAAGAAAGGTACTTCATGTTTTTCTACTTTGTCTCCACGAACTAAGTCTATTATAATTCTACGGTTTAAAACGTCTAAGACAGATAAGGTAGCATTTCTTAGAAAAATGTCTTGAACGTTACCGTTCATTATATTTTCGTGATTTGATTTTTGCATAATATATTTTTATTATTTATTTTTAGCAATATATGGAAGATTAAGCTGAGGCTTACAGTTATCTATTATAAGAAGTTTTGACTCGTCTTTAATATATTGTTGACTTAATATAAATTCATGTTGATCTTCCTTTATCATAGTATTAAATAGCCGAATATTTGATATCCACATATTTGATGATGGTATATAATACTTACTATTAGTTAAGCTAAACTCAGATTGTGGTATGGCTGACTTTGATTCTAAAATAAGGTTAAATTCATTATGATTAATTATGTCGGCTGGATCTTCAGATATTGAATATATGTACATTCCACATTGATTAAATTCGTTTGATATAGACACAACAATAGCATACCATTCTCCTGATTTTAAATTAGATACAGTTGCACTCTTATTTGTTGAATTTATATCAACAGATAGAGTAAAGTCTCCTTCTGGTTCATCGTTGAAGTATTTAGAAAACTGACCAGATATTTTAAATCCTTTTTGAGTTTCATTATCATATCCATTTAAAAATTGAACAACATCACTTCCTGTATTTAGATTAAAAAGCGTAGTATATGATAAGTTTTGTACACCTTCTGAATTGAATTCTGGAATTGAGTTATATAATATAGAAGTTTCTCTAATTTTAAATTTAACGACATCGTTTCCATTAGTATCTAATCCATGCATAATATTTCTTTGATTCGCAAAAGATAGGCCATTATATGCTTCTATTCTAATATACCTACCTGTCTCTGATTGTCCAATGTGGTCAGGTATAGTATCTAGCGGCGCTCTTACTTTAATATATCTAGAATCATTATCTTTAACATTTTTATCTGTTGTTATTAGCGCATTATTTCTCCATGCTTTAAATGGGCCACTTCCTTGATATGCTAAAAGAACATCATATTTTTTACTACAATTATCATTTAAGCTAGGTAAATTTTGAACTATTATTGATTCTGATGTAAGAGGAGAGCCTTCTAAAAGCTCATATGTTGAAGTTGTATATGTAATTGCACTTAAATCATAATAATTTTCAACTAGACTTGCATGATTATATGTATACTTAAGAGGTCTAATTGTTAAATCTGGATGTATTGCATTTCTAGAAGAATCAAACTTTTGAGATATTGTATCATATTGTTTTGGCATGGTGCCATCTTTTATATCATTTTCAACGTCTTCTCCAAATAATTGTTCTGCACTACTTACTATATTATCTAGGAAGTGTCTGCTATCATCCTGTAATAGCATATCAATATTTGGGTTGTATTTTTTAAGTGATACTTTCCACATCGTAGGTTCCATCATGAATCCCCTATGCAAATAACTTCCCTGCACCTCATACATTCTATTAATTAATGGAAAATATAAAAAGTCTCGATATCTAGGTTGAGATTTTTTACCAAATACTGATTGAAAATATCTATGATCTACATGAACTTCGAATGGAAGTTCAAAATCTAAACCAAAATCGGCAAACTTTGGTTGATTACTAGGGAAAGCGTTTTTAGGTACCGCTACCTTTAAACATTTTCTATCTACATTTTTAAATAGTGTCCATTCTTTAAATACAAAATCTCCACTATCTGACTCTGGTAATGTTCTAAAGTATACTACTTCATGGCCAAACATAACATTTGTATAAAAAGATAGTTCTTTAAACATTCCAATAGCGCTATCTACATTATATGGTTTAAAAGATGGATCTGTTTTAGCTATTATTGATGTACATCCTTCATCACTACATTGAGTTTGAGGAGAATAAGTATTTTGGGTAGGTGAGGTTTGTGCAAATCTTAATTTTATTTCATTTATTTGTATAATAGACCCAAGCTCTTCACAGGTTCCATCATCATATTCGTACTTTATTTCAAAATAAAATTCAGAGCAATCTTCAAATATAATATCACCAGCTTCTCCTAAATCACCCGGCTCTACTTGATACCATAGCGACCAGTCGTGCCTATTTCTTGAATATCTAAAATATCTATTCAATTTACTAAGATCTATTGCACTAGGATCTGCTATAATAAGATCCTCTAAGAACTCAGTAAATCCAGTTATATCTGTCGTTGGATCGAGAGTAGAAAAAATTCTATAGTTTTTACTAAAAGTTAAAGAATTTTTTTCCGGATCTATTAATAATTTTAAAGTGAGATTAGCCATTAATAATATGTTTTATAGTTTTTATTATTTATTCGTTGCATTTTTATTAAACTGAATGACTTTAGTTCGGTAAAATAAATAATAAAAAGATAGATTGAGCAAATGAAGAAGGAACACGTACTAGATCCACTATGGATAACTAAAGGAAGTCCGGGATTAGATCCCGAATATTATAAGTATATATTATTGGCTGCCAATAAGAAATATAGAGAAAAATTAGAAGGTGGAGATATCTCTAGCTTTTATGAAATAGTGTTTCATGCTCTAAATTTAAACAATCTAGCGGTTGATGGGAGTGTATTTAAGTTTAATATGACTCCAGTTTGGGATAATCCTAGATTAAAGGAAATACGAAAAAACTTAAGAAAATTATATCAATTACCAGAAGATCTTGTTGAAATTCTAAAGAGCGCAAATTTTTTACTTACTAGCTTAATAGTTGATTATTTAGATGAAATGTTAGAGGCATCTGATAAATGTAAGGTATATTTTGTTAACCATAACATACATAATCAAAAAGAAATATTTATAGTAATAACTAAAAAGAATAGTGTTGATTATAGTGTATGGAAGTTAAGATTTGATAGAAGATTTAAATTTGGACACTCTATTGAAAGAATACGAAGAGTTGAATTGAATACATTAGAAGACAATGCCCTTAAGGATGCAGTAGACAAGCTAGGTGATCCCCAATTAAATAACATGGATGCTAATACTAATATATGTTTTGCTATCACAGAGGGCAACGAGAATGAATCTAATATAGCTTCATTTATTGCAAATACTATAATATTTAGTAATGGTATTCTTAAGAAGCATGCATTTAACCCTAGAGTATTAGACGATCTATTTCAACTTGTTAAAGTTGAGCGTGTTATGCCATTTACCATGAAATCATTAGGATAATTTCTAGAATCCTGGAAGAGCTTTTATTATCCAATGTACTTCCATATTTAATGGAACAATAGAGGTTGTGATTGCATTCCCTTCTAAATCACTAGACTGGGCATCTGAACTAGTTAGTAAGTTGATTTCGTGACTATGTGTTCCTCCTGCCTGTAGTGTTAAAGTGCTCGCGTTATCTGCTTCTCTTGTAAGGCGGTTCATGCCAGATCCTCCAATAGCTGTTGGAATTGTGTGAGTATGCGCTCCATCGCTATAAGTATTACCTTCAACTAAGTGAGTATGTGGAGGTAAATTAGCTTCTGTTATAAAAGTATTAACAGCATCGTTGCCTCCTAGGTGTCCTAATCCTCCACCTCCATATCCTCCACCACCTGTTCCCATTAAATATCTATTAGCAAGATCCGGTAAAGTTATTTCAACCAAAGTTCCACCCCATTTACCAGGTGTTGATGTAACCCAATTTAGTGGTGTGCCTATTGCTACTAATTCTGGGTAACCAGAAGCATTGAATGTTTGTCCATTCATCTTTAACCATCCTACCGGTTCATCTTCTCCTACATATGCAACTATTGTTCCAACCGGAGAACTCATCCCAGATGGCATTCCATTAACTGTCATGTTTCCAGTAACATTTAAATCATTAGTACTTAAGCTACATCCGACATTCACGCTATTTCCAATATTAGCAGATCCATGAACTTCTAAGTTTTGTCCTATTTTAGCGTCAATTGTATGTATTGAATCTGCACTTACTTCTCCAGCATTAATATGATCAGATTCTATTCCGTCAAGCTCTAGAGTTAGTAATCCTCCTTGTCCAGCAAATAAATCATTTTGGTTCCCTTGTGATAAGTATATATTATTTCCTACTATAACAAACCTAGTGCAGTATGCAAGAGCTTCATCTAGCTTAGTAGTTAAGTCATGTGTCCATAATTTTTTAGGATTAGATGGAGATTTTACATCTACTTTAGTTACACACATTTGCTTACCAATAGAGGTTCCACTATATTGGTTTTGATTATCCATAATATTAGACGTATGTAAAATATATAAGCTATTACCAACTAATTTACAATCGGTTGCTTGCACATTCTGATAATCGGTGTACGCCCATAGTGCGGTAAGATCATTAATTTGCTGTGTTGGAGTATCCCAAGCTTCTCCTACACCAAGCGGCTCAGATACACATTGTGCAATTTTTAATGTATTACCAAATGCTGCGTATATATAAGTTCCATCTGTATCTATTGTTCCAAAATGATTCATGGTACCTAATTGTTTATAATTATCTCTATTAATAGTAGCTCCAGTACCTTGAGTATCCCATAGTGCATTAGATTCTGCTTGATGCGAAACCCATCCTGCCATATTATCATCTGATAAACAGGATTTTGTAAACGCGTGTATTGAAACTTTATATCCATCGAATGAGATAGAGCTACCTGCTGTACCTCCTGGTACTTCCGCGCATCCTTCTGATGGAATTGAGTTTCCATTATACGAAGTATATTGACAACAGCTACCGTCTCCGGCATATCCTGGAGTAGGATCTCCTCCCCCTCCGCTCTTGGTTCCTAATTCAAGAGTCAGTGTATATAATCTCTTGCTATCACTACACATATCCATGTGATGTGATTGAGGCAAATTAGAACCTGCCATTTCTAATCCTATAATTCCATTCAAAGAAGGAGCTTGGGGATTTTCTGGATCAGATATACCAATCGGTATAATAGTTGCCGCCAGACCCATATTATTTACTGAATCGTTTGGAAACATGATATTTGTTAAAGAATAAGGAGTAAAATCAAAAGTATCATGTCCCCAATCTTTAAGATTATTAGTTGCAACATATGCAACATCCCCATCTAACTCTAACCTCCACGCTCCAGATAATGCAGAGTTCTGCGATCCCACAGTTTGATCTGGTGAAGATGGAACAGGGGAAGACAAGTAATCGTTTACGTGACCAATTCCTTGAAATCCAGCAGGATTAATTTTGGCTACTTGAAAATATGTTCTGGTGAAAGCGTTAGGATCACACATATTGACCTTAACTGATCCTCTCATAGCATTGTGCACAGAATATATGTATTTACCATCTGATTTCATATCAGCTAAATTAGCTCCATGAAATCTTTTCCCATTATTGTTATTCCAAGTAGGATTAGCTGTCGTGCCTGTGTCATATACAGTTCCCTGTGGTAGAATCTCTGACATTGCAGACCCAAATGAGGCGTTATTAAGATTAATAGGGGAATCTTTATCTCCTCCTATTCCATATCTAGCTATTGTACATCCTCCGCTATTATTTACGGGATCTCCATTAACGTTAGACTTTGTAAAATTAGAATTACATGCGAGTATTTCATTATCTACTACAATTATTGATGTATTTCCAAATTGATTATCCAATTCAGGCTGAGGATCATTATCTAATCGAAGAAGACTACCCACGCCTGCATGAGGGGTTCCTGCTCCAATCTGTTCGATATTTCCATCATTTTGAAAAGTATTTCCATCTATAAGTACTCCATCTACACTATCTCCTTTTATCATTAAATAGTTGCGCTCTAATCCAGGAACAGAAATATATCTATCTGGTGCATTATAATTAGCCCAACTATATGTACTTCCTAAATCTATAGCGATACCTATTGTTCCAGCAGAAGTGAATCCATCATATCCAAAACTTATTCCATCTATCCATCTATTTCCATTGTTTGATTCACCAATAGCTTCTCTTGGTCCTATTCTAGTTATAAATTTAACTCTATCTTCTGTTAGACCATCGGTATTATATTTAGAAGATAAAAACTCAAACATTGAATTATAATCTAATTGGGATAGTCCTTGAGCTTCAGTAGTAGTCATTGAAAGATGACCGACATTTATAGGTTCAGTTTGATTTACCGCCCAAACCGCAGATCCACTCAAATCATTAGTATAGTGTCGAAATTTTAAATTGTGTTTAAGCTCAGTCAATCTCATCGTAGCAGAAATTGGGTCTGTATATAAAGTACCTAACTCTAGATGATATCTTTGAGGAATACCTGAGGTAAAGTCTACATGAATTTTTTGTATTGCATCATATAAAACGTCTTCAGCTGGCCAATTATCAATATTGTATACTGTCTCATTAAAATTATTAAGATAGAAAATATCGTTGTTTGTCGCAATACTTCCAATCATATCAGATGCTGAATCACTTGCAGTATTTCCTCTATTTGGAAAGAGTATATATCTATTGTCTAATGGGGAAGCATCTCCTAGTCCTCTAATAAAAGTTGCTCCGGAAGCCGCTAAATAATTATTGACTACTGTTTCTAAATCTATAAGTAATTCCCAAGTATTAGTTGCTGCATCATATTGATAAATTGTGCTATTATCTACATCTATATAGAAATCATTATCTTGTAAATCTATAAAGGTATTTGAGTTAGGGTTGCCACTTCCGACAAACCACTTATTACCATCGTCTCCTTGTAATCCCTGAGGACCAAGGGGACCTGCTGCTCCAAGTGAGCCTGTTATTCCGGTTGGGCCCGGTAACCCTATTCCTAATTCTAATAATTTATTAAAATTAAAATTAATTTTATCTACAGTGATTTCTTGAGCATCACTATCAAATAGTTCCTTTAGATTTATTCTTATTGGCATATTATATAAAATTCATTTTTATCTTAGGGCTTATTAAAATACCAGAGTTTAATTTCTTATTAAATTCGAATTCTAATACTAACCTATCTATTTTATTTATTCTTAAATTTTTGTTTAGTTTGTATCCTAAGTCGAAGCGTTGAGTATCGTCTAAAAAAGTAAAGCCTATTGCATTCTGATTAGATGATGTTGACCCATTAATTAGTGATTTATCTTCTTTATCATAAAATTCTACATCAATTAGTTGATATAGTTTTATTATATTTTGCTTGATATATTCTTTTACATATTCTTCAATTGAATCATAGTTTCCAATGTATTCTGGAGAATTTTCTAGAAATGTGGTAAATGGTGCAGAAATTCCATCGGTTATTAAATATGATGTAAGTATATTTTCAAGATTTATAAAGCCTTTTATCTTTTTATCTTCCTCAACTATCGCAAGTTCTATCTCATCTTTATTAATTAAATTAATATCCGTATGATTAGTTATGATTGGATTTTCTAACTCTAATTCATCTCTAAGAGAAATTAATTTTGATAGAAAACCATAATCTTCTTCTATTCTAAGAGATCCAGAAACGGGAGACTTATTATCTTTAGTAGAATATTTATGATGGAAGCCATAATCCCAATTGGAATTTAATAAGAAATAGTCACTTCTTCCGATAGCAATTTCGTTTACTGCTTCGTATCTAGGATCGTATTTTTCATCGGCCTCTAATGAAAGTATTTTCGAATCAGATACCTTAATGTGATTAAAGTTAGATATCTTTAAAAAATTATCTATATTAATATTAAACCTAGTGTTACTTAGGGTTAGCGGAGAAATATCATTGTTGTTAAAATTAAATGTAGAATTGAATGCGAATAAGTTTTTAACTAGCGGAGAAAATCCACCATCATACCTGTTTATTTCATATGAGTTATCCATTGATGCTCTTTCATATTTAAAACCTACTATATTTTCAGAAGAAACGTTTGCTGGGATATCATCATCAATCTGAGCAATAACAGCATTCGTTTTAGATATATTTGAAACATTTGGTATTTCGCAATAAAAACTATTACTTGACTCTAATACTGAATTAGTTCCATCAAAAGTATACGATTTATATTCAATAAAATTATCAAGCGTATTAATATATGATTTAAATTTTCCAAAAGATAGCTTACTTAATAAGGATTGATAATATAGTTCTCCTCCTGCTATAATTTTAAATATAGCAGAATCTCTATAATATGCAGCAGGTAAGGCAGCAGGAATATTTGAGGTCACATTATTGCCTTCGGAAATTATTTTTATTGTTGGAGCTTGTTGGTTATAATATTTAACAAAATCTATTCCTGCAGATTCTAAATAGCTCTCATTATAATTAAGTACTCCGCCATTAGTATTATCTAAAAAGTAGTCTAATCCTGTTGCATATGAGTGATATGAAAGAAAGGTACTTGTTGTTGTTCTATTAATTTCATCAGATAAATTAGATGGATAACTCGGGATATTAGTATTAGCCATTCCATTAATAATAGTTGGTGTTGAAGGTTGAAATGCACCAGTTGCACTCAAGTCTATTTTTTGCGTAAGCTTTACATTAGAAAAACTACTTGAGAAAGTATTATATTTTTTATTTTTTAACGAATATAACAAAGTATGATTCATATTAGAAACCCCAGTAAGATCAAAAGATAAACGGTAGTCTCCTGATATAGAATCAAATGGCAAGGTATAATCTTGTAAAAACGTATTTGTTTCTAAGAAATTAGTATTGTTTACTGAATCTCCATTTTGAATAGAAGGGGATGGAGATGCTATTGATAAATCAAAATTCTTCAACCAAAATGAGTCAACGTCTTCAATTGCCCCTAAGTTCAATTCAATTAATAGAATTATATACTTAAATGTTTTATGTTCTATCATTCTATATCGTATCGGCGGGACTTCGTCGTTTTCTATATCTTCCCTAGACGTTGTTAAAATAGTACTAAATTTGTAATCATCAAATCTATTAGAATTTGGATTAGATTCAGGTTTTCCATCTGGACCTAAGTTAGTTGCTGATATAAAGTCTTTAAATTTAATATTAAATCCTTTAAAGAATGTCGAATATTCCCCTAGATCATTCTTATTAATTTTAGAATATCTAATTTGAGTTTTTCCTACTTCTTCTGTAAAAAAAGTTGGAGTATATGTAAAATAATTTATAAAATAGTCTTTATCTGATACCGCTTGAGAAATATCAAATTTAGTATCAAAATATGAGTTATTTAATTTTACAGTTTGAATATCGTCTATATAATTAAACTTAGATTCAATATAGAACCATTCATGTGTAAATTTTGAAGGATTTTGAGAAATATCATCGTGGTCTGGTGAAAAATTATTAAAACCGAACACAAGTTCAGAATTAAGCCTATATGGATTACTTCTAGAATCAAGACCATCCGCTTTAGCCCATTTTGTAATATATGGCAGTATCTTAGACTTTAGCGCGAAATCTTTTGAAAAATTTTCTTTGTAGTAGTCATACTCTGTTTTTGCAATACCATTAATATACTTTATTTTTTTAGTATAGTCATCACTATTTGATTCTTCAACAACTCGATCTGGATCTTTAAGTAAGAAAAATCCTGGGAATTCTGGAATTCCCCCACTTTGGTCATTTGAAGGAATATCATATCTATTTCCTGCGCCAGTAGAAGGATCATATGGAATATGAGTGGATAGATCAGCATTTTGTCCGCTATATGAAATAACTGGGTTTCCGGAAGTAACTTCATATGATGCCCCTGATGTTGTTGTAAAAATATCTCCCCCGTTGTATTGATTGCCGTCGCTTACTAATATTGAACCATCCCCATATACCTGATATTCATACTCATTACTTAATAAATTTACATTAGGAGGAATGAAATAATAGTAATATAGATCAATAAGAGGAAAGTTTAAATATTCACTTGAATAAAAATCAAAGTCAAAATCAGATATCGGAAAGAAGGAAATTAATCCAAACGAAGGATTATGCTTTTTAAACATAATAAATTCACCATATTTAATATCTGGACTATCATCGGATTCTAAAGTTACTACTGTTTTCTCAAAGAAGTCATCTATTATTATTTTTTTTGTATCATAGTTATTTGGAGCATTTGCCTCTGCTTTAGTTATTGCTATCTCAGTTATTACATCAATATTACTTGATATTTTTTTAATCTTAGACCAGCCTACGTTAGTTTTAACTAGAATATCTGATTTATCATTTAAAATTTTAGTATAGTGACCTGAATCAATTAATAATCTATTATCATCATCTAGTGATCCTCCTTGAAAATTAATTAAATTTCCAGAAAGAGTAAATCCAGTTATTCCATTTATTGTTATTCCATCCCAGGCCCCAGTTGGAGAATTAAATTCTAGTTTAAAAGATTCATCTAATTCTCCTGCGATATTGCTTTTTATGAATATGTAGTCATTTATTGGAAATGATCTAAAGTTTCTTATTCTAATATTATTAAGGCAACCAGATATTGCATTCGATACATCTTCAGGGGTACCGGTTGTATCAAAATAAAATATATCGAATCCTACGATATTATCAATGTCATGATAATAGTAATAATCTCCTGGGTTAGGACATTGAGAATATCCGTTAGTTCCAGTAAGTAAGTCAAATCTACCACCTGCATCAGTTTGGGTTCCATTTGGGTGGTATATTTTAATTGTATCTAGTTGAGATACACTCTCTAGCTTAAGATATGAGTGAGAAAATCCTCTATTCTTTGACACTGTTCCCTTATCCTGTAAAAATTCTTCTTTTGGTCCAAAGAATTTTCCTATATCGATATTTTTATTTGACATTCTTATTTTAGAAGTAAATACCTCTTGTCCTAAATCATCTCTTTCTATTGTATATGGGGAATCTAATTTAGGTATATATAAGTTATTATCTCTATCTTGTATATAGTTAAAGAACATATTACTTTGATCTGAAAAAATATTCTCAAAATCCGATAGATATAGGCTATTCATTTTAATAGGAAGAATTGCCCCATCTGAATTTTCTTGATTTATTACAATATCTTCATTTTCAAAAAATTCTCTTCTAAACCTAGGGCTGTTTTCCCATGATCCTCTTTCTAAATACGCTCTCTTTAAATCAATATCTAGTTTATCTAATTCTAATGCGTTTACATATACCCCAAAATATCTATTAAAGTCATATACTTCTGATGTTTCATCATCAAATAAAAATTCAAAGTTTATAATATTTGGAAATATTACTCCGTTTCTCTCAAATCCTAATGTTATAAACTCTTCAAAATACTTTAAAGGATTTGATGATGAGTATAAAGAATCTAGAAGTTCTCCTCTATTTCCAAGAACTCCGGAATCATATAGTATCCCATTAAATGTTGTAAATTCATCCTCCTCATACTTAGCCGAGATAGGACTTTTTGGAAAATTGGAATCGTTATAATAGTCTCTAATATATTTTCCAACAGTAGTATCTTTTCCAATATCAAATGTTTTTACGATTGACGACGTCTTAAATAATTCTTTTAGATAGTCTTCTTTATTCTCAGGATAATTGGACTTAAGCTCCGTTATTTTTTTATTTAAAGGGTTTTCAATTTTAAATATTACAAAATAATCTGGGATATTATCCTTTAAGTATAGTGGAGCAAAATAAGACATCTTTTCATCATATCTCCTATTGCTTAAATATTTTGCGCCGCTAAAGTAGTGAGAGAAATCATATTGATCTTTGAAATCATTGGATGTTTTAGTAGAATCAAATGATTCTGACATAGAAAAGACTAATTCACTAGCAGTTGATCCTCCATTAAAGAATCTATACATATTACCCGCCATGGATATTGAGGGGTCTATTGCTACTCTTTTATAAGAATCTTTTGATAGATGTTCATTAGCATCAATTGAGTTAAACCACATCTTATCCTGATCGTTAATTGTAAATTTAATATTTCCAGTTAACTTAGGATTGGTCCTAACTAGTTGAAAACTAGATTCATCTTCAAGTATTTTAAGATAGTCTATATTTCTTGCCATTTAATTAAAAATTTATTGAAACATTACCCCTAGATGGCACAATTGGTGCATCTAAAGTAGTTTCTTTCTTATATTGCGAACTAATTTCAATGTCAAATGAGAAAGGTGCTTCGTCTTTTACTCCTATATCTATTCCTATCTTTTTAGCATATTTTATATTATTTAGAGGTGCAGTACTAAATCTATAACCTCCAATATTTCCTAATTTATCAGATGCTCTAAACTGATAAAGAACAGGAATATTTATAGAGTTCTCTGATCCCATTGATATTTCTTTTATTGAAAGAGATGGGTGGTTCCCATCAACTGATATGTCTGGATAATCATTAGGAAAAACAAATAAGTAATTACCACATGTATATTTTCCTATTAAAAATTCATCGTCCGGTTTAAATCCTATTCTTGTTGGATAGTGATCTGCAGTTCTAGTTAAATTACTCACAAATGTAGAAATAGTATTTCTATTTGATTGAACATAATGTTTTTGACCAAGTATTCCAGTATCTTCATTTACTGATGTTTCCATAAATGTAGCATGAGATATTGGAAGATATGCTTGGGTTGTAACTGGGTTAAACTCAGGCTCAAAGAAATCTTTAAGTGATGTGCCAAGTGTGATGTCATACGCTGCACCGAAGTTTTGTATTGATGGATGCTCTATGTGAATACAAAATTCTGATTGAACTCCACCTCCATCTGGGGTATTAGCAACAGCCGAAGTACCTACCCAAATATTAGTATTTGGAACCCCATCGTTTGAATAAGGAGCAGCAATTCCCGCTGGAACAAAAGGAACATAGTGTTGTCCTTGAATTGGAACATCCTCTCCTCCAACTGAAACTCCATCATATGCGTATGCGGTTAACGCAGGAGCAACTGATGTAGATGAATACAGAGCATCAGATAATCCATAATTAAAATATCTAGAATATAGATATTGACTCTTTACTTGTGAAGATTGATATCCGGTTAAATGGATATCCCCTGATGTTTCTCCTTCTATTGCACTATTAATTGAAAGAGAGGCAAGATCATATCTTCTATTTACATGATAATCAGAAGTAGGAAAACTACCGGGATCTGATAGCGGAGCAATTTGATCAATCCCTCCCATTAAGCTTGATACTAGTTCTAATTTAGTTGCTGACGTGTTTTCTATCGATATTACATATTGCTTAGTTATTACTTTCCCATCATTATATACTGTAACTCCTCCTGATGTATCTGCAATTTCATCCCTATAGAATCCTGCAAATAATTTTAAGGTATCTCCAGTCGTTACTTCTGATACATTTCCTTTATCATCAATTACTGTTACTTTTAAAGTTCCCTTGGCATCTGTAATGGATTGCTGTAGTCCCTCTATTATATTTTGCATTGCCTTAACTTGTGCATAAAGGTCTATCGTTTTTCCTTCAGATGTGTAAAATCCGCTAGATATATCCTCTGCTTTGTGAGAAAAGAATCGTTCACCTGTCGTAAATTGATTTTGTAAGTGAAGATCTAAACCTCTTGTTGTCAGTTCATCTTCAAAATCTAAACGAGCTTCTTCAGCAAATGTTTTTTGAGATATAATCGATGCTTCTTCAGCTGATTCTATATCTTCTGGAAAAGATACTTGAATTGATTTAGACCAAACAGATTCTGCCGCATTATCTGGCCAACCTGCCTCAGATAATGATTTTATTTGTGTCTCAACCGTTTCTCCCTTTCTAATTGGAATATCTAATTGGTTTATGTTTACCTCGTCCGCGTTGGAGAGATCTTCTGTAGTCCATATATATAAACCGGTAGATGAGTCTAGTTCTTTTCTTCTAGCCTTGGTTAAAACTTCACTCCATGGAGAAAATACTGCAAATTTAGATTCTCCTCCTTCTTTAATTCTAGATTGTTTTGCGTTAGGCGCTGTTCCTTTTTTACTTAGATATCTATATCTTATTTTAAATTGAACAACTTCTTGTTTTCCATACTTATTTTCCTTTGCCTCAGGTATTGGCCAAAATCCTCTTACTCTATATTTTGGCGTACGAATGAATGCAGGTCTTGTTGATATATCTAAAGTTATTTCTTTAACTGCACTTGTTAATTGAGATTGGAGAGTTGCTTTTTGTTCAACTGAACTCTTTATCTTTTTTTCAATTCTCTTCTTTTCCGATGAGGTTTTTTGAGAATCGTTTAATCTAGATTTTAAATCATCTATTTTCTTAGTATTTTCTTTTACTTTTACCTTTAGACTTTCTTTTTCGGCTATTTTATTTTGTATTACCTTTTGATCTTCATCTTCTTTTATATGTTCATCTATTTGAACAACAGAAAAATCAGATGGATTTAGTGCTGGAATATTTGGATCTTCAGCAATAGCTGCTGGTATCTTTCTTTCCTTTGCCGCATTTAAAAGTATTAAACCAAAATCTGCTACAAAATTGTTATAGTAAGATTCCAAAGTAGTTTCACTCTCATCCTCCAGGGTAATTTTTAGAGAATTTGTATATACTCCAAATCCATTAGAATAATCGTCTACGGTTAAATTATTTGATTTACTTATTGGCTTTATGAAAATTACCTGTCTTTCGTTATATCCTACATTAACTTGTAATTCAGGAGTTCTATATTTTATTGGTTTTAATTTTAAAACATCTGCTCCTATTGTTATGGGGTCGATCCCGAAAATTCTTTCTAATAATATTTCTGTGTTTGTCTTATCAACTGATACTATTTTGTATTCTGAGTCATTATCTGTCATTAGAACATCACCGGCTGCTAGCATTCTATTATTTACTGTATCTTCTAGAACATCAGTATAGTTTAAAGTACTAACTTTATATCTTCTAGTAACTAAAGAAACAACATCATTAGATGATGCGAGAGTAGTATCTACTTCTTCTTCAAATATCTTTATTACATCAAATGATCCTTTTAATCTGTTTATTGGTACCTCTAAATCTATAGTATTATCATCTTCAAAATAATCTATTCCCTGTTCATCTAACGAAATCTTTATAGACTCTAAAGATATGTCATTCATTTCTCTATAGTTACTATCAAAGAATGTTAATTCATCGTCGTCCTCAGAGTTAACTATTATTCTTTTTACTTGAAATTGATCTATATCATCAGTCAGTATTGAGCTAATATCTATTCCTACAAAAAGTAGCGGATTTAAAAATGATTCGAAAAACCAATTATTCTTTACTCCAAATTCAGTTGGGATATTAAGAGAAGTATCTTTTATCTTTTCTAAGTCCTGTACTAATTTAGATACTTTTTTTAATTCAAACTTTCTGACATCTCCGTTTGCTGATTTAATTCCAATGACTTCATCATTAGCCGATATTAACGTATCAAAGTTATTGCTTACGTTTTCTATTTTACTTTTAAGATATCCGAAAGATGGAACATTGATAGTTGTTTCAGTTCCATCGTTTAGGCGCTGCTTTATACTTACATTTTCTGACTTAGACTCAAGAATTTTCTCAAGACTAAATAGAAAGGCATTCATATTATCTACATCGACTACTAGTCTAGATAATAAATCTGATATTGTGTTTTTATTTTCGCTCATTATCTTATTTTGTCTATTTTAAATGTTAAAGTATCAGGATTTATACAAATTATTTCAAAAATAGGGGTATTTCCCGATGGAGTAAAATCTAGGTCATTTAATAGTCCTACTGTTATCCCATATATTCCATTATTCATTTTATTTAAAGCATCTGTTTTAATCTTTAAATTATAAATATCTGGAATTAATTGATCTTCTATTACAATCCTTAGCATTTGACCTTTAGCCCATTTTATTTGGCTATCGTCTATAAATATCTCTAAGTCTCTAGTTAGAATTATTGGGTTATTACTATTCTCATGCCTAACATAATTTGAAAAAGTTCCTAGGCTTATTACATTATTGCTAAATATATTTGTAATAGAATTATTAGATATATTATATTCCTGGTTTGAATTAACTAATTTAACTCTGTTAGGAGTTCGTCTATCTAAGTTTATTCCATCTCCTGGTCTAATTGTATCGCTAGCATATGATATTTCTACGTTTTCTGTGCCATTAATTATACTATTGATTTTAGAATTAACATTATCAATCATATTAGTTAGCTCTCCAGTCTTGTTGAAAATTGCACTGTTTGCTTCTAAGGAGGTCTCAACATTATCAATTCTTAATTCTAATTCTTTTTGATCTTCAGAATTGATTAACAAGTCTTTTAGTTTTTCAACGTCTTGAGATAATTTAGTTAAATCAAGTAGCTTGTCTCCTATTTTAGTCTGTAATTGTTTAAACTCAGTCAAAACATCAGTAAATAGGTCCAACGAGAACGTAGAAAAATCGTTTATTGATCTTTCAATAAGTACGTTTTCAATAGATGTATCTAACTTTAGATTTAGTTTAAACGAAAACGCGTTACCATTTATTTTGTTTAATGGGTCTGGTTTATATTTTGTAATATATGGTATACTAAATTCTAGACCACTTTGTTCAATTTGATCTAGAAAAAGAATTCCATATAAATTAGTTTTAAAGTCTAGTGGGTTACCTTCGTCATCTAGATTATTAGGATCGTAAGTATCATAGTATACCAGAATTGCATTGAATTGAAAATCTTTATTTGCAACATAGTCATTTAGCTGGGCAAACACATTTATTTCTGGGTTTTCAGAAGCAAGTTTATAGTTATCTAAATTAAAATCTAGAGATATACCATCTAGATCGGATCTTACGTAATCGACAGTCGCTAATCCAAGAGTTTTAGTAACATATTTATTTTCTGCAATATTATATTCCCCGGATAAATTAACGTTATCTGTATAGTATGCATTCTTAACGGTTTGGTTAAACCAATTCCCAGGAACGGCTGTTCCTCCGTATGTTGATGCCATTTCTGAATATACGCTTCCATCATCTAAATCATAATAAGCTTTTATAGATAATCCAAATGGGTGAGTCTCATTAAAATGACGACCAGATAAATATTCAATATCTAAAGGATCGTTTGGATTATTTCCAACTGTCATATTTGGAAAATAATTTGAATCAGTAATAGAGTCAAATAAAACGTGTGGAGTGGTTCCTACATTAGTTGGAATATGAATATATACTTCAGTATATGAATTATCTTTTGATTTAATTGTATTTACTACATCAATATCCCCAAGGTATTGAACAACTCTATTATATGTACTATTTGTTGTACTCTCCTCGGCAAATCTCTTTTCTGTTCCTAGCGATGTTATATTTTTTTCTAAATTATTAGCATCTCTAAATCTAATTGAGCCAGATTCCTTTAGCCACTTCCAAAATACTCGCTCTGAGACTGTTAATTTTTCGTCTCTGTTATATTGAGGGCGGCCAATCAATAGAGATTCAAAATTCAAAGCATAGCTTTGAAAACTTTGAGCTAAATTCATGTTTTGATCTACGGTTACACCATCTATTAAATGGCTTTCACCTTGAGCCATGAATTGAAATTTATTATCCGTTTCTAAAGTATTAGGTACTCCAAATTCAGGGATTCTTAAAAGAGCAAATTTAGAAAACCGAACCGCGGTTTCACTATTTGTTAGAGTTATATTAATATCCTCTAATGCACTCTGAAAGGTATAAAAAATTCCTTTTTTATTTAAGATCGGTTTAAGTAAAGGTGTTACTGCCATTTTATCTAAATTAAATTTTTAATATTATTGATAAATCTCCATTCCAACCATAGATGTTATTAATAATCTATCGTTTGTATTTTGATCTAGTATATAATTAAACGTAGCATTTGCTGCGTGTTCGGTTATTGCCTGTGCTATAACATTAGAGTTAGTTGATCTTATTCCTAAGAATAAGGCATTTGAAACAAAATTATTATGCATAACTATTGGGGCATTCAATGCTGCCGCATTTACTCCAGCTTTAAACTTTAATTCTAAGCCAGCTAAGTTTATAGTTGATGATATACTTCCTGATGTAGAATTTTCTAAAACATCGACTAAGTAAATAGTAAATGTCGTATTTTGTGCAGGTGGGTTGTTTACATCAAAATCAATATATAAGCAGAACTCAGTAATACCTGCATTTAAGGTTGTTGTTCCCGTATCATATACTTGATTTGGACCGATAGCGGTTACACAGCTTAGATTAACATATATGTTTCTTCTAGAAGTATTAGTAAGGGTGATTCTTCCATCTGCTTCATTTGTAACAATATTATACTCTACAGGAACTACTACTGTTTCTTTAGATTCTACAATTGAAGAATCATATTTAATAGTATTTGTAAAAGTAGCGGGGCCGGCTGAAGTAAGTGAAGTATTCACAGTTGCTGTGTTTACAGATAAATCATTCATTGACGATATCATATCAATATTTAGATGATCTACGTTTAATACTGATTCATCATTTCCGTTCTTTTCTAGTTTTGCTATTATTTGATTAGGTATTCCTGTTTGAAATATAAATCCTCCATCTTGCATTATAACATTTTGGGTATTTATATTGTTTATCGGATTATCTACTCCTATTGAAATGGTGTTGATATCCATTTCAAATGTGTTTATTAAGTCTTCCGACTTATCTTTTAGAATTAAAACATTCGAATTATGTATCTGAGCTAAGTCAGTTATAAAATCCGTTTGCAATATTTCTTGAATTGCTAAATTAATTGGTGAAAATGCCATATTATCTTAAATTATTTTATTTTATTTATCATAAATCGTTAAGTTAGTTTATAAGTTTAAGTTTTCTATTGTCTAACCTTGATTCTATTTTTTTAATATACTGTTGCTTTGTTAAAACGTTTATCATTTTAGGAGCTTCATTTGTATATATGTTATTTTTATTATCATATATTTCTACCTTGAGAGCATATCTTCCTAGATCTTTAAATTTCCAAACAAAGAAAGGAACTGATTTTACTTTTACTACTTCTTCTTCTGTTTGAGTATTATATAGAGTCCAAGTAAATTTATTTTTTCCATCTATATTGTTGATTGTAAAAAACATTGGGCAATTTTCTGGTATATCAAATGACGTCTCAAAAACTTTTATATCGTTTATATTAAATGAGTTTTGATCTATAGTAGTGGGTAAATATCCAATCTGTTTATCATTTTCAAACTTCCAACATTTTTTGCCTACCCAAAAATTAGGATCTTGAACTGATCCACTTAAGATATCTGATGTTTTCGCGTGTAAAAATAAAGTCTCTTCATCAAACATCGGGTATGTTAATTTTAGATATTCGATAAGTCTCCTAGAATATACTTCTTTTGGTAAAAAGAATGTGTATTTGTCAATATTGCACGATCCTCCGGGGCTAGACGTAAGCGGTGAGCCTGGGCTTGATGTTGGGATACTTGGACTTGATGCTGGGCTACTTGGACTTCCTCCCCCATCTGAATATATTATGTGATACATTTCCTTGCTTAAATATTCTGCTTGCGCATGAACTATATATTGGCAATCAGAATGTCTCCCATCTATTATCTCATAATTGAATAGGTTTATAGCAGGATGGTCGCTATCATTTAAAATAACTATGAGTTCATCCAATGTATTAAAATTAGGAATAGTATATGTTGAAAATAGAGACATTTTGATAGTTTGTCCTGGTTTTGGGTCAGATATATAAAAACCTGCTTTAAAGTCGTCTACATAAACATTTCTTGTGAATCTATTGAAGAACATAGATTTAAGACTCACATCTTTGAAATCTTCTAACTTCATAGGATGTCGAGTTCCACCTATTCCCCAATATTCTTTTTTAGGATGAGATTGAGTCGGATCATTATATGGAATATATGTATTAGAGTCAACATCATATAATTCAGCGTCATATATATTTTGTCCCATTCCGTATCTATTTTTAAAGAACCATTGCCACTCTAATAAATTCTTATATACGTTTACTTCAGTTATTGCTTTTTCATTATCTAATACATTGATTTTTGGATAGTAAAACGGGGATGTTCCAAAGTCTATCATTCTAACATTATCTAAATTATCTATTGAATATTTAAATTTATCTTCTAGTCGAGTTGTCGCGATAATATGGGGTTTCTGATCTGGGTCTACTCTAATTATCTTACTAAATACATTTGTGTTTCCATAGAAGTCATGTAAGTGGGCGATTACCCTATACGTTCCACTGTATGGTAATATATGTGGTAATTTATGTAAATCTTTTATTTTGCCTCTATATTTAAACTCGTATGGATTTGGCGCATCTTTTGTTATTATCCAAGTAATTTCATCAAAGTTTCTAAAATCTAAGTTTTGAAGAGTATAATATGGATCCAAAGTAGCAACTAATGCGTCTAAATCATCAAAGGTTACTCCTCTAAAACTTCTAAAAGTAAATTTATCATTATATATATTAAATATAGCAGGTGCACCAATTACTCTTTCTGGGCAATCTCCATCTTCCCATTCTAATCTATTTCCAATATCTGGATATTTTTGATTTCTAGTTTCTTCATAAAATTCTTCAATATATGAATTCATAGTAGGAATATCGGCAGGTGGATAGTGTTGATCGCTATCATATGGATTAGATACTCCTGAGTTTAAAATTACTTTTCCAAAAATAGGACCATCTTTATGTTCCTTTCTAAGAAGAGGGTTGAGCGACCTTACTATGAAATCTGTGTTAATTCCTGGAAAGCTTTGCACTTCTGTCTGTTCATTAAGAGAATAGTCATAGATGTGAGTATCATCTTTCCAAAATTTTATAGTAATCTTTTGAAAGTATATAAACTCACCAATTATATCTTTTATTTTAACGTTGAGCGGAAGAAATTCATTTCTTAACTTATCACCAAGCTTGTTTAATTTATAAAACATCTCATTTACAGTAAACGTAGTGGTTTCTTCTACTTCTGGGATTCCGTCATCATCATAAACATCAGTTGCTTTGGTAAATTGATAAACTAACGCTAAAAATTCGGTCTTCCTAAATTGCTTTCCAACTTTTATATTTTTATTTTTATCTAGAATATTCATTTCGTCAATCTTTCCATCGTCTAGATAATCTGAGATGTCAACTAAGAATTGCTTTTTAAAGTATGACGATTTCTTGTTAATATTTTTCCAATATTCCTTTACTTGGAGAACGTCTTTATATCCTAATATATTTACAAAGTTAGATAATCCTTTATATGTTCCGATGTATGGATATATTTGATCTCTATTTACAATTAAGCTCTTTCTTGCGATATTTAATTGATCCCAATCTGGATACGCTTCTTTAATATCATAATCTTTTAGTATGTTAGCATCTTCTTTATTAAACTTTATTCCAAAGTTTTTAGCCCATACTCCAAATCTTTCATCTTCGTCTAACCCTTCTCCGTAAAAATCAATTTCAGCTATTATATCCACTTGTCCAAGTGGATCTTTTGATTTTATAAGAAGTTTTCTTTTAAATATTTTCTCAGAGGAAGGATTAAACGCTATGTTTAATTGTAGTGGAAGAGAAATATCTAAATTATTTCCTCCAGAAGAAGGAACTAGATCACTATATAGTAGCTTATCACTTTCTTTTTTATTGATAAAAAAGTTTCCAAGATCTAAGTCTTTTTCTACATCATATATAAAGTATTCATCTGAGTTTTTATTATCTTCCCACTCAAAATGTAGTTCTTCCCCTGGTCCAATACTTGGAAATTTATAATCACTTGCTATTTTTTCAAGTATGAATATATTCTCATTATCAAATAAGTATATAGATACTTCTGGAAAATATATAGTTCCAACCCACTTGTTGTCGGTCGAATCAAACGATAAATTTAAGTTTTTACCAAACTTATCAAAGAAGTGTAAATTAGATATATTCATTTAATCAAGTAGTTTATATTATTTATATCTAGATACTGTAAATGGAACCATCTCCGTCCGAGCTAAGTGAAATAAAATCTAAAGGTTCTCCGTCGCCTAATCCAGTTTTTTTATGAATTGCTTTCCATTGTTTAGCGTACCCGTTTTTACATATCTGGGTAAAATATGCAAATGCGTTAGGATTATCAGATTTCGTTGGATCAAATCCTTTCCAATATTTTAGACAATCAAGTAAAGCAGATTGAATACAATCTTCTCTATCTCTATAGTCTTCATAGTACATTTTGTTGACTGCTCTATTTGCTAGAGCTATAAAACAAGAAATTGCAAAATCAGATAATTCTCCTTTACCTCCGAATTCCACTTTACAATCTATAATAGATTGGGTAAATTCCTTATTGTTTACATAGTGTTTATCTCCTCGTTTTTTTCGTTTAATTGTTGGTTTTTGTTGTGGCATTTGTTATTGATTATTTTATTCGCATAGCCAAGTATTTATAGTATACCTAAACGTTCCTTTTTTTGGAGCAGATACCTCATGAGGATGCGTCCAATATGGAGGAAAAGCTACGGCTTGGTATTTTTTTAATCTTATTTTTTTATTTTGATGCGGAAAATAAAATTCTCCGTCATCATATTCATCATTTAAAGCTATAATAATTGACATGTTTCGTATAGATTTTGGAGAAACTAGTTGTTCAGTTTTAGTATATCCAAGTACGCCATCTGTATGTCGTCTTGTTTTTCCATATATTTTTCTAAGACAATAGCCGGTATCATTACTAGATAGTATACCGTGTTTATCATAAATATTTTGTATTATTTTTCCAATAACTTTAAATAATCCTCCATCTAATTTTTCTTTAGTTTTAGGATTTCTTATATCACTTATATTTAAGTAATCACACATAACATTCTTTGTATCTCCATAACTTTCTTCTAAAGTATCATTAGAAGAATCTATATAGTTAATTAATTCTTTTGCTAAAGAAGGTTTAATTACTTTATCTAATAATATTATTCCATCAAACATCTCGTTATCTTTACTATCTTTCATATTCTATTTTTTATCTTTTAATATTTGGTATATTTTAGTTATTCCTAAAAATGCATCTATCATATCTACAATTGGGGAAACTATCTTATCTCCTTCTCTAATCCAATCTTCTGATTCTACTGCTTTATATAAATCAGAGGATTTAACAGACTCAATTATTGGATCCTCTAAAAATTTTTCAAAGACTTCTGTCTTTTTAGCGTTTCCTTTACAACCTATCGCATTCTTTAATTCTCCAGGACTAAATACAAAAAACCTATCAGTGTCTCCTTTAAGTATAGATTCTACTAATTTGTTTTTAATAATTCCAGTTGCTTGGCATATATCTACTAATGCATTTCCTTTAGATCCAAAGGAGATACCTTCTATAACTACTAAAATATCATCATCTATAGTAATTTCTTCCTTTAATTTTTTTATTAAAAGATCAGTTGCTTCTAGATAATTAAAAAGTTTAATTCTTTCGGTTATGTGATACGAGCTAGATTTAGCTCTTCGCGACTCAGTATACTCTATTTTTATAGAGGGGTATTTTAGAATAAGATCTTCTAAATTCTTTTTATCTTTCTTTCTATTATCTGTGTTTATTACAGCAATCCATTTGTATTCTTTAAAATCTCTGCAGATACAAACTCCAGGATATAGGATAGAAAAATCTATACTGACAATCGTCATTCATGAGGGATGATTTTATAACTTTATAATACTAAGATTAGAATACATAGTTTTGCTCTAGTAATTATTTATTTCAAATGATAAAACTTTTGTTTATTCCTCGGTATAATTAAGGGTAGGAGGGTGGGTAATACTTTATCTTTACTATAGAAGTACTTAAGTATTACTATAGATATACCCGATATAAAAGTTTTCGCAATCTATTTTAATTTTTCGTAAATTTTGTGTATATTAGTTATATAAATCAATAAAACACACTATTATGAAAAAGTTAACATTATTTTTAACGGCATTATTATTCACAACCTTATGTTTTTCTCAAGGTAATTACAATGTAAGCACCGAATCTAATTCTTGGGAATATTTAAATTATTCTAATTTAGTAGATAGTATAAATTCTAAACAAAATGATGGATCTAGCTGGCAAGTACTTAAATTCTATGTTAATTCTGAAGTAAGTGATCTAAATATAGAAAGAAATATATTTAATAGCAAGTATATTTCAGAAGTAATAGATAAGCTAGGAGAAGTACATCTAGATATTCCATGTAAGAGTAGTACAAAGGATTTGATTCCTATTTCAAATTTCTATTACACCATAAATTCTAATAAGCATATTGAAGAAGGTATTAAGATTGTTATGGTAATGTATCCAATATAGAAGACTACTAAAATCCTCCTATTTCAAGATCAGTTGATCCAGCGTTTGCTCCCCCACCTGGACGTGTCCCAGTAGTATAGCTAACACTCGCGAATAGTTGCTCTACTTGTCTTGCTGCAGTTGAAGCAAAATAATCTTCTTTACCTAGCCACTTTTGTCTCCAAGCTTCCCCTTCTGCTGTTATTTCAGAAAATAAAGAAGAATCTACTCCAGCTTTCTTTGATATAGATCCTATATAATAATTGTATCTATCCACTTGTGTATCAACAAATTGCTTATAATATTTTTTCGAAAATTCTCTTATAAGTTTAACCGCTAACTTCTTATCTTTTATTCTTTTACCTGAGTTATTTTCTAAAAACTGAGCAATCTCAAATTTAGTAGAATTAGATTGCATATCAACTCTTAAATCTAGTCTTTCCGCCTTAGTTTCTGCATCAATTCTAGGAGTAGGAAACATATTTGCACTTGTTATAGCTTGTTCATGAGTTCTTTTCATATATCTCTTAGTAAAATAATCAGATTCTATATTTGATTTTGCCGGTTGAACAATATTAGTCCTGTCAGTTACTCCAGCAACTGCGATGTAATGAATCATCCCCCTCCAGCTTGGCATAGGATCTGCTAGTGCTTTTTTAGAACTTGCAAACATAACAACCGGAGTAGGACTAGGTTGATTTAACACAATATGAAGGGGATCCCCTTGAGATAATTTATATTTTCTCCAATATTTAATAGCTCTTCCTAATGCGTATATTCCATTACCAGCTGCTTCTATATCATTCTTTAAAAATTCACGAAAAGATACCTTTATCTGTTCAACATTTCCTTCATCTCCGTTTAATGTAATATCTCCTATCTTTAAATAATCTCTACCTGATTCAGTTTTTTCAGAAACAATAAATTCCTTTATAGAAGTTCCAACCTTTCTAGAAATTGACTTTTCATCACTTAATGTTTCAACTTCTGATATTGTTATAGGCGTATCTGAATTTACTTTTTTACCTGCAGATTTATTATATGCCTTATGGTTAGTTGCACCAACTAACAGGGCTTTTTTACCTCCCTTTTTTTCATCTCCTTCGAATAATTTATTGGAGTCACTTTCAAGTACTCTCCATTTTTTAAATCCTAAAACTTTTGACATAATAATAGTTAATAATTTTTATTATTTATTAAAACTTTTACCATAAATAAGTATAATATATTAATGTTCTTTGAAAATATGGGGATGTTATGGCTTCGACATTATAGTAGAAACTTTAAATCCAGCACTGGGTGATGACCTACATCAATCTCAAACGGAAACGTTGAGTATGCAATGGCTGCCTAGTTAAACTAGTAGTTATGCACATCATGCGACTGATTATACTTGTAAGTTGATAAGATGTTAAAGGAAGTAGTATAGGTTAACCAAAGTTCCTCAATACTTGGCAAGTAGTATTTGTGAGTTACTTTGCTTGTAAACATAGTTGTAACTCTCTATTTTTGGAAGTTTAGCAAAACTTATCCTAAGCTGTAAAAAGATTTATTGTGGAATTATGATGGACCTGGGTTCGACTCCCAGCATCTCCACCATGCTCCCTTCGTCTAACGGTTAGGACCTCAGGTTTTCATCCTGGAAATAGGAGTTCGATTCTCCTAGGGAGTACAAAACCATTATTAAATATTTTATATAATATAATATAATGATTATTGAAAAGTCAGATAGTATTATTGAGGTTACTAAAAAAGATATAGTCGATTTAACTTTAAAAGTTATATGCGATTTAGTAGATTTAACAGAAGACAGGATGGATTCAGACAAATTAAAAAATGACTTGGACATACTTATTGAAAAGCACTTAAAAAAAATAATAAAATAAAAATATGAACTTTATTAACTCTTGGAAAAAAGGAAATAAGAAAAGTGATATCTACGATATATCTATTAGATTAGGTAGATTTACTATTTTAGAATTATACTGTAATCCTGGAAAGGAGCACAGAATGATATTGTTAAACTTTGGATTTGAAATATAAATCCATATAAACAAAAATTAATGAAAAAATTAATTACCCTAACTTTTATTGCATTTACGCTAACACATACCCCTATATTTAGTCAAGTTAATTGTGATACAAGTAGTATAGTTTCAATTATCTCTGAAAATAGAGATACTTTATTTTTAGCAGATACTCAATTAGGTAGAACCATATCTCAAACATGGTACATATCTAGCTATAATATAAATCGACCAATAATTATATTCAAGCCACATAATTGGATAATAGAAAGAAAATTAAAATTTTAATACTTAAAAAATGAACTCAAATAAAACAATTGGAATAGTTGGTCAAGGTTTCGTAGGAACTGCTATTCGAGAAAAATTTAAAGAATTTTATATCGTAAATGCATACGACAAGTATAATAAAGATGGATCTGTTACATATAATAAAGAAAAAATAATTAAGGACGAGAATACAATAAAATCTCTTGTAGAAAATAATAATATTATTTTTGTATGTGTACCAACCCCAATGTTTGAAGATGGTGAGTGCGATATAAGTATAGTAAAATCAGTAATAAATGATCTAGCAGATGAGTGCGAGTCTCAGGATAAAGAAATAATTACCGTAATTAAATCTACTATTCCACCTGGCACAACTAAGGATCTCAATAGAATCTCTAAAAGAGTAGGAGTAGTATTTAACCCTGAATTTTTAACAGAAGCTAATTCAATAGAAGATTTTAAAAATCAAACGAGAATTGTTTTAGGAATTGATTATGCTGAATTTACTAAACCAGTATATCAAGTATTTAAAGAATGTTTTCCAAAAGCAGAAATAATTTGTATAAACTCAGGAGAAGCTGAAATGACAAAATATGCCACTAATTTATTTTTAGCAACAAAAGTAAGTTTCTTTAATGATATTTACAAAGTATGTGAATCCCTAAGCCTGAATTATAATCATGTTATAGAGGCAACCCTTCATGATCCTAGAATAGGAAAATCTCACTACATGGTACCAGGCCCAGATGGAGATTTTGGATATGGAGGTCATTGTTTTCCAAAAGACATGCAAGCAATGTTATATATTGCGGCCAAATACAATTTAGCTATTCCAACCTTAGTGGGGGCTCATACTACAAATATGATCGTTAGAAATAACAAAGACTGGGAAAAAATGGAAGGAAGAGCAGTAGCTAAGAGAAAAGATAATAATATAGAAGAAGTTAATTATTTAGAAACCAATATAAAAGAATAATATATGTACACTAGAGATACAATAACAAAATTAGCATTTTTTGATCTAGAGACAGCATCCAGTCATTCGTCCTTAGATTCTTTACAAAAAGAAAATCCAAAAATGGCAGAATTATGGTCAAAGAGGTGCGAATATCTAAGATCAAAGTTTGAAGAAAATAAAGAACTTACCGATGAGGAGCTCTATGAAAATAAAGCTGCACTCCATCCTGAGTTTAATAGAATAGTATGTGCTTCGTTTGGAAGAATGACATTCGTTGACGGCAATCCAGCAATGGTTATAAAAAGCTATAATTCTCCAAATGAAATTGAAAATTTAGATGGAATATCTAAAGTATTTACAAAATTCAATAACTTTAAATTTTGCGGCCATAATATAAAAAGATTTGATGTTCCAGTAATGTGCAAGCGCTTGATTATTAATAATTTAGAACTTCCTCAATATCTAAAAATACACAATATGAAACCGTGGGAAATGCCATTTGTTGACACTTCGGAATTATGGAGTTTTGGCGCATGGCAGGAAGGTTTTGCTTCTTTAGATCTATTATCCGCATCATTAGGAATTGATTCCCCAAAAGACGATATAAAGGGTGAAGATGTTACTCGGGTTTTTTGGAAAGAAGAAGATCATAATAGAATAAAAGAATATTGTGAAAAGGATGTATATACTCTTGCCCAAATAGTTCTTAAATTATCTAATCTTCCACTATTAAGTGGATTCGAATCTAAATAATAAAAATATGAATTCAATAAAAACACTGGCAATATGTGCCATCACAATCTTTAGCTTCATGTTAGCTGGGGCTCTTTTAATGTCGTTCAAATCGCCTAATCCAACACCTACTCCGTCTAATATTTATAGAATTACTAGTCATGATGGAATAACATTATATAGCTATGGGGATTATATAATAGTAAAAACGGATAATTCAGTAAGTATATCTAAATAAAATATGAGCAAGAGCGTAACTGAAATACTAGAACACTTTAATGATCCTAATTTTAAATTTGATGAGGAGGCCCATTCATATACTTATATGAATCCAGAAACAGGTAAACCTTCCCAAATCTTTGAACCAGTGTCTGGTTTTATAGGTCAATTTAAAGAACCATTCGATGCAGAAAAAATAGCAGGATTTGTTGCAAAGGCTAGAAAGCAACCTAAGTCAGAAATATTGGCAGAATGGAAAAAAGCAGGGGATGACGGCAGGGAGATAGGAACAAATACCCATAATTGGATAGAAGACTATTACAACGGAAATGATCCAGACATGCCTGTCTGCGAAAATACGATAATACGAGTAAATAGTTTTAAAGATCTCCATAAAGAAAAATTATATAAGTTTAGACCGTTAATTCAAGAAATGAGAATATGGTCAGTAAAATGGGGAATAGCTGGAACTTTAGATGGATTATTTGAATTGTCTGAAAAATATTATGTTGGAGATTACAAAACAAATAAAGATTTTACTCATGATACTCATCCAAAAGGAAGAAGAAAAAGAATGTTTGCCCCATTTAATGACTTATGGGATAATCACTTAAATGGATATTCTCTTCAAGTAAGTACATATAGGTTGCTTCTTGAGGAAGCAGGTTTTGAAACTCACGGAGCATTTCTTGCTCACATTGGACCAAATGAAAATAAACTATACGACGCAATCGATCTAAGGGATAGATTAAGGGAATTTTTAAACACCAATAATTTTGGAATTATATAAAACTAATATATAGTTTCTTGTATAATAATAAAAAACAAATATTATGAATCCTAGAAGAATAAAATTCGGATCTGAATCTAGATCTCAACTAAAAAAAGGAGTCGATAAATTATGCGACTCCGTTAAAGTAACATTAGGCCCCAGAGGTAGAAATGTAGTATTAGGCAGAGCTAATCACTATGCCATAACAAAAGACGGGGTAAGTGTAGCTCGAGAAATATTTCTAAAAGACCCGATTGAAAATTTAGGAGCTCAAATGGTAAAACAAGTTGCCGCAAATGTTGCATCAGCAGCAGGTGACGGTACTACAACCGCAACTGTTTTATCTCAAGCAATATTATCAAAAGGAATAAAGATGATAGAAGCCGGTTTTGATCCTATGGAAATAAAAATTGGAATTGAAAAATCTTTAAAGATTATTGTAGATAATTTAAAATCTAACAGTATTGATGTAGTTGGAACTGATCAAATAAAACAAGTAGCTACTATATCCGCTAATGGAGATTCTAACATTGGCTCTATTATAGCAGATGCTATGGATGAAGTAGGATTCGATGGGGTTATTACAATAGATGATAGCAAAACCCATGAAACGTATTTAGAAGTAGTTAGGGGAATGGAATTTGCCGGAGGATACGTTTCTCCTTATTTTATTAATAATATTGCTAAATTAGAAGCACATTTAGATAATCCTTTAGTTTTTATATATGATGGAAATATTAAAGGCCTTAAGGGGCTAATCCACGTTTTAGAATATGCAGCACAGATTAAGAGACCATTACTAATAATTTCAAATGGTATTGAAGGAGATGCGTTACAGGCATTAGTTATGAATAAAGCAAATGGAGCTCTTGATGTAACTGCGATCAACTCTCCTGGACATGGCCAAAATAGAACTGACCAACTTAAAGATATCGCAACAGTAGTTGGAGCAAGCGTAGTAGAATTTCCAAAAGGACAAGATATTTCAAATCTTAATCCAGATAGCGTTAAATTAATCATTGGAGGATGTGAGAAAGCAGTAATATCAGAATCAAAAACTACTATAATTAGTGGACAGGGAAACTCGGAATCTATTTCTAGTAGAGTAGATGATATGAAACTTCAAATAGAAAATCAAGATAATAAATCAGAAGTACTATTAACAAAAGAAAGGTTATCTAAATTAGAAGGAGGAGTTGCTATAATTAAAGTTGGAGCATATACTGACATCGAATTAAAAGAAAAGAAAGATAGAGTAGATGACGCACTTAATGCAACAGCAGCAGCTGTTGAAGAAGGAATATTACCAGGAGGTGGAATTGCATTATATAGAGCCGCTCTTTTAATTGAATCTAAGTTTGGAGAAATGGAATTTGAATCTTCTGATCAAAAAGTAGGATTTGAAATTTTAATAGACTCTATTAAACAACCATTTGCTACAATATTAGAAAATGCAGGATTAAATCATGAAGTTATAGCTAAGGATTTACCTGATGACTATACAATAGGATACGATGCTAGATCTAATAAATATGTTGATATGTTAGAATCTGGAATTATCGATCCAACTAAAGTTACTAGATCTGCGATAGAAAACTCATCATCTGTTTCAGGTTTAATGTTAACCACTGAATGTGTGTTAATGGAGGAGCCTCAAATTGAGGCAACTAACAAAGTAGGATAAAAGGTTGTCGTGATGCCTTGCACAAATCACATAGTATTAATCAAAAAAATTATCTTATGAAAAAATTCTTTTTCGGCATGATTATCTGTATGATGGCAGTTTGCTATGTTTCAGATGCTCAAAATGTAAAAGGTGATTGGTATGTTGGGGCTGGCGATATTACAAATATTGCTTGGACAGATTGGGCGATAAGTCCGACTGTTGGGTATGGCTATACAGACAATATTATTATTGGATGTTCAGTAGCTCAAGCTGACTCTACTGCCGATCTTGATTTAGATTTTACTGCAAAGTACTTCTGGAATGAGT